>Ga0209581_1004859_pt1 | contig 10575 bp, 11 predicted proteins | sample Coa_R2_FD_187160 | JGI IMG/M metagenome (GOLD analysis project Ga0209581, IMG submission 187160) | Surface soil microbial communities from Centralia Pennsylvania, which are recovering from an underground coalmine fire - Coalmine... | ecosystem: Environmental > Terrestrial > Soil > Unclassified ...
TTGGTGCTAAACTCCTGCTCTTTGCCATCGAGCGTCACGCGCTCAACATGCAGTTCCACCGCGTCAAAGCTGATAGTGGAAACCTCGTCGTAGAGCGCGGAAAAGGTGGTGTAGACCGTGCCGCTGACCGTCTCCTGCTCGAAGTCCAGCGCGATATCCAGCCTGACATGTTTCACATCGGCGGGCCGGTCAGGGGCATACTGCACGCGGTCACCGGGCAGTTCAAAGTTGCGCGCCTTCGGGGTGGGCGTCAGGCGGTAGCCCTGCTGGAAATACAGCAGGCTATAGCCATCGCCGAGGGCAAAGTCAAGACTACGATTACAGGTATGCAAAGCGAAACCTCCTTACAAAGCACTCAAACTCTTCACTCGTCGCGGACGTACATGATATGGTATGCTATATGCCACTATCTCACGACGAAAGGGTCAACTATGGGTGTCAGAACGACACGAATCAATAGATTTTCGCAGGTGGTTCGTTTCCTTCGCGTCTCGCGTCTCCTGCTCTGGACAATCTGGGTCATCTACCGCGAGCGGCGGCGTGTGATTCGCGCGCGCGAACGCGGCAACTACGACGTGCATCCCAACATCGAGGTGCTGATCCGCGTGCTGGTAGCTTTCCGCCAGACGGCCATCAAGCTTGGCGTGTTGATGATTAAACTGGGGCAATTCCTCAGTTCGCGCGCCGACCTGCTGCCGGAAGAGGCGCTGGCCGTCCTCGGCTCCCTGCAGGACGAGGTGCCGCCCGCGCCGTTCAGCCACGTGGTCAGCGTCGTCGAAACCGAGCTGGGCAAGCCGATAGACCAGGTTTTCAGCACCTTTGAGCGCAAATGTACGGCGGCAGCCTCGCTTGGGCAGGTCCATAAGGCGGTCCTTGCCGCTACGGGCGAAGAGGTCGCTGTCAAGATTCAGCGGCCCAACATCGATCAGCTTGTGCGCTCCGACCTGAGTACACTCAAGTTTGTCATCTGGGTGATTAACCGCTTTGTGGACACCAGCGAGTTTATCGACCTCATGGGCGTCTATCGCGAATTCAAGCGCACCGTCTACGAGGAGATAGACTACGTCACAGAAGCGGCCAACGCGCAGCGTTTTCGCGAGATGTTCAAAGATGATCCTACTATCTATATCCCGCGTGTCTACGAGGATTATACAACACGACGTATTCTTGTGCTAGAGTGGATCGACGGCATCAAGATCAACGACTATGCAGCCATCGAGGCGGCTGGCATCAGTCGGCTTGAGGTGGCGAAGCGCACGGTGCAGACCTACTTTTATCAGTTTTTCGAGGCCGGTTTCTTCCATGCCGACCCGCACCCCGGCAACATCTTCGTCAAGCCAGGCCCGCCCGGCAGCGGTCCCATCATCGCCTTTGTCGATTTTGGCATGGTCGGCACGCTCACGAAAAGCATGAAGAAGGCCATGAAAGACCTGTTTCTCAGCTTTCTCGCCCGTGACTCGCACGCGCTGGTTGGGGCGCTGGCAAAACTGGGCTTCATCGGCGATGGGGCGAATATGGCCGCCATCGAACGCGGCATGGCGATGATGATGGAGCGATACTTCGGCCTGACGCTGGGCGAGGCGCGCGACCTGGACATTCCCGAAGTCTCGCAGGATGTGGAGCAACTGCTTTATGGCCAGCCTTTCCAGATACCGGCGCAGTTCGCCTTCACGGGTCGCGCCATCGGCACGCTGGTGGGGGTCGCCACCGGCCTCTCGCCGGAATTCAACTTCGTGGATGTTGCCACACCCTATGCGCGCAAATTCCTGGGCCTCGACGCCGAGGGAGCGGGCCAGACCATTCAGGAAATCCTCAACCAGTTGCTCGACACGGGCCGCACCCTGCTGGCCCTGCCGCGCTCGCTGGAACGGGTCATCACGAAGCTGGAAACTGGTCAGATCGAGGTGCGCCTGGCCGAAAGCGCACCCAACGGCAGGTCGCGCCGTCGCGGCCGCCGTCATGGCCGCAACGGCAACGGGGGACGCAGCGGCAATAGTGAATCAAGCGGGGCAGGCAGCCTGACCTGGGCCTTCATGTTCGTCGCCTCTCTCGGCGGCGGCATCTTCCTCACTAACATTCACCAGTTCACCGAAAGCTGGTTCTGCTTCGCCCTCGCCGGAATTACGGCGCTGGCCTTGCTGCTACGACGGTGATCTGAGAGAGAGCAGAAGAGCTTGCCAGCAAAATGCGCCCCAACGTATTTTGTTGGCAGGCTCTTCTCTTCTTCCAGAGAAATAAGATCAGCCTCCCAGATTATCTGGTACAGGAACGGGTTCCCATGCGCCGCCGGCGGCGCGCCAGCCATCGAAGCCCATTTCCAGGTCGGCCACATCTTTGTAGCCCATTTTTTGTAGTACATCTGCCGCCAGGGCCGAGCGCAGGCCGCCGGCGCAGTAGAGAATGATCTTTTTATCCGGCTGCATAAAGGGCTTATAGTATTCTGACTGCGGGTCGGCCCAGAACTCAAGCATGCCGCGCGGCACGTGCTTCGCGCCCGGAATCGTTCCGCGCCGCCAGCGTTCGCGCACATCGCGGATATCGATAATCAGCGCCTCCCCCGACGCCAGTTCGCGCTCCATCTCCTCCTTCGACAGCCCCCTGACGCGGCTGCGCGCATCGGCCACCATATCCTTCACCGACAACGGTTTCTCCATCTCTTTCCCTTTCTTACGCTTCGTCCTCTTTCCTCTGTGTTAATCTGAAAAGCGCCCGCGAAGCCTCGTGAGCATTCTTCGCTGTACTCATTTTGAAAGTTAAGCGGCGCAAGAGCATCGGGTCATGGATACTCTTCAGTTCTTGCTCTACGATATCCACTATTTTAGGGAAACGCGCCTGCACAATATCGAGAATAGTCAGCCGCATCGTCTGCAGGCCCTCTTCGCGGCCCTCTTCGCGGCCCTCTTCGCGGCCCTCTTCGCGGCCCTCTTCGCGACCCTCTTCGCGGCCCTCTTCGCGGCCCTCTTCCATGCCCTTCTTCAAGATGTCCTGGTAGACCCAGCTATCACGCAGGATGTCCTCTAACATTGTACTCCTCCTTTCGAGCCATCGTTGATCGCTATCACTGGTAAAGATCAGACCAGCCAGTAACAGGGCTACCGATAGCAACTCGTTTTTTCCCGCCTCTCTCAGTTCATCAAAGACCTCTTCAGCAACCTTCCGCTGCTGGCCGTCCTTTGTCAGAATGAGCAGAGGCAGCAGGCCCATCAACCCTGTCTCTCGCAATGCCTCTTGCGGCAATTCCCAGAGCTTTATGTTGGTGAAATGGAAGTCATGAACCGGGGGATATTTCTTTAATCCCCATATCACCTCCGGCTCAGGGATGCCGCTCACAGGTCTCGGATAGATTACGAACGAATAGACCGGACATTTGTACTGCAAGGTTGCCAGTACGTTGTATTCCCAGACACGATTTGCCATGTCGGGGTCCACTCGCTTCTGAAACTCCACGTGCAGCAGCGCCATCTCTTCCTCTACCTCGATGCGGTCTAATTTGTCAGGAAGGATGGTGCGCGTCTGGTTTTTCAGTTCAACGCTCACACTCTCAATGTACTTTGCGCCCGGCATGAGCCAGGAGGCAAAATCCTGCGGCGCGACCCAGAACAGCCGCTTCATGCCGTCGTCCCACTTTTTAACCATACTACGAAAACGCTCCTACAAAATCATTCTTTATCAGAAGTGTAGCATAGGAAAAAGGCCCTGTCGAGAGGTTGCTTGTCGTATCTGCGGAAGCTGTGCTACACTAAGCCCGGTTCGTTATCTGATACGAGACGCGATGAAAGGAGAGTATTTCGATGATGCTTGACGAAATTCTGGCGAATAACCAGCAATTCTTGCGGCAGGAGCAACTGCCCGTTATTGGCCACGCGCCGCGCAAACATACTGCCGTTGTAACGTGCATGGATTGCCGACTGGTGAAGATGTTTGAGCAGGCGCTGGGGTTGGAGCGCGGCGATGTGCTGGAACTGCGTACTGCCGGGGCGACCATCGCTGAACCCGAACGCGCGGGGGCGGCCAACGATCTGATTCGCTCGCTCGCGGGCGGCATCTACCTGCTGGGCGTGCGCGAAGTGCTGGTGATCGGCCACACCGAATGCGGCCTCTCGCACATTAACGCCGCCAACCTGAGCGCCTCCATGCAGGCGCTGGGGGTTGACCCGCAGCAACTGATTGAGCAGCAGGGACTGGGCGACCTCAACGGCCTCATGCGCTGGCTTGGCGCCTTCAATGACGTGCATATCAACGTGCGCGAGGTTGTCAACGTGATTCGCAGCAGCCCCTACCTGCCTGCGATTCCCGTGCATGGCCTGGTTATCAACATCAAGACGGGCGCGCTGGAGCTTGTGGACAGGGGAGCATAAGTTTTCATTCCATTTCGAGCGGTTTGATGTTGCTTTCGCCCTCGACGATGAAGGCGATGCGCTCACAGATGTTGGTGCAGTGGTCGGCGACCCGTTCGAGCTTGTGGGCGATCCAGAGCAGGTAGGTGGCGCGCTGCAGGATAAGGGCGTCATTTTGTAGCGCGGGGATGGCGTGCGCGCCGCCGAGCAGGGCCATCAGGTCGTGACGCACCAGGTGGTAACACACATCGACCACGTCGTCTTCCTGCCAGATGTAGCGGGCCGCCTCCACGTCGCGTCTGGCGAATGCCTCCATCGTTCCCTGCAAGACGCGGCGCGCCTCGTTTCCCAGATTGAGCAGGCTGCGTACAATTCCCTCTTCGGTAATTTCGCTGCCCTGCTCGCTCCCTTTTCTGGCCGCCTCGTTCGCGGCTGGAGCCTTGCTGTGGGGGTCAGTGATGTTGCCGCCATTGACATGGAGCGGCGACATCCGCAGCATGATGGTGGCAATGCCCGCCGCGCCGTCGCCGATGCGTTCCAGGTCGCCGGCGATGGAGAGCGCGGACGTGAGATAGCGCAGGTCGCGACTGCCCAGCGGCTGCTGCAAAGTGAGCAGGCGGATGGTGTGTTCTTCAATGGCCACGCGCAGGCCATCGATAATGGAGTCGGCCTCAATTACCATCCCCGATTTTGCCAGGTCGCCTGTCTCCAGGGCCGTCAATGCCTTGTCCAGCGCGTCATCGACCAGGCTGCCCAGACGCAGTATTTGCGCGTCGAGGTCCTGCAACTCGTTTTCCAGTACGCTTCTGGTCATACTGCTTTCTTCCTCCTCCTGCACAGGCGATTTGACAGTTTTTCCGTGTGATGATACAACAGTAATATTACAAAACGTCTTGTATTCTGGTTTCAGGGCGTGGGTACAGACGAACCCATGAACCGGCTAGCAATACGTCTGTTGAGAAAGACACGTAATATGTCAACAAAACGCTTGCTTGGTATTTTCGCTCATCCCGATGACGAGGGGACTATGAGCGGCGCTTTCATACAGTATAGCATGTCCGGGGCCGAAACGGGTCTGGTTTGCGCTACCAGGGGAGAAGTTGGAGAAATAGCTGACCCGGCGCTTGCCACCCCTGAGACGCTGGGGCAGGTGCGTGAGGGAGAGATGCGTGCCGCCGCTGAAGTGCTGGGCTTGAACCATCTCTGGTTTCTCGATTACCGCGACTCCGGCATGGCAGGGACGCCGGAAAACGAGGATGCACGTGCCTTTATCCAGGCCAATCCGGCAGAAGTGGTGGGGAAACTGGTCGCCATTATTCGCCAGTTCCGCCCGCAGGTGATTGTAACATTCGACGAAACCGGTGGCTATGGCCATCCAGATCATATTGCCATTTACCGGCACACTACCAGCGCCTTCCACGCCGCTGCCGACGCTGTGCAGTACCCTGAACTGGGAGCAGCGCACGCGGTCTCCAAGCTCTACTACACCTCGTTCCCGCGCAGCGTCATCCGCACTATGGGCGAGTGGATGCAGGCGCAAAATCTGGGCCAGCAGGAGTGGATGAGCAGGCTCAATCCCGATACGCTTGGCCTGCCCGACGAACTGATCAGCGTCCGACTGGACGTGGAGGCCGTGCGCGAGCGCAAAGACCGCTCGTGGTCAATGCACCGCACCCAGCTCAACACCAACGCCGCCTTTGGCGCCATCCCGGAAGAAATCCAGCGCAAATGGCGCAATTACGAATACTATCAGCTTGCCGCCTCCCGTGTCGGCCCGGATGTCCCCGGCGAGAACGACCTGTTTGCGCGCGTATAGCCGCCTCTTCCCGCAAAACGGCGTGAGCCATGTCATGCGGAGCGCAGCAAAGCATCTAAGGTTGTCCCCTGCCAGGATGGTCAGCGCAGATGCTTCCCCTTCGCGGCACTCAGGGCTAACGGCTCATTGCCGCTCCGCATGACACGTCCCGGCCACTTGTTCATAGCATGACATGGCTCACGCGCTAAAAAAGGAGACGGGCCGTACAGGCCCGTCAAGCAAGGGACGCAGAAAATAGCTGTCGGCTATGGCCGCTGCGTCCACATAGCGGCAAGTATGCTCTGCTAGCAAAGATTCCGACGCAATTGTCGCGCATCCGGCTCGTCAAGGGGCAGAATCACCAGATGTTCCAGCAGGTTCTTTGCGAGCTGAGATTGCAGGCGTTGAGAGGCAGGGATGCAACTCTGCCCGTATGGCGTCTGCACCTGCGAGATAATACGTCGGATCAACGCCGGTGGCGGTTCTACTGATTGCAAGAGATGAAACAGGCAATCGACATCGTCGGGCCATTCGTTTTCATCTTCAAAAAAAGCTTGATCTTCCATATGCTACCACTCTCTCATCGAATTTTAATTTTCTCTTCTCTGTTAGCACGAACGGAACAGAAATGCGGTTTCACTTCCTGATCTGCCGGTACTTCTGGATGTGAAACAGTGTCAAACAGGCCCACAGGCTTCATGAAGCCTGTGGGCCTGTTTATCTCTCGTCTCCCCTGTCTCTCTTCTTTGTTATACCTTGTCCCGGTTATCCCGAAATAACGGAAGACTGCTTTGCCAGCGCGGCACGCAGCAAGGGCTTGGCGCGCTGGAAATAGGTCTTGGCCGTTGCCTCCGGCATATCGAGCGCCTGCCCGATCTCGCCAAAGCTCAACTGGCCCGTGTAGCGCAGCAGGACCACCATACGAAACTTGATCGGCAGCGTTTCAATCGCCTCTTGCAGGCGGCGTTGCAGATCGTGCTGCTCCGCCAGTTCCTCCGGTAGCGGGCTGCCATCGGGAATAGCAGCCAGCGGGGAAAGCTCGTCCTCTTCGTTGCCGGTCTCCAGTTCAGAGAAGTGGATGGCCCGTTTGCGCCGCAGTTCGTCAAGGCAGCGGTTGCGCGCTACCTGGAACAGCCATGCCTTCAGCGGCTTATCGGTGCGCAATGAGGGCAACGAGGTGTGGAGCTGGATAAATACATGCTGAAGAATATCGCATGCCTGATCGTAGTCGTTCAAAAAGTGGTAGATAAAGTTGAACAGCGGAGTGCTGTATCGCTTTACGAGTGCCTCAAAGGAGTAACTGTCGCCAGCCAGTGTCTGCTGGGCCAGAATGCCATCGCTGATTTCCGGTTGTCTCTTTATATGTTCTTGCATTTGCATCTCAGATCCCTCACTTTCTTTATCTGCCAATAGCGTACCTGCTTTGCGCGCAAATTACAAGAATAATAAACTCTACTGTAGACCACTCTAAGCAGAAACTAAAAGATTCCGCGCCATTCTGATTTTTTTCTCAGATTTTTCTCCCTGAGTAAGCAAGCTTCTTAGATTTTTAATCAAATATAAGCGGAGCAACATGCGGATGCAGGCTGCGGCAGGTGCAGATCGCGAAGAAGGCATGGCTTGAGGCAGCGCAGGCAGAAGGTAAACCTGTTCCTCCACCCGGATACAGACCAGCAATTTACGCAGTGTCATGAATTGATAATCCGAGAAATACAAAAAACAGGGGAGGTTCACGCCTCTCCTGTTTTTTGTTGCTATTACATGTCATCGTTTTCCTAATTTTGCCAGCACTGCTCCTTTCAGCAGCCTGATCTCCTCAACACGCAGTAGCAAAACGCAGGCGAAGTAGGCGGCGGCGGCGAGGCCACCGGCGATGAGGACGGTGAGCAGTTCGCCGGTCAGGCTTTGCAGTGAGAAGAGGGCGATGTGGCTGAACAGCGTTTGCAGGCCCCAGGCGACGACGATGAGCAGCGCGGTTGCCAGCAGGATTTTGAGGATGGTGGGCAGCGTCTCGCGCACGCGCAGGGAGCCAATGGCGAGGCGCAGCAGCACGAGCAGGATGATGGCGTGCAGCGAGTTTTGCACGGTGTTGGCAAAGGCCAGCGCGGGCATGCCGATGGTCTGCCAGAAGGGCAGGGCGACAGCCAGATAGCCCAGCAGGCTCACGGCATATACGGAGACGGGGATGATGGTGTTCTTGCGCGCGTAGAAGGCGGCGATGAGCAGCTGGTCGATGGCCACGAAGGGGAGCTGGTAGGCGTAGTTTTGCAGGGCAACGGCGATCAGCGTGGCATCGGCGCTGCTTTCATTGTGGTGCCTGAAGATGAGGAAAGCGATGGGTTCGCGCAGGACGATCAGACCAGCGGCGGCAGGGATCATCAGCAGCAAGCCCAGGCGAAAGCCGAGTTGCAGTGTGGCTTTGAAGCGGTCGAGGTCGTTGGCGCGCGCGTGTTCTGAGAGCGTGGGTAGCACGGCGAAGGAGAGGGCCGCCGCCACCAGGCCCACCGGGAACTGGATCAGCGTCGTCGCCGCCGTCATGGCAACGTAATTGGCCGCGCCGTTGCCGGGGGTGAGCGAGGCCAGGTGCTGGTCGAAGAAGACGAGGCCCATTGTCAGCAGGAAGCTGAAGGAGATGGGCGCGTAGAGTTTGACGATGCGGCGCAGAGCCGGGTGCTTGAGATCCAGCACGAACATGTAGCGCAAATGCTGGTTGTGCATGCCCGGAAGCAGCAGCGCGATCTCGCCGATAGCCCCGACGATGACGCCAAAGGACAGGCCGAGGTAGCCGTAATGCTGCTTGCCGATCATGCTGCTGACAAGCGCGCCGAGAATGATGCCAATGTGATAGGAAGCGGTGGCAAAGGCGGGCCAGCCGAATTCCTTGAGCGCGAACAGCGCCGCCAGCAGAACGGCAAACGGCCCCAGCGCGATCAGCGAGAAGAAGATGATCTGCGAGAATTGCAGCGCGAGCTGTCTCTCCGGCCCCGTGTAGCCCTGCACCAGAAAATTCACGAAGCTGGGCGCGAACAGGGCGTAGAGGATTGCCGCCACGACCATCACGATCAGGATGAGGTTGACCAGCGTGAAGACGACGCGGCGCAGCTCGTCGCGTTTATCGGCATAGTCATTGAAGGTCGGGATCAACGCGCCGCTTACCGAGCCGTTGACAAGAAAGTCGTTGAAGGTGCGAGCGGGCAGGATGGCGGAGTTGAAGGGGCCGGCGATGGCGGGGCCGAGCGCGGTTACCACGACCTGGCGTACCATACCCATCATGCTGCTGCCCAGATTGCCGAGCATGACCAGCGAGGCCGATTTGACGATGTGCCGCCGTTCGCCGGATGGCGCTTCGGTCTTCTCGGCTACCGGCAGCGGTTCGGGCGTCTGTCCGACATCGGGCGTTCCGGCGCGCGCGACGGGTATCGCTTCAATATTCGAAGGTGTTTTCTGCGTCTCTGATTGTTCTTCCACTGAATCTTTTGCCATGAAATAGATGCTCCCATACTACAAAGAATGTTCGGGCAGGCGTTGAATGGCCGCGATGAGTTCGGTTGTCGAATGGCCCGGCAAGTAGGGGATGAGGCGCACGATGCCGCCGTACTCGCGCACGACCTTTGCCTCCGGCAGGCGATTCGTATCCGGCTCACAGGCCGTTCCGCTCCGCGCGCTGGCATAGTCGCCGCCCTTGACATAGATGCTCGGCTGCAAGAGGGCAACCAGCGGGCCAGCCGTTGGCTCATCAAAGATGGTCACGTAATCAATGCAGGCCAGCGCGGCCAGGATTTCGGCCCGTTCCTCCTGCGGCACAAGCGGCCTGCCTGGCCCCTTCAGGCGGCGCGTGCTGGCGTCGCTGTTGAGGCCGAGAATGAGGAAATCGCCCAGGTCTCGCGCCTGTTGCAGGTAGCGCACGTGGCCCAGGTGCAGCAGGTCGAAGCAGCCGTTGGTGAAGACGCCGCGCTCCCCACGCTGCTGTCGCTGCCGCACCACCTCCGCCAGTTGCTCGCGTTGCAAGATTTTTTGTTGTGTATCACTTCTCTTCATTGGATTGCGCTCATCAGTTCTGCCGGGGTGTTGCTGGCTGCACCCAGGCGGCGCACGACGAGGGCGGCGGCCGCGTTCGAGAGATAGGCCGCTTCGGCCATGCTCGCCCCTGCCGTCAGGGCCAGCGTGAAGGTAGCGGCTACGGTATCGCCCGCGCCGTTGGTATCGACAATCTCGCTGGTATGATTGAGGCGGTGGATGGGCAGGTGCAGCGGCGCTTCCCCGGCTTCAAAGAGGCTCATGCCCTCGCTGCCGCGCGTAATCAGTACGCCACGCGCGGCGCTGCCGTCGAGCAGGCGCTGACCGGCCTCGTTTAGTTGCTCCTGCGAGGTGATCGTCATGTTCAGTGTCAACTCCGCTTCTGGCTGGTTCGGGGTGAGCGCGGTGACCCCCTGGAAACGGAAG
>Ga0209581_1004866_pt1 | contig 10566 bp, 8 predicted proteins | sample Coa_R2_FD_187160 | JGI IMG/M metagenome (GOLD analysis project Ga0209581, IMG submission 187160) | Surface soil microbial communities from Centralia Pennsylvania, which are recovering from an underground coalmine fire - Coalmine... | ecosystem: Environmental > Terrestrial > Soil > Unclassified ...
GCGCAACTCCCCGGGCTGATAGCGGTGATGATCCGGAAAACAGCACTGGTAGACTATGCTCAGCCCAAGGGCGTCTAGCGTGCGCCAGAATGCGCCCGGATTGCCGATCCCGCAGAACGCCGCCACAGCGCGGAACGGCGCGCCGCTGGCCGGAACAGAACGGCCGGAATGAAGGTCCCGCCAGAACGAAGGGATGATGCGCGCCCGGAACACCGGAGCGCGCCGGTTGTAAGTTCGTACCGTACGCTCGATCGCGGCGGTACTGACGCCCGGCTCCGTCCGGGTTATTACGAAGGCGTCCGCCCGCGCCAGTCCATCGAGCGGCTCCCGAAGACGGCCCCGTGGAAAGGCCGCGCCGCCTCCGAACGGATCGAGCGCATCGATGAGGACAATATCCAGCTCGCGGGCCAGCGGCCAGTGCTGGAAACCGTCGTCCAGCAGGAAAACGTCCGGATCGAGACGCTCCGCAAGCAGGCGGCCGGTTTCGTACCGGTTCCGACCAATTCCAACGTGCATAATGCCGGACCGGACAAAGATTTGCGCTTCATCGCCCGTGAGCTCCGGCGAACAGGTTGCGCCTGCGCTGATGATGATTTTGTCCTGAACCGAGCGCCGCCGGTAACCGTGCGTCAGAACCGCCGGCTGGTGTGCGTGCTCATAGAGGCGGGCGGCCAGCCATGCTACGAAGGGCGTCTTCCCGGCGCCGCCCATTGTCATTGCTCCCACGCTGATCACCGGTCGCTCGAGCTTCTTCTGGCGGGCGAGGCGGCGGGCCCGATCGCGCCGCACTCCCGCGCCCCAAATCCATGCCAGCGGCGCGAGCCACCCCCGGGGACAGGATGCCGGCAAGGCCTCGAAATACAGTTTGAGGGCCTCCCCGGCGATGCGTTGCGCAACGCCGCCTTTCGATTGCGCCAGCGCCCGCGCGCGAAACCCCACCGCGGCGCGTTCCTCCGGCGAATCAAGCAGCTGTTTGATGGCCGCAGCCAGTTCGGCGGGCGATGAAATTTGAACCAGACCCCCGGCTTGCGTAAACTCTTCGGCGATGTCGGCGAAGTTTTCCATGTGCGGCCCCACAATCACGGGTTTGGCGAAATATGCGGGCTCGAGGATGTTGTGCCCGCCCCGTCGGGCGAGGGTCCCCCCCATGAACACCACATCGGCGGCAGCGAACATCCGGCTGAGTTCGCCGATCGAATCGAGCAGCAGGACTGCCGGAAGCCGCAAATCCGGAACTGCGCCGCCAAGCGCCGAACGGCGAACAAAGCGCACTCCGGCGCGCTCCAGTTTCGAAGCGGCGGCGTCAAAGCGCTCCGGCCGGCGCGGCGCATGGATTAGCAGCAGCCCAGACCGCCCTGCCAGTTCCTGAAAAGCCGCAATCACCGCGTCATCTTCATCGACGTCGCCAGCGCTCCGGGGCGGCATGGTGCTGGCGGCGATGCAGATCTCGGCCGGCTTCAGACGGTCCAGCAGGGCAGTGATATCAGCCGCGATTTCAGCACGCGGCGGCCCAGCATCATACTTCAGATTTCCGGCCACGACAATTCGTTCCTCCGGCGCTCCGGTTTGAATGTAGCGCTCGCGGTCTCGCTCGCTCTGCACCAGAATGCAATCCGCCATGGCCAGCGGAGCGCGAAAGAACCAGGACATCCGGCGATAACGGGGGAACGCTCGATCCGAAATGCGCCCGTTGACAATGAGCAGGCGCGCTCCCGAACGCTTGATCTCGCGGTAAAGGTTGGGCCAGATTTCCGTTTCCACGATCAGCACCAGCGCGGGCTTGATCGCGCGAAGCGTTCGGCGAACGCAGGACCGGTAATCGAGCGGCGCGTAAAACACCTGCTCCGCGATGCCGCGCAGCTTCTCGCGCGCCAGCAGCCGACCCGCGACGGTTCCACATGAGACGTATACTGGCGCTTTCGGGTACCGGGCGCGCAACTCTGTGATGAGCGGAATCGACGACAGAACCTCGCCGACCGATACGGCATGCAACCACACGGCCGCGGCAGGCGTCGGCATGGGAGTAAAGGGCAGCATCCCCAGCCGCTCCCGAAAGCCGGCCAGGTATCTGGGGTCCCGTAGGACGCGGCGCAATAAATACAATAGGAGCAGCGGGAGGCCAGCTAACGCCGCAAGCTCATAAAGGAAATAAATGAGGCGAATCTTCAGTCTGGCGGTGATGATTTCGAGTATAGCGACGGCTCAGGGCGGCGAGAAAGACAAGCGGTTCTCTCCGCCGCCTGCCAGTTCATTCGCCAGCAAACAGACCCAGGCAGGCGTCACAGTGGCCGCCGCACCGTATATCAGCGAGGACGATATCAAAGCGGCCTTCGGCAAGGCGAATCCTCCCAGGTACGGCATTCTGCCTGTTCTTGTGATCATTCAGAACGACTCCGGCAAAGCGCTTCGGCTCAGTCTCGAGGCAGAATACATCGATCCTGACGGCAAGCACATCGAAGCCGTCCCGCCGGCGGATGTGATGTATGCGGGCAAATCGCCCAAGCGCCCCACCATAAATCCCACGCCTCTGCCATTGCCCCGTTCGCCCGGCAAGAGTCCTCTTGCCACCTGGGAGATCGAGGGACGCGCCTTCTCGGCGCGGATGGTTCCGCCCGGCGAGTCCGTCAGCGGCTTTTTTTATTTCCAGACGAAGTTTCAACCCGGCTCGAAGCTGTATTTGACGGGGCTCAGCGAGGCTCAGACCGGCAAAGAGCTCTTCTATTTCGAAATTCCGCTCGAATCCAAGGCAGATCAGCGGTAAATGGGCGCGACCGGACCCGCCGCTTAACGGACTGGAAACGGCGTGCGGTGAGCGACATAATAGACCAGCCACACAACACCCGCCAGCGCAGCAATCCCCACAATGCGCCAGAACACGCCGCCGCGGGCCAGCCTCCGGTGCGGCGCGGAGAAGACCGGCGTACCCTCCGGACGGCGAAGGGAGGGAGACCGGCCATTATCCATCGGCGACCTTCAAGAATACCTTCATCATCTCTCCATGCGCCACCACCACTGCGGGGTCCCTCTGCATCGCTTCAAAATAGCTCTTCGCAAACCCAGCGCCGTTCTCCGCTGGCATGAGCAGCTCCCGTGCGCGGGCGATCAGTTTGTCGGCTTCGATACGGGTGGCCGGCTCGCGCCAGTCGAGCGTCTCGTCGATTAACACAATGAGCTGCGATAATTCGCGCAGCCAGGCAAACCAGGGGTCGTTCAGAACCAGATCGAGCAACTGGCTGGCGGATGTGATGCGGCGGATGTTGTGGTCGTAGGCGTCGCGCTCAGAGTCGAGCAGCGCTTTGTGCAGCTTCAGCAGCCCGTTCCTCAGATCAATGAGGCGCTGCCGGGTGCGATCCACAGGCTGCACGATGTTTATCGTAGCGCGGACTCATCGCGGCGTGTGCGCGCCCGCGACGGCGGCGTCTCTGGCAGCGCAGAAAACGTACAATCGCGCGCGGCGTCTTCCCCGCCTCGCGATGAGATAGCGCACGCCTTACAGCGGTTGCGTAATTCTTTTCACATCCAGGGAATCCGAACCAGGCTCGTTTCGTTTGCAAGGCGCCGGTTGGAGTAGCCGGCTCGATTGTGGACGCCTCGGTTGAGAAATAGAGGCTTCCGCCGTCACATAGTACGCCTCATCCAGCCCGCGCCGCGTTTTCTGGACTCGCACCATCCAAAAACCGTGTAAAATTCCATCCGAATAGGTTTAGAATATGCCGCTTATTCTTTCCTATGATCAGTGGATTAAGAGCACAAGCCGGCTCGGACTAATCCGGAGCGCGGAGCTGAAAGCAGTCGACCGGGCGTACTCAAAGTATGAAACATCTCCCGGGCCGGAGGCCAAAAGGGAACTCCAGGAAGCCTTTGAGGCCTGGAAAAGAAAAGAAGGTCCCGGAAACGCCTGGTTGCGATCCGCCCGCAACGCTACGGGAGCGGTTTCCATGCTGGATGCGTACTTGAAAGGCATTGAGGGCGACAATGAGACCGCCTTTAGCGCCGGCCGGATCCCTGAATACATGCATGCCGAACTGATCAACGCCCGCCTCGGCGTCCTTTACCTTTTTAGCCGTATTAGCGTGTCCGCGGGCCTTTTCAAACTGTTCCTGGAGGGCGGTCTCAATATCGCTTCGCAGACCTTGAAGGTCGCCGGAGCCGATGAAACGGTTCGACATGTCTTCACCGGATTGGGGAAAGCGTCTCCGGTTCTCGGCCAGGGCCTCAATGCTCTCGAAAAAAAGAAGATCGCTCCGAAAAACGCGCCCCACAACATCTACCTGCCGGAAGGCGCCAAACCCAGCATCATCGCCGGTGAAACTGCCACTTGGGTTGTGTCCGAGCAGATCTTGCAGGACGCCAAACTCGCCGAACAGCTCGCCAGCCGTTCGACGGCCCAAAAAATTAAAGACAAGCTGCGGGAATGGTTCGATTTCCTTTTGGAAAAAATAAAGGAAACTCTCCGGGAAAAATTTACCACTGTCGAAGGCGTGGTCGGCGTTATGAAAGACGTTACCAGTGGCATCCTTTCCCTCGTAGCCGCGTCTGCCGTGCCGTTCTTCAGATCTGCGGACACCCTCGTCACCGGCGCCGCACGCGTCATCAAAGCCGCTATCGACAAGTTTCGTTGCTGGAAACTGAGCAAAGGCGTCGACGTGAATCCAGGCTATCCGCAGACCATCGTCCAATCCATTACGGGAGCCATGACGCTAAGCCTCTTCGAGGGCCTCTACAGCTCCTTGAAAGGGGCGGCGACGCTCGCTACCGACATCGTCGCTGCGGGAGCGGGCGCCTTCGTCAATCTTCTGATATCGGCCAGCGAACTGCTGATCAAGTTCTGTTGGCGTCTGGTTGAGGGCGCTCAAATCAATGCATTCTGTAAAGAGGCGCGCGAGCACTGGAACCGCCACCTTTCCTCAGACTCCATTCACCTCCACCCGTTCGCCTTTGGCAAATGGTACCGGTCCTATGCGCTGAATATTCCAGTGATCGCCATCCTCACGCTGAACAGCGGCATCTGCGGTGACAAAATGCGGTATTTGACGCTGTTTGAAAGCGGCGAGAGAGTCATCACCAGCGAAAAATTTCAGCACGGCGTAAGGTTTCTCGATAATCTCAAGGCCTACGGCTCAGAGTACCTCAAGCGGTGCGGTTTTGATTTCATAGTGCACAGCAACGACGCCCTCGTGCACAGTCTCGTCAACGAAGTCGCCTTTTCTCACTCGGTCGCAAAGACCAGATTCGAAAAATTTCTCAAGGTTGTGGGAGCTTAGCCCGGAACGGTGGCCGGGACAACCTGTGCGCAGGGTTGCGGCCTCACGACTTCGAGTCCAGGTATCCATGCGTCAAAAGATTAGTGGAACATTAATGTCAGTTGACATTAACGTTCCGTGAAGACGGCAACCGTGGAGATACTTGTGCCGTTCATTGAGGCGGGAGGACGATTCAATAATGAAAAGCGCAGTACTGGCTACTTCTGCACTGGCTCTGGCGCTTATGGCGGGCGGGTGCGCGGCGCGCGTCGGTTACTACGGAGAATATGTAAGTGCGCCGCCGCCTCCGCCGCGACACGAGATCATCGGCGTCGCGCCAGGTCCTGGCTTTGTGTGGATCGAGGGATATTATGCTTGGCGGCCCGGCAGCGGTTACTATTGGGTCCCCGGACACTGGGAGCGTCCACCCCGTCCGCGCGCGCATTGGGTTCCGGGACGATGGGAGAGGACGCGCCATGGCTGGGTTTGGCGCGAGGGCCGATGGCGCTGACCCGCGGCTGCCGGATGATCCATTCCGGCAGCTTTATTCCTTTACAGAAGCCGGAAATTGACTTCGATTTGCGCCGCTACAGGGACGGGCTTGCCGTCTTTCAACCCCGGTTTGAACCGCCACTTTTGAACAGCTTCGATCGCCTTCTGGTCAAGACCGAGACCCAAGGGGCGGACCACCCGGAGATCCCGGGGATACCCCTTCTCGTCGACGACGACATACAGGACCACGGTGCCCTGAAACTTCGCCTTCCGGGCTTCTTCTGAGTACTCCGGCTCGACTTTAAACACGAGCTGAGGCGCTGAGACGCCGCCGCCGATCCGGTACACGCCGCCTCCCACGCCTGCGCCGGACCCCGGACCGTAGCCCACTCCATCCCCTGAGCCGACGCCGCCGCCTTTACCGTATCCGATTCCCGCGCCCGAGCCGGGACCGTTTGAAGGTATGCCAAGCTTCGCAAGAGGATCGCCGTACTGATTCATGTTAATCTGCGGCAACTTCGCGTCGGGCGGAACCACGATGGTAGGCTCCATCGGCAATTTTGGATGCTCGTTTTGTACAACTGCAGTTGGAGGCGTAAACTGACGAGGGGCGATTTTCGGCAGCTTGCCCTTGCTCGGCGGCGTAGGCGAACGGTCTCCACCGCCCCCGCCACCGCCCATTGCCTGCTTTTTCGGCGCTTGCTCGGGTATGTACGGCGCAATGTCCGGAGCGATCAGCGTGACATGTTCCTTGATAGCCTGCTGCACATGCGGGTTCGCCCCAATTGCAAACAGAAGCGCAACGACCCCACCATGAATCAGAACTGAGCTTAGACCGGCAGTCTTTTCGTGCCCGCCATAAAATCCCCAAATCTCTTTGACGGGAACGGGCTTTGACGTAACCTCAAGGGGGGGAAGCTTTTGGGGGCGGATGGCGGATTTAATATCCCGGATGAAGGCTTTCAGCCACGGTTCCTCCAATTCCGGCGCAAGCAGCCTTTGCAGGTGAATGTCGGCGTCGGGATTGACAATTTCTGTGCTGTGCTTCTGTGGTGTCTTTTCCTCAATCGTACGTTCCATCGCGCCTCGTCACCTGCCGAGCGAAGGGACAGCCTCCATCCGTATGACGCTACGAATTTCTAGCGAGTTGCAATTTCTAAGCCCTTTCGCAATTCGGAACCCTAGCAGAAGTCTATCACATCCACAAAACGGAAGAGTACACTTTCCGTTTCTCATATCGGAAGGGAGCCGACACGAATCCCCAGAAAGCGGGCGGCTTCCCGCCAAACCCGGTCAAGAACATCGGTCATTTCGTGGCCAGTCCTTAGTGCTAAGACAGCCACGTTCGGTCGAGCGGAAGCAAACTCATATGAAGAGGTGATGGGAACAACGCTATCATCTCGCCCGTGGAGAATGAGCGTTGGCTGCGAAACGTCTGGAAACGGCTCGTAAGTACTTGCGTCTTCTATTAATTGGTAAGATAAATCACGTTCGAGTCCCTGAGAGTAGTGGTATACCTTTCGCCAGCCCGTTCTTCTCCATTCAGCCATCTCCGCGTCGCTTATCAGGCGGCGCCACAGGCGGCTGAAATCGAAGGCAGGAGCGAGGAGCACCAGCTTTTCCACCTCAGAATGACGCGCTGCATATAGCGCCGCGAGATATCCTCCCAGGCTCGATCCGATCAGAACGGCGGGGCGTCCGGCGACGACCTGGCCGACGACGTTCAGCTGGCGGGTGATAGTGAGGTTGGGGAAATCCCCTTCATCGAGAGCTGGGATTTCGAATGAGATGCCTGACTGCCGGAACCTGGCCGCGAGAAAGGCAGCTTTTGCGGAGGAAGGACCGGATGCGAATCCGTGCAGATAGACGACATTCATTTGTCCGAGCCGCCGGGCGCCTGAAGCTGGAAACGCACGCCGCTGGAGGAGCCGAATTTTCGGAATGAGCTGTAGGAAAACAGGTTTTCAGTTATCAGCGCGCCGTTGCGATACTCCCGGTGAACCACGGAGACGGGTACGAGCGATCCGTAACGGCTTTGCGCGTATTCCACCTGAGCCTCTTCACGAATCGCCTTTTGGTCCTGGCCCACAACGGAGGCGAACGTGATTCGGATTGGCAGATAATCGCTTTGCCGCGCGAAGATTTGTCCGGCGAGCTTGGCCCGCATCAAGCGAGATCCCTGCCATACGGTAACTTGCTCAGGCCCTTCCAGCTGCTCGTAGCGAAAGATCCAGCAGCGCTCCGCGCCAATCATGGTGGAACCCGCCGGTTGGAACTCAAATCGCTGCAAATTGCGCCTTTCAAAGAGCAGGATGATCTGGCCGATATCGGTAATGGTTCCAACCAGACCATGTTTGGCGAACGCCTGCAACAGACGCAGCCGGGCCTGATCGTCGTCAGAGCGGATGCTTTTTGCAAGCGTCTCGACGGCCTTTCGCGATTCTTCTACCGGGCGGCCGTCGACGGACAGAACCCTCCGGAACTCCCGGATATTGCCGGGATCGCCAGGAGCGGCGGCATACGTATACTCGGACACGATTTCACGGGTCTGCCATTCAGGAGTATGCGGCTGCTGTTGTGAAACGCTTCGCGGACGTAAGCGCCGGTGCGCGGGTTTGATGGAGCGTTGCACCAGCGTCTCTTCGGCAATCAGGTTCGGCGCGGACTGCTCGAACGCCGCCGCTTCTTCCGATAGACGCTCGAGCATGCGAGCGACGCGCTCATCGGCGCGCGAGAGAACGGCGCAAGCGGCCCAGGTGATCATCAGAGGCGGCAAGGTGCGCACGATTCCAGCATTCCATAAATCGATCCGGCGTTTCGCCTCGGGCAGCGGCGGCCGTGCGCCGTCCGTGCGCTTGCCATTGACGGGTTATACTTCGGTCACATGGCCTCAGCGGGGCGGTCTCCTCGATACAAGTGGCGCGTCGTCGCCATGCTATGGTTCGTTTGTCTTCTCAATTACGCGGACCGGCAGGCCATCTTTTCGGTATTCCCGGTGCTGAAGAGCCAGCTGCGCCTCAGCGATGTGCAACTCGGCTATGTGGCGTCGTCCTTCATGTGGGTCTATGCGCTGGCCGCGCCGCTCGCCGGTCTGATCGGCGACCGCTTTCAAAGAAAGACGATCATTCTTGGCGGACTGCTGTTCTGGTCATCGATCACCATCGCCACGGCGCTCTCGACAACCTATTGGCAACTGGTCGCGTTTCGGGCTCTCGAGGGGCTGGGCGAGGCATTCTACTTTCCCGCATCGATGTCCATGCTCAGCGCGTATCACGAGCGCGATACGCGGTCGCGGGCCATGTCATGGCACCAATCGAGCGTTTATGCCGGGACCATTCTGGGCGGCGCCGCCGCCGGGTGGCTGGCCGACGTGTATGGATGGCGGACGGGATTCTGTGTGTTCGGCGCCGCCGGCGTCGCGCTGGGGCTCGCGCTTTTTGCGCTGCTCGATGAGCCGGAGCAGCCGCGGACGCGCAATCCCGAGGAAGCGTTTAACCTGCGCGAGGCGTGGGAGGCCATCTTCCGCGCGCCCATGGTGCTCGTGTTGATGGCTGTGTTCATCGGCGCCAACTTTGTCGCGATGATTTTTCTGACCTGGCTGCCGTCCTATTTGACGCGCGCGTTCGGGATGAGCCTGTCGATGGCAGGACTGAATGCGACGGTTTATCTTCAGATTGCATCCATCTTGGGCGTACTCTGCGGCGGAATTCTGGCCGACCGGCTCGCGCTTCGTCACCGGGCCGGGCGGATGCTCACCCAGGCGTTGGGACTGTTCGCCGGTGTTCCGTTCCTGCTCGCGAGCGGATGGACTCTGAGCGTAACGGGCTTCATTGTCGCGATGACAGGTTTCGGCTTTTTTAAGGGGATCTATGACGCCAACATCTGGGCCTCGCTGCACGACGTGGTTCCTGTCGTCCGCCGCGCGACGGCCGTCGGCGTGATGAACTCAATCGGGTGGCTCGGCGGCGGCGTTGCGCCGGTGGCCATTGCCGCCGCCTCGGGCCGCTTTGGCATGAGAGCGTGTCTCAGCGCGACATCCGTGATCTACGGTCTGTTTGGGCTGGTGTTAACGATCGGCATCATGCTGTACATGCGGGACCACGCAAGGCGCGAGGAATTCAAACCAGCGCTGATGAATTAGCGTTGCGCTATCGCGAGCCGGCGTGAGCGCTGCGCTGCTCGGCGACGCGCGCTGCTTCACCATTTGCGCGCCGGTAATTCGTGTACACGTCCTCCTCGGATGAATTGCGCGAGATCCAGAACACAGACGCATTCACGCGAACGGCGAAGCGTTTCGGCTGCCATATGCCGTCGCCCACAGGCGTCTGCTCCAAAACGAATTTCGTGCCTGGGCCCACCGTAGCCACAGCGTAGAAGGAAACCGGGTGAATCACATCCGCTTCTACCTTGACCCACTGAAATGTTTCCTTGTCGATCCACATCTTTCCCCGCATCCCAGTCAAAACCTTGGTCTCGCGGGAGTGCGGAGCGTATCCTGGCTTGGGCGTGGCGTCCAGGACATAGCATCGATGACCATCAACAGTCTCCTCGCCCACCAGCTTGAACGCGAACGCATTGGCCATCTCGTGCATCATGGCATGGTCTTGCTTGCGCTCCCGTTGATATTTCGCAATCCGTTTGGCCCGTTCCGATGGCGATTCGTGCTCTCGCCGGAGTTTTTCCGCCTCGTATTTACGTTCTTCCGCCTCCTCCTCTTCCTTAGAGAGCGGCTTGCCATCGCGGCGAAGCAGCTTCTTGTACTCGGAGCCTTCGAGCACGCTGACTTCCCATGTGTTGACGGTTCTTGATTTTACGCGACCGTGCGAGTCGA
>Ga0209581_1004874_pt1 | contig 10556 bp, 9 predicted proteins | sample Coa_R2_FD_187160 | JGI IMG/M metagenome (GOLD analysis project Ga0209581, IMG submission 187160) | Surface soil microbial communities from Centralia Pennsylvania, which are recovering from an underground coalmine fire - Coalmine... | ecosystem: Environmental > Terrestrial > Soil > Unclassified ...
GATCACTCCCTTTCCCAGAGCCAGGGCCTCCTCCATGTACTCCTCATGCTCCCCATAAACGCGATGGAGAATCTCCTGGCGCGAGAGCGTGGGCGCGAGAAATGCCTCCAGGTAATTGCTGATGCCATTGCGAAACATCCCGCGCACCACGCGTCTCAACCTGCGCCGACCAGCCGCCGTCTGCTGAATCTCCGGCCCCAGCACATGACGCGCATTGATGGTTGCGTGCTTACGCGCCCGCACGGCAAACAGCCAGACCAGCGGTCCCAGCAGATCGGGGAGGATGCGCAGAAGCCAGCGCGGTAGACGCGGCACAATCCGCGAGGCCCAGAGGAAGAGAAAATACATCCTGCCCTCTATTCCCCTCCCGCCTCATCCTCAGGCCAGAAAGGACGAAACATGAACCACTGCGTGGGCCACTCGCGGATCACTTCTTCCAGAGCATCATACATGTATTGCGTCAAGCGCGCAATCTCCTGGGTACGCTCCTCTGGAGTACTGCAAGGACGTGGAAAGGTTGGCGGGAAGGCACGCACATAGAACTTGCCATGAGAGCCATACCAGACGAGTCCGGGGACGACTGCAGCGCCACATTTCAGAGCCAGGGCTGCCGGCCCACCTGAAACATAGGTTTTGTGGCCAAAAAACGTCACCTCGATCCCATTCTCTTTCGTCATCGGGCGATCCACCACAATCGCCACAAACCAGTTGCGGTGAAGATCCTGCAAAATACGCCGGGCCGAGTTCTCCATAGGAATAATCTCTACGTTTTTGGCGCGACGTGAACCTTGAATCAGGTTATTTAAACGTTCATCCTTAAACATCTCTGCAATAGCTGACAAAGGGAAATGGCGCGCGACCACAGCGCCGGCCATGTCCCAACTGCCAAAGTGGGCGGACGCGACGATTGCTCCCTTGCCGGGAGCCAGGGCCTGCCGCGCATATTCCTGCCAGGTCCCATTCTGCGTCAGATCTACAAGATTGGCCTCAACCTGGTTCATATTCACATGGGGGAAATAGATTAAATCTGAGGCAGGGCGCCCATAGTTTCTCCAGGAGGCAAAGGCCACGCGCTTCACACGGGGATGGTTGACCGGTAAGCCCAGCACTTTTGACATGTTCTGCTGGGTATGCAGACGCTTGGATCGCCAGCCCAGATAGCTTATCGCACTGATAGCAGAACCCAGACCATACCTCACCGGGCGCGGGGTCACGCCTGATATGCCGACCGCAGTGCGCGCCAGCCAGTAAAGATAAGACACTATTCCAAACCTCCCAGAAAGGGTAGTTTACCATAAACTCTACTTGAACATAGTATCCCCTGCGCTACGCGGCTGTCAATGCGCCACCAGCCGTTTTGTTCACCGCTCCTGCCATTGCCAGCAACGCAACTGCCAGTCCGTTCCCTCCACAACCAGCGCGCCTGCATAGCCCGCGCCAGGGGCAAGCTGCCGCATCGACCAGCGTTGAACTTCTGCGGGATCTTCTCGACTCCGCAGCAGCGCCGCCGCTTCGCCTGGAAGCAGCGAGACATCAAAGAGGTTTAGCGGCAGAGAGAGACCCATGCCCCGCGCCTTGATATACGCCTCCTTGCGCGTCCAGCAATTATAAAACGCCACGTGTTTTTCATCCCGAGAAAGGCCGCTCAGGGCCTGCTGCTCAAAAGGAGAGAAGCAGTACTCGGCCAGTTCATCATAGTCGATATTGGAGCGCATATACTCCACGTCGACCCCGAGATGCCGCCGCCAGGCAAAGGCATAGAGCACCAGGTTGGCCGAATGTGACAGATTGAATTGAAGCGGAAGGTCCGGTGAGGCAAGCGCCGGCTTTCCATATGTGTTCGCAGTGAAACGAAGAAGCGAGGGCGAGGTCTGGAGATATCGCCCGACCAGGATACGCAGAAGGGCATGCGTGACAAGCGAGCGCGTGCGGTCCCGCTCAAACACAAAACGCCGCGCCTTCGCAACTTCCTCGGCTGTCAGTACCGCCTGCAAAGAGGCAAGATCTGCTGCCGACGCATCCACAGGGACGCGCCAGACATGCACCTCCTGCTCTCCCAGGCTCAGATGTGCAGGCGGGATCTCCCAGGTCTGTGTTGTATCCATCATCGCTTTCTTCGACCAGGCAAGGCTATGGTATCTCAACCTGGCCACATGCCTCGCACTGACCGACCAACCGACCGGACTCCTCGCGCAGGTCGGTCAGAGGACGTGCGCAGTGGCACACATATCCACGCTGGCGCGCGGGATTGCCCAGCACCAGCGCGTGCGGCGGAACGTCGCGCGTCACTACCGCACCCGCGCCAACCAGGGCAAACTCGCCAATCGTCACCCCACAGCGAATCACCGCACCCGCGCCAAGCGAGGCACCATACTTCACCAGAGTCGGCGTGATCGTCCAGTCATCCGCACTCTTCAAACGACCGTCCCGCGTTATTGCGCGCGGGAAGAGATCGTTGGTAAAGCAGACATGCGGCCCCACAAATACCCCGTCCTCCAGGGTCACGCCCTCGAAAACGGAGACATGATTCTGGATTTTGACGTTTGAACCGATCTTCACATAGGCATCGATGTAAACGCCCTTGCCGATGTTGCAGGATTCGCCGATCGTCGCGCCCTCGCGCACATGCGCCTGGCGCCAGATACGCGTCCGCGCCCCTACAGAAGCCCCCGACGAAACCTCCGCTGTTGGATGAATATAGACATCTGGATCTATCACGACTCTTACTCCTCACGTACAAATGACACCGCCGGCTGGGAAACCTGGTCGGCGTTTTTTCAAGCACCCCCATCCATCATCCCCTGGCCCATCATACTCGATGAGGGAGCAATTTGGAAGCAATTTGAGAACCACCTTGAGCAAGATGTTGCTGAATTTGAACCGGCGCGGCACCATCATAACAGATTCGCAACACCTCCCATCACCAGCTTCCCATGCCTGAGGGTCTATCTTAATGAAGAGCAATCTAGCTTTATGGATACATGGATATGGAGGAACCACCGTTATGAATCTCGTCGCTTTCTCGATCAGAACAAAGGGCGCACATAACTTCGTGCGCCGCTTGTGGACCGTTTTCGCGCGCTTCGGCTTCTCTGAACGTCCAAACAGCCGTGCGCTCCACGCCCTGCTGCAAACGCTCCAGCCGTACCACACAGGTCCAACGTTCTTTATCCCCGCGGTGGTTCTCAATCGCCATCCCAAACTTATCTCTGAAATTGCTCGCCAGGGGGCGGAAATCGGGATTCATGGCTACGTGCATAACGATTACCGCACATTGAGCGCAGAACAGCAGTACATACAAACACAGCAAGCTATCGAGATCTTCCAAAAAACGCGCATCGACTATGCCGGCTTCCGCAATCCCTACCTCGGCTGGACAGAGGATTCGCTTGAGACGTTCCGCAAACTGGGATTTGCTTATGAGAGCAACGAGGCAGTTTTACATGATGTGGTAGACCTCGAGGCATTTTCACCGCTGCTGCAAAGCGGTTTCGCCAAATCGTTGGCCCTCTTCCAGGCAATTCCCTGCACGTCCTACACCCTGCGGCCACACCGCGAAGGCACGCTCCTGCGCATTCCCACAAGCATCCCTGACGACGAAATGCTCTTCGATCGCCTGCGCATCACCAATCCACAGGAGGTCGGGCGCATCTGGAGCGAGGTGATGAGCCGCGTCTACAGCCACGAAGGTATTTATACGCTGAACCTGCATCCAGAGCGCGGCATTCTCTGTCAGCAAGCCCTGGCCGCCCTGCTCACATCCGCCAGCAGCCAGTCGCTGCCGGTCTGGATCACACGACTGCATGAGGTAGCGAACTGGTGGAGAGAGCGACTGGACTTCCGCCTGCATTTTACGCAACTTGCCGAGAAGCGCTGGCGGGTGAGCGCGACCTGTACGCCGCGCGCGACGCTTCTGGGACGCCACCTGGAGCTTGAGGGAGAGGTTGCGCAGGACTGGTCTGGCGACGAGCAGAGCATCGAGAGCAGAGACTTCGTGGTGCGCGCCCCGCAATTCCCCGCCCTCGCGATCTCACCCCGCACGCCAGGGGAGGTCGTGGATTTTCTCTACGAGCAGGGGTACGCGCTCATGCCCAACGTGGAAGAAGAGGATCGCACCGGCTTTGCCTGCTACCTCGACCTGCCCGAAGGATTGGGCCAGGATCGGCAAGAGCAGATCCGCCTGCGCAGCGCACTGCTTCAGAAGATCGAAAACCTGCATGCACCTCTGCTGCGCTTTGCCTACTGGCCGCAGCGCCAGCGGGCAGCCCTGGCAATCAGCGGCGATATCGATTCGGTGACAATTCAGGATTTCTTCTTGCGCATTCTTGAGGTAAAGAGCAGCTAAAAAAGAACCAGAAACCGGGTATAAAAACGCCTTCTCCACCTCGACATACACCAATTCTGTGAAGGAAAGCTTTATGCTTAACGCGGAGGAGTTGTGCTGGCCGGGAATACATACATACTGTCGATCGCGTAGCTAAAAAGTGAACGGATAGGGCCTATGGCAAAAACCTGTAAAGTACTCATGCTCGTAGAAAATGTCTCTGCGCCTGCGGATCGACGGGTCTGGCCGGAAGCCCTTGCCCTGCGCGAAAACGGTTTTCAGGTGAGCATCATCAGCCCGAAGGGCAAGAAAACCGATCGCGAGGCCGCCGCATGCATCGACGGGATCTCTATCTACCGCTACACACTTCCGGCCATAGGCAATAAGTATCTCGCCTACCTGGCTGAGTATAGCATCTCTCTGCTCATGACCTTTCTGCTCAGCCTGAAGGTATGGCGCCGGCATGGCTTCGATGTCATCCACGCGGCGAACCCGCCCGATGTCTTCTTCCTGATCGGCCTGTTCTACCGGCTCTTTGGGAAAAAGTATATTTTCGATCAGCATGACCTGTCGCCGGAACTCTTCCAGGTGAAGTTTGGACGCCGGATGGGTCCTCTGCATAAGCTTCTCCTCTTCCTGGAACGCTGCTCGTATCGTACCGCCCACCTCGTCATTACCTCAAATCTCTCGCAGAAACGCTTCGCCATCGAACGTGGACGCTGCCGGGCCGAGCGGGTATTTGTGGTTCGCAATGGACCCAACCTGAAGTATCACCATCCCACGACACCGGAACCGGAGATCAAAGGCGGACGCCCTTATCTGCTGGCATACGTAGGGCTGATGGCCGTTCAGGACTGTGTAGAAAACTGTCTCTACGCGATGGACGAGCTTGTGCATAAGCGCGGGCGAGAGGATATCTCCCTGCTTCTGATTGGGGGAGGCGAGCGGTTCGCTCGCATCCAGGCGCTGGCACACGAATTGCAGCTTGACGAGTACGTTCGCTTCACCGGCATCGTCAAACCCACAGAGATAGCGCGCTACCTGACCGTCGCGGATATCGGCCTGATTCCCGATCCGCAGAATGGGATGAACGAGTACAGCACGATGATTAAAACGATGGAGTATATGGCCCTGGGTAAGCCAGTCGTCGCGTTCGATCTCGCCGAAACACGCTATTCCGCACAGGACGCTGGCCTCTACGCTACTCCCAACTCTATAGAGGATTTTGCGAATAAAATCGAGCAGTTGCTGGAGAATGAGGAACTTCGCGTGCGGATGGGGCAAATTGGACGCCGACGGGTTGAAACGGAACTTCAATGGGACGTCACAAAACAGCAGCTCTTGCTCGCGTATGAGACACTTTTTCCCACACGCGAGCAGACATCCGCCGTTCCAGCAGCACAGGAGGAGAGAGAGGAAGCTGTCTACGAAAACGTTTAGGGACCGGGAGGAGGGACGGGTCCGCTGTACGCACCAGGCCAATTGCCATCCCCCTGCTTGCCAATAGATCGATCTCTTTAAGCTTATCTTTTTAGTATTTCTTCGCCTTACCGCCAGAATGTGGAGGTGCTGGTAATGAACGATATGGAAAATACAAAAAAACGCTTGAGTACCCATGAGTATCTGCGCCGCATCGGCGTGCCTGATCTCCCCCCCTTGATCAGCCCATTCGATCCGGGCTACGATCCCGTGACGCTTGAGAGCCACCTGGAACAGAGCGCGCACCTTATGGCCGTTTTGAAGATTTCGATGGCCTGCTGGCAAATTGCCAATGAGGACGCGACTCGCCGGAAAATTGCCGCAGCTCGCGCGCACAACGTGCCCGCCGTGACAGGTGGTGGACCGTTCGAGGTGGCTGTGGCCCAGGGAGAGCTTGAGACCTATCTGGACCTGTGCGCGGATCTCGGCATGACGCGCATCGAGTGCGGAGAAGGGTTTACCGAACTCTCCCAGCCGCCACGCACGATTGTACGCATGGCCGAGGAGCGCGGGCTGGAGGTGCAGTATGAGATGGGGAAGAAACATGAAGGTCCTTTCACAGAAGAATCGCTGAATGAGGCGATTGCGCGCGGCCAGCGCTGGCTCGACGCGGGCGCGGTGCAGCTTGTGGTCGAGGCCCGCGAAAGCGCAGCAGGGGTTGGCGCCTTCGCCGGCGATGGCACGCTCAATACCGCGGTCGCCGATCGCTTCGCCGAAGTCTTTGGGCTGGATATTGTCATCTTTGAGGCTCCCAACAAGCCCAGCCAGTTTGCTTTCCTGGAACATTTTGGACAACGCGTCCATCTCTGCAATGTACGCCTGGAAGAGGTGCTGCGCGTTGAGATTTTCCGGCGCGGCCTCCATTCGGATGCCTTCGGCATCCCCAAATTACGGCCCGTTCGCCCTGCTCACGAATAGGCAGAAAGAAAGAGGAACTCCTGTGGCACAACGCAAGACAGTAGCCATCGATTGTTTTCCCGAAAGCCTCTCGTCCTACCAGGATGGATACGCCATCGTCGCGGTCGATGTGATTCGCGCAACAACCACGGCCATTACATGCGTTGCGCTCGGACGAAAGTGCTTTCCGGTCCCTTCTATCGATGCGGCGGTCCCTATGGCCGCACGGCTGACCAATCCCTTGCTGGTCGGCGAGCTTGGCGGCAGCATGCCTTATGGTTTTGACCTGAATAATAGTCCGGCGGCGCTGGAAGCACGGACAGACATTCATCGCCCGATGATTCTCCTCACAACCTCCGGCACGCCGTTGGTCTGCGGAGCGCAACCATCTCAGGCCATGTACGTCGCCTGCCTGCGCAATTATCGCGCCCAGATCGCTCATTTGATTGCGTACCATCCACGGGTTGCGATTATTGGCGCCGGCTCCAGAGGCGAGTTCCGCGAGGAGGATGAGCTCTGCTGCGCCTGGATTGCGGAGGGTCTGCTCGCCGCTGGCTACGAGCCGGAGAACGAGAAGACCCTGGCCTCCGTTGAAAAGTGGAAAGGCGCGCCGGTCGAAGTTATCACGACCGGGGCCAGCGCGCGGTATCTGCGTAACACCGATCAACTCAAAGACCTGGACTATATCCTGGCTCATGTCGACGACCTGAACGCGGTGTATCGCTACGAATATGGCCAGATTGTAAAACACGCTGAAGAGTTATTGCTGGTATGAGAATGGTGTGCGAGTAGTCTTGTCGCTCATAGACGTTTCTCGATTTATCTGAGGATGGCGAGAGTCGTCTGTGGGCCATCTGGAGGTGGTTTCATTGGATACTTCTGTTCCCGTTGTTGTAATTGCGCCCGGCTTTCACGGTCATACCATCGCCCGCAGCCTGGGACGCCTGGGCGTCCCGGTCTACGGCGTTCACGCCGATCCTCATTCGCCTGCGGCCAGATCTCGCTACTGGCGGAAAAATTTTATCTGGAATATTGAAAAGGCCACGCCCGAAGACTCTATTGACTGGCTGCTGCAACTTGGCCACACTCTTGGTTCACGCCCCATTCTGCTGCCTACCGACGACCATAGTTGCGTCTTTCTCGACAGTTTCGCCGACACGCTGAGGGAAACGTTTCGTTTTCCCAACCAGCCACCCGGCCTGACCCGCGCGCTCTCCAACAAGCAGAGCATGTACCACCTATGCAAAAAGCACGGCATCCCGGCAGCCGAAACGGCTTTTCCGCGCTCGCGCGCGGATGTGATAGAGTTCTGCAAAACCGCCACGTTTCCCGTAATGCTCAAGGGGATCGATACGCTGGTCCTGCGCGAGCGCACAGGCGTGAAGATGGTCGTCGCCCATGATGCAGAAACCTTACTGAAGCTCTACGATGAGATGGAGACGCCGGATTCACCGAACGTGATGCTTCAAGAATATCTCGGCGGCGGCTCACGAACCGTGTGGATGTTCGATGGCTACTTCAACGAGCAGTCGGAATGCCTGTTCGGTCTGACCGCCAACATGATGCGGCAGTATCCCGCCTATACCGGCGTGACCTCGCTCGGCATTTGCCTGGCGAACGAGACCGTTGCGCAACAAACCAGAACGTTTATGAAGGCCATTGGATACCGGGGCGCGCTGGATTTCGGCTTTAAGTTCGACGCCCGCACAGGTCTGTATAAAGCGATCGACGCTAATCCGCGCATCGGCAGAACGTTCCGCCTGCTGGTCGATTCGAGCGGGATGGATGTCGCGCGCGCACTCTATCTGGACCTGACAGGCCAGCCCGTTCAGGTGGGTGAGCCGCGCGAAGGTCGCAAATGGGTAGTCGAGAACTTTGACCTGGTTTCGTCGTCCCGCTACCGGCGCGACGAGAAACTCGGCCTGCGCGGCTGGCTGCGCTCCTACAAGGGCGTTGAGGAAGCCTTCTGGTTCTCGCGCGACGACCCGCTGCCTTTCCTGGCGATGATCTGGAGCTCGTTCGTATGGGGAGGGAAAAAGCTCTTCGGCAAGCTCCGTCCCCAACGTCGCAGCGCGACACAGCCCGTACCCACGCCCGTCCAGGCTGCGCCGGAGATTTCCCGGGGCAAAGAACCCGCGCTGAGCAGCGCAATGTCGAACGCAACCCCCGATTGAACGCCCTAATAGCCCTGCGCCTTATCGACGACGTTGACCAGCGGCTCACCGGCCAGATAACGGCGCAGGTTCTCCTCAAAAACCGCTGCCGCACGCTCGTCGTAAAGGGAACTTAAGCCCGAACTGTGCGGGCTGATAAAGACATTCGGCAGGCTCCAGAAAGGATGACCAGGGGGCAGAGGCTCCTGGTGGAAGACATCCAGCGCAGCCCCGGCGATCCTCCTCTCCTGTAGAGCGCGCAGCAGAGCAGCTTCATCGCAAATATCGCCACGCGCGATATTGACCAGAAAAGCATTCGTCCTCATAGCTTGAAAGGCTGCATCGTCGAACATGCCCCGCGTCTGCGCCGTCAGAGGCGCCGCGATCACCACGATATCGCATTCCCCTAACATGGCATGGAGTTCGTCTGGAGTATAATAGCGGGCCGGGAGGATTCCTGCGGGATCGCCGACGCCCTGCAGCACGAAGCCGGGATCGCGATGATCGGCACCTCGCTGCATCGCCAGCACGCGCATGCCAAAGGCAGTCGCCAGGCGCGCCAGTTCGCGGCCAATGCTCCCATAGCCAATAACCCCTAGTGTTTTTCCCCGCAACTCTTCACCTGTAAAAAGGGCAAGGCGCTCGGACCGCCCAGGCCACGCGCCGCGCTGCTGCCATTCGAGCAGGCGAGGAAGGCGATGAAACCAGGCCAGCAGCATGGTAAACACATACTCAGCGATAGCTACTGCGTGAATACCGCTCGTCGTAGTAAACGTCACCCCGGTCGAAAAGAGAGGATGAGCGAGAATATGGTCCGGCCCGGCAGAGTATAATTGAACCCAGCGCAGGCGCGGAACCTGCTCCTGCGCCGGGAGGGGCGTCGCAAACGAGGTATAGAGAATCTCAGCTTCCCGCCAGAGAGCATCCGAGACTGCTCCCATCTCCTTGTCGCGCCACACTTGAACGTGCAGGTCAGGAGATAGACCCTGGATTTGTCTCTGTTTCTGTACATCCAGGGGGGCAGTAATCAGAACAAGACGCGAGGACATAGGAGTTACCGGCTCTCCTGCGAACTGGCCGCGTAATCCTCTTTCCTGGCCAGCACGTGATAAGTGCGACCGGTGGCACGAAAGACCGGCACCCCCCGATCGGCCAGCGTCTGAAAACGGTGATGAATCGCCGTCCCCAGGGGATCTGGAATGGCCCGGCGGAAGAACGAGAACCCAAAGCCACGCGTCTCCCCCTTGATCTTCACCAGTTGTAAGCGAGCCAGGATGCGATCAATGGAACGACTGCGCGGGAAACGCATCGCGGGGGTTGGTTTGCGCAACCCGGCGCGTACCAGAGCCTTCTTCAGCCCGATCTTGAGCGGGGTAAGCAACGGACTGATGACCGGATCAAACTGATTGGCCAGGCCCGCCCAGTTGCCGCTGGTGAGGAGAAGATAGCCGCCGGGCTTCAGGACGCGCGTCATCTCTCGTATCGCCGCCTCGACATGCTCAAGCCAGGAAATAACCCCCACAGCCAGCACAAGGTCAAAGGACGCGTCGTCAAACTTCAGGGAATACACATCGCCGACCTCCAGGGAGAGCTGCCCGGCGAACTCGCGCCCGGCTGCATTGCGCCTGGCCACCTCGATCATCCCCTCAACAGAATCAATGGCCCGCACATTGAAGCCGCGCTCCGCCAGCGCCAGCGCCATA
>Ga0209581_1004888_pt1 | contig 10535 bp, 10 predicted proteins | sample Coa_R2_FD_187160 | JGI IMG/M metagenome (GOLD analysis project Ga0209581, IMG submission 187160) | Surface soil microbial communities from Centralia Pennsylvania, which are recovering from an underground coalmine fire - Coalmine... | ecosystem: Environmental > Terrestrial > Soil > Unclassified ...
CACCCCATCGAGCCATGCCAGGTGCTCAGCCCGCACCTGGTTGGTGTACAGGAAACGCGGCTGCGTTGCTGTCCCCTCAGAGAACGGCACCTGGCTTTTCCAGACCGCCTTGCATACGACCCGACCGTCAAGCTGCTCATAGAACGCACGTGCGGCGGCAGGATCGTTCGTGAACAACGTGCGTGGAGTGCGCAGGCCCAGCGAGTGGGCAGCGACGAGTTGCGACGCTTTGAACTCGGCAGCCCGAATTCGGTCAGGCCGGCTTACCCAGACCGGCGAGCGCGCCGCAGGAGAACCGAGCAGCAGACCCAGGAACCCGGAGTACGCCTCCTGATCGAGCCAGGGTAGTACATCTCCTTCGCTCCGATGGAGAGCCGGAAGCAGACCTGCTGGCGAGAGAGGCCGGATAAACGGCGGTAGTGCGTGACAACCTGCCCAGGATGAGGCCAGGACGGGCAGGCGGGATCGGGATCAAAGTCACCGTCAGATACAGACGACCACCAGTGAGAATGGCGGTAAGAAGGTTGCAGAGACATACTCCCCCTTTCTTTCTTCTTCAACGATAGAAGCATGTCTGAATATAAGTATAGTGTCTTCTCCGCAGATTACAAGACAAATCGATAGTTTGCGTTTCTCTCCCGGAAAACTAGATCGACAGGTGAAACGAACAGCACGTATCATCTCGTTGCCTTCTGAAATGCTGTCCCCATACACGACGTGTCAAGGCATTTCAGAGAAGCGACTGCTCGTTGAGAGAGGGCCAGCGCAGGTCCTCTCTTTTTTGTTGCAGCAAAACCGCAAATTTGTCTTTCTTTCTACAGAAAGTAGCTTGTGAAATCTCTCTTCATTTTCTATCTTCAAAAGCGAGGAAAAGGCGGGCATGTCCCATCTTCCCGCACCTCTCATGTGTCCTCGTTTCAAAGAGATGGAGAGAAGAGAGAAAGGATCTGTCACCAATGTTCAAAGGCGTCACCACTGGAAAACAGGGAGCCATGTACTGTGTCTGCTGCGGCATATTGTTAGACGGAGAGAATCAAGCTGGCATCGTCTGTCAACCATGGAAGGAAAACCAGCACCAGCAGGACAAACGCGGCACTGACCGGAAGCAGCCCATCCAGGTCAGCCATTGCTCCCGCTGCGGCGAACCCTCTCATCCCCTGGATGCCTCGATCGCCCATCGGTCCTGTCAGCCCATCTTTCCAGGCAGCAACGATCATCTCAGCGTGTAACAGAGAGGAAGGTTTGGTATGCCCTTGTTGAAGCTCTTTCGTCGCCGCACCGCTGCACCATCACCCCGACCGACGGCGTCCATTCCCCCGATCCCCCCCGCTCTCGAGCCGCGTCCACGTCTGGCCGAGGTGCCCTACCTGCTGCCCAAAGATGTCCAGGAGGACCAGCGTCTCAACTTCCAGCATCACGTGCTGTATCGCACCATCAGTAATCATTATCTGGCGCCTCTGGCGCCGGAGACCACCAGGACCATCCTGGATGTGGGCGCCGGCGCCGGCATCTGGTGTATGGAGATGGCGAACCTGTTTCCCGGCGCGCAGATTGTGGGAGTGGATGTGGCGCTCAGTTCCCTGCCTCATCCGTTGCCCAATGGATGCCTGTTCTGCCAGGCCAACATCTTGCAGGGCCTGCCGTTTCCTGATCGGCAGTTCGACTTCACCCATCAGCGCCTCCTGGTCGCGGCGATCCCCGCCGCACAGTGGCCTGCTGTGGTACTCTATGGGATTGATCCCGACCTTCCCCATCGGCTGAGTGCCCTGGCAAGGCGGGCCGGCCTTCGCCATGTGCAGGAACATCATTTCGATATCCCGCTCGGAGAATGGGCCGGGCACATTGGGCGCGCGGCACTCGCCAACGCCAGAAGCTTCTATGAGGCCCCCTCGCCACGCTTCACGCGACAACTCAACCTCGACTTTGCCATCGTGCGCGACACCTGGCGGTGGCTGGTGAGAGAGTGGAACCAAGCGCAGGCCAGAGTGAGATGGTATGTGGTCGTTGGGCAAAGATAGGAAAAGGAGGAAGACACGGCCAGGGTAGCTCTAGGACTCTGGCCGCGTCTTTGTGTGCGTGTGCAAGGTATGTTATACTCGAAAACAACGAGCAGTTTTTGAGGAGAAACGCGTGAAGAACCTGATTGAACTGATTGAAACACGGCTGAGAGAAGATATCAGAAGCGGACGGCTGCGGCCAGGAGACGCATTGCCGACGCGCCGGGCGCTGGCAGAGCAATGTGGGACAACGGTAGATACCATCGCCGTTGTTCTGCATCATTTGGAGATCGAGGGCCTCCTTGTCCGAGGCAAGGGGCGTACCATGCGCGTCAATCCGTCGAGGGAGAGGATTACGGCGAATGACGAGAGGTTCGCCGATGTGATGATCGCCAGAGGTCATGACGTGAAAGTGGAGCATCTGGCGACTCCTAAGGTGATCGAAGCATCGCCGGAGATAGCCAGAGCCTTCCACAGGCCGCCTGGCTTTCAGATAGTCGAGCGTCGCCGGCGGGAAATAGTGGATGGCATGGTCTATCGCTACTCGCGCAAGATGTACCTCGCGGAGTTGGTACCAGAAGATGTCTTAGAAGCAATGCAGAAAGACCACACCTACAATGTGCGCCAGGTGGTAGAGAAACAACGCCCGCTCTCGCGTATCGAGGAGCGGATCATCGCCCGCGCGGTCGTGGAGAAAGAGGAGGCAGCCATCCTCAACGTGGCTAGAGGAACGCCTGTTCTAGAACAGACCAGGATCAATTACGATCAGGACAGGCAGGTGGTGTGGATATCCATCGTCGTCTTCAATGCGGCTTACTTTGTGAAGCAGTACGACTACCAACCCGGCGACGAGCCAAAGTCCACTGATTTTCTTGGCATAGAAAACAAGGAGTAGTTTTTATTGACAAGTTGCATCGAGCAATTTATACTTGCTACTAGTGTGTGTCGTATGCATACACGCTCGAACGAGCGGTCGGTGTTCTCACCACCGACCGCCCCTGGAGCATCAGTCCGGTATCGTTGAAACAAGGGCCAGACGTCGCCCCGCCTTCTATGATAAGGCGGGGCGCGGCCTGGCGTCAACTCCTCCCACCAGGAGAGAAAGGACGCTATGAGCACGCAGCCATACCTCAGGGAGAGCTGGCCAGCTCTCCCCAAAGCCAGCACGTACCAGGAACAGTGCGCCTGGTGCTGGCGCACGCGCTACCCTCTCATCCCCTTTCCCCCGAACGTTTCTTCCTGCTGTTGCACCGAGCATCGCGCCTGGCTCATGTCAGGACTCGCCGAGAAACGCGAGGTCCGAGAGCGAGTGAAGAGAGGGACACTATGAGCCAGCAGCCAAAACGACGCGCGTATCACAGCATTCCGCTGAGAAGGCAAGCAGCTATCATGACGAGCGCTGTGCAAACATCTTCTGGAGCGAGCCGGCGCACACAGGACCCGAGAAAGAGCTATGTCAGCAGCGCGCAAATGCCTGCCATGCCAGATGATGACGAGATATTCGAGCCAGCACGCCCGCCAAATAGTGAAAGGTGGTAAAAGCAACGGGCCTACCGCCTCTTTGCAATCGTCACGGCGCGGCTCCGCCTGGTAAGCTGGTTGAAAGTGGCTTGTATTCACTAAAGAGAAACGGTTGCATTGATGGAAGCGTATCGCAGAGAGCAGGCTGCGAAGAGGTTGCAAACGACGGCCATGGCTTGGGATGAGATACCCGACGATAGCCCGAACAAACGGTTGATGATTGCAGGAGCCAGAGAGCGCCCGAGGATGGTGAGGCCAAAGGAGGAGGAAGGATCGAGTGGACAGAGGCGACAGGGAACCTGGCCATCCATAGAAGCGTGATGCACCCCGGCAAAGCATCGCTGACCGAGAGCTGCATACTTGCAAGGATGGGAGTACTTATAGTATACTAGAGTATCACAAGTAGCTTTCTTGTACGCTACCCATGACCAGATTGAAGCAAGAGTTGCGGACAAGGAGAGGAAGAGGAAGAAACGAGGACTATTCAAGTTCTCCCCATTCCACTGAGCCACCAGGCACTCGTTTGAAGGAGACGAACCGATGAAGTGGTATCCGTATGGGCATGATTTCGGGAATGCCGGGATAGATGGCGTCTTGATGGTGAACAAACACCAGACGGTGAGCGCCAGCATTCCCACGGCGTTCACTCCAGTGGACCCGGTCCAGATGAAGCACCTGGGTATTGATCTGGAGGACGCGAACGTCATCCAGCTTGTGGGGGAAGAGACGGCGTATGGGATCGGCTTGATTGCGCTGGCTCAATCCGTTGATCCCTGGCATGGGCGCGGCGATCCCCACCGCTATGCCAGTCGCTATAGCTTGCGTGCGCTGCTGAGCCTCTCCGCTTCCCTGATTCCTGACAAGGAATATGGACTGGTTGTGGTCGGCGGCCTTCCTGCGGAGATGTTCATGAAGAATGAGTCGCTGAGGCAGGAGATCAAAAAGGCGCTCAGTGGAATTTGGGAATTCTCCACGGACGGGGGCAAAACGACGCGGAGGTCTCACATTCAGTACCGGGCGACACTCATGGAGGGGGCGGGCGCTCTGGTCGCCTACGGGGATGAAAAGCAATCGAGTCCCCAGGGACAGGGGATTATCGACATTGGAGGCAGAACGACCGATCTGTACGTGGCCAGGGCAGGCCAGCCCATTTTGGAGTTTTGCAAGGGCAAGCCCCTGGGAGTCGAGACGGCCACTGCTCTGATGGCCAGCGCCTTTGAGCGCAAATATCGCTCCCCGCTCTCGCCGCTCGAGGCGAGACACATCATGCATGCTTACGCCAGCACGAAAGGCGGAGGGAAAAAGAAGGCAGCCTACCCGCCGATGAACCTCTGCGGCACTCCCATTGCTCCTGAAGCGATTGCTGCGCTGGTTGAGGAGGCGGTTCGTTCCGTCGGAGAAGATATTGTTTCCTTCGTGGCCGCCGCCTGGCGGCAAAGCGACGCCACCAGCGAAATTGGTGCGCGCTTCTCCCCGGTGATTTGCATCGGAGGAGGGGTCTATTCCTTTTTTGATTTCCTCAGGAAGCGCATTCCCCACCTGGTGAAGCCGATCAATCCGACGGGAGCCAATGCCTACGGCTACGCGCTGGCAGCGCAACGGCTCCTGGCGAAACAAGCGCCGGCGGAAGAGAAGACGGCCTGAGAAGGGAGGCAGGAATGCCGAAAGATCCAAAGAGATATCACTATATCACGATCGGCCTGCTGCGCGACTCCTGGGCACTGGAGCAGTTTCTCGCTGATGCGGAGCTACACCATATGACTGACCAGCTCGGCAAGTTAGCCGCGTTGCGGCTCACCGAATACTATGAACTGGTGGACAAAGGCGCCGTGCTGGTCGGCTCGTTGCCGGCCAGCGCCCAGCCACGCACGCATCCGCGAGAGACCCCACGAACGAAGCAAGGCCGACCAACCGAAGAGCAAACGTCTGGAGAGGCTATCGCGCCGGTCTCGGAGCAGGCGAGTGAGAATGCCGATCGCGCGCTCGATTTCTTTCTTGGCGAGGGGGAACAGGAATAGATCGCTGTTAGGTTAGCCCCCATAGAGAAGGAGAAAAACATGTCAGAGAACGAAACATTCGGATTTCAGCTAGAAATCGATCAAACTCGCGCCATCGCTGTGTACACCCGGCAGGCAGATCAGGGAGCGGATACCGAGCATAGCGGAAGCAGCATGATATTGCTCGCACTACAGAACTATGGGACGCTGCTCTTTGGCGAGAGTGAAGCAAACATCCGCCTTTACGACGAAGGGGCAGGTGCCTCCGGGCGGAGACAGATTGACCAGAGGAAGGAACTGGAACGCCTCTGCCATGACATCGAGAACGGTACGATAGGAACTATCATTACAGCCGGGGAGAGCCGGCTCTTCCGCGATGCACATCCCGCCCAGGTAACTGCCTTTACTCAACTCGCCAGGAAAATGCGTATTGCGCTCATCATCCCGTCTGCCCTCTCAGGTGAGACAAGGCTGTATGACTTTGCCAACAGCGAGCAGGCGGCAGGTTTTGAGGAAGAGATGACGAAGGCGTATGAATACATCCGTAATCAGATCCGTTCCATAACCCCCAGAACTACTCAGAAGTAGAAACCAATGTTTCGTGGAAGATGTCTTTCGAGTCAACAAGCGAGGTGAAGCCATTGGGTATCACGATACTGCAAGCCGCCCAGGAAACCGATTACGATTTAACCGGTATCAGTGTAGATCGCAGTAGAAAGACCGGCGTTCTCATACGGCAGTCGCGGAAAAAAGCAGACAAGAAACATTATGAGGGCCGTCTGCGACAGGAGACAATGGTAGATGTTGCTATCAAGATACGAGGCGATGAAGACGATAGCAATATCGAACTGTACGATGAAGGCGCGGGCGTCAGCGGCACAAAGGGGTACGATGAGCGCCCGAAGCTGTCCAAGATGTACATCGATATCGCCAATGATGTCACCGGCAGCCTGGTCATGGCCCGTGCGGACCGTCTCTTCCGGGACAAGCACTTCCGCAACGTGAGTATGTTCACCGAACTGGCCGAGAAGAAGAGGATCAAGCTCATCGTGCCAGGACGCGCGGTGTACGACTTTACCAGAACAAAAGATCTCCAGGCATTCCAGAAAGAGATGCAGGACGCCTACAACTACCTTGCCACGCAGATCTTGTATCTGACGGAGACACGACAGCAGAAAATCCAGCGCGGCCTGTATGGTGGGGGCCATTTGCTTGCGCCTTATGTGATTGAGCGCAACGTATGGAAAGACGAGCAACGTCCTGTCATCTACCGTCCCTGGCTGGATATGGCGATTGAGCTTTTCCAGCAGTTCTATGACAGCGATTTTTCACTAGCGTATATGGCCCGCTATGTCGAAAGCCGTCCTTACCTGTTCCGTTATCCATCTGCGGAGGACCTGCAAAAATATAACTTCCCTACCTTTATGACGAAGGCGGTAGAAGGATATACATTCAACAGCATCACTTCCATAAAAAACTATCTGAGCAATTTGACGCTTGGAGGATACGCCAAGATCGGCAAGGACGATCTTGGCAATGAAGTACTTCTGGCCGGTGCATTCGATGCGGCGGTACCCATTGACCTGCTCGCCCCCTGCTATGGTGCTATTACGGGCCATTATCCGGACGGTACGCCTTTTGAGCGATGGAGAGATACCAGGCACACACGCACTCGCAAGCATACGAAGTTATGGGAATCGGACGCCATTCTTCACGGTTTTTTAAGAAGCGATGATGGTAAGGTCAGCTTCGGAGCCGACAACCGGGAGGGCAAGAGGACAAAGAGCCGTTACTTCTGCGATGAAAAGAAAGGCATAATCGCAGCAAAAACTGTATGGTCAGTTCCTTGCGCACAGCTCGATGCCATTGTTCTGGAAAGGCTATGCGAGCTGGTTGAGTATGACACCGATATGGCCGATCGACTAAAGGCAATGTGGCAAGCGCGTAAGGAGATGGGTATAGTGGATGAAGCAACGGTGCTTCAGACACAAATTGAGAAAGCAGAGGCGGAAATAGCGCGGCTGGATACCCTAATTACAAAGCCAGCCCGTCCATTGAGCAAAAAGACCGAGGCTCGCTACATCAAACAATTGACCGAGGCAGAAATTGCTCTTGAGAATCTCCTGAATAAACAGAAGCAGCGCAGCGACCACGAAGACCCTGAGCGCATCATACCCAGTTTCTATTACGTGCTCTCCCATCTGCCTACTGAGTACCCAAAGCTGAACAGTGAACATCAGAAACGGATGATCCGCAAAGTCATTAAGGAGATTAAGCTCAAGAAGGTGTCTGAGCACCTTCTGCTCCTGCATATCGAATGGGAGGACGGCGTTGCTGCGCGCCCAGATGTTGCCTTAATCTGGCGCGGAAGCAGTTTGGGCGGCCCAACGGAGGAACTGTCCGAAGCGGAAGCAAATACCCTGAAAGAGCTTTATCCTGTCGGATCACAGCTTGAAATTATGCAAGCATTTCCACTGCTATCATGGGCAAGCATAAAACATCATGCCTGGAAGCTTGGCGTGGATGACCGGATTCATATTCGCAAAGGGCGGATACGTGTTAATCCCTATCATCGCACCATGACGTATCAGGATTTGCGGGCCGTGACCACGCTGGTAGAACGGCCTTACGAGCAGGAGCGTATGCAGGAAGTTGCTAACATGCTTTCTGGAGAGACAAAGCGGGGAGAGATTTCAGCACACTGGTGGCTTTCACCTGATGAAATAAGTTACCTGGATTTTGAGGAAGAGGATTTTTACGATAACAGCGGGATAAATGACAGCCCGCACCGTCGATATGAATGCCACCGATGTCGGTTGAAAGATGCCCCCATTTCTCGCGCGGCTCCCTGCCCCAATCGGGATGGCCGGGACGCATGCCGGCACGCAGGGCGTCTTCCTGTGGATCTAATCCCCATTTTTCATAGGTGCCGCGCAAACCGCTGATGCGCATACGCGGACCGGGAATGCGCACGACTGAGCTCATCCACAAATGAGCGCGCACCCCATCGGCAAAATGCAGCGCGACAAAGGTATCGTCGTCCACCTGCACCCCCACACGCCGCTTCTCGATCTCTGCGTAGACCTTCGTGGGCTTGCCAAAAAGCACCAGGGCCTGGTCAATCAGATGACTCCCCAGGTCGTAAAGCAGGCCGCCGGCCTCTTCGGGTCCACCTAGTTCACGCCAGGCGTCGTGCCTGGGTATGGGCCGGTAGCGCTCAAAACGGGACTCGAAACGCGTCACAACCCCCAGCAGGTCCAGGTCGGCGTCCAGCAGCGAACGCACAGTACGGAAATCGTTGTCCCAGCGCCGATTCTGGAAGACGGTCAGCAGCTTGCCCGCCTTCTGGCTGGCCTCGATGAGCTTTTGCGCCTCGGCGACGGAGGAGGCCATCGGCTTGTCGATGACGACGGGCAGCCCGGCGTTTAAAGCGGCAATGCCCAGAGGTACGTGCAAACGGTTTGGCGTGGCCACTACCGCCAGGTCGTAGCGCGCAGCCTCTCTCCAGAGTTCTTCGACTGTGGCATATAACTTCACTTTAGGGAAATCGCGCAGGGCCTGCATGCGCCTCCCGGGATCGCTGGTCACGACCGCAGCCACCTCCATGCCCTGGGTGCTGGCGATCAAGGGCGCGTGAAAGACCGCCCCCGCCAGCCCATAGCCGATGATCGCGACCCGCAAGGGCCTCTCCTGCCCAAGACCTTCATTGACAAATGACATACGCTCTTCTCATCCTTCTTTATATTGAAATATATCTATATAAGGCGCGTGAGGAATTACCTTCGCAGTATAGCATAAAGTTGGCCGTGCGCCCCGCCGGATTCGGCTTTCCCAGGACTTTGGGATTTTCCGCTTTATGGAAAGGATGGATAGTATGAGCGCAGATCGTGAGGAGAGCATACAGACCAACCCACCGCGTGAAGCTGTGGGTTGGTTTTGTGCGTGCTACATTTTGTAGGGAAACGAACTACCAGCGCGGACGCCGGCTGGCGCTCTGCAACTGATAGCAATCGCCGCAATAGACCGGCTTATCGCCGCGCGGCAGGAACGGCACCTGGGCCTGATTGCCGCAGCTTGCGCAGGTCACGGTATGCAACTGGCGCGGCTCGCGTTCGCGCGAACCACCCATACTTCGCCCCCCGCCACGGCTGCCCCCCGCCTGTTTGCGGGCCGCCCGGCAGGCCGGACAACGCGTCGGCGCATTCGTCAAACCCCGGCTGGCAAAAAACTCCTGCTCGCCGACGGTGAAGGTGAACTCCTGATTACAGTCGCGACAATACAAAACCTGATCCACAAAAGCCATAAACCTTTTCTCTTTTCCAGGGCCAATGCCCGCTAGTCATCTCCGTGTATCGCGCGGCCAGGAGGTTTCCCCCTCCAATTACCAATGCACCATACAACGTTGGTCCATTATAACACATTTTCAGGAAAAAGCTATTCCTGACAACAAAACTGCTTTTACATTCGTAAAATCAAATACATCTTCTCTAATCGATCGCTGACGTTGCACCAGAAGAGTGGGGCGGGACCGCCATCAAGCTAGAAGCGTGCATCTTTTCACGCAATATATTGAAGAGAGCACAACAAAACAATGGAGACGGCTTTCTCCGCCTCCATTGCCTTTCTGAGCGCGCCCAGCAGGATTCGAACCTGCGACACTCCGCTTAGAAGGCGGATGCTCTATCCCCTGAGCTATGGGCGCATATACAGGGAATGGTGAATATATCCCCGTCCGGCCCCTATCATACCAATTTCGCTTGCGATCCGTCAAGTAGAGAGCAACCAGGCTCCTTCGTCTTCTTCCTCACTCCTTGCCTTCCCCCAAATTGAGGAGAATCTTCCCCTTGACAATTCTCGTTTCCTATCGTATACTCACTTCCATAAATATAGTAATTATTCCACTGGAATGATCTGATGGCTTTTCAGGAGGCCATGCTGATTGATGGGAATATCCTGGAATATACAAAGGAGGAAGTCGATGACTATCGTATTGTGGGTTGTACAGGTTTTGCTGGCCCTG
>Ga0209581_1004891_pt1 | contig 10530 bp, 6 predicted proteins | sample Coa_R2_FD_187160 | JGI IMG/M metagenome (GOLD analysis project Ga0209581, IMG submission 187160) | Surface soil microbial communities from Centralia Pennsylvania, which are recovering from an underground coalmine fire - Coalmine... | ecosystem: Environmental > Terrestrial > Soil > Unclassified ...
CTTCGCCGAGCTGTGGGAATGTGGAAATCTCGCCGCTTTTTGGCGAGATTTCCAAGGAGCTCGTGGAAAGAGTGGGAAGCCTGCTTTTGGCTTTCCACGCTTTCCACAGCCCCGTCATTTCCACAGATCCCCCTTCACCGCAGGTACCGGGGGCGGCTCTCTCAAAGTGCTCCCATTCGTCGCAGTCAAACAGCTTGTCAGCCAGGTAATTCAGTCGTCGCTCTGCCCACAGATTCTGCTATAGAGCCGGAATTCCGTAGAACCGATTGGCACTCCCATACTGTCCGATCTCTCGTTCCCAATCGTATTTGTTAATATATTCAAAAGAGTTGAAGCCAGTATATGCCAACCCAGTCTTATCATCCACAAGAAGGACGGGTTTATTTTTGAAAGCCAAGTTGAGATTTGCTGTGCCGATTGCATTAAGAAGTGCTGCGCACAAGTCCGAATCAGCATCTTTCGTCAAAGCTTCAGCTAGACGACTCTGCGCCGCGTCGCTTAGGGTTCCGTCCGCTCCTTGCCAAACTTCAAATTGCCCTGGATTTATGACGAGTGACCTAATTGTATTGTCAGCCGCACCCCAAGCCTGTGGCGCTTGCTGAAATGTGCCGTCGGACCTTATCATACTCACAACGCCGTTCACAATGTTGTAGCGAGTTATAATTACCGCTGCGATCGCAGCCATCTCGTTACGATCGTTTGCATCGCTATTCATCGCGCTTTCAGTGAAAATCGTGGTCGCCACGATCCCAAGGGCCGTACCCATGTCGAGAAGATCATTTACGGTCTTGTTAGGTGATCCAACGACACCAATGTCCTTACACTTCTCCAGTCCCTCTGGATCCAAGACGTTGACGGGATCGTTGGCAACGTACGTATAGAAATTCCAGCTTTCCGGGTCCGCTGGGTCTCCCGATGCGCTCGGATCGGGCGTTAAGAACCTCCCGAACTGGCTGGAGTAGTACCGGTTCACCGCATAATCCAAATTCGTGCTGTCCCGGTAGTACGTCGCGAAGCGCTCCGTGTCTTCCGTGCTCTGTTGCGGCTGCTCCTCGCCGTAGGGGTAGTAGCTCGTCGTGGCCGTCTGGCTGCCATTCAGCGGCCGGATGGACCCCAGCCGGTCCGCTACCGCCAATTGTCCCGCCTTGGTGGACAGCATTCGCCCGCCGAAGCACGGCGTGATGGCCGAGCCTCCTTGGAAATACAACCGCCCCGTCCCGTCAATGGCCGGTTGATAGACCCCCAGCCGGCAGCCGTCTACGCCGTACAGGTAGGTGTAGTAATTGCTAACCCCGTTGGCAGTGATCACCTTCTCTACCCGCTCGTTGTTCGGTCCATACGCGTAGCCCTCCGTGTTCAGGCTCCCGTACTGGTAGATTTGCCACACCCGGTTCAGCGCGTCGTAAACCGCCCCGTTGTAGAGCAGGTTCCCGTTGGCGTCGTAACTCTGCCCCACCATGCGGTTGGTGGCCGAGTCCACCGCCACCGAGAGCGTCGGCGCCGAGCCTTGCGTCACCGTCTTTTGCAGCAGGTTGCCAAAGCCGTCGTAGGTGAAGCTCTGGCCCCACGCCCCGCTCGATGCCGAGGCGCTGATCAGCCGGTTCAGACTGTCGTAGCCGTAGCTCACCTGTTCCCCGCTCACCCCGTCCCGAAACTGCGTGATCTGCCCGTTGTTCTGCGTGGCCGAATCCCGCCTGGCGTGCGAGCACTTGGCCCGGCACGTCACGGAGAAGATGGCCGGCGGCCGCTTCGAACTGATCGCCGAGCCGGATTTCGTGCTCCGCTACCGCCCCTTGCGGCTCATCGATGCCACCCGGCAGAGCTTCCCCAGGAGGTCGCTGGCATCTTCGCGTGCGGCAAGTGGCCGCTGCCTAAGTGCGGCCGCTGGTTCCTGCGCCGACCGCGGCGACCGCCGTTACTGCTGCCACGCCTGCCAGATGTGGGCGTGCAAGGCGGGACTTGTGTAGCTGGTTTCATTTCATTTCATTTCAGTCGGCTGTTTTCATTTCAGCCGATAGGGTAGCTTGAAGATCTGTTTCCGAATGGTGGAATTTGGCACTGTCCCGAACAGGTGCCAGCTCCCACAGTGGGGTTCACGCATAGCATGGAACCCACAACCCTGGTAATAGTCGCCATCCGGCATTTTCAGATACGTCATGATCTGGTTGTCTTTCAGGTTGAAGTCGCGGATGACGATCTCCTGAACGCCGGGCCATTTGGCCTCGATTTCGCTGCGCAGTTCGTCTGCTATTTGCCGCTTCCTCTGGTCGTCAGGGGATGGCCTCCAGGCGGGTATCGTTTGCAGATCGATGCTGGTTGTGCAGGTTCTTACCACATTCGTGGCGTGTTGAATCCCGGCGAATCCCTCTATGCATTCCCGCCAGTTCTTTTCCACGCGGCAGGTCCCACCGCCCTGTAGTCCGTCAGGACCAAAAAGATAGGTCATGCGAACAGTAGGGATGAACGTCTTCAGTTGGTCGCGGATATAGAAACCAGTGAGGGGACCCCGCATCCAAACATCTACGTGGATCAGAGGCAGGCCCTTTAGTGGATCAAGCTCCTCGGTCCTCTCATACGCGATCTGATGCTTGAAAAACTCCATCGTATTCGGGTCTGGACAGCTCTCCGGCTTGGGAGGACCAAAGGCCAGTTCTAAATTCGCTCCCTGAGACTGCTGTTGCGCGGACTGATTTTGAGCCGCCTCCTGTTGAAGTTGGTGCAGTGTCTTAGCCGATTCATTTGGGTGCACCATGGAAGCCCCCAAACAACAGGCGTATAGCCAAAGAGCCGTTCCGTGCCTGCGGGAATTCACTGTCACAGTGGTCTCCTTGGCGGGTGCGGAGGCCTCACGACTGGTGGTCTTGGAGTATTGCTGTAAAAAACCCACACGTCGCTGCCGTCCGTTATCGTAGCTACCGGACTCTGTACGAAGCCCCTCCGGTTATAGCTCGGCACTGCCCCGTTTGCTCCGAACTGAAGAGCGCCAGGAACAGGGTTGGTAATGTAAGGCAGCCCCGTTTCCCGAGTGAAGATTGCTCCATTCACGTTGGGGAAATTGAACGCGTCAATAGCACCCTGTGCTACGTCGAAGGCGGTTGCGAGCCCTTCGCATTCCTTTGAATTGGGGTCGCCGGTCAGTATGTTGAGCAGTTGGGTAGTGAAGCCCGCTGTTAGCTGACCACTACTGGTGAAGACCTGACTTCGGGTCGATCCGGTTGTGACCGTTGCAGCAAAAGTCTGAGGCACACTGGCGGCTGATCCGTAGAACTGTACCTTCTGGGCATCCGAAAGACTCCATCGGTTGAGAAATGTCCAATCCATCGCCGCCCAAAGGCTTTGGTCGGCTGTACTGCCGCTCCCCTGCTCTTCGAAGAAACTCATCATCCCGAGAATCCCTACGCCAGAATCGAAGAGCTTCTGAATCGTTTCTCCGAACTGCGCCGCGTAGTTGATGAATGTAGTCGAGCAGTTTACCCCAGATACAACCGGTGGGAGCGTCACCGGACTAAGCCCATCCGGGTCGTTGAAGTTTATGGGATCGTTCAGCACATAAGCATATCGGTTCCAGCTTTGCGGGTTCTCCGGCCCGGCGCTAGCCTTGTACGGATCTGGCGTGACAAACCTCCCAAACTGGCTGGAGTAGTACCGGTTCACCGCATAATCCAGGTTTGTGCTATCCCGGTAGTACGTCGCGAAGCGCTCCGTGTCTTCCGTGCTCTGTTGCGGCTGTTCCTCGCCGTAGGGGTAGTAGCCGGTTCTAGCCGTCTGGGTGCCGTTCAGCGGCCGGATGGACCCCAGCCGGTCCGCTACCGCCAATTGTCCCGCCTTGGTGTACAGCATCCGCCCGCCAAAGCACGGCGTGATCGCCGAGCTTCCTTGGAAATACAACCTCCCCGTTCCGTCAATGGCCGGCTGATAGACACCCAGACGGCAGCCGTCTACGCCGTACAGGTAGGTGTAGTAGTTGCTCACCCCGTTGGCAGTGATCACCTTCTCTACCCGCTCGTTGTTCGGCCCGTAGGCATAGCCCTCCGTGTTCAGGCTGCCGTACTGGTAGATTTGCCACACCCGGTTCAGCGCGTCGTAGACCGCTCCGTTGTACAGCAGGTTCCCGTTGGCGTCGTAGCTCTGCCCCACCATGCGGTTGGTGGCCGGGTCCACCGCCACCGACAGCGTGGGCGCCGAGCCTTGCGTCACCGTCTTTTGCAGCAGGTTGCCGAACCCGTCGTAGGTGAAGCTCTGGCCCCACGCCCCGCTCGAGGCCGAGGCGCTGATCAGCCGGTTCAGGCTGTCGTAGCCATAGCTCACCTGCTCCCCGCTCACCCCGTCCCGGAATTGCGTGATCTGCCCGTTGTTCTGCGTGGCCGAGTAAGTGTACTGCAAGTTCATGTAGGTGCAACCCAGCTTCGTCGTGTAGCCGCTGCAGCCTCGGCTTCACTGTGCCCTGGCCGGCAGGCGTATTGCGGCAGCCGTGTTTTCTCGAACTCGTCGTATCGTGGTTGACCACTGGTTCGGAGGCTTGGCGGGGGAGAACTGACCAGATGCCCACCGCCCGTTTCCCTGCTTAACGAAGCCGATGATCCCCTGACCACAAGCGCCGAGGTCGGCATAAACGTAAACGACTGGATCGGTTGGGGAAAAGTAAGGAATTAACGCCTCCCCCGGACCGCAACTGGGACTGTAAAAGTCATTGACACGAGTGCGCGCCGCGCGCTCCAGGGTCGCGAGATCGGGTGGCACCTGTCGCGACGTGATGTATTTCGGAGAGCCGAGTGTCGGGAGCGTGAGCGAAACAGAGCGTTGCTTCAGGATCTTCCGCCGCTGTTCGTCCGTCAGATTGTCCCGCCGTACCGGTACGCCCGGCTTGCTCGGAGTTTGGCCTTCCTTGAAGGCCAATCCCGGACTAACGCCGTACCTCGAAATGTATCGGTTCACCGCAGCGGCATTCGAGACATCAGGTATGCTCTGAATGCTCTCCATGATGATCTTGTCATCGCTCAATTGAAAGTATGCCGCAACGCCGATTTCAGCGATGAATACCGCGACTTCGTTGGGCGACTCCACAATCGCCATCTGTACGTCTTTGCCGGGTGTGTACGGCTTCGGAGATGCTTCGCCATCCCAAAACCATCGCCAACTCAGCAGTCTGGATATCTCCTGGACTAGCCGGGCTGTGGGAAGCTTCTCCTGGGCGGGCGATGAGCATCCAAAAAGGAACCAACAACCCAGCCAAGCTATCAAATGTTGCCTCATAGCCAAATCCAATTAAGTACCACAAAATGTGTCGCTACTGTACCGGCCGCCGCGGTGGATGTGGGGGCCGAATCGGCCTCGGGCGCGGTAGCGGCGTGCCGGACGGGTTATACACCACACGGCTCTCGGGAATGCCGAAGAAGTTATTCAACGAGTTGAACGTGCCGAAATAAATCTCCTGCGGCGATGGCTGGTTTCCATGATGGAAACTCGTGGTTACACCCTGATCGCCGAACGGATCTTTGAGTATATGTTCCAGGGCATAGAGTGCTGCCTGCCAGGAGTTGATCGCCGCTATGCAGTCCATTGATGTGGCATCCTCATTGAGCACCTTGTCCAGCGAATTCCTGAATGCTTGGTTGATATCGCCTCCGCTCACGCTGGCATACTGCCCGGGCTGGTTCAACACTTGGGAGAGACTTGCCCCTACTGGTCCCCAACCCAGCGTCCCAGGATCAACGTACCCACTGCGCCCATTGCTAATCAGGATCTTGTTGTTGAGAATGTCCACCCTGTTCACGATGGACACAGCTACTGCCGCCTTTTCATCGAAATAGTTTTGAGTCTGAAATCCGTTGTATGCCCCGTTGTCGCTCTCCGCCCAGACTACCCGCGCCAGTAATCCCACGTCACCCTTCGCATTGATCAGACTTCCAAAAGTCTGGCCGGTCTCGGGCCGAAGTGCGTCGGCACATTTGATCAGCCCGTCTGGATCAGTGAGGTTTATGGGGTCGTCGCCGACATACGTATACATGTTCCAACTGCCCGGATCGCTAAGCTCCGCTGCATCCATGCCGGATGGATCCGGCGTGACAAACCTCCCGAACTGGCTGGAGTAATACCGGTTCACCGCATAATCCAGGTTTGTGCTATCCCGGTAGTACGTCGCGAAGCGCTCCGTGTCTTCCGTGCTCTGCTGCGGCTGCTCTTCTCCGTAGGGGTAGTAGCTCGTCGTGGCCGTCTGGCTGCCGTTCAGCGGCCGAATCGATCCCAGCCGGTCCGCTACCGCCAATTGTCCCGCCTTGGTGTACAGCATCCGCCCGCCGAAGCACGGCGTGATGGCCGAGCCGCCTTGGAAATACAGCCTCCCCGTTCCGTCAATGGTCGGCTGGTAGACACCCAGCCGGCAGCCGTCTACCCCGTACAGGTAGGTGTAGTAGTTGCTGGTCCCGTTGGCAGTGATCACCTTCTCCACGCGCTCGTTGTTCGGCCCGTAGGCGTAGCCCTCCGTGTTCAGGCTGCCGTACTGGTAGATTTGCCACACCCGGTTCAGCGCGTCGTAAACCGCCCCGTTGTAGAGCAGGTTCCCGTTGGCGTCGTAGCTTTGCCCCACCATGCGGTTGGTGGCCGGGTCCACCGCCACCGACAGTGTCGGCGCCGAGCCTTGCGTCACCGTCTTTTGCCGCAGGTTGCCGAACCCGTCGTAGGTGAAGCTCTGGCCCCAGGCCCCGCTCGAGGCCGAGGCGCTGATCAGCCGGTTCAGGCTGTCGTAGCCATAGCTCACCTGCTCCCCGCTCACCCCGTCCCGGAACTGCGTGATCTGCCCGTTGTTCTGCGTGGCCGAATAGGTGTACTGCAAGTTTACGTTCAGCACCGGTCCCTGGCCCCATGGCATACCGCTGCCCGCAATCTGTGTCAGTTGCAACCGGGAGTTGTAGGTCCGCGTCTCCGTGTAGCTCCCCTGGCCGTACGCCGTCGTCAGCGAGAGCAGCTCGCCCGCCGGCCCGTATTGCGCCCCGCCGGCCAAAGTGGCCGGCGCCGCCGGTCCCGCCGTCGCCGCCAGGGCCGTCGGCCGCCCCAGCGCGTCGTACGTGTAGGTGTAGGTGGTTCCCGCCTGCGTCGTCGTGGGGCTGGTGACCGTCACCATCCGCCCTTCATTATCGTATGTGTAGTCCACCTCCAGCGTGGCCGTGTTGTTGCCCCGGTTCAGCCCCACCGCCTTGGAGGCCACCAGGCCGCCCGCCGTGTAGCCGTAGGTGTAGGTGTAGGCGCCCCAATTGGCCCCGAAGCTGACCGTCGCCAGCCGCCCGGCGCTGTCGTAGGTGTTGGTGTAGTAGGTGACGCCTGACTGGGAGACCTGCGTCAGCCGCCCGTAGCCGTCGTAGCTGTACTGCATGGTAGTCCCCTTGGCGTCCCGTTTAGTCGCCACCGTGCCATCGCCGTTGTAGGTGTAGGTCACCGTGCCGTTCTCCGGGTTGGTGGCCGTCAGTACCCGGCCCGCCCCATCGTAGGTGAACGTGCGCGTCTGCGTGTAGCCGCCCCGCGGCATGCTCACCTGCGTCAGCTTGTTGAGCGAATTGTAGGTGTAGCTGGTGACCAGATCCGCTCCGCCCGCCGGGTTCGGCTCCGTCACCTGCGTGAGATTCTCCATGGCGTCCCGTGTGTAGGTCTTCCAGCGCCCCGCCGGGTCGGTCACCGTGGTGCGGTTGCCCTGGTAGGCGTAGCTGCTCTGGCTGGCCCCGTCCGGCGTCCGTACCCGCGTCACCCGCCCCAGCGCGTCGTAGGTGTAGACCGTGTAGTAGATGGTGCTGGCGCCGGGGGCGTAGGGCTGCGAAACCTGCACCACCTTGCCCAGCGGCGAGCAGGCGCAGGGGCCGTAGGTGGTGGTCACCACCGAGACCGTCGTCGCGCCATAGCCGGTCTCCGACTTGGTCTCCCGCCCGAAGCCGTCCAGGGTCTTCCTGGTCCAGTGGTTGTTGGTGTTGGCCGTGACGGTGTTGGGATTGTAGGTGTAGCTGTAGGTGGTGCTGGCGCCGTAGGGCGAGGTGCTGCCCGAGGGCCGCCCGTAGAGGTCGTAGGAGGTGGCCGCGCTGGCGCCTCCCGGCATCAGCAGGGAGGTCAGGTGCAGCGCCAGGTCGTAGCCGAAGGTGTTGGCCAGGCTGGCGGTGCTGTTGGGCGTCAGCACCCCGGGCACGGCGTTGTTGTTGGCCGGCGTGTTGGTCAGGGTGTGCCCGCCGCTCACGATCTGCCGCGGCGTGCCGGTGATGTCGAAGCTGGTGCAGATTGGATCCGAGGCTGGCGGCAGTTGGGAGGACAGATTGCCGCGGTAGCGGAACGCCGTGCCATAGTTAACGTCGTGCGCCAGCAGATTGGGCACGTCCAGGGGACCGCCCGGGTCGCAGGACCCGCCATACAGATCGTAGGAATTCTGCGCCAGCGCGCTGGAGTTGGCCGAGGAGGTCCCCAGGCCGGGGTAATACTGGATGAGAATCTGGTTCCTGTTGCTGTCCTCCATGACGGTCGGATACAGGGTGCCGGTATCCTGCTCGGTGCCGCCCGAGACCGCGCCCATCACCCAGAAGCTGCCGTCGCGGAAGTGCAGGATGTGGGCGCCGGAATCGTACCAGACGCGGATACCCTCCGGCGAACTCCACACGCCGTTGTAGTTCACGGTGAGGCGGTATTCGGCGCCCGTGGCGTCGGTGTACAGGTAGTGGTGAATGGTGTAGGGGTCGGACCAGTAAGGCGTCACCGCGCCGGCCATCAGCTTCCAGCCAAACCCGTAGCCCACGTCCCGGCCCAGCTTCCAGGTGCCGCCGGGGTCCTGCCGCCAGAGCTGCGAGTTGTAGCTCAAGGCGAACTTGACCCCCCAACCGTTGCGCGCCTTGGGCTGGATCAGGGGGAGGGTGAAGTTCAGGTTGCCGGACCACATGTCGATCTGTTCGCCCTGCGCGCCCCAGTAGGTTCCCGGCGGGCGCACGCCCACTCGCCGGGGGTTGGTGGCCGACGGCGGAGGCGTGGTGATGGACACCGAGACCGGCGCCGCGTTGTTCCCGTGGTAATCTCCGGGGTAAAACGTGTAGCTGTAGGTGGTGGAAGGCGCCACGGTGGCGTCGGTGAGTTCGGTGGTGGTGGTCCACTGGAAATACGCCCCGTTGCGGTACACCACGTACCCGGAGATTCCGGTTCCGTTGGTGTCATCGGAGACGCCCTGCCACTGCATGTCGACCTCGTTGGGATAAACGGCCGTGGCCAGCGACTGGAGGTTGACCGAGGCAGGCGCCAGGCGGTCCAGGGGGCCGAGGCTCACGTTGCTGATGCTGTTGCCGGCCGGCGTCTGTCCCACGGCGATGCCGGGTTGCCCGGCGGCAATGGAGGTGTCCGTAATCCAGCCGTAGGAAATGTCGTTGAGGTACAGGGCGATCGCGTTGCCGGGAAGGCTCACCGCGCGGAGGGTCATGCTATGAAAGCACGGAGCCGCCGTGTTCAACGCCAGTCCGGTGAAGACGCCCTGCGAGCGCTTCGCCACCGACAGCCACGCCGTGCAGGTATTGCCGCTGAAGGTGGGATTCAGCAGGGCCACCTGGTAGTACGTCCCCGCCGAGCCGGCTCCCGAAAAGGTGGGCAGCGCGTCCGTGCTGGCGTGCAGCAGCAGGTAATAGTAGCCGCCCGAATTGGGCAGGTTCAAGGTGGCCTTGACCTCGTACTGGCTGGTGCCGTCCGGCACCGCGATCCGGGAGACCAGCGCGCCGTTGCCGCCGGGCGCGGTCAGCCCGGAGGGGGTGGCGGTCAGGGAGCCGTTTTGCTGCCAGTTCGTGGGATTGATGGAAGTCAGATTATCCGAGTAGTAATACTGATACGCTCCTGGCAGCGCGCCCGGCAGCAGGAGGATTCCGAAGAACAGGCCGGTTTTCCTGGCACGATAGTTCCGAACTGGTCGAGGTGGAAGTTCTTTTTGTGCTTGCGGAATTCCTGCTCGATGGCTTCGCGCCGGTCCTTGCCCTTCTCGAACACCTTCACGTTGGGCCGGGCGTCGGCCAGAATCTCCTGGAAGGCGGAGCGGTCCCGGGCGACGAACTCCACCAGGGCGGATTGCCCGTCGTCGCTGGCCTGGTAGCTGTAAGCGATGATGCCGGAGGTGCCCGGGCGGGCTCCGGGCACAGGCAGCGGAGCATGGTCCGGCCGTTTGGGATCGGGATCGGTTCCCGCGCCCACCAGGGGCACCACGCAGAGCAGGCGGTGGTAGGTGTTGCGGGGATCCACCCGCTGCTGGGAATAACAAATCGAAACGAGGAGAAAGAGAGTGAGCAGGAGCCGCTTGGTCATTCGATCATTCCGACAGAAAAACAGATATTAGGTCTTGTTTATTCTGTTAATCAATAAGGTTTTTCCCTGGCAAGGAATGTTTTCATGCCGTAGCCCCGCAGAATCGCGAGGCGGCCGACCGCCACGGCCTGCTGATGGTCAGCGAGGTGATGGACGCGAGCCAGATCCCGCTGCTGGCCGAGTTCGCGGACATCCTCCAGGTGGGCGCGCGCAACATGCAGAACTTCAACC
>Ga0209581_1004893_pt1 | contig 10527 bp, 8 predicted proteins | sample Coa_R2_FD_187160 | JGI IMG/M metagenome (GOLD analysis project Ga0209581, IMG submission 187160) | Surface soil microbial communities from Centralia Pennsylvania, which are recovering from an underground coalmine fire - Coalmine... | ecosystem: Environmental > Terrestrial > Soil > Unclassified ...
GGCGGGCAACGTGGCCGACCGGGCCCCCCCGGTGGAGAACCTGCGCCGCCTGCAAGCGCTCTTGACGCTGCTGCCACCCCGGCAGGAGGGAACACCCTGCGTGGTGGTCGGCGACCGGGCCATGCTCACGCTGGAGGCGCTGGCCGCCTACGCCGGCGGCCAGCTATGCTATCGGGGGCCGCTGGACCCCGGGTTGGGCGGGGGCGCGGTGCGGGAGGTGCTGCAGAGCGTCGGCGCAGAGGAGGTGGCGGCGCACCCGTTGCCCTACCGGCCGCAGCGCGCGGCCGACGATCCGCCCTGGGTGCCCTACCAGGGGGGCGAGCGCCCCTTGCTGCTGGCCCATCCCGCCCCCGCCGAGCCCCCGTTGGGAGTGCGGGCGCTGGTGGTGTGGAGCCCGGGCAAGGCCCGGCTGGACGCGCAGGCGCGCGCCGCCCACCTCGCGCGGCTGGAGCGGGCGCTGGCTCAGCTGGCCGGCAAGGTGGGCCGGCGCCCCTATACCCCCCCGACCACGGTGCACAAGCGGGTCGCCATCCTGCTCCAGGGCCATCCGGCGCGCCCCTTTGTGCAGGTCCAGGGCAGCGGTGGCCCCCGCACCACCGCGCCCCTGCGCCTGAGCTGGGTCCGCCAGGAGGCGGCCCTGGCCGCGGCCGCCGCGCTCGATGGGCGCTATGTGCTGGGCACTAACGCCCCCGCCCTCGACGCCGCCCAGATGCCGGAGCGCTCCAAGCAGCGCGATGGGCTCGAGAAGCGCTTTGCGCTGGTCAAAGGCCCGCTCGCCGTACGCCCGGTCTACGTCCATAAAGAGGAGCGCGTGCGCAGCCTGGTCTTCTGCACCCTAGTCGCCCCCTTGCTCTTTGCCCTGCTCGACCTGGTCACCCGCCGTGCCGGCCTGACCCTCTCGGGCGCACAACTCTTGGCCCAGGGCGTCGCCCTGGCGGTGGTCATCCTCGTCCTGCACGACGGCCGTCGTGTGCGGCATCTCACTGGTCTGGCCCCGCCCCTGGCCGCCCTGCTCCAGGCGCTGGGCTGGCCTGCGGCGCATCACTATCTGTACCCTGCCCCGACATCCTGATCAGCGTGCGAATTGCAGACTAAGATGCGGCGGCGCGACCCCGTCGTCGCGCCGCCGTTTCCCGTTCCCCTAGCAGCCACGGAGCCAATGGCAGAGACGCGCAAAGGTGAGCGCCTAATTGCCAAGCTCCTTTGCGACCTGTGACAGCGCCTGGCACACCACCCCTTGACCTGGGTCTACGCCTTACCCGGGTCTACGATAGCGTGCCACGCTCGACTGCACAACGACGTCACCGATGATTTGGCTTAGTCTGAGGGCGAGTACGGGAAACAGATAAGGGGGATACGACGGCTGGACAAGGGGGGTACGGGAAATGGAGATGGGCGAAGTGGCCGTCAGAGCGCTGCTGAATTCTCACGGTCGGGGTACGTGGCACGGAGTAGGGGCGTACGCCGCGTGGAGATGGCTTCTGCGGTAAGCGCACCCTCCCTTCGCCAGGTACCCGTACCAGGGCAAGTGCGCCATACGCACCCACAACAAACAGTTAATCAACAAACAGTTGACTCTAGTTTCCGCTAACGGCGGTCGCCGCGGTCAGGGGGGGGTAAGCCGCCAGACCGGCCCGCATCGCGCCTTCGGGCGTGCCGTCCAGTTGCTCGGCGCCGGGGAAGAACCACTCGTCCGGATCATAGCGCTCGTCGCTGTACTTATAGAGGGCGAAGTCCCACTCATCGAGCGCGCCCGTGTAGGTGAGGCGACAGACGCGGCCGACCTGCCCATAGTCGCACCGATCCAGGTAGAGGAAGCGGCCTTGCTAGCGCGGTTGGTAGACGACGTGGGGGTCCGGGAGGACCTGCTGGTTAAACGCGGCGATGCGGGCCGCCACCTGGGCCTTGATCGCTTCGGGGATGCGTGGTCCTGGCATGCGTCGCGCGTCCTTTCCACCGCCCTGAGCGGCCCGCTGGCCCGCGGGGCCCTCCCTGGGTACAGGGTAGGGGCGAGGAGACGGTGGGGCAAAGGCAAAGGCAAAGGAGCCCCGTGATGCCAGAAGCCGTAGCGCGGATGGTGACGTTGTTGAGTGCGCTGGTGGTGGCGCTGCCGGTGGGCACGAACCTGGGGCTGCTGCACCTGCTGTGGATGCTGGTGAGCGGGCAGTTGCTGGCCACGCGGGGGGCGGTTATCCCCGGCTTGCAGGCGTGTGGCCTGTCGCCGCGGGCGGTGCGCCGCGCTTGGGCGGCGTTGGGGCACGGCGCGTGGCGGAGCGCTGGGTTGCTCACGTGGTGGCAGGTGGTGGTGGCAGCCGAGGGGCGCTGGCCGGTGCACACGCACGGGGGCTACCACCCCGTGGCGGTCGATGTGACGGCGTTCTGGCGGCCGCGGCTGCAGGGCTGTGCGACCAGCCACTATGCGGCCGCGGCGGGCCGGGCGCTGCCGGCCATCCCGGTGGGCCTGATCGGGCGCGTGGGCAGCGTGGGGGGCCAGCGCCTGGCGCGGCCCGTGGCCTTCGTGCGCGCGGAGGGGGCCGATCCCCGCGCCAGCACACACCAGCGGCTCGTGGTGCGCGCGGCGGTGCAGCGGTGTGCGGCGGATGAGGTGTTGGCGTGCGATGCCGGCTTCAGTCTGGCGCTGCTGCAGGAGGAGGGGGCCACGCGCTTCGTGGTGCGCTGCCCGAAAAATGCCACGTTCCGCCGCCGCACCGCGCCCCCTTATCAGGGGCGTGGCCGCCCCCCGACGCGCGGCGCACTCGTGCGCCCGCTGCCGCGCACCTATCGCGGGCGCACCCGCCCGGCCACCCCACCGGACCGCATCGAGACCTGGGTCGAGGACGGGGTGGTGCTGCGCGCGGAGGTCTGGACCAACCTGGTGCGCCCAGACGCCGCGCCAGAGAGCGCAGGCCCGACGCTCACGGTGGTCGCCGTGCATGATCCGCGCTATCGCGAGCCGTTGCTGCTGGCCGCCCCGCTGGCGCTGAGCGGCCAGGTGCTGCACGCGCTCTACCACGATCGCTGGGCCGTGGAGCAGCTCCCCTTGGCCGCCAAGCAGATGCTCGGGGCCGCGCGCCAGTTCGTCTCGGCGCCCGACACCTGTCAGCGTCTGCCCGAGATCGCCCTGCTCGCCGGCGCCATCCTCTCCTATGCGGCGGCCACGGCCCCCGCCATCCCGACGGGCGTCTGGGATCGCCGCCCCCAGCCGACCCCCGGCCGATTCCGCCGTGCCCTCACCCGCGTGCCTTTTCCGCAAGACTTCCCCCTTCCGGCGCAGATTCGCGTGAAAGCAGCGCCGACGGCGCACCTCCCGACGGGCTTTTGGGGCCAACGGTGCCGCCCCACGCGGCCCCAGGAGGTCGCGGCATGAACGTGGCACCCCCCGCTTTACCGGAAACTAAAGGTTGACCAAGAGACAGATACTATCGAATCTTCGATGGGCACCCCGGCTACCGGACTTACTTCGCAGGACAGGGCTGAGCTGCAGCCTCAGCTTCGTGTTGATGCCGATTATCAGGACCTGGTACGGCCGATTGATGACATTGGACGCGAGTTCGGGGATGAAGCCACAACTCGTGCCAGTGTCAGTCGTGCCTATAATCTGGTGCGTGAAGCCGACGTTTCCACGCCGGACTTTGTGCAGCAGCCAAGATTTGGCCCAAAGATGGTATAGCGCTGACTTGATGGGGTGAAGGCGGTGGCGGGTGCAGGACACCTGCCGACAGACTGAAGGTGAAGCAACCACAAGTCTGCAGGAGGTGTCCCTTGAGCAAGGATAGCAAGAAGACCAGCGAGCGGGTCTGGCAGGATAGCGCGCATGCCAGCCTCTGTGTCCTGGGCACGCACTTACGGCGCGCAGGGTTCTTTGCACCGCTGGAGGAGCGGGTGCGGATCAAACAGAAGGTGCTCAAGTACACGGCGGTGCAGAAGCTAGAGATGCTCTTCGTCGCCCTGCTGGCCGGGGCGAAAGCGGTCGCGCATACGGCCACCACGGTGCGGGTCGACCCCGCGTTGTGCCAGGCGTTTGGGCTGCCGGGGTGTGCGGAGCAGTCGGTGATCGCCGACACGCTCGATGCGGCCACCGCGGAGGACGTCGCCGCGCTGCAAGAGGCGCTGGCGGCTGTCTTCGGGCGCTACAGTCAGGCGCTGCGCCATGACACCACGCGGGAGCTCTTGGTGATCGATGTGGATCTGTCGCCCTTGCCGGCCAGCGCCCACGCCGAGGGCTCCACGCGCGGGTACCTGGGTCGCTGTCGCTCCAAGACGGGGCGCAAGTTGGTGCGGGTGCGCGCGGCGCAGTATCAGGAGACGGTGTGGGAAACCGTCGTGCCGGCGCGGGAGGTGGAGAGTTTGCCGCTGTTGCAAGAAGCCATCGCCCACCTGGAACGCTTGTTCGGGCTGGAGGGGGGGGACGCGGAGGCCACGGCCAAGCGGGCCCGCGTGGAGATCCGCCTGGACAGCGGCTGGGGCACCGACACCATCCTGCCCTGGCTGCTCGGACGCGGCTATCAGGTCACGGGCAAGTTCCGCTCCCCCGCGCGGGTGCGCGCCTTGATCAAAGGCATCACGGCGTGGTCGGCGACGTCCAGCCCCGGGCGGGAGGTAGCAGAGGTGCCCCAACCGCTCGTCTTCGACCGTCCGCTGCGCCAGTATGCCGTGCGCACCCCTTCCAGCCAGACCAAGAGCGGCTACTATCATGCGGTCGTGTTCACCACGCGCTCCGATGTGAGCATGACGGGCGCGGTGGATCACTACGATGGGCGCGCGGGCATGGAGGCCGATCTGAAGGGCGACAAGCGCGGCTTGGGCTTGGGGGTGATCCGCAAGCACCGCCTGGCCGCCCAGCAGATGGTGATCCTGCTGATGCAAGTGGCGCACAATGTGCTGGTGTGGGCGCGCACCTGGCTGGCCACCCAGGCTCCGCGCCTGCGCCGCTGTGGCATCGTGCGCCTGATCCAGGAGGTCTGGGCGATCCCAGGGCGGGTCAAGCTGACCGCCCACGGTGTGCAGCGGGTGCGTCTGCGCCGGACCCACCCACACGCCCGCGATGTCTGTGCCGGACTACGCCCCTTACTCCCGCCAAGTCAAACCCTTGTCCTTTTGGGCTAAATCTTGGCAGCTGCTCTATGAGGCCAAGGCACTCACACGAGTCCATCAGGCGGGCATCGTCAAGACGCGGAGCGACTCGGGTAGGTTGCCGCGCAAGAATTTGATGCCGTACTTTTTCGCAACGTTGGAGAGCTTGTTGCACCCCGATCAGCACCCGCCACGTCGGCATCAGGGGCGGCGACCACGGCGGTTTCAGTCGCGCACCCAGCAGCTGCAGCACGACAATCTCCAGGTTGCTCGGGCACATCAGCCCGGCGTGGCCACGATGCCAGAGGTATCCGGGGAAAGCAGTGTATCAGATACGACATCCGTGCAGTCTGTAGATGAGCACCCGATTTGGCGCAGAGTACTTGATGAACTGTCGTTAGTCTTAACGCCCGAGAACTTCACCACGTGGCTCGAAGGTACAAGGTCGCCGGTCAGGACGGCAATGTCTTGCGAATCGCCGTCCCGAAGCCGTTCCATAAGGACTGGTTGGATAACAAGCTGCGTGGCCGCATTGAGAGCACTGTGCGCAGACTTGGATATGACGACATACAAGTCGAGTTCGTGGTTGCCTCGCAATGACAGCGCGGGGATGAGCCGGCTGCCGGCTTATTTGCGGCGACCGTGCGTCTGTGGTGGTGCGGATCCTACAACCGCCTCATCCCGACTTACACGCAGACACGCCAGGAGCTCGGCGCAGGACCAGTCGTTGGTGGCGCCGGCCTCGAGAAGGCGTTCAGCGAATGAACGCTCGTGGGGAGATGCGCCGACAATTAGGGCCATGATCGTGTCGCGGTCCATAGCAGGCGTCGGAAGGAGTGGCGCCATGATGTCGGTGTCAGGAACGGTATCGATTGCAGGCTGCGCACCATTACCAAACTTTGGTAATGCCCTGCTCGGATCTTGCCCCTGCTCGGCGACTGGCCTGCGTGATGGCACCTGCCGATCGAGGGGTGCCTCCTGCTCAGCGGATTGGGGTCTGTCCAGGGGCGCCGAGGCCTCTGTGCCCGAGGCGGGTTGAGTCACCTGTTTACCGCGACGGCGGTTTGGTTTGCTCGCATACACCTCACTCGGCCTGACAACCTCGCCGGCTTGGGCGCGCTCGATCCAGGTGCGCCGTTCATCGGCCGAGTCAATGCTGGCGACCGCCGCGGCCGCCGATCTCGTGAGGACGCCGGCCGCGACCGCTTTTTCGACCTCCTCGTGTCGGAGAAGGCGTAGGCGCTCGTCCACATATCCCTGGGAGCGGTGGATGCGGGCTGCGACGCCGGTAGTAGTCAGGTTCTCTAGCTCCATCAAGGACTTGATGGCATGGGCCTCCTCGAGTGGCGGCAGATCCTCACGCTGCAGGTTCTCAATAAGTTGGAGCACGCGGCGTTCAGTGGCCTCTGAGTTCCTGATCACGATGGGCACGCGGGAGAGGCGTCTCCTCGTCTCCTCGTCTTCGGCGCGTGCGATAGCCAGCTTGATCGCGGCATAGCGACGTTCGCCGGCGATGATCGTGTAGCGCATGTCGCCGTCCTGGCCCATGGTTTCCTCATGCACGAGGAGCGCCTGCAATACCCCGTGCAGGGTGATCGAGGAGGCAAGCTCCTCGAGGCGGGCTGGATCCGTGTTCTTGCGCGGCTGGCTAGGATCGGGTGACAGTTGCGATATGTTGACCTCGCGCGCGCCGATGAGCACACGGTCTTCGCCGAGCTGCACAAGCGTTGGCGACGCCGGTTGAGCTGTCTGGATACGAGGCCCGGTCCCGGCCGAGACGCGCGGTCCGGTTGTGCGTCGGGTACTCATGGTGCGATTCCGGCAGGGACGATACGCGAGGCGAGCGCACGAAACGCGGCCGCGACCGGCGATTTGGGGCTGCTCAGGACGATGGGGCGGCGGCCGTTGATGGCCCGCTCGACGAGCGGTGAGTGCGGGATCGGGTCGGCGATGAGCCCGTCGTACGTGGCGCGGAGGGCTTCCAACCCGTCGCGCTGCGGGGCTTCATCCGCATGGTAGTTAGAGGGTAGGATCGCGGCAATATCTGCCGTCACAAAGCGGAACAGGCGCAGCTCGTCCTGTAGGGCAAAGATGTCCACGAGCGCATCAATGTCTTGCTGCGCGCCGGTGCGCGTCGGCACGATCGCCTTATCGCCCGCTAATAATGCGGCGGACTGTGTGAAGCCGAGGAGTGGCGCTGTGTCGATGATGATGGCGTCGTATTCAGGCGCGACATCTTCGAGCAACCGGCGCAGGCGGAGGGGGCCGGCCGGGTTTTGTGACAGCGCGTTGGCTGCCGCCTCGATCGAACGGTCGCCAGGTGCCAGATCGATGAGATCACCGACAGGACGGATAATGTCCCGCATCCCGCGTTGTGGCTCAGCAATGCGTGCGCCAATGCCGGCGTCGCGTGCCACTGGGTCGTCGGAGAGGGCGCGGGTGAGGCTGGCCTGGCTGTCGAGATCAACGAGAAGGCACCGTTTGCCCTCGGCGGCGAGCACACCGGCCACGTTGTAGGCCGTTGTCGTCTTTGCCGAGCCGCCCTTGCGTCCCAGGACGGCAATATGCAGAGTGGCTGTGCTAGCCATTCTCGTGGTATCTCTTCCTTAGCCAGACAGGTTGCTGTGGACCCGCGCAGCCCCCATTGTACGCCCTTTTTACCAAACTTTGGTAATACACAGGAACTGTGGAGGTGCCGTCCGGCAGCGACAGGCGAGGTACGGCCAGCGCGCCGCGTTGCATCGAAAGGAGCGGCTATTGCGTCCATGGCCATGACCCTATTCTGCCAGGGTATAGCGACGATTCCGGGTCGACCCCTGCGCCTTTACCCGGCCCTGCGCCATGAGATCGCGTAGATCGCGTTTCGCCGTATCGATAGAGATGGTGAGCGCCGCGGCGTACGCTTGTGGCGAGAGCGGGCCCATGGTGCGCAAGTAGTCGAGCGCCCACTCCTGGCGCTCCTGTTGTCTGCGTGGAGTGGCCGAGGCCGCGGATAGCCGTTCGCCCCGCTCTCCGGCCGCGCTGTCCGGTGGCGTGAGGAGGCGCCGGCCATGGCCGTAGAGTGTGACGACAAACGTGTCGCCATTATCCGCGAAGACCGGCGCGGGCAAGCCGGCGTCCGCCATCACCGCCACCATACGGTTCAGCCCGAAGCCCAACTCCTCGATGATATCCAGCGCCGCCAGGCCCTGCACCAGCGTCGCGTTGCGGCTCCAGCGCTTTTCCAGGAGGTTATCTATTATGTGGGATTTCCGTCGCCGTGACAAGTCCCAGGATCTCCAGATTCCAGGAATCGCGCGGGGGTAGGCAGGAAGCCGCCGCATCTGCGATAGGGTTCTTGGAGGGAACACCGATGCAGATCACGGCGGCATTGCGGGAGCGGGCCCGACTGGCGGCGCTCCTGCCTCAAGTAGAGCAAGCGGCGCAGCAAAAGGGAAGAGGGGGGAGCAGGGACCGGCGGACACAGCGGACGTGGCGGCCGTTGATCCTGGGGGCGCTGGTGGCGCGCTCGCTGCGCTTGCTGGCGCTGGGGCGGGCGGTGGCGGCGCAACGACGGGCGCACAGCGTCAAGGCGGTGGCCCAAGGGCTGGCCTCCTGCTCAAAGGAGGCGCCGTTCGGCGCGGCGGCGGTGAGCACACGCTGGCTGGAGGAGGCGCTGCGCCACCTCGATCCGGAGGCGGTGGAGACCTACCGCGGGGCGGCCCTGGTGGTGCTGGACCCGACGGAGTATGAGAAGCGCAGCCGGGGGCGGGGCAAGTGCGGCCGGCAGATGGAGCACATCGGCCGCGTGCGCCGCCCCAAGACGGCGGCCCAGCGCAAGAAGAAGGGGGCCAGCGCGCCCGGCGCGGAGCCCACCCCGCGCGTCGTCACGACCTACGGCTACGTGGACATCTGGGCGGGGCTGGTGCTGCGCGACCAGCAGTCCTTCCCCCTGGCCCGCCAGCTCTTCTCCCGTCGGCACCCGCAGGCCACCAGCCAGAACGCGGTGGAGGAGGCGGTGCTCGGCCAGGCGGTGGCGCTGTTGGGGCGGGTGGGCTGGCCGGCGATCGTCCTGGGCGACCGCGGGGTGGGGCGCAAAGAGCTGCTCATCCGTCTGGCCCAGCGCGAGCAGGGAGCCGTCCTGCGCGTGGACGCCGACATCACCGTCTATCCCGACGCCGCACCCCAGGGGCTGCTGCTGGCCGACGCCCTGGCCCAGCAACCCTGGCGGACCGAGGTGGAATGGGACCGCGGCGAGCAGGGCCGCCTGCGCGGCCGGGAGCGCACCCTGCGCGCGGCCATCCGTTTCAGTCGCACGGGGCGCAAGGACGACGTGCAGGAGGCCACGCTCCCCTTCGTCGAGGCGGTGCCCTTAGATGGGACGACGGAGTCGCTGGTCCTGGCCACCACCCTGGCGGTGGACACCCCCGCCCAGGCCCGCGCCCTCGTGCGCCTGTACGCGCGGCGCTGGGCCATCGAGACGGCGGTCGCGACCATGCACGCTCGGGGCCAGGACCGCTTCATGGTGCGCTCCTGGGTGGCCATCGAGCGGCTCTTGTGGGTGCTCGCGCTGGCCGACGCCCTGGTCGTGCTCGCCCTGCACCATCCCCGGCTGCAACGGCTGCGCGCCCAAGCCGTGGCCGTGCTCAGACAACTCAGCGTCGTCGCCGACCAGCTCACGCTTGGCAAACTGGTCGAGGCGATCGGCTTGGACTTCGCCCGTCACTCCCGTGCTTGGCTCAACGTCTGGGGCGTGTGAGCTTTCTGGAATCTGGAGACAGGGCTTGTGAGCGGGAGGGGGTAGCAAAAGCACTCTCCGTATGAGAGGATAGGCGTGTCTGAAGCGTCGATCAGCCCCACAGGAGAGTGCCATGCAGTCTACCGCGTCCACCGGTGCCCCCACAACCTCCGCGCCCCTCCCGTTGACCGTCTCGCCGCGCAGCTTGGCGGCGGCGTTCGCGCGGGTGCCGGATCCCCGCCGGGTCAAGAGCATCACCTACCCCTTGCCGGCGCTGCTGACCCTGGCGGTGGCGGCGATCCTCTCGCGCCACCTCTCGGTGCTGGCCATCGCCGAGTGGGGGGCACGCCAGACGCCCGAGGTGTTGCGCGCGCTGGGCTTGCCAGAGGGCCGGACGCCCTGCCAGTCCACGCTGCAGCGCCTCTTCGGCAAGCTCGACGGCCACGCGCTCGCGGCCGCGCTGAGCGCGCACTTCGCGCCACCGGCCGTCCCGGTGCCCGCGCCGGCCGCGGCGGGGCGGCACGGGGTGGCGGTGGATGGCAAAGCGCAGCGCGGACGGCTGCCCGGTGCACGCGCTCACGGCCTTCTGCCACACCCATGGCGTGGTCTTGGCCCACGAGCCGATCGAGCAAGGGGCCGACAAGGCGGAGGCGGAACTGACCGTCGCCCCGGCGCTGCTCGCCCGCGTGGCCTGGCCCGGGCGCGTGCTCACCGGCGACGCCCTCTTCTGCCGACGC
>Ga0209581_1004894_pt1 | contig 10527 bp, 8 predicted proteins | sample Coa_R2_FD_187160 | JGI IMG/M metagenome (GOLD analysis project Ga0209581, IMG submission 187160) | Surface soil microbial communities from Centralia Pennsylvania, which are recovering from an underground coalmine fire - Coalmine... | ecosystem: Environmental > Terrestrial > Soil > Unclassified ...
TGGAAAGATGACAGGGTTTTGATGATAGACCAGAGAAAACTGCCACTTGAAGAGGTATATGTTGAGTGCCTGAGTTTTGATGACGTGGCGCGGGCGATAAAAGAGATGGTCATTCGTGGTGCCCCTGCAATTGGCGTTGCTGCGGCAATGGGCATCGCTCTCGGGGCGGTTAAAAGCAGGAAGAGGGATAAAATCGAGTTCCTTGCCGAAATTAAGGAAATTGCAACCGTAATCTCAGGCACAAGGCCGACCGCGGTAAACCTCTTCTGGGCTGTAAAAAGAATGATGAACATTGTGGATGAAAACAAGGATAAAAATATTGATCTAATTAGGGAGAGATTGGTTGAAGAAGCGAAGAGAATCTATGAAGAGGATATTGAGATTTGCAAGAGGATTGGCAAAGAGGGGTCTGTCTTAATAAAAGGCGGAAGCACTGTTCTTACTCACTGCAACGCGGGTGCTCTTGCCACTGCTGGTTATGGAACGGCGCTCGGAGTCATTAGGGCAGCATTTGAGGATGGGAAAAGGATAAAAGTCATTGTTACAGAAACAAGACCATTTCTGCAGGGCGCAAGACTGACTGCATGGGAGTTGGATAAGGATGGGATACCCGTTACGCTAATTACAGACAACATGGCCGGATATGTGATGAGCAAGGGGATGGTGGATGCCGTGGTAGTGGGAGCAGATAGAATTGCTCTAAACGGGGACGTTGCAAATAAGATCGGAACCTACTCGCTTTCCATTCTTTCAAAGTTTCATAATATTCCCTTTTATGTAGCGGCTCCTATTTCTACGATTGACAACAACTGCCCTTCAGGGGATTTAATCCCAATTGAGAGACGCGATACTAGGGAAGTAACTCATATTCTAGGGAATAAGATTGCCCCAGACGTTGAGGTGTTAAATCCGGCGTTCGATGTCACGCCAAATGAGAATATAAGTGCTATCGTTACTGAAAATGGAATTGCCAAACCGCCGTTTTCTGAGAGCTTAAAAAATTTTTTCAGTTAGGGAATCAGCTCGTACGTTTGTATCTCATCTCCCCAAATACCATCCAAGCGGGCTTTCACTGAGATTAATTGTAACCTGTTTGAGTTGTGTGTATTCGTCAACCGCGTACATTCCAAGCTCCCGTCCAAAGCCGCTCTGCTTGTATCCCCCCCAGGGAAGCTGGTTGAAACACGGCTGTGATGAATTAACCCAGACAATACCGGCTCTTAGCTCCTTTGTGATTCTAAAAGCCCTGTTTATATCCCTCGTAAACACACCCGCTGCAAGGCCGTATCTCGTTGCGTTTGCAATCTCTACGGCTTCCTCTTCCTCTCTAAACTTCACAATGGTGAGCACGGGACCAAAGATTTCATCCTGAGCCACTTTCATATGGTTCTTTACATTCGTAAAAATTGTCGGCGAGAAATAGAAACCCTTTCTGAGTTCACCGATTTCGGGCCGCACCCCACCGCAGACGATTTCCGCACCCTCTTTCCTCCCAATTTCTATGTAATCCATCACCCTGTTTAACTGCCTCTCTGAAGCAACCGGGCCCATCTCGGTGGTTTCATCAAGCGGGTTTCCTATTTTTATCGTTCTTGTCCTTCTGACAAGCTCTTCCACAAACTTGTCATGTATTCTATCGTGAACAAGAAGTCTGGACGTTGCGGAGCAAACCTGTCCCTGATTTATAAAAATCCCAAACTGCGCCCATTCAATGGAAAGGGGGAAGTCAGCGTCCTCAAACACAATCATTGGGGATTTGCCGCCGAGTTCAAGCGATATTTTTTTGACATTTCCCGCAGCGGCTATCATAAGTTGCTTCCCAACATCAGTACTTCCTGTAAAGGCAATCTTATCAACTTGCTCGCTCTTTGCAATCTCCATTCCGGCAATGGGACCAAGCCCATTTATTATGTTTACAACGCCGTCGGGGAACCCCACCTCCTTAATTAATTTTCCAAGCTCAAGAGCCGTAAGGGGTGTGATTTCCGCCGGTTTTAGGACACAGCAATTCCCCGTAGCAAGAGCAGGAGCGAGCTTCCACGCAGCCATAAGGAGCGGATAATTCCAGGGGATAATCTGCCCCACAACGCCGATGGGCTCTTTAAGTACCATTGCAAAAATGTTTGGGTCGGAAACAGGAACAACCTCGCCGTTTATTTTGTCCGCGAGGCCGCCATAGAATTCAAAGCAGTCTGCTGCTTCGCTTATATCCATTCTCGACTCCCTTATGGGTTTCCCAGAATTTTGAGTTTCCAGTTGTGCAAGTTCCAATGCGTGTTCTCTAATTGCACGGGCAAGGGCCAAGAGAAGCTTTCCGCGCTCAACTTGGTTCATCTTTCTCCAGGGGCCTTTATCAAACGCCCGCCTTGCAGCCGCAATGGCCCTTCTCGTATCCTCTTCGTCGGCAAGAGGAACAATGGCAATAACCTCCTGATTGGCAGGGTTTATAATGTCCCCGGTCTTTCCCGTGTGAGAAGAAACCCATTTGCCGTCAACAAGCATCTTATATTCTTTTACTGCCATTGGAATTATCTCCTTCCAGACGCCATTTATTTGGCTTAATTGTGAATAGGCTGATGGTTAGAAGCAATCACATACTCAATCCTTCTTGCCACGCCTATTCATTATATCAGAATGGGGTATTTATGGGACTACTCCCACTATCTTAGTCCAGCGTGTAAACAGGTACACATTGAAGACTTAGGTTTTACGATTTGAGACATATTATGAGCGAAACGTATGATTATTTAGGGCAATTATGTTTGCGGTTAGCAAGATTCTAGGGCATGATGATAAGATAGCCTTACACCGACCGTTCCCCTGGAAGACCGTGGATGCCCCAGCGAAGTTCGGAAATTCCGTCATTAATTCGGAGGATGAGGGTTTGCAGAACCTTAGTCAGTCAAGATGAACGATTTAGTTAGGAAAATAGAAAGGATTGTCGGCTCGGAAAATCTGCTCTATTCACAAGAGGGATTCCTTGATTTTGCGGTTGATGGGAAAGCCCCGAAATTAATTGTGCATCCTTCTAGCCCGGATGAAATCTCCGGAATTTTGCACATTGCCAATGAAGAAGGGTATTCGATCTGTCCCTGGTCCCGAGGCACAAAAATTGGGATTGGAAACATCCCTAAGAGTATGGACATTGTACTCTCCATGTCACGGTTCACACACATCATTGAACACGACCGTGCGAACCTTACGGTTACGGTCGAATCTGGAGTGACTCTCTCCGATTTGCAGAAGGCGCTCAAAGACAAAGGGCAGTTCCTTCCAATTGACCCTATGTTTAGCTCTATGTGCTCGGTAGGCGGAATCATTAGCTCAAACTCAAATGGACCGAGAAGATTGAGATACGGCTCAGTCAGGGATTTGCTGATCGGAATGAAAGCGGTTCTTCCAACAGGGGAGAAAATCAAGGCTGGAGGGAAGGTCGTAAAAAACGTGGCGGGCTATGATATGTGCAAGCTCTTTGTCGGCTCTTTTGGAACATTGGGGGTGATAACCGAAGCTACGTTTAAGCTCCACCCCCTGCCCGAATTAGAGAAAACGGTTCTGGTGTCATTCGATAGATCTGCCCAGGCGTTCGAACTCGTCTCATCTATCCTCGGCTCTATGATTTTTCCCTCTTCCATGGATGTATTGAATCCGTCTGCGCTTGAGGTTTTGTCGAGTAATCTCGGCATCGTATTTAGAGAAAATTCGTTCTGCCTCGCTGTGAGATTGGAAGGCTTTCGCGAGTCTGTTGAGAGGGAGATCGGTGAGATTCAGAGTATGGGCAGATGCAATGTAGGGATTTTAGAAGGTATTAAACAAAATGAATTTTGGATGGCGCTATCAGATTTTTCTAATCTATCAAAGTCGAACCTCAGGTTTAAAGCGAGCATACCAATATCAGCCGCGTTCGACGCATTTAAGAGTTTTGATGAGTTATCGGCAAATCAGGGATTTAAAATCAATTTGGTCTCTCATGTGGGGAGCGGGATCATTTACGGCTTCTTACGAACCGAAGATATGGATAAATTAATTGCGTTTATAGACCAATCGAATTCTTACACGTCAAGGTTAGGAGGCCATTTTGTAGTGGAGTCGGCCCCTGTTGGAGTCAAAGAAAAGATCAATGTCTGGGGTTATCTACCGGGTGGTATAAATATAATGCGAACCCTAAAAGAAAAATTTGACCCTAAGGGGATTATGAATCCTTGGAGGTTACTGTGATGTTGTGGTCTCATAACTATTAATCCCCGGCTGGAAACTAATGATTGGGCCTCTTCACAGAGAATCGGTTACAAAAACATTCCGCCTGAAGCCTCTATCCGTTGTGCATTAAGCCAGCGCCCTTCTTCTGAGCAGAGGAACGCAACTAGTCCTCCTATATAATCGGGTAGCCCGACGCGCCCCAAGGCGGTTTGTGATGCGATAAACTCCCTCAGCTGCGGGTTGTGCTCAAAAGCCCCACGGGTAAAGTCCGTTTCTATCGCGCCTGGTGCGATTACGTTCGCGGTGATTCTTCTTTGACCTAGTTCCTTGGCAAGATATTTGACGAAAACCTCTATAGCACCCTTCATGGATGCGTAAGCCGCGTATTCGGAGATCGCAAAACGAGTTAGTCCCGTTGAAACGCAGATGATTCTGCCGCCATCTGCAATCTGAGGTAGGAGCGTTTGCGTTAAAAAGTAGACCCCTTTGAAATGGATATTGAGCAGGTTATCGAATTGCTTTTCAGTCGTTTGCCTAAACGGTGAGTAAACGTCGATGCCAGCATTGTTCACTAGGAAGTCAAAGTCATTACGATCCCAAATCTCTCTCAGAAGAGAGTTAAGTTGAGATGAAAATGAGGAGAATGAAGAAATGACCGCAGCATCTAATTGCAGTTGAGCCGATTTGCGGCCGAGCGCTTCAATCTCTGCACAAACAGAAGCAGCCTCATCCTTGCGGCTGTGCCAAGTAACCAACACATCCGCTCCATTACGTGCAAGTTGCAAAGCCATATTTCGACCTAACCCACGGCTGCCGCCAGTTACTAAGGCGATCTTATCCCTAATGTTCATACTAACCTCCTTCTACAGAAATAACCTACTGAATTGGACTGTAAAATGTAATATTCAAAACGCCTGAAAAGGCATACATACGGAGGAGGAATTTTTATCTTTAATGGATAGGGGCGCACACAACTCCGTACGCCCCTACAATTGCCTTTTATGTCCGAAGGTCTGTTTCTTTTATTCTCCTTATTCCTTCATCTATATCGCTGTCCGAGACGGCGTAGGTTACTCTTACATAGCCTTCCCCCTGGCTTCCGAAAGCGGTTCCCGCTACAACCGCAACGCCTGCATTCTCCATCAACCTGTTCGTAAATTCCTGTGATGTCAGCCCGGTCCCCGTAATATCCGGGAATGCGTAGAACGCCCCCGATGGTGTATCGCACTTTATGCCGGGGATTGAATTTAGACCCGCCACCATCCTGTCCCGCTTCTTTTGAAGAAGCTGGGTTTTCTTTACTACCCACTCTTGAGGGCCGACCATCGCTGCATAAGCGGCTTTCTGAATGAAAGCGGCAACATTTGTGATGGTGTCTTGAAGAAATATTGAGAGCTTTTCTATAACCGGCTTTGGAGCAACCGACCAGCCGATTCTCCATCCGGTCATTGCATAGGTTTTTGAGAATGTATCAATTACTATGGTTCTCTCAGCCATGCCGGGGAGGGCTGAGATGGTTTTATGTTTTTTCCCGTCATAAACTACGTGAGAGAATATCTCATCGGATATAACCATGAGGTTCTTGTGCTTTAGACAGAGTTCGGCGATCTCCTCAGGGTTTTCTACAAGATGGCCGTTGGGTCTTTGGGGGGTGTTAATTATCAATAGCTTTGTCTTTGGGGTGATCATAGTATCAAGCTTCTTAGTATCAAATTGCCAGTCGGGTTTCGTAAGCGGGGTATGCTTTATGTGCGCTCCCGCGTACTTTGCCCAAACCTCGTCGGGGGGATAACCGGGGTTTGGAAAGATTACCTCGTCTCCATCCTCAAGAAATGTCAAAAGGGCCATGTTAAGCGACTGCTTTGCCCCCGCCGTAACGATTACCTCGTCCGGGGTTGTAGTCCTTCCTCTTTTGGTCATCTCTTGGGCTATAGCCTCTCTAAGTTCAGGAAGACCCGGACCCGGATCGTATCTTACATACCCCTCCTTGAGCGCTCTTACGGTGGCCTCAAGCACATGCTCAGGGGTATCGAAATCGGGTCCCTGGTAATCCCCCTTTTCAAAATGGATCACCTTTTTGCCCGTGGTCTTTTCAAGCTCCTTTGCGATTCTCATACTGGCCCACTGCTTGGGTGGGACAAAATGGCTTATCCTTTTACTGAATGGATATGTCATCGCCATGTGTCGTACCTCCTTCCCTATATGATTTTGGCATTCGCCATAGGTTGATTTTTACATTCATTCTCCGCTCTTATCTCCATAAAACTCCTTTTGCGCGGGGTTCAGGATTCCGCTTTTAATTATGGAAAGCACCTCTTCTGCCATTTCCTCAGCACTCTTATCGGTCTTATAGAAAAACATTACAGACCTTACAAGACCAAACACTATTAGTGCTACAAGCCTTGTGTTCATCGGTCGGAAGAAGCCTTCTTTTACACCCTTTTCGAGAATCTTTTCGTAGAGCCTTACTCTTCTTTCTCTCCAGCGCTCTGTAAACTGGTAATGCTCGCGAATAAGGTGGGTCTCGTCCCTGCTCAGGATTCGAAGAACGTCTAAGTTTTGGCGGTAAAATCCGAATATGAGTCTTAAAACCTTTCTCAGCTTTTCAGAAGCCGGATCGGTCTTTGCTACTTCCTTCTCAATAAGCGACTCTATGGATTCAAAACAGTTCTCTAAAATCTCAAGATATAGTCTCTCCTTAGACTCAAAGTAGAGGTATATAGTACCTTTAGCAATGCCCGCCTTTGTGGCAACCTCATCTATCGTAACGTCGTGATAGCTCTTTTCGGAAAACAGCTGTGTGGCTACTTGGATAATCTTCTTTTTGCGCCTGGCAGTCTTTGAGTGATAGGCGACTCTAGGGATCTTTTTGCTGAGTATCTCCTTTGCTCTCATCTCCGCTTTTCCCAATACTGAACTGACCAGTCAGTCACAATTGTAGGGGATTCCCTCGTGCTTGTCAAGTGGTTTTTTGTAGAGGTTAATAATCTGCTATATAGAATCACTAAAAGGTAGATTTTGTAATGTAAATAGGTATAGAGAAGAATTGAATTTTAAATTCTAACTGCCCGTAGACCTTAGAATTTTGCTAAGTGCTTGTTCATTATACAACAATGGCAGTATGGAAAAATCGGTTTGACACACATAGAGCGTTTAGTTATTTTTAATCTGCATGGCTTACGAGACCCTATTTGTGGCAACAAGGGTTGGGTCTATTAACAGATTGACGAGATCCTAATTGCAGTAGCAACTGATACGATGAATAACAATTGGGATGAGAAGGAGAGGTGGCCGAGTGGCCGAAGGCACTCGCCTGCTAAGCGAGTAGGGGACTAAATCCCCTCGTGGGTTCGAATCCCACCCTCTCCGCCAGTGTTATTCTTCTGCTCCTCCTAAGTCTGCCTCTGCATCTCTTATTTCCACCTCATCAATCAACCATCTTCCACCGATGTTCTTGAGTTTATAGGACTCCATTTTATGGAACGAGCCATCTTTAGTTGAAATAGCTTTTCTAAAATCTACAAAAGCATACTCCGACCCCCCCAGGATGTGTTTTGCCACCTTCCCCTCTATGGTTTTATAACCAATCTCTTTTAGTTTCTCGGACATTTCAGATGCCCACAGGTCTTTTGGTTTTCCCTCGCGGAATCTCTCGGTTGTAAATTCGGCGGCCTTGTTCATGTCAACCCCATAGGTCTTAGCCCATTCTTTGATTACTCTCTCAGGGGAGCCTTTTTCTCTAATTGCAATCTCCTTGTCCTCACGCCTCTTGGCCTTGATATACTCTATCGCTTGGGCTTCGCTATTTGCAGAACACATCCTTAAAAACCCATTTTGGGTACTATATGGGGATCTCAGGTACTGACTGTATTCATCCCAGCAATTGTCAAATTTATCAAAGCTCTGTACGATGCTCACTTCATCACTATCTTTTGTAATCTTCACGATAAACCACATCTCTCATTTCCTCCTATTACCACCATTTCCGATCTCTCGCATGGTGATGTCGGGTTTCGAATCTGCTACGGGTTATCCCAAACAGGATAATATAACTATATTCCTCCAAAACTCCATAGGGTCCGTAAATATTAAAGTGAAGATGATAAGGCGTGGAAGGCAAGCGATAAAGTTATATCCTCAGATTCGGATGGAGCTTATAGTACCTCACTGTTTGGTGGTATTATATTGTTCTATAGGTGCCAACCTTACACAAGAAAACAATCTCAAAAAGGGGATAATAGAATATGCGATGCCAGGCCTCTTATTTAGTTTTGATTCTTTTATCAATATCCCTTCCCCAGATTTTACTAACTCAAACGTCATTTGGCTCACAAGAGAAATTCAATGCCGAATTGCTGGAAGCAGCAAAAGACGGTCAAACTGAGAAAGTCCTGGATTTAATCAAGACAGGTGCTGATGTGAACGCTAAAGATGCATCTGGTGATACGGCCTTGATACTTGCGGCATATAATGGTCGTATAGAGACGGTAAAAGCCCTCATAAAGTCAAAAGCTGATGTGAATGCTAAGGGCAGTCATGGCTATACAGCATTGATGGTTGCAGCGGCTAATGGTGACACAGAGATGGTAGAAACCCTAATAGAAGCAAAGGCAGACGTGAACGCTAAAGAGAATAGCGGTGGTACAGCCTTGATATTTGCGGCAGTCAACGGTCGCACAGAGGTCGTAAATGCCTTAATCAAGGCAGGAGCCGACCTTAATGCTAAAGAGGTATCCGGCAACACAGCCTTGATGGTTGCGGCATATAATGGGCACACAGAGACGGTAAAAGCCCTGATAGAAGCGAGGGCTGATGTAAATGCTGAAAACAAGTCTGGTGATACAGCCTTGATACTTGCGATGAGGCAGAATTACAAAGGGATTGTTGACTTATTGAAATCAGCAGGTGCTAAGAGCCCTGATTCATATTAATGTTTTATTATACAAAAATGGCTTTGCTGAGATTGATAGTGAATCATTTTTGTGCCAGTTTGACGCACATTTTGAATTTTCATGTTAATATACTCAGATAAAGAGTCTTTGAGCATTAATAGTCTAGCGGTGCGCCCGTAGCTCAGTTGGATAGAGCGCCGGACTACGAATCCGTAGGTCGGGGGTTCAAATCCCTCCGGGCGCGCCAATTATTTCAGGGACTTACGCTTACCTAAACGACATTATCAGCCTCTTTGGTGTCCAAATAGGTGGGCCATCAAAGTTTAAACGTTCAACTGCCTGTTTTTTATGGTGTGGAGTCGGGTGAGAATACCGCTTTATCATGGTTATATCTTTGCGTTCCGTAGGCTTCTGGACTGTTGATATATCTACCCCGGCTGACTAAGCGACTCGCAAAGCTGTGTCTTAAATCATGGACATTTTCGAACTGAGAGCCACAGAAAGATAGAATCTATAGCAACTAACACCATCCAACTCAGCAACTCCCGATTTTTTCTTGGGGCTGAAATTACGCAGTCTCTAAAAAGTTATAGATGAGGGGGAGATTTCGATAAAATTCCTAGCTTGCTCCGGGGGTGGCACGGCGTTCGAACGTGTGTGGATTGAGAACCTCTGTACTCAAGAAGGATATGCTACTCATCTGTGTTTAAAGCGGCTCTTTGAACAGTTCAAACCGAAAGGGAAATTTGCCGCGTAAGGATTTTTACCTTCTCCCTATAATAGTTTGGCAATGTGAAAATAGATGTGGAAGGCGATAATGGAATGATGCTAGAACTCATAATCTCCATCTTGGCTAATATATATAGAAAAGCAATCGGAGAGAAAATTTTGGAGAAACAGTGGCTGGCGGGGAGAGCAAATTTGATTGTAGAGAAGTATCTGGAGAAATTTTTTCTTGATTCTAAGAAAACTTTGGTATATGCCTGGGGTCATCCTAGAATGATTGAGGGCATTAAGCAGAGGCTGAGAAGTAAAGAATATAAGGTCAAAGAGGAGAGATTCTGGAGAGAGTGAGAAGAATACGACCTTCTTTGTAGGGGAAAAAACTAAGTCGTTGCGGTGCAGCACAAGAGGTAGGTTAAAGGGTAAAAATTATATCCCTTCAGAACTTGACAAATGTTTTTAACTATCTATTGTTTTTATAACTAAGGTTATTTTCTCTCTAAGAGAGATAAGCCCAATGATACTCCGAGATGGAGAAAACCTTAAAGTAAGGAGGGACATCCCAATGGCGGTAAAAAAAGAAACATTAATTGAAAAACGAGAAACACTAAAGGTGAAAGACTTCACTGAAGTAGTAAAGGGAGTTACAGGACTGGTGAGAGAGAATTATCTAAATAGCTTTGAGTTTGCTTTATCTCTTTGGGAAGAGAAT
>Ga0209581_1004895_pt1 | contig 10525 bp, 7 predicted proteins | sample Coa_R2_FD_187160 | JGI IMG/M metagenome (GOLD analysis project Ga0209581, IMG submission 187160) | Surface soil microbial communities from Centralia Pennsylvania, which are recovering from an underground coalmine fire - Coalmine... | ecosystem: Environmental > Terrestrial > Soil > Unclassified ...
GGTCGGACGACCCCAGAGCGAACCGGTGATCAAGCAAATGAGGGTGAAGCCGGCGCCGATCGGTGCGGCCGCCCGGGCCGCGACGTCCGCCAGCGGGTGGCGCCACACCAGCGTCCCGAGCGCCGCAACGGTCATGATCGCCCAACCGACCATGCTGAGCCAGGCGGCCGGCACATGAAGGAACATGATCTTGACGGTCGCGCCCTGCTGGTAGTCGTCCGGTGCCTGCACGGCCTGGAAAAGACCATAGGCCAATGTCACGGCGGTCGCGCACGCCAGCCACGGCAGGAGGCGGTCGGCCAGGCGCAGGAAGCGCGTCGGATTGGCAAGCTCGATGACGGCCATCGGCGATCTTCTATCTCATTCGAGCCCATGCCGCAGCGCAGCCGCCGCGGCGAAAGGCCCCAGCACGAGGCTTGCCATGGATAGCGCGCAAAGAATGGTGAAAGCGGGGCCGAAACCCGTCCGCCCGGCGGAGGCAGCCTCCGACGTCGAAACGCCGAAGACCAATATCGGTATGGTGAGCGGCAGCACGATCACCGCGAGCAGCAGACCGCCGCGCCGCAGCGCGACCGAGAGCGCGGCTCCGACCAGGCCGATGAACGTGAGTGCCGGCGTGCCGACGGCGAGGGCCGCCAGGAGCGGACCCATGGCGGCAGGGTCCATGTCAAGCATGAGACCGAGCAGGGGTGCGACGAAAAGGAGCGGCAGGCCCGTCGTCAGCCAATGCGCCGCCGCCTTGGCCAATATGGTCAGCTCCAGCGGCAGCTCGCCCATCATCAACACGTCGAGCGAACCATCCTCATGATCGGCCGCGAACAGCCGGTCGAGCGCAAGGAGGCTCGCCAGCAGCGCGCCCAGCCAGAGAACGGCGGGGCCGATGCGTCCGAGCAGCTTCAGATCGGGGCCCACGGCGAAGGGCACCGTCACGACCACGATCAAGAAGAAGATCGCCCCGATCAGCGCACCGCCGCCCGCGCGCACCGCGATGCGCATGTCCCGGATGAGAAGGGCTACGAAGGCGTTCACGTCGGTCCGAGCCTCAGTTCGAGTGCGGGAGCGAGGCCGATGGGTCCATGGGAGGCCACGATGGCCAAACCTCCTCGATCACGGTGGTGACGCATCAGTTCGACGAGCCGACCCTGCGATGCATGATCGAGCGCCGACAACGGTTCGTCCAGGAGCCAGATCGGACGCTTCACCGCCGCAAGCCGCGCGAGCGACAGACGCTTGCGTTGCCCCGCCGAAAGATAAGCGGCCGGAAGGTGCGCAAGCGGCGCGAGGTCGAAGGCGGTAAGGGCCGCCATGACGTCGTCTCCCCGGCCGAGAAATGCCGTCCAGAACGCCAGGTTTTCGGCCACCGAGAGCGTCGTCTTCAACGCGTCTTGATGGCCGACATAGTGCGACTGTTCCGCAATGGAGGCTTCCTTCGCGCCGCCCTCGAGCGACAGACGGCCGCTCGCCGGGCGCAGAAGACCGGCCACGACCCGCAGCAGCGAGGATTTGCCGGCGCCATTGGGACCGGTCACCAGCATGACGTCGCCGCCCGCAAGATCGAAGCTGACGCCGGCAAAGACCTTGCGGCCGCCGCGCACGCAGGCGAGATCATGAGCGGTCAGCCGCATCGGGAACTCCGTAATGCGGGCATTTCCGCCGCCGGGCCCCGGCGCTGCCCGCGTGTTTTCCGTTTTCTGCACATCTGCCAAGCCGAGCTTCCCCAATCTGGCGCGCGACCCGAAAAGTCCTTATAAGCCCGCTGTCGCGGCCCGAGCCTAAGGGTTTTATGGCCGAAACCTCGGCTTGGTGGAAAACGCATAGATTATCAATCGCTTAGGCAGAGGCCGCTGGGAAATCCCGCACCGGGTACGGAAACAGCCCACATGACGTCTCTCGACAGCTTTCGTTGCTGCAAAACCCTTAAAGTCGGCAGCAGAACCTACGCCTATTTCAGTCTCCCGACCGCCGAGCGAAACGGTCTCAAGGGCATCTCCCGTCTGCCGTTTTCCATGAAGGTGTTGCTGGAAAACCTGCTGCGCAACGAGGACGGTCGCAGCGTGAGCAAGGACGACATCAAGGCGGTTGCCGAATGGCTCAAGAACAAGACCTCTGAGCGCGAGATCGCATTTCGCCCCGCGCGCGTTCTGATGCAGGACTTCACCGGCGTGCCCGCGGTGGTCGATCTCGCCGCCATGCGGGACGCGATGAAAAATCTCGGCGGCGATCCCAAAAGGATCAATCCGCAGGTGCCCGTCGATCTCGTGATCGACCACTCGGTGGCCGTGACCTATTTCGGCAACAATCAGGCCTTCAAGAAGAACGTCGAAGAGGAATACCGGCAGAACCAGGAGCGCTACAAGTTTCTGAAATGGGCCCAGCGATCTTTTGATAATTTCAGCGTTGTCCCGCCGGGCACCGGCATCTGCCACCAGGTCAATCTCGAATATCTTTCGCGCGTGGTCTGGAACAAGCAGGACCGCGTGAGGGTCGACGGCCGGGAAGCAACGCTGGAGGTCGCGTTTCCGGACACGCTCGTCGGCACCGATTCCCATACCACGATGGTCAACGGCCTTTCGGTGCTCGGCTGGGGGGTCGGCGGCATCGAGGCGGAAGCGGCGATGCTCGGGCAACCGCTGTCGATGGTCTTGCCCGAGGTCATCGGGTTCAAGCTTACCGGCCGCATGAAGGAAGGCGTGACGGCGACCGATCTCGTGCTCACCGTTACGGAGATGCTGCGCAAGCGCGGCGTCGTGGGCAAGTTCGTGGAATTCTTCGGCCCCGGCCTCACGCATCTGTCGATTGCCGACCGCGCCACGCTCGGCAACATGGCCCCGGAATACGGGGCGACCTGCGGGTTCTCGCCGATCGACGACGACACCATCCGCTACCTCAAGGATACCGGACGCCCTGCCGAACTGGTTTCGCTGGTGGCCGCTTACGCCAAGGCGCAGGGCATGTATCGGGTGAAGAACACGCCGGATCCCATCTTCACGGATGTGCTCAAGCTCGACCTGTCGACGGTGGAACCTTCGCTTGCCGGTCCCAAGCGGCCGCAGGATCGCGTCCCGCTCAAGGCGGTGAAGGCCGGCTTTGCCGCCGCCATGGACAAGGAGTTCAACAAAGCGGGGGAGATGAACAAGCGCGTTCGGGTGAACGGCAAGAACTACGATCTTGGCCACGGCGACGTGGTCATCGCCGCCATAACCTCCTGCACGAATACGTCCAACCCCAACGTGATGATTGGCGCCGGCCTGCTCGCCCGCAAGGCGGTCGCGAGGAAGCTCACCGCCAAGCCGTGGGTGAAGACGTCGCTTGCCCCCGGCTCCCAGGTCGTGGCGGAATATCTCGACAAGTCGGGTCTGCAAAAGGATCTCGACAAGCTTGGGTTCAATCTGGTGGGCTTCGGCTGCACCACCTGCATCGGCAATTCGGGGCCGTTGCCGGCGGAAATTTCGAAAGCGATCAACGACAACGATCTGATCGCAGCGGCCGTGCTTTCGGGCAATCGGAATTTCGAAGGCCGCGTCAATGCCGACGTGCGCGCGAACTATCTCGCCTCGCCGCCGCTGGTCGTGGCCTATGCGATCGCCGGCTCGATGACCGTCGACATGACCAAGGAACCGCTCGCTGTCGATGCGAGCGGCAGGAAGGTTTTTCTCAAGGACATTTGGCCGTCCAACAAGGAAATCGCCGATTTCGTCTCGAAAGTCATCACGCGGCAGATGTTCGCCAGGAAATACGCCGACGTCTTCAAGGGCGAGACCAACTGGCGCAAGATCAGCGTCAAGGGCGGGGTGACCTACGATTGGGACAAGAAGTCCACCTACGTGCAGAATCCCCCCTATTTCGTCGGCATGGGGCGCCACCCCAAGCCGCTCGAGGACATCGTCGACGCGCGCATCCTCGGTCTGTTCCTTGATTCGATCACCACCGATCACATTTCGCCCGCAGGATCGATCAAGATCGATTCGCCTGCCGGGAGGTACCTGATCGAGCACAAGGTGAAGCCTGCCGATTTCAACCAGTACGGCACCCGGCGCGGCAATCATGAAGTGATGATGCGCGGCACCTTCGCCAACATCCGCATCAAGAACCAGATGGTGCCGGGGGTGGAAGGCGGCGTCACCGTGCATTATCCCTCGAAGCAGCGGATGTCGATCTACGATGCCGCGATGAGGTACAAGGCCGAGAACGTGCCGCTGGTCGTGTTCGCCGGCAAGGAATATGGCACGGGTTCCTCTCGCGACTGGGCCGCGAAAGGCACGGCGCTGCTCGGCGTCCGCGCGGTCATCGCCCAGAGTTTCGAACGCATTCACCGATCGAATCTGGTGGGCATGGGCGTGATGCCGCTGGTATTCGAGGAGGGCATGTCCTGGCAGGCGCTGGGGCTGAAAGGCGACGAGACGGTGACGATCCGCGGTCTGCATGGCGAACTGAAACCGCGGCAGCGGCTGATCGCCGATATCGTCTTCGGCAACGGAACGCTCAAACGCGTTCCCTTGACGTGCCGGATCGATACCCTGGACGAGATCGAGTACTTCAAGAACGGCGGCATCCTGCAATACGTGCTGCGGCAGCTCGCGGGATAGCCCAACAAATGGTCGCGGACGGGCGCTCACCGTGAAGTGAGTGGCGGGTGAGCATGGCGGCATCCTATAAGCTGCCGACGGGGCGGGCCCATGGGTCTCGCATGAACTGTCGCCTCATTGTGCTTGTCGCCGCGCTCGTCTGCGGCGCGACGCCGGTTTTTGCCGGTCCGCGTGCGGTGATCGAGCTCTTCACAAGCCAAGGCTGCTCGTCCTGTCCGCCAGCCGACAGGCTGCTCGGCGAAATGTCGCGCGATCCTTCCCTCCTCACCATGAGTCTTCCGGTGGACTACTGGGACTATCTCGGTTGGAAGGACACATTGGCGCTGCATGGACATACCAAGCGCCAGCACGCCTACGCGCTTGCGCGCGGCGTCAATGACGTGGGAACGCCGCAAGCGGTGATCAACGGCGTCGTTGCGGTCGTCGGCAGCGACCGGCAGGCGATCGAGCGCGCCATCGAACAGAGCCGCCGCAGCGGAGAGGCGCTCTCCCTGCCGGTTGCACTCAAGGTCGCCGACGGTCTCGTGACGGTCGTCATCCCTGCTGCGGTCAACGCGAAACACAGCGGCGAGGTCTGGCTCTGCCCGATCACCGACCGGATTGCCGTCGCCATCGGTCGCGGCGAGAACCGCGGGCGCACGATCACCTATCACGAGGTGGTGCGGCGGTGGGTGAAACTTGGCGATTGGAGTGGCAGCGAGCAGACCTTCACCTACAAGCTCGCCGACATTCCCGCGCATAATCTTTCGCTGCGCGACGTCGATCGGCTCAACGTGCTGGTGCAAAGCGGCGTCGCGGCCAAACCGGGATTGATCCTGGGGGCCGCGTCCGCGAAGCTTCCATAGACATGGACGCGCGCCCGGCCCGCCCGATCGGACCGGGACGACAAAAGACGGGCCGGCGCAGCGCCGGCCCGCAGGCTTAGGGGATTGAACCGTACGCGGAACTCAATCGGCCCGGCCGGTCAAGCCTCGGGGGGCTGGGGGGCTGAGGAATCCGGGGCTTTTCACCGACCGGGCCTTGAGGCAACGCTGCCTGTTTTCCATTCCAGCGTGACCGGCGATTGACCGAAATTGGGCGTTATTGTGGGTTTCTTTAACGTCTTCGTGATTGGCGCGGGAGTTTCGCGGCGTTTTCGCGTGCGCCTTTTTCCCCGCGCGAGGCCCTTGCCGCGTCCGCCCGCGGGCGCGATCATTCGGCGCAAGCCAGATCCAACCAAGGAGGCGCCGCATGAGGTCCGCTACCGGCGAAATCGATCCCAGCCAGCCCCTCGGGGGCGCGACCACGGTCCACGCCGCCCCCTTCAACCAAGTGACCTTCGACCGCCGAGAGCTCAGACGCATTCTCGATCTCTATGGCCGCAAGGTCGCCGCCGGCGAATGGCGAGACTATGCCATCGATTTCCTCAAAGATCGCGCCGTGTTTTCCGTGTTCAGGCGTAGCAGCGAAGTGCCGTTGTACCGCATCGAGAAACAGCCGAGGCTGGCGCGGCGTCAGGGGACCTACAGCGTCATTTCCGCCACCGGGCTCGTCGTGCGGCGGGGTCACGAGCTCGATCGCGTGCTTCGCGCAATAGACCGCTCGCAACTGGCGGTCGTGAATTGATCCGCCGGCCGTCGTCGCGGAACGGAGCGACGGAGACGGTGCGGCAAGGAGCGGTATGACACGCGATCCCGGTCTGATCGGAACCGCCTCGCCGTTCCGAAGTGCGAGCGTTTCACGCCGGGTTCCGTCGGCAGCCGGCCATCGTCATCCGGTATGGACCTTCCTCGACCCATGGCCGCTGTTCCCCGTCATGGGCTCATTGTCCCGTATCGGAACGGGTCCGTGCCGCGCGCGGCCGGCGGTGCACGCTGGGATCCGTCGCAGCGGTCGGGGCCATCGCGGCATTGAGATCCCGCGGCGGGGCGGCGGCTCCTGCGCCGAGGGCAAGTTGCATGAGCGGCGTATCGAGCCAGCGGTCGAACTTCCAGCCGACATTGCGCAGGTTGCCGACGTGATCAAAGCCGCACGCTCGGTGCAGGCCGATCGATGCGGCCTGATTCGAGTCGCCGATAACGGCGATCATCTGCCTGAATCCGAGCGCCGTGCACGCCTCGATCAGCCCGATCAGGAGCGCGCGTCCCACGCCGCGGCGTTGCGCATCCGGTGCGACATAGACCGAGTCCTCCACCGTGAAGCGATAGGCGGGTCGTGTCCGATAGAACGAGGCGTAGGCATAGCCGACCACCGTGCCGCCTTCCTCCGCGACCAAATAGGGAAATCCGCCTTCCAGCACAGCGCGCATGCGCCGCGTCATTTCCGCTTCGTCGGGGGGATAAAGCTCAAACGATGCCGTGCCCGTCGTCACGGCATGCGCATAGATGCGGGTAATGGTCGGGACGTCGGAGAAGCTTGCAGGACGGATTTTCATGGCAGGTCGCATCCGGGCTGCCCAGAGTGACGCGCGTATTCGGTCACCTTCGCAGTCTTAAAGACGCCCGCCGGACGAAACAAGCCGGGGCCGCGGGGCGTCGACCATGTCGATGCGGGGGCGAGAAACGAAACGCCCCGGCGGGGCCGGGGCGTCGAAACCACGAGACTGGCCCTGAGCCTAGCGGCGATCGCCGAGGAAGCGCAGCAGGAACAGGAACAGGTTGATGAAGTCGAGATAAAGCGCGAGCGCGCCCATGACCGCCTTGCGGCCGGCGACCGTCCCGTCGTCGCTGACGCTGTACATCTCCTTGATCCGCTGGGTATCCCAGGCCGTGAGCCCGGCGAAGATCAATACGCCGATCACCGAGATGACGAATTCCAGCCCGCTGCTCTTCAGGAACAGGTTGACCAGCATGGCCAGGATCAGTCCAAACAGCCCCATGACCAGGAACGAACCGACAGGCGAAAGATCGCGCTGCGTCGTGTAGCCGTAGAGGCTGAGCGCGCCGAACGAGGCCGCGGAGATGAAGAAGGTGCGGGTGATCGAAACCCCGGTGTAGGCGAGGAAGACCGAGGACAGCATCAGCCCGAGCAGCCCCGCATAGGCCATGAATAGGCCGAGCGCCGTGCTCGGCTGCAGATGGCCGATGCGGAAGCTCAGGAAGAACACGAGCCCCAATGTTCCGAGGAACAACAGGATTGTGAGCGGGCCACCGTAGATCGCTTGGCCGAAGGACGTCAGGACGAGCTGTCCGGTTTCGCTGGTCTGAACCGCCGCGTTGAACGTCAGCCAGGCCACCACCCCGGTCAGTGCGACGCCGGCGGCCATATAGTTGTAGACGCGGAGCATATAGGCGCGCAGGCCCGCGTCGATTACCGCGGCTCGTTCCGCATAGCCGGAACGGGCGAAGTAGTTATAGTTACGGTCGTAGTCCGACATCGAAGTTCCCTCTCTTGTCCCGGCTTGCGGGGCCGGACCCGGTGGCGCGCGGGCCGGCGGCCGGCGCACCCGTCGCGATTAATCTAGGACGTCCAAACCCTCGGCGCCAGATGTGGCCCGATGATGGCCGAGGCGGCAGGCTGGGGCGACTTACCGCGCCGGCGTCGCTCGGAAACTAAAGGTTTCTCAATACGGAAGCCGGCCTGCGCCGAAGTGCGGCAAAAGTGCCCACGAGGCCGATCGCGAGCGTGACCGCCACGGCGCCCGCGGCCGCGGTCACGGCCGGCCACGGCAGCCAAACGAACCGCAGGTGCATCAGCTTCGTGACGATCAGCCACCCCGCGAGCGAACCGCTTGCCGTGCCGAACAGCGCGGCCAGCCCGCCAAGCATCGCGTATTCGAGCGCATAGAGCGCGACGATACGCGCCCGCGTCGCGCCAAGAGTCCGGAGGATCACGGCATCGTACACGCGACGATGGTGGCTTGCCGCCAGGGCGCCGCCCATCACCAGGGCCGCCACAACAACGGTGACCACGCTCGCGCCGCCGATGGCGCGCCCGAGATTGGCGACGAGGGTGCCGATTGCTTCCACCACCTCCTTGACCCGCACCGCGGCCACCGTCGGAAAGGCGGCCGCGACTGCGCGGATCAAACGTCCCTCTTCCTGCGGCGTACCCCCGTCGGGGAAGGTGAGCGTGGCAAGGCGGGTGTGCGGGGCGCCGGCAAAACTGTTGGGCGAGAATACCATCGCGAAGTTGATTCCCAGGCTCTGCCAGTCGACGCGGCGCAGATTGGCGATGCGCGCGGTGATGTCGCGTCCGAGGACGTTGACGGTCACGGTGTCCCCGAGCTTCAGACCGAGCCCGTCGGCGATGCGCTGTTCGACGGATACGAGCGGCGGTCCGTCATAATCGGGCTTCCACCATTCGCCGGCGGCGAGGCGCGAACCCTTGGGCAACTCGCGCGCATAGGTGAGGCCCCGATCGCTCTGCAGAACCCAGGCGACCTCCTGGTCCGGATTGAGCTCCTCGGCGCGCACGCCGCGCGCGGCAACGATACGCCCGCGCAGCATGGGCACTTCGTCCAACCTTGCACGCGGTGCCTCGCGACGCAGGAAAGCGTCGAAGCGATCCGCGTGATCGACGGGAATGTCCAGGAAGTAGAATGACGGCGCCTTGGCCGGCAGCTCGTCTGCGAACTGTCGCCGCAAATTGCCGTCGATCTCGTTCACGCTCACGAGCAGCGCCACCCCGAGGCCGAGCGAGAGAACGATATGCGACGTCGGAGCACCGGGACGATGGATGTCGGCGACCGCCAGACGCAAGGGCGCGGCACCGAAGCGCGGCATCCTGGCGGCGGCGGTCACGAGCAGCGCGGCGAGCAGATGCAGCGCCGCGAACACCGCCGCGGCGATCGCGACGTAGATCAGAGCGACGCGTCGGTCGTAGGACGATGCGATCGTCATGGCCGCAAGCAGGCCGCCGGCCACCAGCGTGAGCGCCATGTGGGTCCTACGCGGCCAAGCGCGTTGCGGCGCCACGCGATCGCGAAATAGCGCGGCGACCGGTATGTCGCGCGCGCGGCCGAGCGGCCACAAGGAGAAGGTCAGCCCCGTGAGCAGCCCGTAGATCAGTCCAAGGGCGAGCGCAGAAGGATGCAGGCCCGGCGCGAGCGGAATGGGGATCAGCGCGGCGGTGATACTTTTCAAGGCATAGGGGAGCAGGGCGCCGCATGCGACCCCGATGAGGCTGCCGGTCAGGGCCATCAGCATCACCTGCGTGAGGTAGATCGCAACCACCGTGGGGCCATCCGCGCCCAGCGATTTCAAGATCGCAATGCTTTCCCGTCGGCGGTCGAGATGGCTTCTCACTGCATTGCCGACGCCAACCCCACCCATCAGCAATGCGGTCAACCCCACGATGGTCAGGAACTCGGTGAAGCGCGCAATGTCCTGTTCGAGCCGCGGCGAGACCTTGGTGCGGGTGCGAATTTCCCATCCGGCTTGCGGCAGCTGCCTGCGTGCGGCCTGCGCAACCTCGCCTACCGCGTCACGATCGGCAAACGACGGCAGACGCAGGCGATAGTGCCAATGCACCAGGCTGCCCGGCTGCAGCAGACCGGTCGCGCGCAGGGCGGCCCCATCCATCAGCAAACGCGGCCCGAACGCAATGCCGCTCGCGAGCTTGTCAGGCTCGTTCACGAGCGCAGCGCGGATTTCGACCGCGGCCGCGCCGATGCTGAGCTTGGCGCCCGGCTGGAGGTTCAGTCGCGCGAGCAGTATCGGATCCGCGACTGCGCCGAATGTCCCGTCGCGTTGGCTCAATGCCTCTTGCAGCGGAAGCGGGGGGTCGAGCACGACCTTGCCGTAGAGGGGGTAGTTCTTGTCGACCGCCTTCAGTTCGACGAGTGCGGCCTGCCCGTCACCGGCGCGCGCCATGGCGCGCAGCGTGACGACCTGCGACACCTGGCCGCGCCCGCTCAGGAACGAGAGTTCGCGCGGCGTGGCCGGACGCTGCACCAATGTGAATGCCAAGTCACCGCCGAGAATCGCCCGACCTTCTCGGGACAAACCCTCGGCCAATGC
>Ga0209581_1004897_pt1 | contig 10524 bp, 8 predicted proteins | sample Coa_R2_FD_187160 | JGI IMG/M metagenome (GOLD analysis project Ga0209581, IMG submission 187160) | Surface soil microbial communities from Centralia Pennsylvania, which are recovering from an underground coalmine fire - Coalmine... | ecosystem: Environmental > Terrestrial > Soil > Unclassified ...
TGCGCTCGATTGGAGCTGGGGCCGGTCCCAGCACCCTCATCGTCTCGGGCTTGGAGCGAGCGCTTATCTGTTGCGCAATCCGAGTCGCGTGCTGACGGACGTACGCGGCATCACTGCCCTCGATTCGGACCAGCGCCATCTGAGCAAAAGGCGGGTATAGCAATTCTCGACGCAATTTCATCTCGCGCGCGATAAACCGCGCGTAGTCCTGGTCGCGCGCAGCGCGAATGCTGTAATGGTGCGGTGCGTACGTCTGAATCAGCACGCGTCCAGGCCGCGTTCCTCGCCCGGCACGGCCGGCGGCCTGGGTCAGCAACTGAAAAGTACGTTCGGCCGAACGAAAATCGGGCATATTAAGCGACAGATCCGCCAGTACAACTGCAACCAGCGTAATATTGGGAAAATTCAGACCTTTGGTGATCATTTGCGTACCGACAAGAATGTCGATATGCCCGGCTTCGACACCATGGAGAATCGCGTTGCGGGCTCCGCGTCTTCCACTCGTATCGCTGTCGACGCGTGCGATTCGTGCTGACGGAAAAAGGCGGGCAAGCGCATGAACCAGCCGTTCCGTGCCATAACCTTGTCCTTCGAGGCCAAAGCCACCGCAGTCAAAGCATTTGTCGGGAGCCGGTTCGGCTGCTCCACAATAGTGGCAGCGGAGCATGCGACCTTGCCAATGGAAAGTCATGCTGACGCTGCAGTTCCTGCAGGTAATTACGCTGCCGCAGAAACGGCATTGCAAAAAGTTATGGTAGCCGCGCCGATTCAGAAAAAGCAGACTCTGTCCCGCCGTCGCCAGGTTATCCCGCAGGGCCCTGATAAGCGGTGGCGAAAGTGGGAGGTCGTCAACCAATGATTCCGCAGACGCCGCGTCGGAATGAAGCGCTTGCCGACCCTTTTTGATGGAGCACAGGGAAGCTAACCGCCCCCAGTCATCTTCGTGGGCTGGTGCGGGCGAACTTGCTTGGCGTACAGCTTCCGAATTCCCGGGCGCTGAATGTGGCTTGGCGGGGACCACGCGATGTTGACGGAGGTCGATGATCTCAACTGGGGCCAGTTCGCGCTGTTGAATGCGGCGCGTAAGCTGCAGAAGGCGATACCGGCCGCGCCGCGCGTTGGCGTACGACTCCACCGACGGCGTGGCCGAACCCAGCACTACAGGACAGTTTGCAAAGCGAGCCAGCGCAACCGCCAGGTCTCGCGCATGATAACGGATACCCTCCTCTTGTTTGTAGGCTGCATCGTGCTCTTCGTCGACCACGATCAGTCCGAGCGCATTGATCGGGCTGAAAATGGCCGAACGTGGACCAATCATTATTCTTGCCGCACCCTCTAACGCAGCCATCCAGCTGGCCCATCGTTCGCCAATGTTTTGACCGCTATGAGCAACCGCCACCAGCTCACCAAATCGAGCTCGAAATGACCGCACCAGCTGATCGGCCAAAACAATCTCGGGAACCAGTACAAGAACCTGCTGATTAGACTTGAGCGCCTCGGCTGTGAGCCGCAGATAGACTTCGGTTTTGCCACTTGCGGTAACACCTAATAGCAAAAATGGCTCGAAGTAGTGGTGGACAATCGCGGGTGTGGCGGCTGCAACCGCCGCCGCCTGCTCGCCTGACAGCTCAATCTCCTGCGTCGCATCAAAGGTCACGCGCGAACCGGAGTCTGCCTGGGAGTCGCCGCGTTCCGACGCATCGCAGCTCGTTCCCTCGTCACGAGCCAGCGCGCGATGCCTTCCTCTGGTCGCCTCCCTGGTGGTAATCCAGCCCTCCGCCTGTAGGCGGTCGAGCGCCTCTTTGATTGCTTCGCGCTCAGCCAGGCGGGCGAGCTGTCGGAAAGTCATCGCACGCTTCTCCAAAGCATCGATAATCTTTTTCTCAAGACTGTTAAGGGCGGCGCGTGCCAAGGCGTGGGGAGCGTTGGCGATCCGATATACGCGCCGCGACTCAACCCGCGCCAGGGAAGGCAGAACGCTTCGAAATGCCTCACCAAGAGACGCCATGTAGTAACTGGCGAGGAACTCGATCAACTGCAAGTGTGGCCGGTCAAAAAGCGGCCGCGATTCCAGCAATTCGACAATTGGCTGGAGAGAGGCGCCACCGCTGTCTAGACTTTCACCGATTTCGGTGACAATTGCGGTGACTCGACGAGAACGCAGCGGGACCAACACTCGGTGACCAGGGCGTAGCTGGTTCGCCAGCCGCGCGGGAACCTCGTAGGTCAATTGGTCCAGGCCTCGGACTGCCCCGACAATGACCACCCGCGCCATCATGATGCGCAATCCGTTAAAAGCTGAGGAATCGCCAAAGTGCCTGAAAATCGCTGCGGGCGGCACTTAGTAAAGCAAACAGGCAGCCTAACAGGGCGCCGAAAACTCCGCCGTTCACACGGATCCAGTCGAGATGGGTTCTCGTGCGGCTCTCGATTTGCTCGCGAATCTCCTCATCGCGCAGGCGGCTGAGGTTTTGTCGCACCATCCGAGCGATCTCGCCCCGGCTGCGTTCAACTACCTCGCTCACTATTGCCTCCATCCAATGGTCGGCCGTTTTTCGAATCGCGCTGTCCTGATTCAGCAGCGCTGCACCAATATCGTGAATGGCGGAATCAGCAATCGCGATGAGATGGTCGTCGTGAGGCAACTCACGGATCCGTTGTCTGAGATGTTGACACTCTCGACGCGCCACGACTTTGATGATTGCAATTTTGAGCCGATCCAAAGCGCGCGCTGACCTCACTCGCGATGTCATCCGCTCTAGCAACGCGACTACAGCCTCGGGCTCGAGATAAGAAGCGATCTCATTGCAAATTCGTTCGAGCTGATCCTCCCGCACCAGCATTTTGAGCGACGCGTTGCTAAGATAGCGCGCCAACCTTTCCAGAGGCTTAAGCTCGTGGAGTTTATCGCCGATCATTTTCGGTGTGAGCCATTTTCGCTCGATCTGATCGGCGATGCCGTCGATAAACTTCTGTTTGTTGCGCTGCAAAACCCCGGAGTTGGGCAGGTACCAATGCTGCTCGAAGAGCATTCGCAGCGCGATCAAATCGCAAATTCCTCCCACCAGGGAGGCTTCACCCGCTGCCCTTATGATTTGGGCCGCGCCGCGATCGATCCAATCAACCAGCCAGCTGCTCAGATACAGCAACACTGACAGGCACAAGGCTATATTACCCTTGTGGTTCTCGAAAAATTGCACCAACCGACTGCGCCTCCTGGTCTTCACAGCAGCAAGTGTAGCAAGCGATCCGGCGCAGCGCCGCTGGATCGAAATTAGCCAGAGGGAAACGTGGCATGGATTTGCTAAGCTAGAAGTGCATGCGACTTCGAGTCACGAGCGTGAAAGCCGATTGAATGAGTACCGGCAGTGAGGTGTGCGACGTCCGACCCCATCCGCGACCTGGCCAGATACGCGAAATGTTTGCGTCCATAGTGCCCCGTTATGACGCGGTGAATTCACTAATGACGTTGGGTCTGGATCGTCGATGGCGGCGTCTGACTGTGGAGATGGCCCAGCCACAGGGTGCGGTTGCACTAGATATCGCCACCGGCACGGGTGAACTGGGATGCGAGCTGGTCAGACAGGGAGCGCGAATGACAGTCGGTGCTGATTTCTGCGTCGAGATGCTGCGAGCGGCCAAGGCCAAGGCTGAGCGTACTGGTGTCGGCGACCACCTGACCTTAATTGGCGCCGATGCGATGCGCCTGCCGTTCGCGGACAGCAGTTTCGATTGCGTGGTGAACGGTTTCATGCTGCGAAACGTCGAGAGACTCTGCGACACGCTTGCCGAACTGTGGCGCGTTTTAAGGAAAGGTGGACGGCTGGTTTCGCTCGATCTTACTCCGCCGCGCGGACCACTAAGAGGTTTTTTCGGATTGTACATCGGCCGCTTCGTACCGCTGCTCGGGATGCTCGTCGCCCGCAATTACGGTGCGTACCGCTATCTCTTCGATTCGTTGAGCATTCATCCTGACGCCGATCAAATAGCTGGAATGATGCGGAAGGCGGGTTTCGCTGAGGTCGGCTACAAGCTGGTCGGTTTCGGAACCGTGGCCATCCATCGAGCCGTCAAATAATTTGGTTGAGCGCCAGGGTCGAACCTCCTGAGCAGGGAGAAATCAACATGGATCCAGAGACGCTTGAATGGTGCCGGCGCCTTATCGCGTGCCCCAGCGTTACGAGCGAAGGCACACGCGAGATTATGCAACTTTGCGCCTTCGACTTGCTGCGACCTCGTGGAATTGAGGCCCGCCTGTTAACCTCTGCGTCCGAAACCCCCTCTCAGGTCAATCTTGTTTGCCTGGTTCGTGGACGCGAACACAATCGGCCTCCGCTAGTCTTCAATACTCATCTCGATACGGTGCCGCCCGGGGAAGCCGCCAAATGGACCGAATGCCCGCACGGCCCCTTCGTCGCCGAGTTCAAGGGTGACCGCGTGTATGGCCTCGGTGCGGCCGATACCAAACTCGATTTCGTGGCGAAAGCGCTTGCGCTGATCGAATGTGGAACTCCTCACCGTGACATTTACCTGGTCGCAACGTTCGGTGAAGAACACGGCTTGGTGGGTGCAAAGGAGATCGTCAGTGCTGCCATTCTACCCAAGGGCGCACTCGCCTTCGTCGGCGAGCCTTCCGGCCTGCAGGTTGTCACCGCTCATAAAGGGCTAATGGTATTCGAGCTGGAGATTCAATTTGAGCCGGAAAAGCTGCACCTTGCAACTTACCCGACATACCGACTCGTCTTCGAAGGACGGGCGGCCCATTCCAGCACGCCCGCACTTGGCGTAAATGCAATCCAACTGGCACTGCAGATGCTCAGTCAGAATCCCGACCTGCACGCCGCGAGCATTACCGGCGGCGACGCTGTCAACAAGGTGCCGGCATGGTGCGAAGTCACAGTGGCTGGGCAAGCTGTGTTTGCCGCACCGGGCCTATCGCAGGTCGAACCGACCACGGTTAGCGCGCCCGAATTCATACCCAATCAGGTTTTTACCGTTCTAAGCGCTCTTCTCCGCCGCCTCAACGAACTGTCGAACCTCTTTGACGCAGCCGAGCCAGGTTATACTTCGCCAACTCTCACCTACAATCTCGGTTTGATTCGTTCGAGCAACAAATCCATAGTGGCTGAATTCGAACTGAGGCCGCCTCCTTCCCTTGCGCTCGCGAAGGTCCGCGGTGCTGTCGATGAAATCTTTGAAGAACTGTCCGTTCTGCACCAGCCTATTCGCCTGCGGGAGCGACGCACCAATCCCGGTTTCAGAAGCCCGGCGGCCAGTGAAACCGTGGAATTAGCCATGGCCGCACTGGCGAAGGCGAAGCTGCCAGTGGAGAGCGGTGTCAAAGCGGGATGCACGGAAGCAGGGGTTTATTCGAGCGCCGGAATCGTCCCTGTCGTCTTTGGACCTGGTCCCTCGACCGGCGTTATTCATGCACCCAATGAATACAACCTCCTCTCTGAAGTTGATGGTGCGATTCGCTTCTATCGCGCTCTGCTCGAGTTGTGATCCAAGTCTGTCGCTCGATTGGTCCTGTTGTTCAGGTGCCTGTTCGGCGCCGGCTCAACCTTCCACGGGAGGACAGGACAACGCGGAAAGTGGGCCAGCGCCTCTGCGGTTGCTCGTCGCGTTCGGGGGTCACAGCGAGCAACCAACTTATACAGCAAGCCGGAGGCCACTGAGCTAGGGGGAATTTGTTATAGGGTACTGCTGTCGAAATTTTGCAGATGGTCTGAGAGCTGCAAATTGCGCTTTGCATCTATTGAACAGTGGCGAGCTCCCCAGTGACACATTCCAGCGATTCCCAAGCAAGCCGGGCCATAGGCGCAAAACTTTGAGACTGCGACAATTCTGGGTGACCAGCAGCCGACTTGTGGCATAACTCCACCTGACCTATAAATCCAAAGTGAACCAGGCGAGCAGCGGAAAAGATATCATTAGCATCGAGCATCTCAGAACGTCGGATGCGGAGGTGTTGCGACAGACGCCTCTAACAATTGGAGTACAAGGAGCAGGTTATGGCGGGATTTACCATATGCGTCGGAACGGTGGGCGCCGGTGTGTGGTTCAGCCCGGACTGCGGTCAGCATTGGCGGCGCAGCAAGATGGCCGTCCCCTTTCATCACGAACCTGGCGAAATTCAGATTCGCTCGCTCACGGTCTCACCCCACAATCCGCATCATCTTCTCGCTGGCTCTGAAGCCGGCCTGTACCGCAGCCACGACAACGGCGCCACTTGGGAATTGGTCGATTCTCCAATGGACGGAATGCAAATTTGGTCGACATCCTGGCATCCGGCAAATCCTGAGGTCCTGCTGGCAGGGACAAAGCCACCCAATTTGTTTCGCTCCCGGGACGCTGGGCGAAGTTGGGAAAAACTCGCAATTCCGATAGCTAAGGAATGCTTCGCGGGGCCTCCCAAAGTCACCAACATCGTTATCGACCCGGATGATTCCCGTGTCACATGGGTGGGCGTTGAGATTGACGGCGTTTTTGTCAGCCGCGACGATGGAGCTTCGTGGACGCATCTGCCGCCATTGGGCGATAAACCCATCAATCAGGATATTCATGGCCTCGCAGTTGTTTCCAACGGAACCCGCAAAATTGTGGCCACGACTCCGGATGGCATTTGGACCAGCACCGACGAAGGACAGCACTGGTCACTCCATGCCTTCCCACGTTTCGCAGAACGCGACACGATTTCATACTGCCGTGGTGTTGCCGTTAATCCTGCCAATCCCAATGTGATGTTCGTCGGCAATGGGGACTTCATTCCGGGCAAGCGCGGCGCCATTCAACGCACCGTGGATGGGGGCAAGACCTGGAGTGCATGCCAACTGCCGGTCGAACCAAACTCTGTAATCTATTGGATAGCGACTCACCGCGCCGATCCCAACATAGTGGTGGCCGCGAGCATACATGGCTACCTCTATACCAGTACGGACGGGGGCGAGACTTGGCAAAAGAACCGGCGCGAGTTCGGCGAGATCCGAGCGCTAGCCTGGGTACCCAATTAGTACTGGTCAGTCGTCCTGAGCCGGCGACTATAGCCAAATTGTTGCTGGCTCAGGATCGAAGCACCTGAGACCCGGGCACTACGGGAGCGGAACCGCGCTAACCTTGGCACGTGGCGCCACCTGTAGCGCGCGCAAAGCACCCGCGCGGACCATCAGATGCCCGGGACGGGTCACTTGAGCCTCAGCTCGGACTGCCCGAAAGCCACGCTCTTCACAAGCCAGCAAAAACGGCCGAGTTCGCTCCGGTGCGGGCTCACCGACCTCCACTGTATAGGAAGCCACTTGCTGGACGGGAAGCAGTGCGTCGGTGGCAGCACCGTAATAGGGCCCGCCATCGAACGGATCAATGTGGTTGAGGAATTTCATTCCCGCCTGCTCGAGTAATCGCACTGCGCCGCGAGTATTCTCGCCCACCGCCCCAAGTGAAGCGCGGACTTCCTCTGGCAGCAAAAAGATGTACAGCGGGGTATCGGGGAACAATGCTCGAATAAACTCCTTATCGCGCGTCGACAAAATGTCAGCTTCTCGGAAGGACAAGCCGGTCACCGATCGCCCATAGTGATCCCAGAAAATATTACCGTGGTCGGGCAGCATCGGCGCGAGCATCTCCGCCAGTACTCGGTCCTCGAAACGTTTACGATGAATCCCTATATAGAGAAAGCGCACCCACGAAATCTGCTTGCCGATCCGTTCCGGATGGCCACGCATCGCAGCGGTCACGATCAGTCCTCCGATTTCGGTCGGTCCGTCCATCGAATATCGGAGTCGCAAATAGGGATGGCGAAACGACTTGCGCAACGTGTGGGAATATCGCTCGTCGCTGTCCATTTCGAGATAATAATGTGGCGCGGCAGGGGTTCCATGTTTGCCAATGATCATAGAGGCAGCGACGACTCGGTGAGTCGAGCGCTCTTCAGCACAGAAGATAAACCGCGCTCGAGAACGATCGCGTATGCGACCGCGGAAAGCCCGCACCGAACACTGGATCGCCTCCCGCATGGCTCGCGAGTCAGCGGGCAAGTTGATCGAATCCAGCTCGCGTGCGAGCTCGAGTAGATAGCGATGATCTTTTGGACGTGCTTCACGAATGATAAACGATGGTTCAAGCCCGTCCATTTCTTTACCAGTTTATCATCCGCTATATGAAGCTTGAATGCTGGCCTCGGATTCGCGCTCACAAACGGGCTTCGAATCGATTGCGGCCGCCACCCTCATGGCTGCGAGGTAATGAGAGTCCGTCTAAAAAGCCGTCCAATCCAGGAGATGGCTGGGATGGCGTTGGGATTTGATTTAAAGGATCTCGTTCGATACGTTTGCGATAGTTACCGACACCCAGTCGGTTGAGGAGGCGCTGGTGATGGAGCTGCCGAAGTGCCAAAAGTGCAACAATGGCACTCTTATTCCGCTGTCTGATTATGGTCAGGAAGGCGCCTCTGTAATCTTTAAGGCGTGGGCATGCACCAACCCCGATTGTGGTTTCAGTCTACGGGTGGATAAAGGCGAGGTCACTTACGGCAAAAGAATTGAACCCAAACATTGAGCCAAGCACAGCAGACGGCTATTGGCCGCCTTTTCGGCTGGTCTAATAAGGTGAAAAATTCGCCCAAATGACCCTCGCTATCCACCGTGCTCAAACCGTCGGCTCCATGCTTCGACCGGCACAACTGCGTGAAGCTCGACGTAAACTGCGTCAAGGCGCACTGTCTGCACCTGAATTCAAGCGCCTCGAAGATTGGGCTGTGGACCAGGCTTTGACGATCCAGGAACGCGCCGGCATCGACTTGGTGACTGACGGTGAGCAACGGCGCGCGAGCTTTCTTGGCTCTCTGCTGGAAACCACGGAGGGTCTTTCACGCGACCTCAGTATCAGACAGCCGTGGCACGAAAGCGATGAAAGTGTTGTTGAGTTGTCGCTCGGACTGGCAGTTACAGGCAAGCTGCGCCGTCTCCGCTCGCTGGTTTGTGAGGAGTACGCCTACGCGCGCGCCCGCACGGCGAAACCCCTAAAGGTGACATTGCCGAGCCCGCTAATGCTGTTGATGTTCTGGTCGCCAACTCTGGCGCGCCCACACTACAAGGATCCGTTCGAGCTTTTTATTGACGGCGCGAGCGTGATCCGGGCTGAGATTTCCGAGCTGGTGCGAATGGGCTGTGAGCATATCCAAATCGATGCTCCAGAGTTAGCAATTCTCATTGACCCAACGGCTCGCCACCAGGTCTTTGAGTGCAACGGCATAGACCCGAGCCGCGTCCTGACCGAAGGAGTGGACCTCCTCAACTCGCTCGCCGATGCTCCAGGCGTAAATTTCGGATTGCATTTATGTCGTGGTAACAACGACGGGCGTTGGTTGAGTCGTGGTGGGTACGCCTCGATTTCGAGAGTGGTCTTTCCTCGTGCCAACCGCTTTTCAGTGTTGCTACTGGAATATGACGACGCCCGCTCGGGAGGGTTCGAGCCGTTAGCCGATATACCCCGAGACAAACTTGTGGTTTTGGGCTTGGTGTCAAGCAAGCGTCGAGCGTTGGAGGACAAAGAGACGCTGACGGCGCGTATCCAAGAGGCAGCCCGTTTTTTCCCCTTCGATCAACTTGCACTCTCCCCGCAATGTGGCTTCGCTTCGGGCATCAGAGGGAATCCGGTTGACGAGGATGTCCAGGAACAGAAACTGAGACTGGTTGCAGAGGTTGCCCACAAGGTCTGGCACGGGCGCTAGGTGCCGATAAACATTGCGATCGTCTTGTTGATGGCGGGCAAATCAAAGCGGCAGGGCCGTGACTGATCCTGCCGCCTTTTCATTTCCCGGCCGCGACCTACTCTCCCGTGACGCAAAGGTCACAGTACCATCGGCGCTGGAGGGCTTAACTGCCGTGTTCGGGATGGGAACGGGTGTTTCACCTCCGCTATGACGACCGGAAAGTTGTGTCTCTAACATTTCTGACAACTGAATAAGGGATCTTCGAAGGTAGTCTTTACGAACTTTTGATTGATCCTAGAAGTCCGGCGAGAACTAGTGGTCAAGCCGCACGGCCGATTAGTATCGGTCAGCTCCACGCTTTACAGCGCTTCCACCTCCGACCTATCAACCTCCTTGTCTAGAAGGGGCCTTTAGGGGCGATTGCCCGGGATACCTAATCTTGGGGTGGGCTTCCCGCTTATATGCTTTCAGCGGTTATCCCGTCCGCACATGGCTACCCGGCGATGCGGCTGGCGCCACAACCGGTACACCAGCGGTGCGTCCGACCCGGTCCTCTCGTACTAAGGTCAGCTTCCCTCAAGTATCCTGCGCCCACGGCGGATAGGGACCGAACTGTCTCACGACGTTCTGAACCCAGCTCGCGTGCCACTTTAATCGGCGAACAGCCGAACCCTTGGGAGCTACTCCACCCCCAGGATGTGACGAGCCGACATCGAGGTGCCAAACCTCCCCGTCTATGTGAACTATTGGGGGAGATAAGCCTGTTATCCCCGGCGTACCTTTTGTCCGATTAGCGATGGCCCTTCCATACGGGA
>Ga0209581_1004902_pt1 | contig 10506 bp, 6 predicted proteins | sample Coa_R2_FD_187160 | JGI IMG/M metagenome (GOLD analysis project Ga0209581, IMG submission 187160) | Surface soil microbial communities from Centralia Pennsylvania, which are recovering from an underground coalmine fire - Coalmine... | ecosystem: Environmental > Terrestrial > Soil > Unclassified ...
TTCACCCGCCGCGAACGAAAAATCCCCAAACCGAAATTTCTTTCGCTGGCCGGTGCCTATCATGGCGACACGGTGGGTGCGGTGTCGCTGGGCCACATCGAACTGTTTCACGCCGCCTACGGCGGACTGTTGTTTCCGAGCGACCAGGCGATGGCGCCATACTGCTACCGGTGTCCGTTCAATCGCGCCCCGCCGGAGCGGGCCGATGCGCGGGTTTACCGCCGTTGCCATTGGGAATGCGTGGGGGCGGTGGAAAAAAAATTTGCTGCCCGCAGGAAAAAGGGCAGTCCCTACGCCGCCTTTGTCTTCGAACCGCGAATTCAAGGCGCCGCCGGAATGATTCCCCAGCCGCGCGGCTGGCTGAATCAGGTCTCACAAATCGCCCGGGCGCATGGCGCGTTGCTGATTGCGGATGAAGTCATGACCGGCTTTGGAAGAACGGGAGTTTCCAGCTTCCCCAATCCCGCTTCAGACGGTCGGCCGGCGGAACGGGAAAATCCGAAGCGGGAACTGCTGTTTGCCTGTCACCAGGAAGGTGTTCAGCCGGATTTTTTGTGTCTGGCGAAGGGGTTGACCGGCGGTTATTTGCCGATGGCGGCCACACTGACCACGCCGGCGGTTTTTAACGCTTTCCTGGGTGAATACCACGAGTTCAAAACTTTTTTCCACGGCCACAGTTACACGGGCAATCAACTGGGCGCGTCGGCGGCATTGGCCAGTCTGGAGATTTTGCAGAGCGTCGCTTCGATTCGCGCGCGAGCAGCTCTGGAAAAAAATTTGGGCGAGGAATTGCAAACGCTGTGGCGTCTGCCGCAGGTCGGCGACGTGCGGCAGGTCGGATTGATTGCCGGCATCGAACTGGTCAAAGACTGGCGGACGCGCGAGCCCTTCGATCTCCGCGAACGCGCCGGCATTCGCGTGTGTGAAGCGATGACTCGGCGCGGCGTGTTGACCCGGCCCATTGGCAACGTGATAGTGCTGATGCCGCCCTATTGCACCACCGCCGCACAACTGCAAAAAATGGTGGCCGCGCTGCGCGAAAGCATTGCGGAGGTTTGGGGACGTTGAACGGGAAACGTTTGCGACACCCAAATGGTTCTCCGACGGCGGCTGGCGTGCGGAAAGCCGGCAAATGCCTTTCGGCAGGCGCCCCCGCAAATGGAATGCAATCTGCTGGAAATCTGTTACTCTGACCGCGGATCACGATGCCTCATCTATGTTGACGACAGGCAGAACAAGAGACATGCGGCTGGACGCGATTCGGGGCTATTTTCTGGTGGTAATGGCCGCGGTGCACGTGCCCACGCCGCTGTCGCACCTGTTTCAGGAACCGCTGGGTTTTAACAGCGCGGCCGAAGGATTTATTTTTTTGAGCGCCTGTCTGGCCGGCCTGGTTTATGGCCAGACCTACCGGCGCGAAAACTGGCGCGCCATGGCGCGGCGTATCTGGAACCGCACCCGTTTAATCTATGCGGTTCACTTGGCGGTGTTGCTGCCCATCACGTTGTTGGCCTGGGGACTCGCCGGGCAAATTCCCCCGCTGGCCAACCATTTTCACGATTTCCTGGTGCATCCGTGGGGCGCACTGGCGCTGATGCCGTTGTTGCTGCATCAGCCGCCGCTGTTCGACATCCTGCCGCTTTACGTGATTTTTCTTGGCCTGACGCCGTTGGTGATGGCGGCGGCGCGGCGTTGGGGTTGGGGGCGGGTGTTGTTTGTCTCGGCGTTGGGCTGGTTCAGTGTGCAAAGCCATTGGGAAGCGCGGCTTTGGGGCGACCCGTCGCGATGGTTGCCTTTGCGTCTGGGAGCGTTTGACCTGCTCGCCTGGCAGTTTCTCTGGTTTTGCGGTGTGGCCATTGGAGAGACTTCTCTCCGGCGGCCGCTTTTCCAAGGAGCCTATCGGGTCGCGTTGGCCATACCCGCCGCGGCGATTGTGCTGGCGGGTCTGCTGTTGCGCCATGGCTTGTGCCCTCAGGGCTGGTGGAATCCCGACTGGTTTTTGTGGATGGACAAATGGACGCTCGGCCCGCTGCGATTGCTCAATTTTGCCGCCTGGGTGGTGCTTTTACTGGCATGGAACCCGCATCCATCCGAACGCCTGCTGGCTCCCACCGCGCTTTTGGGCAGGCACTCGTTGAGCGTCTTTGCGTTCCATCTGCCGCTGGTGATCGCCGCCACGGTTCTCATTCAATTGTGGACGCCCGCTCCCGCTCTGCAAACCATCGTGGGGCTGTTCGTCATTGCCCTTTTGTTCGGCTGGGCGACGTGGCGGGATAAACGGAAGCGGCGGGAGAAAAAGGCGGTGGAACGTTTCAACCCTTCATCTTCGCCAATTCAAGCAACCGGCTGAATTGTTCGCCGGTCACCGGCGAGACGGACAGGCGCGGTTGTTTGACGAAGACCATTTCGCGCAGCACCCGATCGGTTTTAATTTGCGTGAGGGTGACGGGGCGCGGCAGCGGCTTTTCCGCCTGCAGGTCCACGCAGGACCAATCCCCCTCGCGGGCCGTTGGATCGGGATAGAATTCCCTTTCCACGCGCGCCAGACCGACAACAGATTTTTCCCGACCACTGTGATAAAATAGAACCCGGTCGCCGCGGCGCATCGCACGCAGATGCCGGCGCGCCGCGAAATTGCGGATTCCCGTCCACGCCGTGCGGCCTTCAGCCATCAATTGCGCCCACGAATAGGTTTCCGGTTCGGATTTCACCAGCCAGTAATTCATGCCGGAGTTAAACCCCAACGTCGTGGCTGGACAAGAGGAATTTTGCCGCCGATTGAACCTTGGTTTTCCGGTGATTTTATTGTTAATTGCCGACATGAGCATTGCTGAAAATCTGGCGGCCATTCAGCAACGGATTCGCGCCGCCTGCCAACGCGCCGGTCGCGACGAAAATTCGGTGCTTTTGTTGGCAGTTTCCAAAACCCATCCGGCGGAGGCTGTCCGCGAAGCGGTTAATTGCGGTCAGATTTTTTTTGGCGAAAGCAAGGTGCAGGAGGCCAAGGCCAAAATTCCGGATTGTCCCGGCCGCGCGCGCTGGCACTTCATCGGCCATTTGCAGACCAACAAGGTGCGCGATGCCGTGGCCTTGTTTGAAATGATCCAGAGTGTGGACAGCTTGAACCTCGCCCGGGAAATTTCCCGGCGGTGCGAGGCGGCATCCAAAACGATGCCGATTTTGCTGGAAGTAAACGTGGCTGGCGAAGCCAGCAAATTCGGCTACCCACCGGAGCGGTTGCTGACGGAACTGAACGCGCTGGGCGCCCTGCCGCGAATTGAGATTCAAGGTCTGATGACTATTCCGCCTTACGCCGCCGACCCGGAAAAGGTGCGAAACCATTTCCGAAAACTGCGCGAGCTTAAACAAACCTGCGAAGCGCTCCTCGGCGCTCCCCTGCCCCATTTGAGCATGGGCATGAGCGGGGATTTTGAAGTGGCCATTGAAGAAGGCGCCACCATCGTGCGCCTCGGCACCGCCCTGTTTGGTCCGCGAAGAAGCTTTTCCACGCGGCAAACCGCGGACGAAGAACCTGTCGCCTGAAGAACAAACAGCTTCACCGCGCTCCGGTTTGTCCGGCTTTCACGGCAGGCGACGCTTGCCAACCGGCGATGCGTCTTGTCTAATTTGTCCGTGCTCAATCAGCAAACATTGAAAGACGCCGTCCGTTTTTCGGGCATCGGCCTGCACAGCGGGAATCGGGTCAACATGACCCTCCTGCCGGCGCCGCCGAATTCCGGCGTGCGGTTTCGTCGTGTGGACCTGGCGGGCAAACCGGAGATCGAAGCGCGGGTGGAAAACGTGGTGGAAACCAACCGCTCCACCACCCTTGGCAAAGGCAACGTCAAAATCCACACCGTCGAACACGTCCTGGCGGCACTGGCCGGCCTGGGCGTGGACAACGCCGTAGTGGAGTTGGACGCCAACGAACCGCCGATCGCCGACGGCAGTTCGCGCGAATTCTGCCGCCTCATTCGTGAGGTTGGCCTGACGATACAGTCTGAAAAACGGGAATTTTACACGCCCGGCGAACCGCTCGAATTGGAGGCCGGCGAAACATTGATGACGCTGTTTCCCGATGACGGCTTCAAAATCACCTGCACCAGTTCGGATCGGAAAGGGCGTTTCACACAATTTTTCACCACCGAAATCACACCCGCCATTTGGGAAAAGGAACTGGCGCCGGCGCGCACCTTTTGTTTCTACGAGGAAATCGAGCAGCTCATCAAAAACAACCTCATCAAGGGCGGCAGCCTGGAAAATGCCGTGGTTATTCGCGACGATGCAGTGTTGACCACCGAGCCGCTGCGGTATCCTGAGGAATTCGTGCGGCACAAGATGCTGGACATCGTGGGTGACCTCTCATTGCTGGGCCGCCCCCTGCGCGGTCATTTGATCGCCGTCAAACCCAGCCACGCAGCCAACTGCGAGTTGGTCCGGCAGATTGTCGCCCAAATGAACCAGTCTCTGCGCGCCACCCGCACCTTTGCACCGCCTCCACCCGACAGCGCCGCCCCCGCGCCGACGGTGGCCGAATCCGGAGCGATGGAGACTGAGGCGATTATGAAACTGTTGCCTCACCGGCCGCCGTTCTTGCTGGTGGACCGCATTTTGAAGATGGACGGCAACCGGATCACCGCGATCAAGGCCGTGACCATCAACGAGCCTTACTTCGAGGGCCATTTCCCCGGGCATCCCATCATGCCGGGCGTTTTGCAACTGGAGGCGATGGCGCAAGCCGCCGGCATTTTGTTGCTCAAACAGGCAGCGCTGGCCAATCAAGTGGCCTATTTCATGTCCGCCGAAAACGTCAAATGGCGCAAGCCGGTGTTGCCCGGCGACACGTTGATTATCGAAGTGGAAATGACCAGGATTCGCGGCCGGATCGGCAAGGCACGAGGCGTTTGCAAGGTCGGCAACGAGATCGTCAGCGAGGCGGAGGTCACCTTCATGCTCCGGGACGCATGACAACCTCGATGATGGCCGACGGCTGATTTTCAAACCCGCGCTCTCTATCGTTCATCGTCAACGCATGCTTCATCCAACCGCCATTGTTCACCCCAGGGCGAACATCGGGACCGATTGTGAAATCGGCCCCTACTGCATCATCGGCGAACAGGTCACCCTTGGTGACGGCTGCCGGCTCCATTCGCACGTGGTCATTGAGGGCCACACGACGCTCGGCAAACGCAATGAAATTTTCCCCTTCGCCAGTATCGGACTGAAGACTCAGGATTTGAAATGGAAGGGCGGCCTCACGCGCACCGAAATCGGCGACGACAACACCTTTCGCGAATACGTCACCGTTCACAGCGCCACGGGCGACGGCGAAGTCACGCGCATCGGCTCACACAATCATATTCTGGCCTACTGCCACATCGCGCACAACTGCACGCTCGGCAATCACATCATCATGTCCAACGTGGCGACGCTGGCCGGCCACGTGACGGTGGAGGATTTTGCCGTCATAGGGGGGCTGGCAGCGGTGCATCAATTCTGTCGCATCGGAAAAATGGCGATGATTGGCGGCTGCTCCAAAGTGGTACAGGACGTGCCGCCGTTCATGATGGCCGATGGCAATCCGGCCCGGACCCGCACCATCAACAAGACCGGCCTGGAACGCAATGGCGTCTCCGACGCGGCGCAAAACGCCTTGCGGCAGGCTTACAAAATTCTGTTCCGCGAAGGGCTGACCGTTTCCAACGCGCTGGCCGAAGTGGAAAAGAAACTGCCGCCACTGCCGGAAATCCAACACTTGATACAATTCGTCCGCACCAGCGAACGTGGCCTGAGCAAATAACGCCCATCCCCCGCCGCCACCTGCGGAGCGGCGCCGGCCGCGTGCAAAAAAATCACAAAAGATTGCAAGTCCAATTGACGACAAACATCGGCGTTGCGGTTAAGGTTCAGCAATCTGATTATGTCGTTGCGGACCCGATTGACGTTCATTTCTTTTGCGGAAGCGGCCGAGGCTTTCGAGGCGGATGAACGCGCCCCCGGGCGCAGCGCACCGAAGGCTTTTACCCTCATCGAACTGCTGGTCGTCATCGCCATCATCGCCATTCTGGCTGCGCTGCTGTTGCCGGCCCTGGCTGGCGCCAAAAAAAAGGCCGCCCAGATCGCCTGCCTGAATAACATGAAGCAACTGGGGCTGGGCATGATGCTGTATTTGGGCGACAGCGGCGAGGTGTTTCCCTTCTCCGCCTCAGCCAACGGAATTGTCAGCCCGTCGCCGGGAGAAAATGACGATTGGATTTATTACCGGACGTATCCGCCCTATTCGACGGCCTTTCCTCCGCAAAACAGTCCCATCGTGCGCGAGCTGGGCCATGTGGCGGTGTACACCAATGCCGCCGGCGTCAGTGGCGCCTCGTTGTTCACTTGTCCGTTGGACCGCGTGCCTCTGGCGCAACGCGGCGACGACGGCGGCGGGAAATACCCTTTCAGCTATACCTTGAACAGCGTGGCACTCAGCGGCGGGCCGGATTACGGTTTTACCAGCATCGGAGCCAAAAGCTGGTATCAGCCGCCGTACCTGTATTTCAAAAGCACGGCCGTCCGCCGGCCGGCACAGAAAATGATGGTTGCGGAAGAACCGGTGGTGGATCAGCCCTGGGACATGCCGCCGGGTTTCAGCAGTGTGGCAGGAGATGGCCGCTGGGTACCGGTGGATCCGTCGAAAAATTTTCAGAAACAAAACACGCTCACCGTGCGCCACGCCGGCCGGGCCAATTGCAATTTTGGCGACGGTCACGCCGAAACCGTCTTTTGGTGGCAAGCCACCAATGCGGACAATGTCGTGCCCGCACTTTGAACCGCAAACAGAACCAACCCGAAACTCAAGGAAACCTTCAAAATTATGGAGCGCCTTATGCGAAATTCCTTCCTTGCTCGCCTTTTCCTCGCCGCGCTGCCGATGGCGTGGCCCGTCGCGGCGCAGACCTCATATTACAAGGCTGACAACAACTTGAGCCTGGACCAGCCCGCCAGTTGGACCAACAACAACGGCAGCACGCCCCAATCATCGGATTGGGCAATCTGGGACGCCCACGTGGCCACTCCCGCCAACTGTACCAACGAAAACATCGGCAGCAGCGCCAGTTGGGGCGGCATCCGCGTTCTCAATCCCGCCGCCGCCATCACCATCACCAATACGGGCAAAACACTCACCCTCGGCAGTTTGGGCATTGACATGAACGAGTCGAACACCACCGTGGATTTTTATGAAAATGTCCCGCTGACCATTCCCGCCGGCGCGCCGCAAAGTTGGAACATCGCGCCCGGTCGAACTCTGAACTTTGGCATCGGCACCGGCTCGTCCATTCAGATCAGCTCCGACCTGACCATCAACGGGGTCGTCCGACTGAACGCCAAGGATTTCCGGATCGGTGTCAGCGGCCCGATGACCCTCACGATCACCAACGCCAACACACTGCTGGATTTCTCGGCCGGCGCATTGTCTTTGAGCGTGGGTTACGGGAATGACTGCACCGTGAATCAAAATGCCGGCGTGGTGAACCTGCTCAAAAACTCCACCAGCACCGGCGCCCTGCTCCTGGGGGCCAGCGGCAGTGGCATCACCGGCACCTACAATCTCAACGGCGGTGTTTTGCAGGACACCAATCCGGCCACGGCCGATTACCTGTCCATTGGCGACGCCAATGCGGACGTCGGGGTTCTGAACGTCAACGGCGGCGTGGTGAACGTGCCGCAATTCCAAATCGGCAACAAGGGCTACGGATACGTCAATTTAACTAACGGCAGCATCATTACCGGAGCCGGCCCGAAAGGGAACGACTTTATTGTCAACAAAGGTTCCAGCTCGTTGGGCGGCTGGCTCAATGTTTATGGCGGCATGTTGACGGTCCTGGGGCATAATCTGGTGGTCGGCAAAGGCGGCAATTCCAGCTTTGCCAATTCGGCAAACGTCTATCTGACGGGCACCGGGATCATCAATGTGGACGGCACGGTGCAAATTCCCGGCGGCAGCGCCTGGCCGGGAAATGTGACCATGGATGGCGGCGCCATGAATGCCAGCAACGGCGTGGTTCTGCTCGCCTCTGGCAGCGGCAGCGGCACGTTCAATCTCAACGGCGGCGTGCTTACCACGCCGGGGGTCAGCGTAGGCAGCGGCACCGGCGCCGGGACATTTAATTTCAACGGGGGCACACTCCGCGCCGGCGGCAACAATGACAATTTCATCCCCAACACCAACAGTCTCACCGTGAACATCCTCGCCGGCGGCGCCCTCGTTGACTCCGCCGGCTTTGCGGTGACTGTTCCGGCGGCTTTGCTGAATGGCACCGGTGGGAGTATGGACGGCGGCCTGACCAAGCTCGGCGCGGGCACACTCACGCTCGCCGGCGCGAACTCTTACACCGGCCCGACACTCATCGGCTCCGGCGCCCTGGCGCTCACCACCACGAATCTGAACGGCGGCGCCATCGTCGTCAGCAATCACGCCACCCTTCACCTGGCTCTGGCCCGAGCGAACGACACCCTGGCCACCTCGACCCTCACGCTGGGTGCCAGTTCGTCGGATACCACGACGGTGGAATTTGACCTGGGCGCGTTCGGCACTCCCTCCCGCCCCCCGATTTACGCAACCAATCTGGTCGCCAACGGCACCATCCTGGTTAATGTTTTCGCCGCCACCAATCTTTCGCCCGGCGTTATTCCGTTGATTCACTACGCCGCCGGCGCCGGCGCGCCGGTTGTCAAGTTGAATTTCGCGCAGGGCGTGGGCGGTTATCTCACCAACGACACCGCTGTGCAGACCGTGGAACTGGTCGCGCAAATTCTGCCGCCGGTCATCTGGCGCGCGCTGGTGGATACGAATTGGGACACGACAACGCCCAATTGGGTGAGCACTGTGAACGGCGCCACCACCCTATTCGCCAACGGCGCGGGCGCGCAATTTGACGACAGCGCCAGCAATTCGCTGGTGAACCTCACCGCGCCGCTGTCGCCCACCACCGTTTTGGTAAGCAACAATGTTTTGAATTACACCTTCGCCGGCCCCGGCAAAATCACCGGTTCGAGCGCTTTGCTCAAAGAAGGCGCCGGCGCATTGACCCTGGCGCTGACCAACGCCAACGACTACACCGGCGACACCGTCCTCAGCAACGGCCTGGTGCTGCTGGGTGCCGCAGAGCAGATTCCCGACGGCGTCGGCAAAGGCGATGTGGTGCTCGAGGGCCGATGGGATCTGGCCGGTTTCAACGAAACAATTAATGGCCTGAACGGCGTCAACGGCGTGATTGACAATTCCGGCGCGACACCGGTCACCCTGACGGTCGGCGCCAATGGCGACGGCGGTGTTTTTGCCGGCCTGATCACCAACTCCGGCGCGAGTCTGATGCTGAACAAAACCGGCGGGCACTTGACTTTGCTGGCTGGCAACGGCTATTCCGGCGGCACTCTTAATGAAAATGGCGAATTGACCCTGGCCTCCGAACAATCCATCGGTTCCGGCCCGCTCACGTTGAACGGCGGCACGCTGGATTGGACGACCGGCTCAGCGCATACCTTGACCGTTCCTGTCACCCTCGGCGGTAATGTCACCTTCGGTTCGCCGACCAATGCCAACGGCCTGCTCACCGTGGCCGGTCCCGTGAATCTCAGCGCCGGCACGCGCAGCCTTATCTGCAACGAAGACGTGTGGCTGCCTGCCGGCGTCACCAACGGCGCCATCGCCAACAAGGACGGTCCAGGAACGCTGCTGCTTCAGAACAGCACCTTTCAGGTTCCTGGCACACCCATGCGCGTTTCCGACGGTACGTGGATCATGGATCACGACACCATCATTGAAAATGGAAGCAACATCCGCGTGCAATCCGGCACCGACCAAGGCCTGGCCCGACTGGTCGTGACCAACGGCGGCGCGTTGATCATTTCCAATACCGCCTCTGCCAACTTCCGCGTCGGCGCAACGGATGTTTCCGGCGGCGCCGGCTGCACCAACATTCTGGATGTGGCCGGCCTGGTGCGCATCATTCCCATTGGCACAGCCGACGCACTCCTGTTGGGTGGCTCCAGCAGCGCCGTGGACGCCGAGGATGACGTAAACCTGCTGCCGGGTGGCGTGCTGGAGGTGCACCAAATCAAAGCTTCCGCTGCCGGGCCGATCACCGCCCTCAACTTCAACGGCGGCACGTTGCGCGCCAACAAGGACGATTTTGCCAGCGCCTTCCTGCAGGGGCTGACCGCCGTGAATGTGCTCGACGGCGGTGCGATTATTGACACCGCCGGCTTCAACATCACCATCAGCCAGGCTTTACTGCAGGCCGGCACGGGTCTGGGCGGATTGATCAAAAACGGCGCCGGCATTTTGTTTTTGAATGGTGTCAACACCTATACCGGCCCAACCCTGGTGAACGCCGGAAGCCTGGGCGGCACCGGCAGCCTCAACAGCCCGGTGACCGTCGCCTCCGGCGCCAGCCTGATGGCCGGCGCTTCGCTCGCCAGTCTGGGAACGCTGACGATTAACAATTCCGTCACCTTCAA
>Ga0209581_1004910_pt1 | contig 10497 bp, 14 predicted proteins | sample Coa_R2_FD_187160 | JGI IMG/M metagenome (GOLD analysis project Ga0209581, IMG submission 187160) | Surface soil microbial communities from Centralia Pennsylvania, which are recovering from an underground coalmine fire - Coalmine... | ecosystem: Environmental > Terrestrial > Soil > Unclassified ...
AGTGGAAATACTTTTCTCACATATTCTGGTGATTTTGGAGATATTGGAAGAGGAATAGTCGATAATTGACTTGGACTAAATTGCCTACTTTGTAATCTCTCATCTTCTAATGCCCAGGGAGTGATAAAAACTCTTTGTAATGCGTCATTGCTTATTTCATCTAAATTATTTTCAAATTCTGCAACAAAATAAGCAAGCTTTAATTCTGGAGGATTCACGTTTATAGCACGTACCATAAATCGAGAATCTACTCTTGGATTATTATATTCAAAAGCAAATGATTGTAACCACTCGTATAATACTGGAAGTGTTATTTTAAAGGATGCCACATGAATTAACAAATCAGGATTACAAATTACGTAACCTGTTAATCTCCCCTCAACATACTGTATAGAATTTAAGAAAATATCATCTTCATTAAATTCTTCTGTGTTAATAATAAGAGAACAGTTATAAGAAATTACATAACCGGGAACGGAATTTTCCGAAGAATTCAAATCTACACAATCTTTATTTATGAGAAAAATTTGATCAGAAATTGTAAAATTTAAATCATTGACTCTTTTAGCTAATTTTCCATAATATTCCTTAACAACGATGTCTTGTTTCAGAGCGAAAGTGTTGATATACAATTCGGTCTTATCCGGGCCATAAGCACTAAGTTGATAATATTTATTATTTATTGGAGCTTTATAAATAGATAATAAAGCTTCCGATGCAGAATGGAAATAAATATTGTAATCTGGATTAGCCATAGGTTCTCTATTGGAAATAGATCTTAACTTACTTCCCTTCTTCAAAATAAAATTTCTTTCTTGTTCCATTTTTAATTCTAATATTAAATAACAAAATTAAAATAATAAAATTAAAATAATAAAATTAAATTCATGCAGGGAAATCGAAATTTTCAAGCTTTGAAAAATTTAATTAAGGATAATTCTTATAAGAATTTGCCTCAAGGACAGAAAGAAGAATTGTTAAAATACGCTGTTAGTAAAGGAGCCAATCCTAACGATATTAGACAAATTATTAGAGAAAAAGAATCAGGGAAAGGAGGCCTTTTCGACTTTTCTAAAATGAATTTTTCTAAAATAGATATTAAAGAACTAGTAGGATTTACAGCTAAAGAAAAAGCAGCATCTCACGGCGCGACACTTTTTCCTCAACTTTATGGTTTAATCCATCGACAAGGTGTTTTACTTATTCCTATAGATGTCGCAATCCAAGGATTTACACAGATAACAGGAATAAATCTTAATGAACTTGATCCGCGTGGAGACATTATTAAAGGAATCATTGCTGCACATACTATAGATCAAAAACATCCTTTAGAACAAGGAAAAACTTACAAAACCAACTATGGAAATTCTATAACCTTTACTGGAGAAAAGATTATAACAGGACCTCTTACAGTCAATGTTTTAAGTCATGAAGTAAGCGGTGAAAAGAAACCATGGTATATGTATTATATTGATGGCCTTCTTATTCCTGGAGATCTACTTTATAAAATTCGACAAATATCTATTAAAAATCCTGAGCAACCATATACATATCTTCTTTCGAAAGAACTTGCAGATAAAATAGATAAGGATTTATATAATAGACTAAGAAAATTAGGTGTAGATTCTGTTATAGATCCTTTGCAATTTCAAGTTGCTAAAGGATTTTCTCCAGACGGTTCGACAATTTGGATAAATAGTAATGGAGGTAGTTATACTTTTAAAGATCAAGGAGTTTCGGTTACTTATAACAATGGTATATTAGATGCTTATGAAGATGAAAGCGATGAATATTTAGAATTATTAAGAGAGAAAAATGATCCTCGTTATAAGTTAGTGACAACAATGTTTCGACATCCTGATTTTGCTAAATTATCAGAACCTGAACAATTACAATTTATTGATAATTTACTTAATAGCCCTAATTCTAGTATAGATCGTAAAGCCATGTTGCAACTTTATGATAGACTTAAGCTTTATAATTTCGTCGATCAGAATATCGGAAAGTAAACCCTTCTAAATCACTAAAAAATTGAAAAATAAATTTTTCAATTAATCGAAGAAAAAACTTATCACAGATGGAAACCAAAAATTATTTGGAAGATGATGAAGAATATCTTAGATCTCCTAAGTCTCTAAAACGATTTAGTCCTAAAGAATTTAGAAAGAATTTTCTAAAGATTCTTGCTGAAGATAAGGATCTCTTGAAACAAGTTATTAAGATTGCGGATTTTAGAGCTAATTGGCATGATATTCATGATGGATGTCCTTCAGGAAATCCGCAATGTAGTCATTGTTATTCTGGAGATACAGAAGCAGAAATGCTCTACGATGATACATTAGCTAATGTTTGGAGGCAAGCTTACAATTTGACTACAATTCATAATGATTCGGAAGCAGAAATTTCTGATAGTTCTGAGGATAGCGCTTTAGAATACTTTCATGATGCAGAACGCGATCCGAACGATGACATCGAAGAAGAGAGCGATAAGGAAGGCAACGACAACAATAAGGAATAGAATAAAAAAGATTTCACTCGAACCGGAAGACCTTCGGAATTAATATTAGGAAATATAATTTGAAGAAAAATGATTTCTTCAAAATTTTTAAACAAAAGAAAAGATGCAGGAAACTCGCATCTCAGATAAGTTGGCTACCTTTAGGCGACTTTATCATAAGAAGATAGAAGATGCAATAATTCTCGAGGAGAAGATTTTTGGAAGCGCTCACTCAGAACAGGAGTATTACGATAATTGTAAAAGAGGATTGCAAATTGAAATTCGTTACGCGGATGAAAGAAAAGATGGAGAAGTTATTTCTTTTCCTGTTGCGTTTATAGTTCTATTCAACAGAGTAGATCAAACAGATATTATAATAGACGGCATACCAAATCACGAAAGAAAAATCACGAGACATATTTGGCTTTGCGGAGTTTTACCAGAATTTCGTAACAGAGGATTTATGAAGGGGTTATTTTATATGTGCTTTTCTGGAGATCCAAATATGATTGTGCCTCGTTGCGCAGATGATAGAAATTATGAAAGTAGCGATATCATTTTTGTCCATACGTATCCTGAATACTACAAAGATATGTTTGTTTTACTTCAGAAATATGGATTCGTCGAAGAAAAAGAAATAGTAGGGAAATACAAAAATCAAGGAAGATGCGTGCGTTATGTCACAACTTTTGAGAAAATAAGAAAAATTATGAATGCCTCAACGAGCCTTTGTTTAGCTAAGCTTAATTAGATTAAAAAGGACTGTGAGTAATAAAAAATGAAAAATTAAAAATTTTTAAAAGTTTTTAAAATCGTTGAAAGATGGAAGATTCATCGTCGGATCAGAAAATTAACGACGAGGGTATTGAATCGGTCAGTAAAAAGCGGGAAATTATTTATCCTTCAGGAATAAAGTATGTTGGAGAACATGTTGACGAAGAACCTCATGGAAAGGGACAAATGACGTTCCCTAATGGAGCAAAATATGTAGGAAATTTCGTCAAAGGGAAATTTAATGGAAAGGGAGAAATGGTGTTTGCCAACAGAGATAAATATGTTGGCGATTTCGTTGAGAATAAACGTCACGGAAAAGGAGAAATGGTCTATCCTGATGGAAGACGTTATGTTGGAGATTTTGTTGATGGAAAATATCATGGAAAAGGAGAGGCAATACATCCTAATGGAAAGAAATATGTCGGAGATTTTAACAATGGGAAGCCTCACGGAAAAGGAGAAATGTTTTACGTAGACGGATCTAAATATATCGGAGATTTCGCTCATGGATTTCCTTATGGAAAAGGAGAATTAATATATCTTGATGGAAGAAAGTATGTTGGCGGTTTTGCTTATGGTAAATGTCATGGGAAAGGAGAATTAACCGACACTAATGGAAAAACGTATGTTAGGAATTTCGTTTTTGGAAAACCTGAGAAAGAAGAAGATTAAAAAAAACTTACGTATTTTTGTACTGAGGAGAGCTATAATGATGAAAAAAAATGAAAAATTTTCATTTTTAAATTATTTCCAAAAGCAAATCTTTGAGAAAATGGAAGGTAGAGGAAAGAAGCAAAAGATTGATGAGGTAGATGATTTTACGAATTTCCTTAATGCTGTCCACAATGAATTGGAACAAGATTTTCAGAATTTAAGTGCCAATTTTTCAAAGCCTAATGACCGAGTAGGTGTAGAAAAGTATAATGGCGAAATGAAAGACGGCTTAAAACACGGGAAAGGAGAGATTACTTACTCTGATGGAAAAAAGTATATAGGAGATTTCTTCAATGGTAAAGCTCACGGACAAGGAGAGTTAACCTCTCCCAATGGAAAAAAGTATATAGGAGCAGTTCTTAATGATCAGATATGTGGAAGAGGTAAAATGATTTATCCTACAGGAACCGTATATGTTGGAGATTTCATTAATGGACGACTTCAAGGACAAGGAACCTCATCTCATCCTAATGGATTAAAGTATAGAGGAGATTTTGTCAACGGAAAGCCTCATGGAGAGGGAGAAATAACTTTTCCGAGCGGATTAAAGTATACTGGAGACGTTTTCAACGGAGATATGTGTGGAAAAGGAGAAGCAACATATTCTGATGGAAGAAAGTATATCGGAGATTTCTTTAAAAATGGACGACATGGAAAGGGAAAGATGATTTGGCCTGATGGAAAACTATACATAGGAAATTTTGTTAATGGGAAGGCTAATGGAAAAGGAGAACTAGTCTTTCTTGATGGAACGAAGTATGTTGGCGATTTTGTCGATGGTAGACGCCACGGAAAGGGAGAAATGATCTATCCTGATGGAAGACGTTATGTCGGAGATTTTGTTGATGGAGAAGCCCGTGGAAAAGGAGAATATACTTTTGTTAGTGGGGCGAAGTATATTGGAGATTTTGCCAATGGAAAGGAACACGGAAAGGGAGAATATACTTTTGCTAGTGGAACGAAATATGTTGGTGATTTTGTAGATGGTAAATGTCATGGAAAAGGAGAAATGTTTTACGTAGACGGATCTAAATATATCGGCGATTTTGTTGATGGAGAAGCACACGGAAAAGGAGAATATACTTTTGTTAATGGAACGAAGTATATCGGAGATTTTGCCAATGGAAAGGAACACGGAAAAGGAGAACTAATTTATCTTGATCGAAGCAAATACGTTGGTAATTTCGCCGATGGTAGGTGTCACGGAAAAGGAGAGATGATCTATCCTGATGGAAGAAGATATACGAAGAGTTTCTTAAACGGTAAGCTTCACGGAAAAATTGAAGTGATCGATTCTAATAGTAAGAAAATTGCTAAATAATTCGATAATGGAGGTTGAGAAGAAATAAAAAACGTTTGTTAATTCAATTGTATACAATTGAATAAGGTTCATTTCATCTATCCAATGTTTGGAGGCATGACGACGTTAATTTCGTTACCCATAAATTTATGATAATTGCATTCATAATAAAGTTTCATCTGAGTATGTTCTTTCTTAGGAGTCCAAATCAAAATTCCTTTTTCTATCCCTACATTACCCTTAGATTCTGGACCTTCAACAGGAATATCTATAGCACCGATGAGGCTTATAGGAGGTGTACGTTTTACTCCTGCTCCTTCATTATCTGTCGTGATATAAAAAGGATGATTTGGAGTATTTATAATAAATTTATAGGTCTTTCCTACTACTAAAGTTATTTTGGGAGCTCCAAATATTTCATTTTGATCCATAGTAATGTTAAATACGTTTCCCGAAGCTTTATTTTCACCAGGAAGTGGAACCTTTCTTGCTTGAACTCCGACGTAGAGGATCTCTAAACTAGTATCTGCATATTTTATTGACATCTGTTTTATTTTATTTTCAGAATATTTAAATGTGGATTTTCTGATTTTGGAAAATTTTGTTGTCAATAAAAGAAGAAAAATTAAAAATGATTGATGGAAAAACTTTATACATTATTGTGATTATACTTATCGTTATAATTGTTATTATAATAATTCTAGCTGTAGCTATGGGAATGAATCCTAGTCGCAGAAGTGAAAATACAAGTAAATGCTCATTACCTCCTGTTACTATAGAAGATTTCAAACGTTCGGATAAACATAAACATTCGCAGGAAAGAATTATGGTCCAAAGTTTCAAAGACGGGAGAAATAATTCAGAGAAACAACAAAAAGAAATCCAGAAAGAGAAGCAAGAAGAACAGAAAGGAGAGGGACCGGAACTTATAGCTCATGATATTCTAGAATTTAAAGGTAGGAATAAGCTTTTTATTCAATGGAAACCTGACGAAAATTGTATAGGATACGCTATTTATTATAATAAAGGAGAAAATTGGGAAACAGCAACAGAAAAGAAAGTAGAAATGGTTAATCCTGAGACTTTTCATTTTGAAACCGAAGAATTGGAAGGATGTTGGTCAATTTTCGTTAAATCTGTCAATAAGAACCATAAAGAAAGTCTCCCATCAAAAATATTCACCTCATGTTCCGTTTAATAGCATATTAAGGCTTCAGTTCGTAATATTAATATTACGAACATTTTGGTGGAGAAAGATTATTCTTGTTCATCACAAGAATCTTCGCAAACTTCTTGAGATTTTATAGCGTTCGTCCTTTCTTTAACAAATATGTCGGGAATAATTACCCAATCATTCAAAAGTTCTACTAATTTAGAGCTATTCTTTGGCTTTTCTAATTTATGAAGATCATAAATAAATTCCTCTTCTGATTGTTTAGAACAATCAGGGCAGTATTCATCTCCGTCATCTTTAACCTCTCCACATTCACATTCCATTTTTAAAATCTCGAGATTTTAAAATTATTTTCTCGGTTTTATCAAATGATTTCTTCGTCTTTATCGTCATATTTATCCCATTGTTCTCGCTCTTTCTTCTTCCTGTATTCTATGATTCCTACTCCTGTGGCAGCGGCTACAGCACATAATCCCAATCCTGCGGCTAACCAGTATGTATTCGTAGACTGTTTCGGTTCGAGTTGTTTTTCTTCTGGCGTTTTAGATTCCTCTTTATTTTCCATTATTTTGCAGATTTTTTTATTAAGCAAAATATTTTGCTTAATTTTTATTCTATTGTTTTTTTAATATCCCGACAATTTCAACATTTCTGACATTCTATCCCTAACTTCTTCAGAAATGTCATCATTCGCTGCGAATGTTGAGGCGATACATTCATCACTGAAACTGCCAAAATTCTTTTCATAAAATTGTAGAAGGAAACGTCTTTGTTCTGAGCGAAATTGTTCTTGTAGCCTTTGTTTTTCCTTATTGTCTTTAATGTAGATGAAGAATTCTTCTGGAGAAATTACATCCTCGTCGGCGTGAAGATGAGCTTGAACAAAACATTCGCCAACTTCTGTTGCACCTTCTTGTTCAAGAATTCCGAGCCATGATTTCTTAGCACTTTGAAAATCGGAATATTTCTTAAAAGCTTCTTCCATAGTCATAAGAGATCCATCTCGATTCAGAAAACGATCACTAACTTTAGGGGTAGTCATAGTTTTTCTTTCACGTTTTGGAATTTTTAAATTTCGGTTTTCTTAAGCCTACCTATATGTGTATTGTTAAAACTACAAAAAGGAAATATTGGAATATGGATACCTCATATATTTATTTGATTTTAAAGATATACCTGATAATATTTCATAGAATATCCTCCGATCATTTCTTTATAAAATATTTCAACCTTGAAATGATTCTTAATTATATCTATAGTAAAAGGATCGTATAATGGAAGATCTGTTTTCACTTCTATATACGTAAAATTATTCTCAATACCGTAAGCTAACTTTTCAATAATTGTATCGAAAACTTTTAACATAATTTTATTATGTTTTTCTTCTAATGCATAATGATTACGAATAACATCTTTGTGTTCTGATTTTATTCTTTCTATCTTATCCATTTCGCAAATTTTTAATTTTTCAATTGGATAAAAATCTTTTATCCAATTTTGCACTTCTCAAAGAGAAGCTTTTTTATTTATCAGTATTAGGTTGCAAAAGAGCCAAAGCACTATCTATAACCTTACAAGGAATATCGTAATCTACATGAGCTGCGAAAGTTTTGATAATGCAATCCTGATTAAGTCGGCGGAAATTCCTTTCGTAAAATTGAAGAAGGAAGCGTCTCTCTTCTAGACGAAACTCTTCAGCTAACTTTTGCGTCCCTTCATTCTCTTCATCGTTGACAAAAAACTCTTCAGGAGAGATTACTCGATCTTCAGGCATGTGAGCAAGGACAAAAGCTTCTCCAAACTTCTCGATTCCAACCTCTTTGAGAACTCCTTCCCACTCTTGTTTCTTAGATTCCAATTCTTTCCTTTGTTCTGGAACTTCTTTAGGAATCGTAGGCTCGAACTTAGTCATAACAGGACGAATCTCGAAGGCGATACAGCCAAACTTATCATATTCCTGAGAGACCTTTACGAAATTTTCTTCACCATCGAAACTAAAGTAAACTTTCTCGGCCAAAGCCATGGGAGAAGAATAATCACTGTAACCAGGAAGTACACGCCGAACCCCTTCAGAGACCATGCAAGAATAGAAAGTTAAGTAAGTTCTAACATCTGTAACAATGTAAAGCTTGCATTCCGACGTACCAGCCCTAAAGATGTTCAGCATGTCACCCTTAGTAACAGAGCCCCAACTCTCAGGATTGTTCTTGCGTACTTCTACATCTTTCTCTTCGTTGAAAATGTAGCGTACCAGAGGGTCCGAGACTTCCATCTTTCTAATGTTGATCTTCTTCATCCTCCCTGAATTTTCCTTTTCTTTCCAAACTAAAAATTTTTTAATTTCATTTTTCTTAGATCTAACAGCATTTCTTGGCAGAAATTTGATTTTAAAGATTAAACTTACCTAAATTAAAAATGATAGAACAAATTTTACTCAGATTGAAGTTATGGTCTTTTTTATTTCTTCCTCTTGTTGGATTCTTTACTGGACATTTATTACAATTATGTCTTGGAACCAAATTTAATCCCAAATATGAAAGCATTGTTGTTCATCTTCTTACTGTTAGTTCAATGGCTATATTATTTGCAGATGTTAGTATGAATTCAGAAGTGATAAAAGATATTAGAGATAGAACGCTATTTCTTTCTATAAGTTATTTATTTGTCTTGTTTCTCAATTTAGGACTAATTTCTGTTATTTATTGAAGGAAAAATGAATTTTATAAAATTCCAAATCTTAATTAAAATTTTGATAGCATGGCCGAATTAGTGGAAGATATGTGGAACAACGAATATGTAATTGTGGAATTAGAATTCATCGTTAAGGGTTATATGGGAGAATACAAAGTCAATAAAATTTTAACCAAACCGATGTCATGTCCTGAAGCAGCTAAAATTTCCGCAGATCACATTACAGGTAAGAAACTTATTGATGGATTTGAAATTGGAGAAGATAAAACTACCACAGTTATGAAATATACAGATGCTCTTCAAATTCTAGGTAAAGTTGTAGAAAGTGAATATGCTAAATAATTATTTGAAAGTTAATTATCATACATGTGTATGATAATATTTTAAATCGAAGAGAAAATTTAAGGATCACAGCAGGTAATTCCTGACTTTCCGCTGTTGTAATTGTTCAAAGCGGTGACTAGAGTTGAAACTTGGGCAGGGGTGAGAGTTCCAGTTCCGACGGGAGGAACCTTAAGAGCGCCAATAAGACTATCAGCAGAAGTGATAGTTGATTGAATTGAAGAAGGATCTGAACCTCCGGCAATGCTAAGCTTAGTTGCAATAAGTTGATGGGCGAGATCGATAAGACCATTTCCTGCGACGGGCTGTTGCAAGATGTCCAACAACTGATTCTGAGTGTAAGTTACTGTGCCGAGAGTCAAAGAAGTTATCGGCCAAATGCCAGGATGATTCGTCCAATATCCTTGGGTGTGAGCGCATCCTCCTGTAGGTGGCGGAGGAGGATTAGTCATACAAAGACTAACAGTAACACTTTCAATAACAACATCTCCTCCCTTAGTGACGTCGGTACCTCCAGGAAAAGCGGTTACAGAGATGAAGTTATAAAGGGTAGGATGGCCGGTATTGGCGGGATCAAAAAGATTCACAGTTTGACTAACGGTTGAAGTAGCGGTTCCGGTGAAGGAATAAAGAAGAGTTCCAAGTTGTCCTTGCGTGTTAGATCCGTAAATTGCAAATCCTTCATTCTGTTGAATAGAACCGATGGTAATAATAGGTTGACCGCAAACGTTATCGACATAAGGCTTGAGAGAAGTAACATCAAGTTGGATAAAATGTTGATTGTCAAGTTCGTGAATGCTTTGGTCGGGAGTCTTGTTACTGAATTGATCGTCCCAAATTCCCATTCCTGCTTCATCGGGGCCTTGAGTACCACGAACGGAGAGGGGAGTAGGCTGACCGCCAATAGTGTAACCGTAGGCGATAATTTGAGGCCCAAGGTTTCCATTAGAAACGACTTGAGAGTTTCCAAGCTTAGTATAGTCCACGCCGTTGTTAAGATTGAAA
>Ga0209581_1004912_pt1 | contig 10496 bp, 8 predicted proteins | sample Coa_R2_FD_187160 | JGI IMG/M metagenome (GOLD analysis project Ga0209581, IMG submission 187160) | Surface soil microbial communities from Centralia Pennsylvania, which are recovering from an underground coalmine fire - Coalmine... | ecosystem: Environmental > Terrestrial > Soil > Unclassified ...
TGGGGTGCTTCTTCGCTGGCTGCTGTGGAGGGCCGCCAACTGCATCACGCTTCGGCGTATGGTCATCTGACCAACGGGTGGGCGCGCGCCGGGTTCCCACGCAGTTGTTAGAACTGACGCTCGCGGGGGTGCTGGGGATAGGCACGCTGGTGGCAGCCTTGAGCCACGGGCCAGCAAATGGGGCATTCTTTGTGGGAGGGCTGGCAGCCTACACCCTGGTGCGACAGGGTATTCTGCGCCTGCGCGCCGAGCCGCGGAAGACGAGGTGGGGTTCGGCAGTTATGGTGGTGCTGGCGGTGCTGATACTCATTCTCGCGGTCATCTTATTTGTACGCTAACCATCGAAAGGCTTCAGGGGGCATCATGCTGATTTGGACGTAAACTTGACAATCACACTTGTGCCTTTGGAAGACCGGTGGGACCAGGAGTTAGGAGAAATGGTCTTGAAGATATCTGAATACAGAGAATTGAAAGAGCTTGTCGGCAAACCTGTTCTGTGGTATAGTCATGCTATACCCCCTGGGTAGGGGTATCTAAGAGGATAGGAAGAGACTAATGCAGGCGGATAAACAAGAGGTCCTCAAGCAGCTCAACTATATTGAAGGGCACCTGGGCGGCATACGGAAGATGGTTGGGGAGGATACGTATTGCGTCGATATCCTGCAGCAGACCTATGCGGTGCGCAAGGCGATTGAGAAGTTAGAAAGCATCCTGGTGGAAGGCCATCTGCATACGTGTGTCCCCAAAGGGATTGCTCAAGGGAGGGGCGAGGCTGTCATTGAAGAACTCGTCCAACTCTATAACCTGGCAGGCAACAGGTAAGAGCAACAGGAGAGGAAGCAAGGTGAATAACAAAGGGGCGAACATGCGAGGGGCTCGGCAACTAATGCTTATGGAATCATTGGCGAGAAAGGAACAGCTTTTCGGGGTGGAGAGGCCAGGAACTGTGGAAGCGTCTTGCCCAAGTACACACCAGAGGTTGCAGAGCTCCTCAAATGCTTATCAGGGGTCTCGAAGCGCCTCCCCCAATTAGTTACCAGGGGTCTACCCATACTCAGGTCAGGGGTCTTCAGTTCCTGCTCACTGATTAGCTTTACCAATGTGCCCCTCCACCTGTAAGCATACTCGAAAATCTGTTCGCAATCAAGATTCCGTGTGTACTCAGGGGCGTCTTGATGTTTCCCCTCTTCGCGCTTTCCGCATGCCAGCAGCCTTCGCCTCTGGCCTCAAGCAGCATGACGCCTGCCCTACCATCTCTTTCGCTGCACCGCAACCATGTGACTCCAGGTACCAACCCCCTGTTTGTACGTGTTACTTTCACTGAGACAACGACCTACGAGCAGGCCATTGCCAGTTTGCAGGCGGTCGGACAACGTGAATACCCGTGGACATGTGACGACCTGCGAACGCCTGTCCCTCCGCTGCTTGCCGAGCGGCGCGCTGCTTTTGCCCGCTCGCACTTTTTGCTTATCGATTACCCCAGTGACGCACAGATGTATCAACTGGCCACCTTCCCTCAAGTTACCTCTATAGACGCGTATCCCTCCTATATGTGCCCATAGTACGTGAAAGGGCAGAGAGCATGTCTTCGCTCCAGCAACATCCGTGTTTTTTTTCCAGGAATGCGAGGCGCTCCCTATAGAGATGCTCTCCTGGTCAATAGTTGGGCTTTATGCTTCGCATTGATTCGTCTCTGTGGAGGAAGAACCTACACGGATACCCTGTTGGGCAAACGACAATGTGCTCAACAAAGCATCCGTGTGGAGTTGATTTTGCAGGTGAACCATCGAATGGCTCTACGCATCGCCATCAGGGATGAAAAGTGCCTTCTGGTAACTTTGCACCTGAAAGCGTGCTCGCTTCGGGGAGCGCTTGCGTGTGTGTCGCATGAAAGAGATCTGCGTTGCTTAGCACGGTCTTGTACAGAGAAGCCCCTTGCAAATCGGCCTCCTCTAGATTCGCACCGGTCAGGTCCGCCTGGCTGAGGTTCGCTCCGTCGAGATTTGTCAGGACGAAACTGGCTTTCACGAACTTCGCATTGCTCAAATTGGCACCGCTCAAATTGGCGCCGCTGAGGTTGAGAGAGGAGAGATCCAGGTGGGAAAGATCTGCACGGCTGAGATCAGCTTCACTCAGGGCTACAACTGGCTGGTCGCCGCTGATCAGGTTCGCGTTATAGAGAAAAGCAAGGAGATCGCGCTTACGTTCAGGGTCAAGCTGCCGCAGGGCGCTGAGTACATAGGCGCGCGCGATCAGGCGTACTTCGTCTCCTGGCCGAGATTGTGCCAGTTTCGAGGTAAGCAGGAGATCAGAGAGTTCTTTTTCTGTACTCAGCAGAGCGAACCCGGCCTGTCGGTCCGTCGTGCCCGGGACGCTTGTCGCGCGCTGCATGCTGATGGTATGCAGTCCATTGTTGATGACGAGTATGCCGATCAGCAGCGCCAGGGGAATGCTGATCAACTGTATCCAGTCCCAGAGCGTCTTGCCGTACAGAGCAGAAAGTGTGCCATCCGCTGTCGAGCGAGCCCCACCAAAACCCGTCCCGGCAGGCCGAGCAGATTGCTGGTGGGTGCTTTCATTTCTCATGCTGGTGCCAAAGCGGCGCAGGCGCAGCGAATTGCTGACCACTGTGACCGAGGAGAGTGCCATCGCGGCTGCGGCAAAAATGGGCGCCTGCTCCTTCAGGAAAGGGATCAACGGCGAAAGAATCGCCGTTGGAATCAGGATCACATTGTAGGCAAAAGCCCAGAACAGATTTTGCTTAATCGTGCGCATGGTGGCCCGTGAAAGTGCGAGCGCAGTTGCCACACCGGTGAGGCGGCCTTTGACCAGAGTGATATCAGAGGCTTCCATCGCGATATCGGTGCCGGTGCCCATCGCGATTCCGGCGTCCGCCTGCACCAGAGCCGGTGCATCATTGATGCCATCGCCGACAAAGGCCACCATCAGTCCTTGCTCCTGCAAGCGTTGGACCTGCCGGGCTTTGTCTTCCGGCAGCACCTCGGCCAGCACATGCTCCTGGGCAATCCCTACCTGCTCGGCAATCGCCCCGGCGGTCCGATGATTGTCTCCGGTTAGCATCCAGACAGATAGCCCTTGAGCCTGGAGGTAGTTGATCGCTTCTGCAGAATCGGGTTTGACTGCATCGGCAACCGCGAGAACGCCCAGGATGTGTCCATCACGCGCTGCGAGCACGGCTGTCTTGCCCTGAGCTTCTAACATTTCCATGTGTGGTACAAAGACCTGGAAGGAAAGGCCGCGCTCGGCAAAGAACGCTCTTGTCCCAACGAGCATGAGGCAGCCCTCCACCCTGGCCTCTACTCCGCGCCCAACGAACGCGGTAACGTGTTCTGGTGGTGTATGGAGAGCGAGGCCACGTGCTTTTGCCCCCTCAACAATCGCTATGGCCAGTGGATGCTCAGATCCTAGCTCGGCGAGGGCGGTCAGGCGCAACACCTCATCTGCTTTTTCACCATCGGCAACCAGCACATCGGTCAATTCCGGCTGGCCTTTGGTAATCGTGCCGGTTTTGTCCAGCAGCACGGCGCGCACCGCCTGAATCCGTTCCAGGCTCTCCCCACCTTTGATCAGAATACCCTGCTCGGCTCCTTTGCCGGTCCCCACCATAATTGCGGTAGGCGTGGCCAGCCCAAGCGCGCAGGGACAGGCGACGACCAGCACAGCGACGGCGGCCACGATTGCCACAGGCCAGGGATCGCTTGCTGCTGCCATCGGCATCCCAGCCAGCGATCCGGCGGGCGTCAGGAACTGCCCGACGACTGCCCAGCCAATGAAGGTGAGGGAGGCGATGACGAGTACCGTTGGGACAAAAATACCGGCGATGGTATCGGCCAGCCGCTGGATCGGGGCTTTGGAACCCTGCGCCTGCTCTACCAGACGGATAATTTGCGCCAGCAATGTCTCCGCGCCCACCGCTGTTGCCCGCATGCGCAGCAAGCCTCGCTGATTCAGCGTGGCTCCAATGAGCGGGTCTCCACTGGCCTTTGCAACAGGCACGCTTTCGCCTGTAATCATCGACTCATCGACGGAGGACTGCCCGGTTATGACCACCCCATCCACGGGAATGTTTTCACCTGGTCGCACAACCACTTCATCCCCGACCTGCACCTGCTCAATGGACAACTCAATCTCCTGCCCGGCGCGAATGACATGCGCGGTGCGTGCCTGCAAACTCATCAGCTTTTTGATGGCTTCATTGGTCTGTCCTCTGGCACGCGCTTCCAGATACTTGCCCAGGAAGATCAGGGTAACGATGAGCGCAGTCGTATCGTAAAACGTGGCCATGCCCACCACATCAGGGAAGAACGTGGCCACGGCGCTTAACGCATAGGCAGCAGTGGACCCGAGGGAAACCAGGGTATCCATATTTGCACCGAAGTGCCGCACGGCTTTCAGCGCCCCCCGATGAAATTCCCAGCCGACGATGGCCCAGACCGGTGTCGTGAGCGCGAGCAGCAGGTAATTCTCACCTGCGAAGCGATTCATGAAGAGCATGCTGAGGACCATGATCGGCAGAGACAACGTGATTCCCAGGAGAAGAACATTCCGTTTGCGCACAATCTCCCGGCGTTTGCGCTGGCCAGGCTCATCCTGAATGGTTTTTTCAGTCCAGGCAACAGGCTGTGTAGCGGTCCGAGATGGCCGAGCGACCTTTGGCGCGGAGACGTGCGCAGCAGCAGCTTTCTCTCCCAGGGGAGTCGCGCGATAGCCGGTCGCCTCTACCTTCTGAACGATTTGATGCACGCCAGTCACGACCGGGTCGTAGATTACCGCTGCTTTCTCGGTGGCCAGATTAACCTGGACATCGAGCACTCCCGGTACCCTTTTGAGCCCTTTCTCGACGCGCATAGAACACGACGCGCAGGTCATCCCTTCAATCGCAAGCACTGTTTGAACTGAACCGGATACCTCTGGTTCGGCGGGAGCACGGAAAGGCGCGACCGGGAGGTTCGCATGATTTGTTGAGCTTTCTCTCTGAATCATCTGGTGATCTGTTTGCTGCATTGCCAGCGTATCGTCGTGTTGCGGGAGGCTTTGCTCAGTATCTGCTGGAACAGAACAGGTGTAGACCTGTATGTGATCCCTCTGGCTGAGTGGATAGATGATCGTTTCACGCTCAGCCGGAAGATTTTCGCAAGCATCGAGTACCTCTGCGTCTTTTTTCGGACCTTTCTCAATGCGCACCGTCATTCCGTCGAGCGTGAAGACCACCTGATAGGTTGCATTGGTTTCTCTCGTCCTATGGTTTTCCTGGTGATGGGAATGCGATTGTGGATCAGTAGCCATTACCCCCCCCTTTGTCTTGTGCAGAGCAGCGGTTGCCCCGGCAGGAGAGACCAGATATTCCTCTCTTTTCTGTCTCACGCCTCTTTTTTGCCTGGTCGCCTTACCTAGCGATGGTATACCCGGCGTTCCCCAGTTGTGCCTCAATGGTTTCCGGTGAAAGCTGGTTAGTGTCGTACTTCAGATGGACCGTTTTCGTCAGTACATCGGTCAAAACCGCTTCGACACCTGGGAGAACGCTCAGAGCATGGTGAATTGTTTTCACACAGTGCTCGCAGCTTATCTCTGGGATGGAAAGGGTTATTTCCTGGGTATTGGGCATCGCTCAACTCCTGTATCTTTTGAATTAAAAGGTGGAAGGATCGTTCCACCAGATCAACGCTCTCCTGTTACGAAGTGATCGTGACATCCAAATGCATGCCAGCCTTGTAATGTCCGGGCAGATGGCAGGAAAATTCTGGATGTGGTCCTGCCGTGGCAAGCACAAAAGCATACGTAAAGGTTTTGGTCGTTCCTGGAGTCATGGCCTCCAGATCAGCCAGCGCCATCTGATCCATGTTCTTCATGGGTATGCCATCCATCGGCATGGTTTTCATCGTCGTAGACATAAGCATCAGTTCATGGGCAACCTGTCCTACGTTGGTCACGATGAAATGATACGGAACTCCTGCCCGAAATGTCAGAAGCGACGATGTAATGCGGAAGTCTGCAAGCGTGATGTGGACATCTACCGCTTTGGTGATACTCGTATTCGCCTGAACTGTATTCGTGCTTGCCGGGATTGCACTGGCTGTTATCTGGCCGCTACTCGTATTCGCCTGATCAGTACTCCTACTCATCCAAGGCATGTTTGTCTGACTCGTCCTTGCCTGACTGGCGTTCCCACAAGCGGCCAGCAGAGCAACGCAGAACATCAGCAGCACCCCCGCTCCATAGCGTTTATTCATTCTTCGCCTCTCCTCTCCGATCATCCCTCATTCACAGGAATAAAAGTAGTCATGTTGTTTTTCTGTATACAACACTCATACCCACCGGGTAGGGGTAAGAACCATTGTAGCAAATGATCCGAAAAATGCAAATTGAAGAAATAACATGTATATTTACAATTCTTAGAGTACAATATTGATTTGCTTATATTGTGTATTTCTTTTTTCCCTGCTACACTCTGAGTCAGAGGAGAATGATTTCTCCTTCTAACCTCCTGACCTTGAAGACGCGTAAAGTAGAAAGGGAGAATGATGAACAAGCCTCGTTTTTTCAAACACCGGTCATTCCTCTCTGCTCAGCCTGAGCAAGAAGTGATCTCACAGCCTCCCCAAAAGGCCGTGTTCCGTGTGCAGGGCATCCATTGTGCCAGTTGCGTGGTGCGTATTGAGCGGAAACTGAAACAGATCGAAGGAGTGCAGAAGGTCGAGGTCGATGGCACAGTCGGAAAAGTTGAGCTTGTGTGTACGTGTATTCCCCCGCTCGAACAACTGCATCAGGCGGTCCAGACAGATGGCTATGCCATTCTGGTATGGGAGGACGAGAAAGGCCCATCTACTGCCAGCGTTGACAAGAATACGCCCCGCGACTATCTGGAAATTGGTCTGATCGCCCTGGCGTGTGTGGGATTGTTTCTGATATTGTCACGCTGGTCGTTCATCCCGAAAGGGATCGGGGTTTCAGACAACATGGGCTATGGCATCGTGTTTGTCTTTGGCCTGATCGCATCGGTATCCTCCTGCGCTGCAGCGACGGGTGGTCTCTTGATTGGCATGACGACGGCCTATCATGAGCGACGAGCGGGCTCGGGTTCCTTGAACAAAATGAGACCCGCCTTGCTCTTTAACCTCGGACGCATTCTCTCCTACACCTTCTTTGGGGCAGTGATTGGATCGCTCGGTTCCGTCTTTATGCTTTCCCCTCAACTCAACGGAAGCATCGCGCTGGTAGCTGCGCTCGTCATGCTTCTGCTGGGCATGCAGTTGCTCAAGCTTTTCCCCTGGATGAGACGTTTCCAACCGCGCCTGCCCAAATTCATCGCGCACAAGGTATATGATGCCAGCGGGAAACCATCTCACATGGCATTTTTTCTGGTAGGAGCCGGGACGTTTTTCTTACCCTGCGGCTTTACTCAGGCACTTCAACTGTATGTGCTGGGACGAGGAAACGCTGTGGCTGGAGCACTGACGATGTTGATCTTTTCCCTGGGAACCTTTCCAACTCTCCTCTCGTTCGGGGCTATTTCAAGTTTGTTCACTGGAGGAGTCCAACGGTATGTGGTGAAAGTTTCGGGTGTTCTGGTGCTGTTGATTGGTCTCCTCAACTTCAGCAGTGGTCTGACGATCGCCGGGATTGCCCTCCCGGCTTCTACTGCTTCATCTCCTTCCCAGAGTGCTCAAGTGGCGAAAAACCATGACGTACCCATCATCAATGGCAAACAAATCGTTTCGATGAAGGTGGTCGGCCTCACCTATACCCCGAGTGTCTTTACGATTGCCGCGGGAGTGCCAGTGGAATGGCATGTTGATGGCAGCCAGGCCGAAGGATGCGCCGATGTGCTGACGGTTCCCGATCTTGGAATGAGCGTGGTCCTCCCAGCACAAGGGAGCAAGACCATTGACTTTGTTCCACACAGGTCAGGGATTCTCTCGTTTCGCTGTCCAATGGCCATGACCACCGCAGGCGCGCACTTTATTGTCCTCCCTCACATCCAGACCAGCCAGGGTTGGTTGGCCAGGGATCTGCCAGCTTCGCAGTGAACGATCGCCTGTTGCAACTGTTCCACCTGCTGGGAAAAGGACAACGCGGTGAGTCGCTACGCCTGTGAGCAGGGCCAAACCAGTAGCGCGGTTGCTTTACATCGGGGCACGTATACAGAACTATGTGTGCGCTATCACCTCCCGTCTCAACTGGTCTGTAGCGTCGAGCGACAAGTGAGAGGCTGTGCGCAAAGGCTTCTGAGGCCAGTTGAAGAGATGTGGTAGAATCTTATCGAGCTGAAGCTCGGCCTGATAGCCCATCCGCTCGAGTCGGCGGACCAGCCGCTTCTCCACGGCCTGCCGATCACGTTCATCGAAAGAATTGCCACCTAAATCCTGATAGGTGCTCCGGTTGCGCAACAGGTGGTAAGTGATGACGAGAATGCTATGAGCGACCGCCAGAGCTGCCTTCTTTGCCCCACGTCGGCTGGCAATACGATGATACTGAGCCGCCAAATAGGTGTTCTTACTGTGAGCCGCAGCATGGGCCGCCTGTACGAGGCGCCGACGCAACCAGGGATTGCCTTTATACTGACCCCGTAAAATAGGCTCATGCCCACTTTAATTGAGCCTGGTTGGTGACAAAAGAGGAGGCTGCTGCTATGCTTGAGAGTCGATGAACATCGATAAAGAAGTCCATGAACCAGGAGGTGATCACCCATGAATATGGCCTCTTGCTTCTCTCTTCCCCCGACTTTGAGGGTGGAGCGAGTGATCGAGCAGAGCGACATCCTGCTCGTCGCCATTGCTTCTGCGCAGGTGCAGGCGTGCTGTCCAAGCTGTGGCACTCCCTCTGAACGTGTTCACTGTCGGTATCGTCGAACTGTCGCTGATCTCTCTTGCGCTGGGCGGCGCGTGGTACTCCAGCTCACGGTGCGCACCTTTGTCTGCTCACAGCAGGATTGCTCACAACGCCTGTTTGCTGAACGTTTCCCCGGCCTGGTCGCCGCCTATGCCCGCAAGACGGATCGGCTCTGCCAGATGCTTCAAGCCCTGGGCATGGCAACGGGTGGCTCTGTTGGCGCACGCCTGGCTGCTCGGTTGGGAATGCCCGCCAGTCGTTCCACGGTGCTGCGCCACCTGCGCAACCTGTCCCCTCCTGCCGAGCCCGCTGTTCGGGCGCTTGGAGTGGATGACTTTTGTTGGAAGCGTGGGCGCACCTGGGGCACGCTGTTAGTGGATCTGGAGCGCGGCCAGCCGATTGATGTCCTGGCCGACCGGACCGCTGGCACGTTGGCAGGCTGGCTCCGCCGGCATCCCGAAGTGCAGATTATGAGCCGAGATCGCGGCGGCGACTACGCGAGAGCAGGACGAGAGGCCGCCCCTCAAGCGTTGCACATTGCTGACCGGTATCACCTGGTGCGCAATCTCTGTGAAGCGGTTGAGCGAGGATTACAGCGGTATCAGCGCGATCTCAAGTGTAGACGCCTGTTGACGAGCGCGAATAGAACACACCCTGCCCCTCTGCGGTATATCCGGCCTGAGCGAGCCACCCAGCGACAGCAGGCTCGCCAACGCTGCCTGGATCGTTACGAAGCGATTCAGGAGCGCAAACGTCAGGGGGTCAGTCACCTGGAAATAGCCCGTCGCTTGCATCTGGCTCGCTCGACGGTCGTTCGGTATGCGCATGCTCCTCAGTTTCCCGAACGTCCTGCGCATCCCTTGCATCCCGGGATCTTAGCGCCGTACGAAGCGTACCTGCGTGCGCGCTGGCTCGAGGGATACCACAACACTGTTGGCCTCCATCGGGAACTTATTGCGCGTGGCTACACCGGCTCTCGGATGACGGTCGAGCGGTTTCCGTTGGCCCTGCGTCAAGCAGGATCGCCTGATCCGCAAGCCGCACACGCCGCGACTCTCGCGCTGACTCCTCGACGGGTCATTGGGATCTTGCTCCGACCACCGGTCGAGCGTTCCGCTGAAGAACAGCAGGCATGGCAACAGGTACGGGCGATTCATCCATCAGTTCTCCGTGCTCTGACCCTCGCGGAGGAGTTGCTCCGCATGGTACGCGAGCGACAGGGAGACCAGTTGCTTGCCTGGATGGCTTCCGCCTCTCATTGTGGCTTTCGAGAACTGCGGACGTTCGTGGCCAAATTACGGCAGGATCAGGAGGCCGTTCAAGCAGGACTCGTCCTTCACTGGAACAATGGAGGAGTTGAGGGGCAGATTACCCACCTGAAGTTGCTCAAACGGCAGGGCTATGGTCGGGCAGGGTTAGATTGGTTACGGTTGCGCGTTCTGGGAGTATCTGCAAACAACCAGGCTCAATTAAAGTGGGCATGAGCCTACGTTTAGGTGCCACGTTCTGCGCTTGTGCGCTCGGGTCATTCCCGAACCTCCGCTGTAGGGAGCGTTAAGCAACCGAGTTGATAAGCTGCTCATTTCCATTGCGAACTCTTCACAATGTCTTACAGCGTCACCGCTTCAGATATGCTGCGATGGGTG
>Ga0209581_1004914_pt1 | contig 10493 bp, 10 predicted proteins | sample Coa_R2_FD_187160 | JGI IMG/M metagenome (GOLD analysis project Ga0209581, IMG submission 187160) | Surface soil microbial communities from Centralia Pennsylvania, which are recovering from an underground coalmine fire - Coalmine... | ecosystem: Environmental > Terrestrial > Soil > Unclassified ...
GCAGCCGTACCTGATTTATGGCTCTGTGCTGGATAATCAAAAAGCGGTTTCCGCCTTCGGCACCTACCTGCAAAATCGCCAGTACCTGGATTTCTATTACCAGGCCAACTATACCGTTATCGAAATGGAGAGCGGCCCCTACCTCAACGCGATCTACGAGGATCAATACGTGACGCGCTATCCCGTAGGCGAAAATATCAACTTCGCCCGCCTGCCCTACGAGCTGGGCATTCTGCACTACGCGTCCGACACTCCCTATACGCGCGGGAAAAACCTGGGCGCGGGCAGCCTCTCCTACCTGGGCATGGACTCGACCTACGCCTGTGCGGTCGCGATCCTGCGCCGCATCTTCGAGAACGAGGTACGCCTGCAACGCGCGACCGAGCGCCAGGCCGAGGTAGCCCGCGAACAGGCGCAGACGCTATAACACTTTTTCCCACGTTCGAGAGCCAGGGAGGGCGATGCTGGCGCGCCCCGCGCCGGGCATCGGAATCCCTGTGTATCCATTCTCCGGTCCCAATCGTGTAGATAGCGGTATGAGCGTGAAACCATGTCCATACCGGAGAACTTGTTCTTGCAGTTTAAATGAACTGTCACAGCTTCTAACAAAGCTGTTTACACATGAGGTAAACGAGGGTTTATCTCGACAAGAGAAAGGACTCGGAGTATGTCTCTTGCGACGCTTGTCATGGCCGCTGCATTGAATCCCGGCGGCGTAATTGCCTGGATCGTCATTGGCATTCTGGCCGGCTGGCTGGCCGGCGTGATTATGCCCGGCAAGGGCTTTGGCCTGATCGGCGATCTGGTCGTTGGCCTGGTTGGTGCCTTCCTCGGCGGCCTGATCATGAACGTGCTGACTCCTGACGCGAATTTCGGCTTCTGGGGCAGCCTGGTTGTCGCGCTGATCGGCGCCTGCATCCTGGTCGCCATCATCCACGCAGTCAGCGGCAGGCGCACCCTACCGCCAACCGCGTAACACATAGTGCTATCCAGTCAAATGGAGCGCGCCAGACCGTGCAACAGGTCTGGCGCGCTTCTCTGTTTGACAATGAGAAATACTCTGGCGTATCTTGAATGCACATTCGCGCAGCTACGCCGTGCAAAAATGTTGTTTCTATGCAAAATAGACGTGTCGTGCCTGTTTCGCATAGAGACAAGAGAAATTCCGCTTCGGCGTGCAAGCTGGCGAGCAGACTTTTTTAGACAGGAAACGCTATGGCATATCTGAAAGAAAATCCCACCCTGAGAGATCTCCAGCAATATCTCGCAGCCGTCTGCCAGGAGCGCGGCTGGACCAAAGATAGTCCTTCAGAGAAATTTATGTTGTTTGTTGAAGAGATTGGCGAACTTGCGAAGGCCATGCGCAAGGCCGCCGGGTTATATGAGGAGCACGCAAAACAGAAAGACGCCTCGTTAGAAGAAGAATTCGCCGATGTTCTGAGTTATCTGCTGGACCTTGCCAACTGTTTCCAGATCGACTTGGAGCAGGTTTTTCGCGCGAAAGAAGAGATCAATAAGTCCAGGGTGTGGGAATAATTCAAATTTTCGCTCGACCGGTAAACATCAGAGGAACCGCCTGACGATTTCGTGAGCGGTTTCGGGATGGTGCCCGTCGATCCAGGTGATGCGCTGATCTTTGCGCAGCCAGGTGAGCTGGCGGCGGGTGAAGTCGTGGATGGCGAATTTGAGGCGCTGGACCATCTCGGACTCGCTGGCGAACTCGCCGCGCAGCAGGCGGCTGATAAAGCGATATTCCAGCCCGAAAGCCTCCAGGCGTTCGTGACCGATCCCCTCGGCCAGCAGGCGGCGTACCTCCTCGACCATGCCCTGCTCCATGCGCTCGTCAACGCGCCGGTCGATGCGGGCGTAGAGTTCCGCGCGCGGCCAGTCGATGGCCAGCAGGAGGCAGTTGTAGAGTGGCGCGGCGCTTCCACGCTGCTCTGAAAATGGCCGTCCCGTCACCAGGCAGACCTCGAGGGCGCGGATCACGCGGCGTGGATTTCGGCGGTCGATCGTCGCCGCGCTCGCGGGATCGAGCCGTTCCAGTTCGGCCAGCAGATCCTCCAGGGGACGGACCTCAAGCTGTGCGCGCAGTTCCGGCTGCGGCGGAATCGGCGGGATGTCCAGGAGGTCCACCACAGCCTGGATGTAGTGGGGCGAGCCGCCGACCAGGAAGGGTTTATGGCCGCGCGCGAGAATAGCGTCGATGGCCTGGATGGCCTCCCGCTGGAAACGCGCGACGGTGTAGACCTCGCGGGGATCGGCCACGTCGAGCAGGTGGTGCGGCACCAGCGCACGCTCCTCCGGCGTCACTTTGGCCGAACCGATGTCCAGGCCGCGATAGACCTGGCGCGAATCGGCGGAGACGATCTCGCCGCGAAACTCCTGGGCGAGAGCAATGCCCAGCGCACTTTTCCCCGAGGCGGTCGGTCCCGCCACCACTACCAGCTTCGCCAGAGTATTCATCACGGATGTGGTTTCTGTTTCACCAGGCGATCGACGCGCAGGACCAGCAGAGCGCCGACGCCAACGCCGAGCAGGACGCCAAAGGGCGTGAAGCAACCGGCGGCCAGGCCGTTCGTCAGCGCGAAGCCCAGCGTGCCGCCCAGCAGCATAGCGAGCGTGATCATCACCCAGCGTGCGCGGCGCATGCCCCAGGTCGCGCCCTTAATCAGCGCGTCGCTGACGCGTGGCAGCGCGCCCACAGTCGCCGCCAGCGCGGTCGCCAGCAGCATCACCAGGAGATGCAAAGGAGGAGCGCCATTGCCGACGAGGTTCTGCCAGCCGGTTTCGCCGACGCCCAGCATGACCAGCGCCGTCACCAGGCCGGTGCAGACGCGATTGACCATCTCGCGCGTGGTCCAGGCGGTGAACCAGTTGACGATCACCACGCCCAGCATCGCGGCGGGTCCCAGGCCCACCAGGACCGCCGTGAACCAGGGACTCGGCGGCAGGAGCGACGAGTGCAGGAATGGCGGCAGATGGGCGAAGGCGAGATAGAAGAAGCCGGCGGTCATAAAGGCCGCGCTGAAGGTCAGCAATTGCCGCATCGAACTGCTCTGGCGGGGTGAGATATTTTGCAATGGCTCCCAGCCGCCGCTGCCGGGCGCGCCATACTTGGTCTTGTACTCGGTTGTGCGGCTGGTGTCCAGCGTCTGCTCGACCGTTATGGTAGCCTGAGGAGCCATACGGGCATTACCAGTGCCTGTCGCAAGCGCATCGGCGGGCAGCGTTCCCACCTGGGATTGCCCGGCCTGCTTGCGCGCAATCGTCGTCGTTGTGTAGCCCAGCACATCGACCTCGACCGTCACAGCGATCTCGCGGTCGCTGTCGTCGGGGGTAATCATAATCGTGCCGGTGTAGTGAGTGGAGCCGCGCAGGCGCGTGGTATCGACGCGCACATTGATAGGAGTGCGCGTGCCATCGAAGGTCGTGCTGTCGAGCACGATCCAGGACTCGACGGCGTGGAGCGTGCCGCTGACCAGCGCGCCGCGCGCGCCCGAGATGGTCAGCAGGATCGGCGCGGAGAGGCCGGGGTAAGCCTGACCGAAATCGATCGTTTTGGGATCGACCACCAGCGCCGGCTCCTGTGCGCGCCCGCCCTGCGTCGAAATGCGCGCATGCGAGCCGGTCTGGCCGCTGTTTGAAGCCTGGCTGCCACGCGAGCGCGTATCCGTTCCCATCAGCACCTGGATCAACCGCTCGACCGCCATCTCGGGATCGCCCACCGTCGCGCGAATACGCTTGGCCGCGCGCGCCATCTCGTCCTTATTAATCTCCAGCAGCCACGACTCGATCTCGCCGGCGAAGAGATAATCCGCCGCCTCCTCGGGATAATGTGAGCAGAGATCGGCCAGCTCGTCCGGCGTGGTTGCCTCGCCCCCATTCTCAAAACGGAATGTCCCGATCCCCAGGAGAGCGCGGCGGAAAACCACGATGCTCTGGTAGCGGTCCTCCGGCTTCAGGGCCGTCGCCTTCTCCAGCACGCGCGCAACCGGCGGCGAAATGTGCGGATAGTTAAAATGCACGTCTTTCAGGCCAAAGCCGTTTTCGTTGATCGCGTCGGTCATCAACTGGAACAGCGTCATCGCCAGGGAATAGATATCCGAGCGCTCGTCGGTTTGCGCGCTGCCGTACTGTTCGGGGGGAGCAAAGCCGGGCGTGCCCAGCAGTTGCGTATCCTGCGCGCCGCTGGAGCGGAAGAGGCGCGCAATGCCAAAATCGATCAGTTTAATGCGCCCGCCGCGCGTCAGCATAATATTGCCGGGCTTGAGGTCGCGGAAAATGATCGGAGGCTGCTGGCTGTGCAGATATTCCAGCACGTCGCAGAGCTGGCGCGCCCAGCCGAGCACGCGGCGCTCCGAAAACGGCCCGTGATTGGCCTCCAGCAGGTCCTCCAGCGTGCTGCCGTCGATAAACTCCATCACCAGGAAGTGGCGTGTGCCCTCGGTGAAGAAATCGGTAAAGGCGGGCAGGTTCGGATGATTCAAGCGCGACAGAATACGCGCCTCCGCCAGAAAATTCTGGATCGCCTGAGGCCGTTCGTTCGCAGGCACCGTCGAGAGACTCATCTCCTTGATCGCGCAGGAGGTTCCGCGCCTGGTATCGCGGGCCTCGTAAACGGCGGCCATGCCCCCGTGCCCGATGGTACGCACAATGACATAGCGTTTGCGCAAGAGGGTACGTGGGTCGAGCTGCCCGGTTTGTGTGTTGCTTTTGCCATTCTGTCGGCTAATAGGACCAGTCCCCCGTTGTAAAGATGTTCGCATCCCAGTATAACATACTTGTACGTTTCATTGCATCCCATGATGGCTATCGGCGTAAATCGGCTTCTAAAGGCGCTTCTTTGCAGGATAGCCATCGGCTGCAATCAGTCTATGCGTGCTCTATGAAAATTGCTCCTCTATAACAATAAACGTGTAAGTCTCTGGTTTCTCTAATTATGCCGGCGTATGTCCTCTCATTGAGCCAGAATCAAGATACGGCACCCGCCTAAGATGCGCACGGCCAGGTCTTGATTGCAGGCGAAGAGTAGTCGTCTCGGCAGCTTCATAAGATTCGTTTGCCAGACCTTTGACTCCATCTCATATTCGGGCGCATATGCGTAATCGAGTACGGTATAGCCCAGGTCCTCTACGCTTCGCAGCGCCGTCTCTTTGGTAAAATGGTGAAGGTGCCCATATCTGTTGCGATTCTGGATAAAGATTTTCCCGCGCAGCACCCCCTGCACGGATATTTCTAAGGGAATAAGAAAAAGCTTGTATTGGCTTCTGGACTTAAGATCGCGCAAAAAGCTAAAATAGTCTTCCACATGTTCAATCACATCGAGCACCATGAGGAGATCGAAAAAGGGCGTGTCCTGCTCGCGCCGAAAATCTGCCAGCTTGAAGTGCAGGCGCTCATTCGCCCTCTCCTTGCACATCTCGAACGCCTGGGGGGAGATATCATAACCCCACAGGGTCGTGTCTGCGTCCAGGTGGCCCTGCAGGAGCCTGAGCACCTCTCCTGCGCCGCATCCCACCTCACAGACCGTGCGGGGTTCCAGCTTATGTTTCTTCAACATCGGCAGAATATGGGCGATCTTCCAGGGAGATTCATAGGTGTGCCAGGCTGGATTCTCCTCCAGGTATTGACCGGATGTATAAAGTTCTTCGGCCATGAAACATCTTCTCCTAAAAAAACTTACGAGTGGGAGATACTACCTATTAGAAACGCCTCACACGGTACATAATCACATGCTCATGGTACAATGTGCCAATATGAGAAAAAGATCGGTACAGAAGCAAATTTTTCGCGTCTTGATGTTGAGCCTGACCATCCTGCTGGTTGGTGGGGGCGTCGCCGCGTTTTGCCTGTGGCACCAGGGGCCAACCCCCGGCCACGCGAGCAGCGACAACGTGGTTGGCCCGCCATCTCTGCCGGCTGCGACCGTCGATGCGATCTTTCGCCGGCTGGGCAGTCCGATGGTTGGCACCGGCCAGGCGGTTGAGGCGGCCTCGCGCGCGGCCAATATCGACGATGCCTTCGCGCTGGCAGTCTGGTGGACCGAGACGAACGATGGCGAGGCCGGCGTCGGGCGCGCCGATCGCAATCCCGGCAGCGTGCGCGGCAGCGTTGGCTATCCCTCGGCCTACGATGGCTATACTATCTATCCCTCCTATATGGCGGCGGTGAATTATTGGTTCCCCATGATGAAGCGCAACTATATCAATCGCGGCCTGACCACTGTTTCGGCGATTGCTCATCCATACGTTGGCACATCCACATCCTATCTGTGGGCCGGCAAAGTGACCGCGCTGATGAATCGCTATCGCGCGGAGGCGCTGCCAACCAGCACGCCAAAGCCGGCCTCGACCGTTCCCGCAAGCTTGCAGCGCGTGCAGCAGAGCCTGGCACAGAAGAAGCAGGAGCAGGCGGCAGGCGGATCTCCCGCTACAACCTCTACGCCAGTTCCTCAGCAGGCCGGACAGGCTTCCGCGTTCACGTTGGGAGCGATCGCAATGCCGCTGCTGGTCCTCCTGGCTCTGCTAGTGGCCCTGGCGCTCGCGCTGTGGACCTGGCGCGTGCGCAGGCGCTCTGCCGGCAGGCCGATTCCGCAGCCGTTTGTGCAGTCAACTGAAAATCTGTGGGAGGATTTGCGCGCGAGTCGCCAGCGGCCCTCGGTCTTCTTCGGCCAGCACTCTCTCAGCGGTTTGCTGCCCACGACCGACGACCTTCCGGCGAGCGTGCCCTCTACCGGGACGCTGGGGATGGCCGGTCCCGCGTTCTCCGAGGCGCTTCCAGCCCCGCACGTTTTCACGACCGCGCCGCAAACGTCCCGTTTCGCGCCATCCTTTACCGGTCCGCTCTCGTTCGCCGCCCTGGACACGGAATCCGTTGAGCAGTTGCCGTTCGACGCGCCTGTGATGCCTTTCGCCAACCAGTTTGCGGCGTTCGACACCCCGCCACAGGGCTATGTCCGGCCCGCGAACCTGTCGGCCCAGCCGACGACGCCCATGCCCGTAACGAACGGGCTGCATCGTACCAGGCTGCAACCGGCAGCACCCGCGAGCTCCTGGGCGGCGAGCGAAACGCCGGCGCAACTGCCGCAACCGGTTGGCGCGGGAAGTCCCGGCGGGCGCTCCGGCGGACTGCTGAGCCGCTATCGCGAGATGCAGGCCCTGCAGGAACGCGGGGAATAATCAGGCCGGCTCGTCTCCAGGCTCCTGGCGCGCGTTCAGAAGCGTCATCGCCTCTTCCACGATGTCCCGCGCCGCGATGTTGGGTCCCGCAGCGTGAGACATCGGCAGGAAGACGTTGAGCCGATGCTTCGGGCGGACCAGCCCTGCCACCTCTTCCTCGCTCAATCCCACCCACTGCTCATACATAAGCTCAGCGCCGTGCTCCAGTTCCTCATAGATAATCTGTAGATTCTGGAGGCCGCGAAACGTGCAGGTGACGAGCTTCCCGTCGCTATTCTCATACGAGATTTCACCGGCCTTTCCCAGCTCTATAGCCCTGTCATACGCCTCCTCCGGCGAATCCGCGCGCACAAGCACGGTATTTTTATGGATAAGGTTGTCCCGCTCGCCCGCCACGCGGAACTCCTCAATGATATCTGCGAGATACCATTTTGCATCTTTCGGGATATAGGCCATAGGCGCTCAAGCCTCCTGTAGCGAGGATCATGTATTGCCCAATTATACCATGTTCCTCCTCATTTCCCGAATCGATCGAGTGCAGGAGATGCTATACTTGAGTATGAGAAAACAGTGCTGCGGGAGGTTGGAGGAGAAGGCAGAAGGGGAAAGCATGCGAGAAAGGGCTAATGTACCTGTTATGTTATCGTCAAACGAGACGAGGCGGTCGTTTGCACCAATCTGACCAAAGTGTACGAGGGAGGCACGACCGCGCTCAAGGACCTGACCTTGAGCATCGAACGGGGGACGAGCTTTGGTCTGCTGGGCGAGAACGTCGCAGGCTACTGGCTGGAGAAACGTGAGCTATTGTTGTACTAGATCGGAGAGAGACATGGAAAATCCCGCGAACTGGTTTCACATGCAACTGACGTCGAGCGCCGAGGCATTTGTCTGGGCGCTCGATCAGATGCCGGAGGAGCGGCGCTGGACCGCTCCTCCCCGCCATCCCGACGAATGGCCGGCGGCCAGACACGTCTTCCACCTGCTCTCCTACGAGCGCCGCCTGGCCCTGCCGAGCATGCGCATCTGGCTCGGCGAAATCTTTGAACGCGACGAAACCTACCAGGAGGACATCGCCTGGGAAGACGCCGAATGGGCGAAGGGCCAGAACCTCCCGGCCATGCTGGCAGACTTTCGCCAGGTGAGAGACGAACAGATCGCGCTCCTTGCAATCTACGACGAGGCAAGCTGGCAGCGCGTGCTTCCCACACCTGCCTGGGGCGAGGTCACGCTCCTCTGGGTGCTGACTAAAACCTTGCAACACACCTTCGAGCATACCCATGATGTCCTGCACATGGGGTTGTTCTGGGATTTTCGCTAAATAACCATGAGCCTGCTCACGGAAAAACATGGGAGCAAATCTACTGGACCGGTGAAATGTAGTCCGCTATTCTCTCATATCAAAATCGTTTTGATGATGATTCCCGTGCATGTATTTAAACGAATTTGATATAACACATTCTCTGTTCAGAACGGCGGAAGGAGAAAATAGCATGGTAAATCGACCACTGTGGCAGGCTCTCCTCTGGTTTATCGCAGGCGGCCTGATCGGTCTGGGCCTGCTTGCCTTTGACATTTACTTTATCTTTATTCCATGCGTGATTGCGGGGATATGCCTGCTCATTTTTGAGATCAGGCGTTGGGGACCCGGTCAACTCTGGCTGGCTTTTCTCGGCTTCGGCGTGGTCCCTGCTCTCCTTTTGCTGAACAGCATCCTCAGTTCATTTCCCACCTGTCCCCCGGAAGGATTAACCATTCCGCCGGACGCGCCTCCCGGAACCACTCTTTCGTGTGGCGGACCGCTGCCGAGTACGTACTATGTTCTCCTGGCGTGTTTCGCCGGCATCGCCCTGGCCGCCCTCATGTGGCCCATCTTGCGCCGGATCGCGCGCCGCTAAGTACCAAAACGATGGGCAAGCAGCATAAGAAGCCACCTGCCCATTGTTACATGTGGAACGTAACACTCCGACTGTCACAATGCTACTGTTGCCGTTGCATCACCTCGATAGTTCTGCGCACAATCTCCACGAAATCGGGCTTGAGGCTAGCGCCGCCGACGAGCGCGCCGTCGATATCGGGGTGCGCCACAAACTCCGCGATATTGGCGGAGGTCACGCTGCCGCCGTAGAGAATGCGCAGGTCGCGCGCCGCCTTCTCGCCGTACATTTCGCCGTAGAGATTACGAATCAAGTGAATCACCTGGCCGGCTCCTTCGGCGGTAGCGGCCTTGCCGGTGCCGATGGCCCAGATCGGCTCATAGGCCACGACCAGTTTAGGCGCATCGTCGTTGGAGATGCCGGCCAGGCTCCGCGCGACCTGGGAGCGAATCACCGCCTCTGTCTGGCCGGCCTCGTACTGCTCCAGGTGCTCACCGACGCAAACGATCGGGCGCAGACCGTACTTAAAGGCCGCCAGCACCTTCTTATTGACCAGCTCATCGCTTTCGCCGAAGAGCGTGCGGCGTTCAGAGTGGCCGAGGATCACCGTGCTACACAGCTCGCGCACCATGCCGGGCGAAATCTCGCCGGTGAACGCGCCCTGCTCCTCGAAGTACATATTCTGAGCGCCCAACTCCACGCGGCGGAAGAGATGGCCATCCAGCACCTCGCGCACCGCCTGGAGCGAGATAGCCGGCGGGCAAAGAATCGAGAGCAGATAGGGATAGCGGTTCACCAGCATTCCCAGTTCAGAGATATGCTCATAGGTGAACTCCGAAGCCTGGCGGGGGCCGTAGTTCATCTTCCAATTGCCAGCGATAATTGCATCGCGTACCGGTACAGCCATCAGCGTTTATCCTCTAAAGCCGCCACGCCGGGCAGGACGCGTCCTTCCAGAAATTCCAGGGAGGCGCCCCCGCCGGTCGAGACATGCGTCATCTTATCCGCAGCCCCGGCCTTCTCGACCGTCACCGCGGAATCTCCGCCGCCAATAATAGTGATCGCGCCCGCAGCGGTGCGTTGGGCCAGGATATCGACCATCGCCTCGGTGCCGCGAGCGAAGGCAGGCATCTCCGCGACCCCCATCGGGCCATTCCAGATAATCGTCTGAGCGCCGCTCAAGGCTTGGCGAAACGCCTCGACGGTAGCGGGACCGATATCCAGAATCCGCCAGCCCTGGGGAACCGCCGAGCTCGCCACCACCTTATGCTCCGCGTCTGCGGCAAAGCGATCGGCGATCACCACGTCAGCGGGCAGCACAAAGCGAAGCCCGCGCTGGCCAGCCTTCGCGAGCAGATCGCGTGCAACCTCCAGCTTACTCTCCTCGCAGAGCGAAGCGCCGATCTCATAGCCCTCCGCCTTCAGGAACGTATTCGCC
>Ga0209581_1004929_pt1 | contig 10465 bp, 10 predicted proteins | sample Coa_R2_FD_187160 | JGI IMG/M metagenome (GOLD analysis project Ga0209581, IMG submission 187160) | Surface soil microbial communities from Centralia Pennsylvania, which are recovering from an underground coalmine fire - Coalmine... | ecosystem: Environmental > Terrestrial > Soil > Unclassified ...
AGTCACCCCTGATCTTACGATCCTGCTCGATTGCCCTCCGGAGATTGCTCTGGCGCGAATCAAGACGCGTGCAACGAGCGCAGCTCGCGCGGCTGACCGCTTCGAACGGGAGCAGATCGACTTTCATCAGCGAGTGCGCGAAGGCTTTCGTGCAATCGCTCAAGACGAGCCGTCGCGCGTCGTACTGCTTGATTCCAGCCGAGAACCTGCTGCGATCAGTGCTGACATACTGCGGCTGGTCATCGAACGGGTTGGCCTGTGAGTTTCGCTGGTATCTTGGGAAACAAACGACTTATCCAGCGACTTTCGGCCGAGATCGCCGAACGCCCCTACCATGCCTATTTGTTCATCGGACCAGGCGGAATCGGCAAGGCGCTGGTAGCAAATGCGTTGGCGCACAGTGTGCTCTGTGAACGCTCGCCTGGCGAGAACTTCTGCTGCGCGGTGGAACGCTGCCCGGCTCGAAAATCCGAGGCAGATTCCAGCCTTGCACGCGCCGCAGCAACGGAGCTGCACTGCGCGTGCTGCAGTGCGTGCGTGCAGATTGCGGTCGGGGTTCATCCCGATTTCATCCTTGCCAGGCGCAACCCCAAGCGCACCGAGGTTTTGATCGAACAGGTACGGGACTTCATCGAAAGCCTGGCCGTTCGACCATCGCGTGGCGCTCGACGCATCGGGATCATTGACGACGCCGAAACTCTCAACCTGCCGGCGCAGAACGCTCTGCTCAAAACTCTCGAAGAACCCCCGGCTCAAACCGTCATTTTCCTCGTCAGCAAGAGCGAGCGCGCGCTGCTCGATACAATACGTTCGCGGACCCGCCCGGTGCGTTTCGGACTACTCCAACCCGCTGAGATTCAGGCCATCCTGAAGGCGCGTGCCATGCTCTCAGAAGAAAAAGCCGGCGCCATCGCGCGACTCGCGCGCGGAAGTGTAGCGCGGGCCCTCGCCCTGGCAGCTGGCGCTGAGCCTCCGATATCGGAGCTCGTGCGCGCCCTCGATGGCGCCGCCACCATGGATTTCGTGCAGGCTCATTCGTTGGCGCAGCAATTCTTCAGCAGCCGCGATGAGGCGGCGGATAATTTTGAGCTCATCGCACGGATACTTGAGGAAATGCTATGCTTCAAACTGCTCGGAGCGGCAATGAATCCGCCCACACCGGAGGTGGCCGCCATCATGATGCATTTCGCCCGATCGGTTGACACCGAAACGATCGGTATTCTGTTTCAACGAACGCTCGAGGCGCACACAGCGGTCAACGAGATGGCGAACCCACGCTTGCAAGCTGAAAATTGGTGGATGACTGTGGCATCGGTGCTGAGAGGCGGCTGATGGCAACCCATTCGGATCCGTTTGAAGATCAACCCACCACTTCAAAGATCGTCGCCGTCAGTCTGCAGCGGGTCGGTCATCTACATAACTTTCTTAGCGCGGGACTGGCTCTAAAGCGCGGCGACCGGGTGGTGGTCGAGACTGATATCGGAACCCGCATTGGCACCGTCGAAATTGAGCCGCACGATCCCCCACCAAGCCTCGATCTGAGTCTGCTTAAGCCCGTGATGCGGATCGCAGATGAGCACGATTACCGACTCGAGGAGGACATTCTGTCGCGCCAAGCCTATGCTGAACAGTTATGTGTTGAGCGAATCCGTCAACGCGATCTGCTCATGAAGTTGGTGAGCGTGGACTATAACCTCGAAGGCCGCAAGGCGGTTTTCTACTTCAGCGCGGACGGCCGCATCGACTTCCGAGAATTGGTGCGCGATCTCGCCCAGGCCTTGCGCGTCAGGGTGGAGATGAAACAGATCGGCCACCGAGATGAGACCAAGGCGATCGGCGCGATTGGGCCATGCGGCCGGGAACTCTGCTGCTCGTCATGGTTGCGTGATTTCGATTCGGTCACGGTTAAAATGGCACGCGACCAGGGACTGGCACTGAATCCCTCGCGTTTGGCCGGAATGTGCGGCAGACTCAAATGTTGCCTGCGCTACGAGTACGCGTCCTATCTCGATCTCAAAAAAACCCTGCCGAATGTCGGCAAACGGGTGGAATCGCTTAAAGGTAATGGCAAGGTGTTACGTCAGAATATCCTCAAGCAGACGGTTTTAATCCAACTCGAAGACGATGGCGGAGTGGTCGAAGCAACACTCGAGGATCTGGTCGGAGCCCGGCAGTCTCAGCAGGAAAATCCGACCGACGCATGAGCGAGCGAGTCATGGAGCACGAAGGGCGCTCGGCCAATGAACTCGAGGCCATAACCCGCCGCCGCGCCGCATCCATAGTCCAAAATGACTGAACGAGTGCACATCACTACCGCAATCTTCTATTGCAACGGTGCTCCTCACGTAGGAAGCGCTTACGAGGCGCTAGCGGCTGATACTTTCGCGCGAGTGTTGCGACGCAAACTTGGGCACAACCAGGTCACGTTCCTCAGCGGAACGGACGAGCACGGAGATAAGATTCGCCGCGCTGCAGTCGCCCAAGGACTGGCGCCCAAGGTTTACACCGACCGTATGAGCGAGATCTTCCGCCAGGCGTTTGCCGGACTTAACGTCACAGCGGCTGCGCGCGAGACTCCCGCGGTGGATTTTTGGGTACGGACCACCGATGAGGTTCACGAGAAATTCGTGCAGCAGATGCTGTTACGCACCTACCAGCGCGGCGACATCTATTTCCGCGATTACGAGGGTTTGTACTGCGTCGATTGCGAGCGATTTTATACCGAAAAGGAGCTCCTCCCGGGTAATCTGTGCCCTTCTCACAACAAGGCTGTCGAATTGATCAGCGAGGGCAACTATTTTCTGAAAATCGAGAAATACCGCGGGCAGGTCCTGGCACATCTCAAGTCGAATCCGGACTTTATCCGGCCGGAGCGCTACCGGAATGAAGCGCTTAACATGCTCGCCGAGCCGCTGAGCGATTTGTGTATCTCCCGTCCGAAGGCCCGACTGGACTGGGGTATCGAACTGCCGTTTGACACCAATTACGTAACCTATGTTTGGTACGACGCCTTCTGGGCTTATGTGAGCGAGCCCGCAACCCGGATGGGTCTCGAAACGTTCGCCCGCGAAATCTGGCCCTATACCGAGCATTTTATCGGCAAGGATATTCTCAAAACGCACGCGGTTTATTGGCCACCGATCCTGCTGGCCGCCGGGTTACCGCTGTTCCGCCATCTCAACGTCCATGGCTGGCTCAACTTTGGCGGAGCCCGAATGTCCAAAAGTTCTGGCAACGTTGCCGATCCGGTCTCCTACGAACGAACCTTCGGTTCCGACGTCCTGCGCTACTTTGTGATGCGCGAAATAGTTTACGGACTCGACGGCGACTTCTCCGAGGAACGTCTAATCGAACGGTACAATGCGGATTTGGCCAACGACCTTGGCAATCTCATCAGCCGAGTGCTGTCGATGGCTGCACGCTATTGCGACGGTCAGGTGAAGACCGCGCCGCAACGCGTGCTAGACGGTGCATACGAAGGAGTCAACTGGTCGGCTATAGAACGGCTTCCCACGCCGGTTATCGATCGCGTCGCCGAAGATCTCGACTTCAAGCGAGCACTGGACGACGTCTGGGCAGCGTTGGACGCAGGCAACAAATATATTGCCACCAGTGCGCCGTTCAACCTTGCCAAAGACCCGGCACGACTGGATGAGGTGGCACAGATTATTGCCAATCTCCTCGAAGCATTGCGGGTAATTGCGGACGCTCTTCAACCCTTCATGCCGGTGACCGCCCGCAAGATATTTGAGTTGCTCAATATCGACCAGAGCCGCGCACACGCGCCCTACGGCGATGGCCTCAAGCCAGGTCATAAGGTCAGGCCGCCGGTCGCGTTGTTCCCGCGAATCGAAAAGACTTCAAAGCCATAGAGGCGCAATGGTCCCCTGCGACCATTTCTCTCGCACTCATGCACTTGACAGACAGTCATTGTCATCTCGCGGACAAACGTCTCTATTCGGACCTTGATGAGATCATCGGGCGCGCGCGGCTCGCCGGGGTGAGGACAATCATTTCAGTCGGCGCCATCGGGTCCATCGAAAGCGACCGGCTTACGGTCGAAATCGCTGAGCACACGCCAGGCGTCTGCGCAGCGGTCGGCGTGCATCCGCATCACGCAACCGACTGCACCAGTAAGCGGCTTGAGGAGCTGCGTGAACTCGCAAGGTCGCCAAAGGTGGTCGCGATCGGTGAGAGCGGGCTCGATTTCCATTACATGTACTCACCGGCCGAGGTTCAGGAGGCATCATTGCGGCGTCATTTGGAACTTGCCGCGGAACTGGACAAACCTATCGTGATTCACTGTCGGCAGGCCGAAAAGCGGCTCGCTGCCATCATCGCGGAGATGACTCTGCCACGGCGGGGCGGCGTGGTTCACTGCTTCACGGGTGACACTGTCGCCGCCGAGACTTTTTTGAAACTGGGGTTTTATCTGTCTTTTTCTGGGATCTTGACCTTCCGCAACGCTCAACAAGTGCGCGATGCAGCCGCTCACGTTCCCCTCGACCGATTGATGATCGAAACGGACGCGCCATATCTGGCGCCGGAGCCTTATCGTGGCCGGCGCAACGAACCCGCCTATGTGATCCGAACTCTCGCGGTTCTGGCCGAGATTCACCAGACACAACCGGAGCTGCTGGCCGAAAAGATCCGCAACAATGCCCGTCGTCTGTTCGGTTTGGACACGGTATTGATAGGCGTTTTATAGGACCGTTTATTCTTGAACGGTAGACTACTTTGTATTAACTGTCTGGTTACTTCTTCCTGACTCGACGGTTAGCAGTGGAACGCTCTCGCGATTTAGCGCGCACCCGCGAACGCATCGTTAAAGCTGCCCTTACGGAATTTGCGGCACACGGTCTGGCGGGAACCCGCTGTGACGATATCGTTCGCCGCGCACGCGTCAACAAACGGATGTTGTTCTACTGCTTCGGCTCCAAAGAGGAGCTTTACCGCGAAATCCTGCGCCGCAAATTCAGTGAGCGCGCAAACCTGTATGAGGCGGCGCCGGGGGATATTGGACGCGCGATATTGCATTGGTACCAGGCGTTTGCCAGCGACCTCGAATGGGTGCGGCTGCTTGAATGGGAAGCGCTGGACACTACTGGTCGCCCACTGGTCGGCGAGAGGGACCGTCGCCGCTACCTCAAGCGCACGCTCGAAAGCCTGCGGCGCGCCCAAAGAGATGGGCTGGTGCAGGGAGATGTGGACCTCATCCAACTTCAGATTTCGATCATCGCACTTACGGCTTTTCCGCTGGCTTTTCCACAGATGACCCGGCTGACGAGCGGACTGGCGCCGACCGATCCTCGCTTTCAGCGCAAGCGCATCCGATTTCTGCGCTGGCTGGGTGAGCGCTTGTCATCGGGGGTGGCCGGCACACCAGATGCACAGGACCCGCGAGCCACGTCAAAGCACGACAGGCTGAGGACCATCAGGCAGCGTCCTCCATCTTCCGGCGGTTGAGAGCTGAACCCATGACTGCTGCGGCACCAAACAGCCGAACTCTCGAGAGCAAATTAAATAGCGCCGGCGAGATGGCGGGAGCTGACTCGCCGCGCAACGACACGTCGCAGAGGCACAAGCTTGAGCATCGGCCCGCTGCGGCGCCTCACAAGTGGGTAATCGCCATCTCGGTGATCCTGGGACCGATTCTCGAAGTCCTCGACTCGACCATAGTGAACGTATCGCTGCCCCACATGCAGGGCTCATTTTCCGCTAGCGTTGACGAAATCGCGTGGGTCGTTACCAGCTATCTGGTCGCGAATGGAATCATGATCCCGATGACGGGATGGATTTCGGCCCGGTTCGGACGCAAGCGCTACTTCATATTATCGTTGTTGAGCTTCGTCTGCGCCTCGGCAGTGTGCGGTGCAGCGCAGAGCCTCGGTGAGATGATTGTTTTCCGACTGGTTCAAGGGCTGGCGGGTGCGGCGATGGTGCCGTCATCCCAGGCCATAATGATGGAGACCTTTCCGCCTGAAGAGCAACAACTGGCGATGGCAACCTGGGGAGTTGGCATGATGGTGGCCCCGGTCGTCGGGCCGACCCTGGGCGGATGGATCACGGACAATTGGAACTGGCGCTGGAACTTCTACATCAACGTTCCGATCGGCATCGCCGCCCTGATCATGGTTTCCGCGTTCGTGCACGATCCGGCATATATTGGCCGCCGCCGCGAGGGGAGCAAGATCGACTGGTTGGGCATTGTTTGCCTGGTGGTGTGGTTAGGGCTGTTGCAAATCGTCTGTGATCGCGGACAGCGTGCCGATTGGTTCAGCTCGGCCTGGGTAATTTGGGCAACCAGCTTTTCGGGACTGGCAATGGTCCTGCTCATTTTTCACGAACTGCGATTTCCGGAGCCAATAATCGAACTTCACATCTTAAAAGTCCGCCAGTTTTCGTCGGCTGTGGTCGTGGTGGTGCTGCTCAGTTTTATTCTCTTCGGGAGTGGATTTCTCAATCCGGTCTTTCTCCAGGAATTTATGGGTTATACCGCCTGGCGTGCCGGACTTGTAATGCTGCCACGCGCAATCGCCGGCATGGCCTCGATGTTGCTGGCGGGTCAAATCGCGCGCGCCGGATACGATAACCGCCGGCTCATCGGTGTCGCTTTCGCCATTGTGGCTTACGCCTTATGGCGGATGAGCGGCTGGGACCTCGATGTCAGTATGGCACGACTGATGTTTGATAGCTTCATTCTTGGCGCGGGTCTGGGATTGAGCTTCCCGATCCTGTCAGCAGCGGCGCTATCGTGCATTCAACGCGAAAAGATGGGCTACGCGGCGAGCCTCTACAACATGACGCGTAATACCGGCGCGGCCGTAGGAATTGCCTACCTGACCAATATGCTGCTGAGTCATCAGCAGGTGCATCAATCTTATCTCGTCGAGCATTTCTCGGTGTTTGATGCATGGCGGATCAGCAACGCAGGCACTTATTTGCCCGGCTCCCCGTCATTTCGTTACGTCGAACAGCTGGTAACTGGACAACATCAGGGATTGGGGCTGGTGTACCACGTCGTCCAGCAACAATCAGCCATGTTAGCTTTCAACGATATCTACCGCATGCTGGCAGTAATCGCGCTGATGACCATACCGTCTTTCACATTGTTTCAAAGTGCCCGACCTCAAGCGTCGACTGCCGTCACACATTGAATGTGACTCAGCTCGACCAGCGATCATGCTGTCAGGTCCCTCTGGCTCGGGCGAGTCGCTTGCCATACTGCCTGTCTTTGTATGAGGCTGTTCGCGAGACCAATCGAGGTTCGGTCCGGGAGGAAAACATGTCGGAATTAAACGAGTTCAATCAGAAGGTTATTGCTGAGTTTCGCGCCAACCAGGGCAAGGTGGGTGGCCAGATGGAAGGGGTTCCGCTACTCCTCCTGACCACAACGGGGAGGAAGACTGGTCGCAAGATAACGAAGCCGCTGGCTTATTCCCAGGACGGCGACCGGATTTTTGTAATCGCGTCCTTTGCTGGTTCACCGCACAATCCGGCCTGGTTTTGCAACCCCGAGGCTAATCGAATGGTGACAGTCGAGGTCGGGACGCAACGGTTTGAGGCGCGAGCGCGGATTGTCAGTGGTGAAGAACGAGATCGGCTTTTCAAGCTCCAGGCCGACAGAATGAACATTTTTTACGATTATCAAAAAAAGACCACGCGCCAGATTCCGGTGGTAGTGCTCGAACGCGTCAATTAGGTGAGCAAGCAAGTTCGGCCCGCTCCGCATATTCTAAAAAAGCGGTAGCCCTGAAGTCCGCAACACGGTTCTTTTGGTAGCCGTCGCTTTGCCCTCAATCGGTGCCGGGTGCCGCGCTCAACGAACACGAGCGAGCCATCACAGCAGGGTCAAATCGGTCGCGATTGAAGGGAAAATCCGCTAGATGTCGCGAGATAGCCTCGTCGCTGCCATAGGATTCGGCTCGTGTCATCGTGTGCAAAAGCATAGCCACAAACGGCAGGAAGATGAAAACGCTCGCCCACGCAATATGAGCGGCATGAATCATGAAAAGCATCGTAATCGCGAACGTGACGATACCGCCATAGAGCAGCGGTCCCAGCAGCGCACGAGAGGGGATGGCGGTCACGACACCGAGCGGTTTGCCAGGCCCACGGTTAAGCCCGTAATCGAGCATCTGGAAAGCTCCGATGCTGGCGGCTGCTACTAAGAACCAGCCCAAATAGTTGCTAATGGGAACCCCGAAGTGAGGGCCCGGTGGGTCGTACCAGAAAATCTTTCCCAAAAACCAGTGCTCACCCAGCACGCTCAAGGGGTCAACCACCAGATCAACCATTACCATCAACATCGCCGCCATCAACCAGACACGGGGCGAACGCCGAATCTGCCAGGTATCGAGCACTCGCAGATCCCAACCTTGTCGATAAAGCGGCGAGCATAGTAAGAGCGCAACCGTATAACTGGCAAATGCCAGAAATGTGTATGAAATCGAATCAAAGAAGGGAATGCCGAACACCCATAGCTCTTTGCCTCGCGTAGCTTCAACGTAGTGGTACAAACCAAATGGGAATCCGTTGTGCACCGAACTGTATTCACAGAGAAAGCCTATAGAGTACGTCAGGAGCGAGAACAGTAAGGTCGTACGGACACCAAAATTACTGATCGATATGAGCAAGAAGGCGACTAGGAAAACAAAGACGTAGGGGCGCAATGCGATCGTTGAAAGCAGCAGATACATCAGCAGTCGCCGACATAGCCGTGAGTTCGGAAGAATTCAATAGCTCTGCGTAAGGCATCATCGATGGGACCAGGCCGGTATCCTAATTCCATCGAGGCTTTCGATGAGTCGAAGAACATTTTCTTGCGGGCCATTCTGACCTCGGTAAGACTGGCTCTCGGGGGTCGATGAGTAAGCGTACGTGAGACCGCCTCGGCCACCAGCGCGAATCCGAACGCAACTGTCAGCGGCAGTCTCACGCGCGGGGCGGGCACTCCGGAGAGGCGCGACAGTCGCGCGAACATCTCCTCTAAAGTAAGGTTTTCGCCGCCCAGGATGTACTTCTCACCAATACGGCCCTGCTCACAAGCCAATATGTGGCCGCGTGCACAATCTTCCGCCGCAACCAAATTTAACCCGGTATCGATATAGGCGGGCATCCGGCGGCGGAGAAAGTCCACGATGATCCGTCCGGTCGGGGTCGGCTTGTAATCATAGGGCCCGATCGGTGTTGAAGGGTTGACTATCACAACCGGGATTCCCGCCTGTGCCGCCTTCATTGCTTCACGCTCGGCCATGAACTTCGAACGTTTATAGGCACCCACCATCATCTCGACTCCCACGGGGGTATCTTCACGGCCGATCCCGTCGGCGCCGATTCCCAAGGTACCGACGGTGCTGGTGTGGACTATACGGCGGACTTTGGCGGCTTGAGCGGCCGCAATGACATTGCGCGTGCCATCGACATTCGTGGCAAACATAGCAGTTTCATCCACCACCCAAAGCCGGTAGTCCGCCGCAACGTGATAGACGTACTCACAGCCGCGCACGGCCCGCTCGACTGCCTCACGATCGCGGATGTCGGCAAAAGCAAACTCGCAGTCCAAGCCCGCCAGCCCCCGCCGATCGGCATCTGTGCGGACCAGGGCGCGCACGGAAATGCCTTGAGCAAGCAGGGCGCGCACTAGATGGCAACCCACAAAACCATTGGCCCCTGTCACGAGAGCGACGCGTGTGCTCATCAACTATTGGTTATACGCCTTTGGATAGCCGCGGCGGCTGAGCGTCCGGCAATCACTGCACTCTCGATCGTTGCCGGCAGACCCGTCTGAATCCAGTCGCCAGCCAAATAAAGATTTGGCACGACGGTTTTGACGGTTGGCCGGGCCGCATCAGAAACAGGATCGGGTGCAAACGTTGCATGTTTCTCCTTCAGCACAAGCGCCTTTATGAGCCGCGCAGACCGCGCCGCTGGTACCATTGCACGCAGGTCGCTCATGACCATCTTAAGCAGCTCATCGTTCGGGAGATCAGCCAATTCGCTGGCACCGCTGATCACGAAGCTAAGGTATCCAGGATGCCGGGCTCCGTGTCGACGAAAGATACGGCGCTTGTTAAACAGCCACTGAGTCACCGTGCCCACGAAACCCACAAATGCTGAATTAGTAACTTCCCGATCGAGCCATACATGGAGGCAGATGATGGGTGAACTTTTAAGTCCCTCGATGCGCGCAAAAAACTGGTCGCGCGCAATGGTATCCGGTAGTAATCGGCATAGCTGAGGCGGCGGGACTGCAGCGATAACATAGGAGGCCCGCAAGCCAGTTCCGTCGCGGAGCCGTATTCCGGATATGAGGCCGTCGGTGAACTCCAGCCGATCGACGATTCGGTGGCTTGCGACCTGGCCACCATGCCTTTCAATAAATTCTCGCGCGGCGGCGCAATAAAGATCGCTTAGCCCCACCCTCGGATACAGGAAGGCCGAATCGGCGCGGCGCGCAAAAAAT
>Ga0209581_1004932_pt1 | contig 10463 bp, 13 predicted proteins | sample Coa_R2_FD_187160 | JGI IMG/M metagenome (GOLD analysis project Ga0209581, IMG submission 187160) | Surface soil microbial communities from Centralia Pennsylvania, which are recovering from an underground coalmine fire - Coalmine... | ecosystem: Environmental > Terrestrial > Soil > Unclassified ...
ACAACACGCTATGCGCCAGCACTCCGGCACCGATGGCCACGATCGCCTCGACGGTCATCCAGACGACGGTGACCTGTTCCACGCGCACGCCGGCGCGGATGGCCTGGACGCGTGCCGCCTGCGATGATGGCGTCGACAGGGTCATTGGTGGTGTGGCCATACATGCTCCGGGTGATGCAATAAGACCGTGCGATCGGCCGGCGTGAGGCGCCGCAGCACCTCGCGAACGGCGTGCATGCCGCGACTGACCTCATCATGGCGGATGGGCACATACTGCTGAAACTCTCGCCAGTAGTGCCCCAGTTCCTCATCCAGCGCACGTCCAAACAGGATGCGCGCGCCGTAGTCACCGATCTCCTGCAGAATCCAGAGATAGAAATAGAAGCCGAACAGCTCGGCCCGCACTGTAAGTTGGCCGCGACTCCGCAGGTATGCGCGCAGGAACATCTCGAACCGCGGCCCCGTGAAGAAGACGAGGTCGCGCTCGGGCGGGGCCAGGGCGATGGCATCCCAGTCGACGAGATAGAGCCGGCCATGGCCATCTTTGATAATGTTGGCCGTGTTGGGATCGCCGTGGGTGAGGACGAGACGACGCTCTTCCCCGCGTCCTGTGGCCTGCGCCTCCTCCAGCATGTGGAGGGTAGCGGCGATGTCATCGTGCTGCTCCCGCAGCAGGCGATCCACCTCTCGCCCGATCGACGTACGCAGTCCGGGCGCCCCATCTCTATTGTGCAGTAGACGCAGCAACCTCGAACGGTAGGGGATCTCCAGCACATCCTTCCTCACCGCGAGGGTCCGCGGGAGGGCGCTCGCACTCTCATGAACGCCGGCAAGGAGAGCAGCCAGCCGTTGCCAGTCGGCGTCGACCAGCGGCTCGTCCATGGCGGTCGCCCCGTCGATGTGCTCGAACAGTGCGACGACGTAGTTGCCATAGCGCAGATAGGGCAGGCCCGACCGCGTAGCGTAGGGAGCGAGCACCACATCTTGCCGCCGGGCAACACGCAGCCAAGAGGTTACATGAAGCGCACTCTCGACTACGGTGGCATCATGTCCGCTCGCGGCGCGCGCTTTCAGGAAGTACCTTGAGCCGGTCGCGGTCTCCGCGCGATAGCTGTAGCCGTCTTCGCCCAGGGGCAGGAAAGTGAGGCCGGTGACGTTAAGATCGTAGACGTCTTCCAACCGTCGCATCAGGTCGCGCGTATCGATGCCCGAGGTATCAGCCTTCATCTGTCATGTACCCGCCCCATGGTACCCTATCGGTGAGACAGGGTCCAGATGGATCACGCGATGTAGAGTCGGGTGGGTTATGGCGTACACTGATGGACGGGGCAAACATGATCAAGGACAAGAGCATCTACGACCCGGTTGAGCCGGGCGATGGTTATCGCGTGCTGGTGATGCGCGTCGTGCGCGATAAGTCCATCTTCGAGCAGCGCGCCTACGACCTCTGGATGCGCTCGCTCGGGCCCACCAGGGACTCGCTGCAACGCTGGTGGGACGGCAAGATCGATACACCGCGGTTCTACGCCGAGTTCCGGCGCGACGTCTCGCGGCGCGCCCTGGCTCGTCTGCGCGCCCTGGAGCGCAAGCACGGCACCGTCACCGTCCTGTGCCGGGAGCGGTCCCCGGACCCCTGCCACCGCTACGAGCTGGTCCAGATGTACAGGGAACTCTATCCCGAGGCGCCCGCGACTCAGACCCGCGGATAGGTCACGGCGTAGGTCCAGACGACCCCGAATACAAGCAGCCCGCCGACGACGACCAGCAGATGGAATAGTTCGTGGTAGCCAAAGACGCGCGGGAAAAAGTTGGGCCGCCGCCGCGCATAGACCAGCGCCCCCACCGTATAGAGGAGGCCGCCCGCGCCCAGACCTTCAATGGCGCCCAGCGGCACCGCGGTCACCAAGACAGGTAGGGCCGGAACGGCCAGCCAGCCCATGGCCATATACACCAGGGTTGTGCTCCAGCGCGGCATCGGCGGCCTGAAGACCACGCGCAGGATGCCGAGCAAGGCCAGCGTCCAGATCGAGGCCAGCAGCGCCACGCGCAGCCAACCGGAGAGCAGGTTGAAGCACAGCGGCGTATAGGTGCCGGCAATCTGCAAGTGAATGTTGGTGTGGTCGATAGCCCGCAAGCGCTGGTGCCACACCCCCTTCCAGCGGCCGATGTGGTAGACCGCGCTGCCGGCATAGAGCGCGATGGTGCTCAAGCCATAGACCAGCATGGAGATCAGGCGGGGCGTGTCGCCGTAGCTGCGATAGCAAAGGGCAACGGTTATGATGATCGCGCCGAGGGCGGCGACGGCGTGCAACCAGCCCCGCAGCAGCGGTTTACTCTCGCCGGCGGGTGCGCCAATCGGCAGGGCAGTGGTCTGCTGGATCAGCATAACTAGAGTTACATCGTCGCCTTGATCGCCCGCCCGCGTGTTACAGTCGGCGAGTAGATGGTCCGCACACCTGTAGGGACATTCCTAACGCCTAGCGCCTATCCCCAAGCGCCTTCAGATGGTCCGCACACCTCCAGGGTAATTGTTGGCGCGGCAAAGGGGAATATGACCATCTGGTGGCCGCGGCGTGGTAGCATCGACATAGACGCCAGACAGCCGTGGGGAATGGAGAGAGCGATGCGCATCTACGAGTATGCCGCTATGACGGAGGAGGAACGGCGGGTGGTGCTGCGCCGTTCCACGGCCACCATCTTTAGCCGCGAGAACCTGGACGGCATCCAGGCCATCTACGATGAGGTGCGCCGCGACGGCGACGCCGCGCTGGTGCGCCTCTTGCAACAGTTCGACGACGTCACCATCTCCCCGGAGGAGATCCGCGTCAGCCCGGAGGAGATCGCCGAGGCCGCGCGCAGCGTCTCTGTGCCCGTGCGCGAGGCTATCGCCGCCTCCATCGACGCCGTGCGCCGCTACAACGAGCGCCTATTGCAGGGCACCTCGTGGCTTGCAGAGATGGCGCCCGGCGTGGTGTTGGGCGAGAAGTGCACGCCCATCGACCGCGTCGGGCTGTACGTGCCGTGCGGCAAAGGCTCGTTCCCCTCGGTGCTGGTCATGATCGCCACCCCGGCGCTGGTAGCCGGCGTGCGCGAGATCGCCGTGGTGGTGCCGCCGATCCGTGGCCGGAAGACGGTAGACTCCGCGGTGCTGGCGGTGGCCGACCAGCTCGGCCTGAACGAGATCTACCGCAGTTCCGGCGCCGCCGGCATCGCCGCGCTGGCCCTGGGCACATCGACCATCCGCCGCGTGCGCAAAATCGCTGGGCCCGGCTCACCGCCGATCACCGCTGCGCAGCTCCTCGCGCAGGTCGAGGGCGTCGAGATGGCGGTACTGGCCAGCTCCTCGGAGAGCCTGATCCTGGCCGACGACAGCGCCGACCCGCGCATCCTGGCCGCGGACTTCCTGAACGAGGCCGAGCACGGGCACGACTCGGCAGCCCTGCTGGTCACGCCGTCGCGCGAGCTGGTCGAAGCGGTCCGGCGCGAGGTTGAGGTGCAGCTAGCCGCGCTGCCCGAATGGCGTCGCGCCTTCGCTCAGTCGGCCACCACACGCTACGGCGGCGCGATCATCGTGCGCGACCTGGATGAAGGCATCGCCTTCGCCAACGAGTACGCCCCCGAGCACATGCAGGTGGCGACGCGCGATCCGCTCTTCGTCTTGAGCAAGCTGGAGAACGCGGGCGAGATCCTTTTGGGCCAGAACACGCCCATGTCGGCCGCCAACTTCGCCATCGGGGTACCGGCCACGCTGCCCACCGGCGGCTTCGCCAAGGTCTCCTCGGGCGTCACCGCGCACAGCTTCCTCAAGCGCAGCTCGGTCGCCTACCTGAACCGCGAGGCCCTGGCCGGCATGGCCAACACAGTCATCGCGCTGGCCGAGCACGAGGGCTTCCCGCAGCACGCCGCATCGATTCGACTGCGCGGCTTGGGCCGGTAAGAGGAGTCAGACCTCGCCTTCCCGTTCTTCCATCGCGACGGGGACCTCTGTCCCTTCGTAGAAGACGCTGACCGGTACAGACACCTCAATACTCTTGAACCGCACCGTCTCATCGGGGCCATATTCCTCGAGCATCCAGCCTTCAGGAGTACGCCGGTAGACTTCGACGGCCTGGTGTCTCGTAGCAACTAAGACGTACTCCTGCACGCTTGGGCAGGCCCGGTAGTACCCGAACTTGTCCCCACGATCATACGCTTCCGTGCTCTCAGACAACACCTCAACGATCACACGGGGACTGCGCACCTCCCGGACCGCCCCTCTGTCACCTGGATCGCAACTCACACTGACATCGGGGAACGTGTAGCGGCTGACGGAGAGCCGCGTCGCCGCATCGCTGTTACGAGCCCGGCACCCTCCCGGTAGGGCTGAGCGAAGAGCGTAGTAGACGTTACCCGCGATGTCGGCATGATCGAGGCTGCCCCCCGACATCAGATAGACGTGGCCGTCAATGTATTCATATTTCGCGTCGGGGTTGCGATCAAGCAGCCGACGCCACTCCTCTACCGTCATTCGTGGCAGTTCCTGGGCTACCAATTGTTCGCCTCCTTCTCCGCTCTCTTCCTCTATCCTAACGTGGCGAAGCCGAAACGGATAATCGACATCAGCCGTCGTGAATGGTCGCGCGGCGGTGCACAAGGGCGATAGGGGGTGGCCACTAAGGGACGCTGACCACCCCGAACCTTATGAGGATGTCTGCGCTTGGAATCGGCGCCCTCTGGCCGGGATGCGCCTACACACCGGCGCGCGTGTCGATGATGCGTATCGCGTCGCCCGCGGCCACATACGCCCGCCGTGCGGACGCGTCCAGCGCAATCCCCTGGATGGACGCGCCCAGTGTAAGCATCCGCACAGGCCGGCCGTCGGCCGCATCGAGCACGGCAACGGCCGTATCCAGCACCACGAGGACGTGGCCGCTACCGGGTGCCGCGACGACGGCGGTCGGCAGAGCGTCGAGCCGTCGCATCCTCAGCAGAGAACAGGTGCGCGCGTCGACGACGGCCAGGTAGAAGCGGTCGTAGGTCTCTACGCCCGGCCCCGAGACGCCATAGCCGAGCACGAAGGCCCGGCCGGTGCGCCCGTCCACGGCCAGCGCACCGCAGGTCATGGCCGGTCGCAGCGATGTGGTTCGCAGCAAGCGGCCTGTTCGCTCGTCGAGCATGATCAGGCTACAATCGGCATTGGCGGCGAAGACCCGCCCGAGCCGGCTCTCCACCGCCACGGCTTCCGGCCCCTCGGGCAGGGCTATGCTGTGTAGCACCGTCGCGCTGGTCGCGTCGAGCAGCCGCACCATGTTGGCGCCGAGCATGGGCTTGCCGGTCGCGGTAAAGGCGTAGCTGGCGACGGCCGCCAGGCCCCTGCGCTCGTCCACCGCGACCGGGCCGGAGACGAATCCGACGGTCGGTATCGTGCGCAGCGGGGAGAGCGTGCGCTCGGACAGCACGCTAACGCTCCAGCGCGAAGCGACAAAGATGCGCCCGGCCGCCCCATCCAGCGCTATCGCCTGCGGCTGAACATCAACCGCCGCCGTGCGGATGACGGCACCGCTGGCTTCATCGATGGCGCTGATGGAGCCCTGTGCCCACTGGTTGGATCCCATTGTCGTCACGAAGAGGCGCCCCATACGCTCATCAACTGCAATACCCCCGATGGACGGGCTGATCGCGATAGTGCGTTGCAGCATTCCGGAGCCTGCGTCGAAAACCCGTATGCCAGTGCGGGCAAGGACGAACACGCGATTCGTACGCCCATCGACTGCCACCATCTCGCGCTGCACCGGCACCTTGTGCGACCGGGTTTGTGGGGCCATGGCCGTACCGCGCCACGGGTCTACCTGAACGGCGTGCGCCTGTGCCCATAGCGCCAACAGCGCGAACGTGTAAGGAAGGGTGCGAGATGCTAACCGTCGCGGCATGGTCGGCTCCTTCGAGATGCGGCTACATGATATATACACCTCATCTCGCGCTGCGGTTCCAGACGTCGCCTGACTACGATAGACTAAGTCTAGTTTAGTCTATTGAGGACGTAGATGCGCCAGGTCAACATCCACGAGGCCAAAACCCACCTGTCTCAACTTGTCGAGGACGCCGCGCGGGGCAAGGAGATCGTCATCGCGAAGGCCGGGCGGCCGATGGCCCGTCTGATGGCCATCACAGCCGGGCGTCAATCGCGGCGTCCGGGATCGCTCGCGGGGCGTATCACCATAGCCGACGATTTCGACGCGCCGCTCCCGCCCGAAGTCCTCGCCGACTTCGAAGGCGAGGCCTGATGCGCCTCCTCCTGGACACGCACATCCTGCTCTGGTGGCTGGCTAATGCGCCGGCCCTGCCGACCCGTGCTCGCGAGCTAATCGCCGATCCGGCGAACGAGGTATTCGTGAGTCCGATGAGCCTCTGGGAAATCGCCGTCAAGACTCGCCTCGGGAAGCTGGTGGCCGACGCCGCCGAGGTGCGCACGGCGGCGCTGGCCGACGGCTTTGTCCCCTTGCCCTTCACCCTGGAGCACGCGCTGGCGGTGGCGCAGTTGCCCGATCATCATCGCGATCCTTTTGACCGCATCCTGGTGGCCCAAGCGCGCGTCGAGCCGCTGCATCTCCTCACACACGATGGGATCGTGGCGGCCTATGGCGGGGACGTCCTGCTGGTGTGAGCAACACAAACCATGTTCCGCCGCGGCACCTCCTGGCACCACGCGATCAAACCTCTCGCCTCTGGGCATAACGGGCTCGTCCTCGCCGGAGCGGCTGGCCCATATACTTAAGGGTAAGCGGCGCTCCCATGCGAGGAGCGCCCAACGGCGACGAAATATGGCGGAGGGGTGATGGCGACACACGAGGGGTTACGGCTGGCGGTGCAGCGGCAGGGGCGGCTGACGGAGAGCACGCTGTCCTTGCTGCATGCGATCGGCCTGGAGTTCGAGAGCTACAATCAGCGCCTCTTCTCCCCCTGCCGCAACTTCCCCCTGGCGCTGCTCTACGCGCGCGACGACGATATCCCCGAATACGTCGCCGCCGGCACCGTCGACGCCGGCATCGTGGGACAGAACCTGGTCCACGAAGAGGGGGCCGACGTGGCCGAGCTGCTCACGCTCGGCTACGGCTACTGCACGCTGGTCCTGGCCGTGCCCAAGGAGTCGCCGGTGCGCTCGCCCAAGGACCTGGCCGGCAGCCGCGTCGCCACCTCCTATCCGCGCTCGGCCCGCCGCTACTTCGCCGATCACGGCGTACACGACGTCGAGATCATCACCCTCAGCGGCTCGGTCGAGGTGGCCCCGGGCCTCGGGCTGGCCGACGCCATCGTGGAGATCACCGCCACCGGCTCGACGCTGCTGCTCAACGACCTGCGCCCCGTCGTGACGGTACTGGAGTCGCAGGCCGCCCTGGTAGCCAACCATGCCTCCATCGCCGATCCGGCCAAGCGGGCCGACCTGGACCGCCTGATCATGCGCATCAAGGCCGTGCAATCCGGACGCCAGTATAAGTACGTGATGATGAATGCGCCGCGCCGCGCCCTGCCGGAGATCCGCCAGATCCTGCCGGGCTTGCGCGATCCCACCGTGGTCGACCTGGCCGATCCGGAGTGGGTGGCGGTGCATGCCGCGGTGCGCGAGGAGGTCTTCTGGGAGGTGATCGAAGGGCTGCACAAAGCCGGCGCCTCGGAGATCCTGGTGGCGCCGATCGAGAAGCTGGTGAAGTGATGGCCGATGCGCAGATCGTCGTCGTCGATTACGGCGCCAGCAACATCAAGAGCATCGTGCGCGGCCTGGAACGCGCCGGGGCACAGGTGCGCGTGGCGCGCACGCCGGCTGAGATGGAGGGTGCCGATGGGCTGGTGCTGCCCGGCGTGGGCGCAGCCGGCGCCGCCATGCACGGCCTGCACGAGCGCGGGCTGGCCGAGCCGCTGTGCGCGGCCATCGGGCGCGGCCTGCCGTTTCTGGGCGTCTGCCTGGGCATGCAGTTGCTCTTCGGCCCGCAAGAAGAGGACGACGCGACAGGCCTGGGGCTGATCGCCGGACGCGTGCGCCGCCTGCACGGCGTGAAGGTGCCGCATATGGGCTGGAACAGCGTGGAGGGCTTGGCGGAGAATGCCGGTCCGCTGGCCGGACTGCCCCCGAACGCCTATGCCTACTTCGTCCACTCCTACGTCGCCGAGCCCGCCCCGGAAGCGGCCGGCGTCGTGGCGAGCACCACGGACTACGGCCAGCCATTTGTCTCGGCCCTGGCACGGGACAACATCTGGGGCACACAGTTCCATCCCGAGAAGAGCGGCGAGATCGGCGCCATCGTCCTGCGCAACTTCGTGCGGCGCTGTACCCGGAGTGCAGATCGATGATCGTCGTCCCGGCCGTGGACATCCTGGACGGGCAGGCCGTGCGCCTGCTGCGGGGCGACTACGATAGCGTGACCGACACGCGCGGCGACCCTGCCGAACTGGCGCGGCAATGGGCCGCCGATGGTGCGCGCCTCATTCACGTGGTCGATCTGGACGGCGCAAAGCAGGGCCGGCGGGTTAACACCGCGGCCGTCAGGCGCCTCTGCGCAGCCGTCACGGTCCCTGTCGAGGTGAGCGGCGGCCTGCGCACCATGGCGTCCATAGAATCGGCCTTTGCCGACGGAGCGGTGCGCGCGGTCCTGGGCACCGCCGCGCTGAAGGATGCGCACCTGCTGCGCAACGCCTTGCAGCGCTGGGGTGAGCGCATCGCCGTGGGCATCGACGCGCGCGACGGCTACGTCTCTACCGAGGGCTGGCGCGCCGCCTCGCAGACGGCGGCCACCGATCTCGCGCGCGAGGTGGTGGCGCTGGGTGCCACCTGCATTATCTACACGGACATCGCCCGTGACGGCACGCTGGCGGGACCGAATCTGCCGGCGCTGCGCGAGATGATCGCGGCGGCCGGCGTGCCGGTGATCGCCTCGGGCGGCGTCGGTAGCCTCGACGACCTGCGCCAACTGCGCCAGGCCGGCGCCTCCGGTGCCATCGTCGGGCGCGCCCTGTACAACGGAACGATCAGCCTGGCAGAGGCCATCGCGGAGGTTCAGGATGCTGACGAAGCGCATCATCCCCTGTCTTGACGTCACCGGCGGGCGCGTGGTGAAGGGCACGCGCTTTCTCGACCTGCGCGACGCCGGCGACCCAGTTGAGCTCGCGTCGTTCTACGCCCGCGGCGGCGCCGACGAGATCGTCTTCCTGGACATCACAGCCTCCAGCGACGGCCGCGCGGCCATGATCGAAGTGGCCGAGCGCACCGGCGACGGATTAGATATCCCCTTCACCGTGGGCGGCGGCCTGCGCTCGGTCGAGGACATGCGGCGCATGCTGGCGGCCGGCGCGGACAAGACCTCGCTCAACACGGCCGCCGTGCGCGACCCCGACCTGATCGCCCGCGGCGCCGCCGCCTTTGGCCGCCAGTGCGTGGTGCTGGCTATCGACGCCCGGCGCGACCGCACCGCACCGTCGGGCTGGCGCGTCTACACCCACGGCGGGCGGATGCCGACCGACCTGGACGCCGTGGCCTGGGCGCGCGAGGGCGTGCGCCTGGGCGCCGGCGAGATCCTGTTGACCTCGATGGACCGCGACGGCACGCGCGAGGGCTACGACCTGGAACTGACCGCCGCGGTGGCGGCCGCCGTGGACGTCCCGGTCATCGCCTCCGGCGGGGTCGGCACGCTCGACCACCTCTATGATGGGCTGACCGCCGGCGCCGCCGACGCCGTATTGGCCGCCTCGATCTTCCATTTCGGCGATTATAGCATCGCCGAAGCCAAACGCTTTCTCGCCGAACGCGGCGTTCCGATGCGCCTATGATCCCCGAGGGCCTGCGCTTCGACGCACAGGGCCTGGTGCCGGTGGTGGTACAGGAGGCCGAGACGCGCGAGGTGCTCCTGCTGGCCTATATGAACGCCGAGGCGCTGGAGACCACGCTGCGCACCGGGCGGGCGCACTTCTGGAGCCGCTCGCGCGGCAGACTGTGGCGCAAGGGCGAAAGCTCCGGCCGCGAGCAGATCGTGGATGCTCTTTATGTCAACTGCGAGGACAATAGCCTGCTGCTGACGGTACACCAACAGGGCGGAGCCGCCTGCCACACCGGCCATCCCACCTGCTACTACCGCAAGCTGACGGCGGACGGCACCTGGGAAATCGTGCAGCAGCGGGTCTTCGATCCCGCGGATGTCTACGGGCACGCATCGTCGCCCGACTCCGGTCAGGCGCAACGGCCGGCAGAAGACGGAGACAGAGCTATACTGAGACCAGAATAGATGCAGAACAGGAAGGGTTCGCATGGCGCTCTCCAGGACACAGACTCTCGATTGGCGGCTTCCCGACGACACCGAGGAATCCGTCGCGGGCACTGAGTGGCACCAATTCGCCATTTCCTTCGTCGTCTCCGCCTTGCGCACCTACGCCCTCGACGCCTCCCTGCCCTGGCACGTGGGCCACCAGCTCACCCTGATCGGTCCCGGCACGAGCAA
>Ga0209581_1004933_pt1 | contig 10462 bp, 11 predicted proteins | sample Coa_R2_FD_187160 | JGI IMG/M metagenome (GOLD analysis project Ga0209581, IMG submission 187160) | Surface soil microbial communities from Centralia Pennsylvania, which are recovering from an underground coalmine fire - Coalmine... | ecosystem: Environmental > Terrestrial > Soil > Unclassified ...
CATTCCGCGAGCAGCATCCGGACCAGGCGGACACCAGAGAAGATCCGTCAGGAATGGTTCGCGCGCAGCATTCCGCTGTGAAACAGTGGGCCGGCGGACGGAGTCCCGTGATGGGAGCCGAGGATGCGAGAACGGCTGGCGCTCCTGTATTGCGTATTGATTCTGCTTACAGCGGGTTGCGCCGCGCGCAAGCCTGGTGAGCCGATCAGGATTCAACCTTTACTCCCCTGAGCAGGACATTGAGATCGGACAGCGAGCCTCCGCCCAGGTCCGGCGGCAGGCAGATATCGTGAGTAATTCTGAGCTTGAAGGCTACATCCGCGCCGTCGGCGAACGCCTTGCCGCTACTGCCGAAGCAGGCAAGTACCCGTACACTTTCACGCTGATCAACGATCCCAGCATTAACGCCTTTGCGCTGCCGGGCGGTCCGATGTTCGTCAACTCCGGCGCTGTGACCGCTGCAGATAACGAAGCGCAGCTTGCAGGCGTAATGGCCCATGAGATGGCGCATATTGCGCTGCGGCATGGGACAAGCCAGGCTTCGAAGGCGAGCATTCTTCAGTTGCCGGCTGCGATTGCAGGGGCAGTGCTCGATCAGAGCGGCGCAGCGGGCCAACTGGGCCAACTCGGGCTGGGCTTCGGGCTGAACGCTCTGCTGCTCAAATATTCACGCCGCGCAGAATCGGAAGCGGATGCTCTTGGAGCTCGCATCATGGCCGAGGCAGGGTACAACCCCGTCGAGATGGCGCGATTTTTCGAGAAACTCGAGCGCGAGGGCGGTTCTCGGGCGCCGGAGTTTCTCTCCGATCATCCGAGTCCGGGCAACCGCGTCCGCGCTGTCGAGGCTGAGATCCGCGCCATGCCCGACAGGGAATACGCCGAGTATCGCATTGCCGACGCAGCACGGTTCCGGCACATCAAGGAACTCATTGGACAACTGCCTTCGCCGCGGCGCCCAGCGCAGGCAGTTGCTCTCCAGACTCCGCCGGCGCCCTCCGGCGCTTACCGCCGGCTTCAAGCGGGCGCGTTTACACTGGATTATCCGAGCGGCTGGGAGGCAGTCCACGATCATCAGACCGGGACAGTTGCTCTGGCTCCGCCGCAAGGCTTTCTCCAGGATGCGTCGGGAAGGGTTTCGATCGGGTGCGGCGCGCTGCTGAGTTTTTATAAGCCCACCCGCAGCCGCGGCCTTCGGCAGGATTCGAGCGAGCTGGCGAAGCTTCTCCAACAGAGCAACCCCGTGCTGCGCGCATTGGAGACTCCAGCCAGGGCGACCGTGTCAGGTCAGCCTGGCCTGATCACTCATCTTGTTGGCGAATCTCCTTATGGCGGGCGAGAACGCGATGTGTTGCTCACGGTGCAGCGGCCGGAAGGGCTTTTTTACATGATTTTCATTGCGCCGGACCGGCTCTGGCCAAGCCTCGAGCCGATCATTGAGCACATGGCGCAGTCGCTGCGATTTGGCGCGTGAGTTGTATGAGCGGCGCTCACGGGCTGCTTCCAGTCGAGCCGTTCCGAGGCTTCGCTCGTCCGCGGCTGTGCTGGGGCGCGGTGGGGATCCGCTTGGAACCTCCAGGTTGGCGGAGCGCGCGTCCCGCACGGGCGAGGCCAGCGCGCAGTCAGAGCGCCAGTCCACGAGCAAGCCGCCGCACGAAATCGACGTCGCCGTCCAGAAAGTCATAGCCGGGCAAGCGCTCTCGCGCCTCCCATCGCACCTGTTCGAAGACGCCGTTGCGCATTTCGCCGGCGAACTCGGTCACGTGATGGAAGATCAAGAGAATCGGCGCCCGGCGGGGATATTGAAATTCGTACCGAACAATCTCGGGCCCGATGGTGGCATCAATGCCGAGTTCTTCACGCAATTCCCGGCGCAGCGCATCACGAGGACTCTCGTACGGCTCGACCTTTCCGCCGGGGAATTCCCATTTGAGGGGGTGGCGGTCCGCGGCGCGCCTCTGTCCGATCAGAATCCGCCCGTCTTTCTCGATGACTGCGGCGACCACCATCAACCGCCTGCTCACGCCGGCATCCCTTGAAGCATCGCTTTATCGTGGCTGCGCAACCGGCTCGCATGTCCGCGGCGCGTCCTGCACTCTCGGAGCCGGCCCGGCGCTGCGGCATGCATCTGTACGCTCGCTCTACAATATTTCTACAACAGGGCCGCGGCCGGATCATGTTCAGCGAGCGCCTGCTCGATCACTTCAAGAATCCTCGCAACGTGGGTGAACTTGCGGATCCCGCGGTGCGGGTTGAAGTCTCGAATCCCGCGTGCGGGGATATCCTGCAACTTTCCGCGCGCTTTGAAAATGAGCGAGTGGCGGAGGCGCGCTACAAAGTCCGTGGCTGCACGGCCTCGATCGCGGCGGGCTCGGCGTTGACAGAGTTGATGACCGGCAAGACGAAGCAGGAGTTAAGCGCGATTCGCGCGGCCGACATTGAGAACGCTGTCGGGGGGCTCAGCGCCGAATCGAAACACGCCGCCGCGCTGTGCGCGGATGGTCTGAAGGCGCTGCTGCGGAAGTAGTCAACCGGCCAGAGCCGCGAGCACCGCACGAACCTCCCCGGGGTAAAAGCCGAACGGTCCGGGCCTGCTCTTGTAGGCCACGCGGCCGTCGGCCTTAATGACATACAGTCGGTCCGGCCAGGCAGTGTAGGCGCGCTCTGTGCGATTATCGAATGAATCCACGACGGCGGGAATCTGAATGTTCAGCTTGCGGACGCAGGACTCTGCGATCCCGCTGCGCTCCTCGTAGCTTCTCGGACTGGCGAAAATGACATTCTGGCGCACGTTGGCCTCCATCTGCCACACGTCACTCGCATGGGCCTCCTGAATGTAGACCACGTAGAATGCGGCTTTGCCGCCGTAGTCGCGCTGGAGCGCGTTGAGCGCGGGAACCTCCCGGCGAAAGGGCGGTCAAGTGTAGCTGCCGAAAATCAGGACGACCGGCCTGACGCCGCGGAAGTCCGACAGCCGCACGCGACCGGTCTTGTTGACGGTTTCGAGATTGAAATCGGGCGCCATATCGCCGACCTGGAGCGGGCCGGAACGCGCGCGCGTCCACAGCGTTTCGAAAGGCAGGACTAGAAAAGCGACGCCGGGCATTCCGGCGATGCGTCGCGCGAATTCCTCGGGCGGCCGTCTCATGATGGAATCGATATAAACGAGAAAGCCCGCATACGCGGCTGCGGCCGCAACGCCGAGCGCAATGAACACATGCCCAAGCGAGCGCATGGCTATTTAGTTTAGCGCGTCAGAAGCGCGATACAGCGGGACGCGGGCTGGGCTGTTCTGGGCGCCGGCTTCAGGGGCGCTTGCGCCGGGTCCGCGCCCGCGCGGGCTCGGGCTCAGCGAGCGAGAACTGTAGACGCTTTTCCACGGCGTCCACGCGATCGAGCCGGACGCGCACGCGGTCCCCAATCGCAAACGTCCGGCGCGTGCGTTCGCCGACAATGCGACGGGAGTTCTCCTGATAGGCGTAGCGCTCGCCGGGCAGAGCGTCTATGGGCACGAGCCCCTCGATGAAGAGCGTCTCGAGTTCGACAAAGAGGCCGAACTTTGTCGTACTGATGATCAGAGCGTCAAACTCTTCGCCGATGCGGTCGATCATGAATTTCGCCTTCTTCCACTCCACGAGTTCGCGTTCCGCTTCGGCGGCGCGCCGCTCGGCCTCCGAGGAATCGGCGGCAATCGCGCGAAGCTGGTCATCATCGAATCGCGGCGGCTTGCCCTCGAGCTGGTTGCGCAGAATACGGTGCACAATCAGATCCGGGTAACGGCGAATCGGCGAGGTGAAGTGCGTGTAGGTGGGGGCGGCGAGCGCGAAGTGGCCGAGATTTTCCTCGCTGTACCGCGCCTGCTTCAACGATCGCAGCATCAGGTAGCTGAGGATGCGCTCTTCCGGTTTGCCCTCGATCTGGCGGATCAGCTTCTGGTAATTGCGCGAAGAAATCGTAAACTGCGGGTCCGGGATGGTGATGTCGCGACGCGGCTTGGCGCCGGAGCTCCTGCGGTCGATGTTTCCGAACCGGCGTACGGGCATGGCGCCGATGCCCAGCGAATAGCCAAAGGTGACCGCGAGCTCTTCGAACTCGAGAACGCGCTTGGGGTCGGGCGGCTCATGGATACGGTAGATCGAGGGAATTTGGAGCGCCGAGAGGTGCCCGGCGACCGCCTCATTTGCGGCCAGCATGAACTCCTCGATGATGCGGTGGGCGATGTTGCGCGGGCTCCGGATGACGCCGATCATTTCGCCGAATTCGTCGAATTCAATCAGCGGTTCTGGCAGATCGAAATCGATGGATCCGCGCCGCATGCGCTTGCGGTTGAGGATGAGCGCAAGTTCCCGCATGAGCTCGAAGCGCTCCACCATGTCCGCATAGCGCGCCCGCAGGTCCTCGTCGCCCTCCAGGATGCGGAACACGTTTGTGTAGGTCATGCGGTGCGCGCTGCGGATCACGCCTTCTGCGAATTCCTGGGAGACAATGTCGCCGCGGTGATCGATTTCAAGCAGGACCGACAAGACCAGGCGGTCGGCGCCGGGCCGGAGCGAACAGATGTCGGTTGAGAGCTCCAGGGGCAGCATGGGCGTCGCGCGATCCGGAAAATAGACGCTGGTTCCGCGCAGGCGGGCCTCCTCGTCGATGGGCGTGCCGGGCCGGACATAATAACTCACGTCGGCGATATGCGCCTGCAAAACGAAATTCCCGTTCCGCAGGCGGTCCACCCAGACGGCGTCGTCGAAATCGCGGGCGGTTTCTCCGTCGATGGTCACAACGGCGAGATCGCGGAAGTCCCGGCGGCGCGCGAGTTCCCGAGAGTCAATCGCTGCCGGAATGGCGCGCGCCTGCTCGATCACATCGGGAGGGAACTCGTGGGGAATATGGTGCTTGCGGATCATGATCTCGACATCGACCCCGAAGTCGTCGGGGTAGCCGAGGATCTCAATGACGCGCCCTACTGCGTCGCCGCCGTCCTCGGGAAAATCGAGAACTTCGACGTTGACGATCATGCCGTCCAGGTCTTCCGGGACCGTCACTGGGATGGGCTGGACGCCCACCCGGTCACGGCTGACGTGCGTCTCCGGAATCTCCATTCCGTCCGGGATCATGACGCGCTGCTGGACGCGCTCATCGAAAGGCGTTACGAAGTTTCCGCGCCGGCCGAGATGAAACTCGCCGATCAGGGTCGGATGGGCGCGTTTCAGGATGCGAATGATCTCGCCATCGGCGCGTCCGTCGGCATCAACGCGGCCGATGCGGACCACCACGCGATCGCCATGCATCGCTCTTGCGGCGGATTCTCGCGGGATATAGATGTCGCCCCGGACGCCTTCGACGGGCGCATCGGAGATGAGGAACGCATATCCTTCGCGATGAACGCTGAGCCGGCCCACAGCGAACTCCTTGCTGTATTGCGGCGCGACATAGTGGCCGGATCGCGTTTCGATAAGCTGGCCGCGGCCGCACAGCCGCTGGAGCGCAGCCTCGAGGCGCCGGCGGTCCTCGCCGCGGATCCTCAGTTCGCGGACCAGTTGCTTGAAATTCGCGCGGGCGTGAGGCAGGCCGCCAATGTATTTGACCAGAGCGGCTTCGCTGAGCACGTATACATTCTGGCATCGGCAGAGAACGGGTTCGCTCCCCGCCTCCCCGCGGCGGGGCTGCCTGCGCAGCTCTTCGCCGCGCCCGGCTCGAGCGGTTAGGATTACAGTGATGGAGCTTAAGGCCATTCGCGTCGAAGTGCCCGAAAACGGCAATGTCATTATTGGACATTCGCACTTCATTAAGACTGTCGAGGACTTGTACGAGGCGATTGTGAACACCGCGCCGCAAATGAAGTTCGGCATTGCGTTTAATGAAGCATCCGGACCGTGTTTGATCCGCGTCGACGGCAACGATGAGGGGCTGAAAACGCTGGCAACGCGGAATGCGCAGGCGATCGGCGCGGGGCACACATTCGTGATCGCACTCCGGGAGGGGTATCCGATCAATATTCTTCCGCGTGTTCGCGACGTCCCCGAGGTGTGTGGAATTCACTGCGCCACGGCGAACCCGGTCGAAGTTGTGGTGATGGAAACGGAACAGGGGCGGGCCGTGTTGGGCGTAGTGGACGGATCGCCGCCGAAGGGCGTCGAGTCCGAAGAGGATGCGAAGAAGCGGCACGGGCTCTTGCGGGCGATCGGGTATAAGCGGTAGTTTCGATGCGTCATCTGGTGGCTTTCATTGCAGCTTGCGTGCTTCCGGCCTCCGCCCAGAGCGGGGTGGAAGCGCCGCTAGCCCGAGCCTTGCGGGAGGCGTCTGCGCTCAAGGCGAAGGGCGATGCGGCGGGAGCGCTCGCCGCCTATGAACGCGCCGCGCGCCTCAATCCGAAGTCGGCGGAAATCGAAGACGAAATTGGGTTTCTGTATGCGGTGATGAAACGCCATCGAGAGGCGCAGACGCATTTGGAGCGCGCCGTCGCGCTCGATCCCAAATTTGCTCCGGCGCACTATCACCTTGGCGTACTCTACTGGCTAGAAGAGGATCCGAACCGCGCCATTCCGGAACTGCAAACGGCGGTTGCGCTTTCGCCGAAGGCGTTCGACTATCAATTCCGTCTGGGCGTTGCTTTCCACGAAGTCGGGCATTACGAGGAATCCGCGGCTCATCTGCGAATCGCGACGGCGCTTGCGCCGCGCAGCGCCCCGGCCTGGAACGCGCTGGGGCTGGCGCTCCAGCACTCCGGTGATCTCGCCGGCGCGCGCGCCGCTTACCAAAAAGCCATGGAGCTTGCGCCGGGCGAACAGGAATACCGCAACAACCTCGGCTTCATCCTGGTGCAGACGCGTGAGGCCGACAAGGGCATCGCGGAATTTCGAAAGATGCTCGAGATGGATCCCAAAAACGCCATGGCGCGCGTGAATCTGGGCTTTGCCTACATACAAAAGGGCGAGTTTGAGGCGGCGATCGAAGAGTTGCGGCGCGCGATCGCGATCGACCCCGGCATTCCGACGGCCCACTACGATCTCGGTCTGGCGCTCAAGCAGAAAGATGACATTGAGGGCGCAAAAAAGGAACTGAGGGAGGCGCTGCGGCTGGATCCGAACCTGGTCGAGGCGCACTACACGCTCGGCATTGCCTGCTGGCAAAACGGCGAGTTTGAGGAGACGGCGAACCAGATGCGCGCGGCGATTGCGCTGCGACCGGACTACGCCGAAGCGCATTACATGCTTGGAACAGCTCTAAAGCAGAAGGGCGATCTGGACGGAGCGATCGCGGCGCTCCGGGAGGCGATTCGCCTTGATCCAGAAAATCCCGGACCGTACAACACCCTCGGACAGGTGCTCCGCGTGAAAGGCGATATTGAAGGGAGCAGGCAGGCGTTCGCACAGGGAGCGCGCGCGAAAGCGAAGAAGGAAGCGGCCCAGGCGGAAATGCTGAAAAAGAAGCCGTAGACTCCCGGGTTTATCCCGGCCCCAACAATCCTCGCGCTTGAGACTCAACGGCTGTCTTGAGCTGCCGCTGCGGAATGAGTGCGGACAGCATCGGGGGGAGGTCGACGTCGACAGTGATGCAACGCTCTTCAACCAGGACGAAGCCTTGAACAGGCGCGTGAAGAATACCGACCTTGGCGTTGAATGAGAAGTCCATCCGCGGTCCGTTCCAGGAGCGGTTCTCGTTGACGAACTGGACCGGACCGATGGGGAGACCGCGCATCATATCGTCAAAGCCGCGGTCGACGCTGGCCATCACTTCGCGCGGATCTTTATTGTGCGAGATGGTTACGCGCATCTACTTCTTTAGCACCGCGTTGAGCGAGCCCTGGCGGTATCCCTCGAGATCAATGGTCACGTAGTGAAATCCGAGCGGCTTGAAAATTTCTGTGAACCGCCGCGCCATGTCGATGGTGAGAGCGCGTTCCATTTCCTCCTGCGCGATTTCGATTCGCACCAACTCGCCATGAAACCGGACCCGGAACTGGCGGAAACCGAGCGCCCGGATGGCGTCTTCCCCGCGTTCAATGGTTTTGACGGTTTGGGCGGTTACGGGCGTGCCGTAGGGAATGCGAGAACTGAGACATGCCGACGCCGGACGGTCCCAGGTGCTGAGCCCGGCAATGCGCGAAAGCTCGCGGATCTCGGCCTTAGTCAGACCCGCGTCTACGAGCGGGGCATTCACCCCTCGCCGTCTGGCGGCGTTCTGTCCGGGGCGGTAGTCGCCCAGGTCATCGACGTTGACGCCGTACACGATATGGCGGAACCCCCGTTCGCGCGCCAGTTCCTCAAGCCGGGCGAAGAGTTCGTCTTTGCAGTGAAAGCAGCGGTCCGGACCGTTCTTCACGTAATCCGGATTGTCGAATTCGCGCGTAACAATGTATTCATGCGGGAAGCCGCACTCGCGGGCGAAGGCTTCGGCGTCGCGCTTGTGAGACTCAGGAATCGAGGCGGAATCAGCAGTGACGGCGAGCGCGCCGCTTCCGAGCGCCTGGTAGGCGGCCCAGGCGAGGTACGCCGAGTCTGTCCCGCCGGAGTACGCCACAATTACGCGGCCCATGCCTTTGAGCAGTTCCATGAGCTTATCCTGCTTGGATTGAAGCGCTTTGGGATCGAGCTTCGGCGTCCCCAAGCTCACCAGCGTCGCCATATCATCAGTGTAGTACGCGCGTAACGGTAAGAGTTCCGCGAGAGTCGATTAACCAGAAAGGGGAATGAACGGATATGAGGGGCTTCCACGTGGCAGCCGCCTTTACGCTGGCAGCATTTGCGGCGCGGGCCGATGAGGCCCTTGATGTACTGAAGAAAGTCGAGGATACTTACAACAATCTCAACAGCGCACATTTCGAGGCCGTCCGGGCGTCAAAGACGCAGGTTGGGAAAGACATCGGCGCATCTTCGGAAACGAGGGTGATCGTGTCCGTTTCCAAGCCGAACAAAGTCAAAGTTGACTACATTTATCCGGGACAAGGCGGAGAATGGCTGCGGGTGTCGGATGGCAAGACTTTTTCCGGGTTCCGGTCGCTCACCAAGGAGAACAAGCAGCAGCCGGCTTCCGAAAACGACATGGATATCCTCAACGGGACCTTCATGGAACGGTTCCGGCGCATTGCCGAGGATGTCGCAACGGCGAAAATATTGCGTGATGACGCCGTGACCGTGGGCGGCAAGCAGATACCGTGCCGGGTCGTTGAAGTCAGTTACAAAAACCCTCTGCTGCCGCCGAACACAGAGCAACTGCCGACGACATATTGGATCGACAAGGAACGCAACATTGTACTGAAGGAGACTAGCGGCACGAGGTCAACGACAAGCAAGTCGGAGACAATCCGGACGCTGACGTTCACCGCCGCCGATGTGAACACGCCGTTGGCGGATACGGAGTTCGCCTTTAACCCGAAACGCTGATTGGGTTGAAGCAGGGCGCTCCATCCGCCGTATCGATTTTCGGCGCGATCTTATACCATTCTGACCCGGCGCGTGCAGCCAGGAGACTGGACTGAATAATTCGGAAAAAGGCTCGGAAACGGGTTTGAAATGCGTTTCGTCTATACGCATAGCGGCGCACGCGCCGCGAGAGTGGGGCTTGTTGCCTGTTAACAGGGAACGAGCCTTCGGGTGAGCACGTTCCTCCGAGTGCTCACCCGTTTTCATTTGGGGCGAGCAGCGGCCGTGTGAGCTGGAACAGCACTTCCGGCGGAACGAGCGGACCGAGACGGTCGGCCCATCCCAGACGCAGGATGGTTCTGAACACCGAAGAGATGCGAAACGGCGCGCTGAGACGGGCGCGGCAGATTCGAAGGTACTCCCCAGGAGGCATTCCCGACGCGGCGCTGGCGCCCGCGAGCGCACCCGTGGTCACAGCGGCGAGAATGCCAGAGCCGGTGAAAGGGTCCACAAAGGAAAGCGCGTCTCCCGCGGGATAGGCGTGTTGGGCAGGACGGCGACGGAGGTGGTTGCCGAACACCAGCGGACCGGCGGCGAGCCACTTCATGGCGCGGCGCAGGGGCTGAAGGCGTTCGCGGAGAGGCGGAATGGAATGGAGTATTTCGTCGAACTCGAAGCCGGACTGCCGGAGCCGCCACTCAGGCGCAAGACCGCACACGTTGGTGCGGCCGCTCTCGACGGGGCTCACGCCCACATAGGTATGGTGGGAAAAATACAATTCGATTGCATCGCCGGCAGGGCCGTCGAAGTGAGCCTTAAATCCGAACAGACGGCGGTCGCGCGGCGGCGAATTTCGGGAGTCGCGGCCATGCGCCAACACCACTGGCTCAGGGGCGCTCTCCAGCCGTTCGCGAAGCACGACAGCGCCAAGGGTGCGGGCGTGTACGACCAGGAGCTCGTCGAAGGCATAGCGGCTGAGGCCGAAGGCTTCCCCGGGCAAGCGCGCGCTGGACTGCCTGCTTCCAAACCATAGCGATACGCGCCGAATCGGCGCCGGCAGGCGGGCCAGGAACTGGTCGAAGACGCCGAGTCGCTGGAGTTCTCCA
>Ga0209581_1004934_pt1 | contig 10462 bp, 13 predicted proteins | sample Coa_R2_FD_187160 | JGI IMG/M metagenome (GOLD analysis project Ga0209581, IMG submission 187160) | Surface soil microbial communities from Centralia Pennsylvania, which are recovering from an underground coalmine fire - Coalmine... | ecosystem: Environmental > Terrestrial > Soil > Unclassified ...
TGCTGGACCTGATCCCGGCAGGTGGTTAAAGCTCGACTGTATCTAAGGCCCGTAGGACGGTTTTCTGAGTGCGGATAAACAGATTATCGACACAAACCATTTTCCCGCCCCTACGGTCCTCTCAAGAGGGCAGTAGGGGCGTTCTGATGGAGAGCAAGTATGGTGCAACGGCAAGGCGCGGGCGCGGCTCCGCGAAGCGGTCTAGGTCTAGGTCACTCAGTTGGTTTACCGAAACGTGTGCTTTCGCTCTTGTCACCGTTATTCACACACCACCAGGCGCACGGTGCACGTACAATCGGGAGAGGCCATATTCAGTTGTTTAAGGTTCTGCGCAGATATGCGAGAAAAAACGACTCGTATGGCCTGACCAGGGGATTGCACCCTGGTTCCCGCTTTGACGGATCAGGCTCCAGGCGTTAGATCACGCGCCCATGATAAATGTTGTCGCCATCTACAGAGCCAATCAAGCCGCCCTGATACCACTCGTTAAGCAGTTCCAAGTTCTCTTCGTCCTCATGGCAAGGACACTCATCGTCACCGCAGAAGGGGCGATCCGGGGTGTGTTCCCGGTAATCTGTCCCAGGCAGCACAGGGTACACGTAGTACTCGTCATCCATGTGTGCTATAATCCTTCCTGGAGGCACCTGACTCCTTACTTTCAAGGGGCCTCCGCAACTGTGCAGTCCTCGCTTCCGAGCGGGGACTTCCTCTGTCCGAAACGCGCTACAGAACACTTCACAAACGCCTACTTACGTGTTCAATTTTCCTTTGAGAAAATCATTTTCTCAAAGGAAAATGATACCGAAAGAAAATCATTTTGTCAAGGGCGAAAATCTATGGTACACTGGTCGTGAGTCAATCCTGAATCAATCGAGGTTTTTCCTCAGTTCTCATGAGTCCATTGTGGAGTAACGCACATATGCTCAAGGATATTGATACAAACCGTGATCATCTCACTACGCCAGAAGCGGCAGAGCGTTCAGGCTTGACCAGAACCTACCTAGCCCTCTTGCTCAGGCGCGGTGTCCTTGAAGGGTTCCGGCATGGACGAGACTGGTTTGTGTACACCGACTCTCTAGAAACGTTCCTTGCCACGCCGCGCAAATCTGGACCGAGAGGGCCTCGCAAGGCGACGGCAAGTTCTTCCGACGATGCACCAGACCATCACCTATCCTCACCAACTAGTATGAAGTAGATCGGGCAGTTCCAACAGGTGCAAATTGTGGCGCATCTCGAAGGCTTACGGCAACAAAGAAGGACAAAATTGTGGCTCAGCATCGAAAAGAAACCTCACCAGCAGGACAATTCCTCAAAAGCTATCGAGAGAAACACGGCCTGACTCAAGAGCAACTAGCCTACGATCTCAACATAGAACCACGTACATTACGGGCATATGAAAACGGAGAAAGGCCGCTCAATAACGTGAAAGAGTTACATCGCATTGCGGATAGATTAGGTGTCGAGCCAGAACAGTTAGGCGTTGCCGGAGCACTCTACGTACCAAGAACGCCCGAAGAGATAGAAGAAGCCCTTCAGCACGCCTGGGAACTGGTAGAAGAGTCACGCCTACGAGAAGCTAGAGCCGTCATTGAACGATTAGCGCACAATCTACGAACCCAAATCACATCGGAAAATCCGGCTTTGTTACGCAGTTTGGCACAGACCTATCATGCTGCTGGCTACATCGTGTCAGAGGCAACAAAAGCAGGTGAGTCCTACGAAGCGATGCTTTACTACAAAGAGATGGAAACCATTGCACGCTTGATCAAGGATGACACCTTGCTCAATATCGCATTAACGTATCAGGGTGATATGCACCGAAGGCTAGGGAACCTGGATAAAGCGGCAACCCTGCTTGAAGCAGCAAGGGACACAACGCCAAACGCCGACAGTGCAGCATTAGGAAACGGTATTCAATTGTTAGCGCGTGTCTACTTGAGAAAAGGTGATATGAAGGGCTTTGACCGGGCCATGAAAGAGTCCGAGGAACTGTCATATAGCTTCGATCAAGGGGCCAGTAGCACAAGAGGTCACTACAGTCCTGGTACTGTCTACGAGGAATATGGTCGTAGTTATGGCGATTTGGGGCTAACAGACAAAGCATTAGAATATCTTGATCGAGCACAAGCAAACCTACCGAAAACGAAGTTTTGGGAACTACTGATAGCTACGTCTAGAGCAATGGCACTCATCAGGGGTAGCGACATGGAAGCAGGCGTTAAGATAGCAGTAGAAGTGACACAGGAAATAAAAAGTTTTGGCGTACTTCGCTACTTGGACCGTATTATCCTTGCAAATAAGTATCTGGAAAATTTGGAGAGGAAAATAGGAAATGTAAGAAAACCTCTTGCAGATGCTTTATATGAAGATAAGGTTACTGACTACTAACTCCACTAAGCCAACGGTAAAGAGAACCATCCATGCTGCAAAAGCGGTAAGGCAACGCGGGCAACTGCGTAGAAGCCTCCGGTCTCTGACCGGAGGTACGTTCACTCGTATGGAGTGAAAGCAGTAGCATCAGCATTAAAAGCAAGACAACCATCCTAGCAACCTTCCCACCCTCAAAGCTCTACTTTCTCAGGTAGTAGTTTCGGGAGTGAAACCCTGTCATAACCCGATGCAACTTTTTGCAATGGCCGGCAATATCCCTACCCAAACATAAGTATCCATAAGGAAACGTATGAAAGCGAGCAGAGAGGTAAATAGCTGTTGAAAATCTCCCAGCACACGCACCTCCACAGCCGCCAGGAACCGCCGCGAGAACCAGGAACAAGAAAGCCGCCCGGGTAAAATGACTCAGACGGCTTTCTCACGCTTATGCACGAAAGGACTGGTCGTTGCTAGCGGTGTTTGCGCTCCCATTCTGTGGTGTACCCGTTGCTAAAACCCTCTTCAAACTGATCAAAATGGCCCACCAGGCGGGCGTACCCCTCCTCGTCCTCATCAGGCTCATGGCCTTCCAGCAGTTCATACAGTTCCCTGGCAACCTGGTCCTGGTCCTTATAGTCTAGCTCCTCGTCATCACTTGCGGCATACATCCCGAAAGAGTAGCCCTGGTTATAGTCGTTCTCCTCGTCATAATGCTTTCTTCGAGGCATGGCTGCTCGCGCTTTCTCTTCCTCCCGGAAGCGGTGAAATGACTGTTCGCGCTCACTCTTCCCCTCGCCCTCACATCTTGAGAGCACTTGATCAAGCTTCTGCAAACGGGCTACCAAATCAGCCCCCTGGCTCTCAGGGAAGAAGTACTGCACAATCCTGATTCGATCTCCCAATGACAATTTCGCACTACGGCTCATTCGACCATCCTTTCTTTCATTGCCAGAGGAACACGCTTAGTATATCACGCTTACATGCTCCCCGTACCGGGTCACATCTGGCTGGCTAGTCCCCTGCGACTTATCGGCGCGATCGGCGTTTACCTGGCCAGGATCTGCACGTCGGCATGGGCGTCCAGGTATTCCTGCACCTCGATCACGGGGAGGCTCCCGTGCCAGTCCTGGATAGCAATGGTGCGAGTCGGGGTGGAGGAGATGATGATGCCAGGGGGCAGGTGGTAGGAGATGGAGATCATGTCATCATCAATTCGCAGCACGCGATGCAAGGAAATCGCGCCATATGCTCCTCGTTTCTGGGTGCCAATGCCATAGGCCAGGCTGTCGCCTTGTTGCAAGTGCCTGGCCGGTATCCATCGGAAATCGCGCTCACGATAGCGATAAAAATCGGGCATTTGTCTCTCCTCTCTGTGCTGGCGGCCTGGCTCAGCAGCCTTCAGCTAATTTTTCCCGCGCAACAGCTTCTTCCAGAATTTCTACCCAGGCCAGCAGCGGCCGGTTATGGATCAGTTCATGCACTTCCGAGACTACCCAGGAACGCCCGCACTGCTCACAGTAGCGAACCACGACCTTGTTACTGGCCACAAAGCGAAACTGATGCGTATGGGGGGTGTCTTCCGCCGGCGCCGAGCCGACCGTGTAGAGTGAACGTTCTTCTGTCACGCCTGTTCTCCTCCTGCTTCTTCCACGTGACCCTGCTCACGCTTTCTACTGCTGGAGGGCTTGCCTTTGCCGGTACTTCCCAGGGTGTGAATGAGAATGGGGAGCCGCTGGATACGGGCCGTGTCCCACTCGACGTATCTAGCAAACTCGGTTTTGAGCGCTTCCAGGTCGTGCTGCAGCCGGGACTCATCCAGTTCGCTTGCCCTCCATACAAGGATGAATGCAAGCTGTGTGGGATTTTCCCCACGCAGCGAGACATACCGTTGCATGGTGCCAGCGAAGACATGACGCTGCAGCTTCGGCAACTGCGCAAGCTGCTCATGCAGGCGCGCTTCCTGGCCAGCACGGACATCGGCTTCAAGCTGCAGGAGAAATACCCGCTCCGGGGTGCTATATGGGCGCCAGGCTACCGGGCCGCTGCGCAGGCGCCCATGTGGTTTGCGCTGGAACGCGTCCAGACTGTGCAGGGGAACGAGATAGCGCCCACCGACTTTTTCGGAGGGAAGCATGCCCTTGCGCACATACTGTAGAACGCGTTCCTCTGATAATCCCAGCATCTTAGCGGCCTGCTTGATCGGGGCATATCCCGGAATAGTCAGGTATTTTGGCTCTTCTTGCATGCTACGATTTCCGTTTCTCCCGGCTGTGCCACACGCGCAGGATCAGCACGGTCTCTTCATCAACGAGCAGATAGCGCAGCACATAATCACTGGCTCCAAAGGAAAGGAACAACTCTCGCCGCCCGGTGCCATCTTGGAGCGGTCGGCCAAGCCGGGGAGATGTTTCCAGTAAGGTTGCTCCCTCGAGGATGAACTGCGCTGCTCGCGTGGCGGCCTCGGGTGCTTTCTGCCAGAGAAAGTCATAGAGCCGTTCCACGTCGAGTCGCGCCCGCGCTCGCCACATCACTCGTGCCATTGGGCCCGTTTCCCCTGGGCGAGGTGGCCCAACCATTCACGTACCCGCGCGTGCGGGATCGCGTTCCCGGTCAACTGGTAATCTTCCCACTCGGCCAGGTCCTCGCGTTTCTGTCGCTCATACTCTTCCTCTTCGTCCAGGTATCGCTCAATTGCAGCTTTCATCAACCAGTGTGGGGAACGATCGCGCAACGCCCCCAGGGCTTTCAAGCGGGCCTTCGTCGTCTCATCCAGCTTAATGCCAAGCGTTTCAGCCATTGGCTCTTCTCCTTTGTCCTCGACAAGCGTACTCATCTCCTCCAGAGTAACACCTGGTGCAACTTTTTGCAACAAGGACGTTTTTCCTAGATCGCGTTACAGGTTACGGCGGTCCTCATAGACCCCATCGAGAAATGCACGGAGTATACGCGGGAGTGCATATAGAGGTCAGCGTATCCAAAGATGAAAACTGTACGCTAAGGCCTCATAGACCGTTACGCCTGCTGAGCCATACAGGACGTTTACGCTTCTCAGCTAAAACCGTGACCAGTTCTTCGATTGACATCCTGCTCTCTCCATTGCTAGTTAGCGTTACGTTCTCCTCGCCTCCGCTACGTTAGCCCTCCCGCTCCATGCGCTCTTCCACCAGTATGTTGAGGCCTGCGCCCTGGCGTGCTTCTACCTCCATACGCTCCTCGCGTGTTTCCTCGCCCTGGTCGGACGGAGCCGCGACCAGGGCGATCTCCTCACGGGCCTCGCGTACCTCCTCATCCGTAGGATATGCCGGGATACCAATCGCCTGCGGGTCGATCTCCTTCTCAGTACGCGGTGGCTCATCTCCCAGGGCCAGGACGGTCGCCCGGCTGAGCGTGGCGATCGCGCGGAGCTGGCGCTGGATTTCCGAGAGGTCTCGCTCTTTCGCCGGCTTCTCAATGATCGCGTGCAGGTTGGTCAGCATGCGGTCAATGTCCCGGTCCTGGTAGAAATTCAGTTGCTCGATCTTTTTAATCAGTTCTCGAAGCTGGATCACCGGGCGGCCTTGCAGCGTATCCTCTTTCTGAATGCTGGCCAGCACGCTCGATACGGCGTCATAGGTGATCGTTCTGGTTTGGATCATAAGCGAATTCATAAACTGATCGATCATGGTTTTCTTCTGCGCCCGCGCCCGCTCCACCAGATCCCGCTCCATTTGCAGCAACAGTTCCTTACGTTTCTGTGCGGCAGCCCGGCGCGCCTCGCGCTCAGAGAGAATCTCCTCCGGCTCTGCAACTACTTCCGCTCCCAGGCCGGCGTCAAGCTGGATACGCGAGAAGCGTTCTTCGTACCGAAACGTCTCGCGGAACTCTTCGGCTGATTTGATATGGCGCGCGACCAGGTTCAGCTTGAAATGCTGGACAAAGGCTTCCACCGCCGGGAAATTCTGCCCAAAGGATGCATCACCACGCTCAGCGTACTGCTCGCACAACAAAAAGTAACTATGCCGCGCGACCTGCTCATATTGCGCAAGCAGCTCTTCCAAGAGTTGCGGGTAGCTCTCTGCGATCTCATCGCGCAAGGCATAGAAGCGACGCTTCCATTCTTCATTGCACGTTTTCCAGACAGGATAGGAGGTATAGGGCAGAAAACGGCCCAGGGGTGTATCAAACGTGCAACTTTTCAAGCACTGCCGCGCAGATCGCTCGATGGTTTCCAGATCTCTCAGCTTTTGCGCTGGCAGCAGCACACTGGTCCCCAGGTCAATCAAATCATCATACGCCCGCGCAGCATTCGCATCCGGGGGAATAATACCCAGCTCATAGAGAGTGAGCCTTTTCCGCGCCCGCCAGCGCCGAATTCTCACCTCCACGATAAACCCATCTCTCATAATCTTCTGCAGGTCTTCCACCTTCACCGCCTGGCCGAGGGCACCTGCTAAAATGCTTTGCCGGTCCATATACTTCCTCCCTGTTTGTTCTGCTAGACGAGGGGTCCATTGTGGAGGTATCCGTACTTCCCGGGAGATGACACCTGCACGCCGGCACCACCGGGCATGTGAGACATAATTCTCTTGATGGAGAATTATGTCTCACATATCTTACTCCTCGCGCTCTTCACGGACCAACTCCTCTGGTTGGAGCGCCTTGATTTGTTTGCGCAACTCGATCGGATTCTCTTTCAGGCTGATCTCATCCGGCTCCAAGAGATCGGTATCAGTGCAGGCCTGCACAGCCAGCATGGTGTACCAGTCTGCCTGCTGTGGACTGGACGGTTTTAAACTGGTGAATGCGCGTTCTGCCTCCGCCAGGTCAATCTGCCGGGGCGTTTTTGTGATGGTGAGCTTACGCGCCTTGCTGACAATCTTCGCCAGGTCGGCAGCACTGTATTTTTTGGCCTGCGCTGCCAGATAGTCAACCGCTTCCGGCGCGATGGCGATCTGCTGTAACTTTGCCTGCGCGAGCACAATCTCGCGGCGGGCCGCCTCATTGGGCAGCTTCACCGGGATAACCGCGTCAATACGCCCGCTGCGCAACAGGGCCGAGTCGATCAGGTCCGGGCGATTCGAGGCAAACATCCAGATCACGCGCCCACGCAACGTCTCATCACCCATAAAGCGCAACATGGCGCTAAAGAGATTCGCCGCTGCCGGGTTGCCGCTGCTGGTCCCGCGCCTGCTCACATCACTCTGATCCAGCTCATCCAGGAAGACCAGGACTGGCGCGAGAGACCGGCAAAAGCTGAAGAACTCTTTGAGCTTGCGTTCTGACTCGCCGAGCAGGCTGCCCAGGATGTTCTCAAGGTTGAGCTGAACCGCGTTAAAGCCCACTTCCCGCGCCAGGGCCTTGATGATAAAGGTCTTGCCGGTTCCAGGCGGGCCTGCCAGCAGGACGCCTTTGGGTACATCTGCAAGTTGCCCCAAGCGAACTGGTTCAATGATCTCTGCCTGGAACCAGGCTTTCAGCTTCTCCATCCCGCCAACAGCCGCAAACCCGGCTTCCAGAGGCTCAAGCATTTCCGCCGTTTCGGTGTTCTCACTGGCAATAATCTGGTCTTTATAGCTTTTCACCAGCAGGCGCGTCACGCCTCCCTGTTTCGCACCCAGGAGTAGCACGTCTTCCAGGTTGCGCAAGGACAGGCCAGCCGTCACACGCGCCAACTCCTCCCGAGTCATTTCAACCAGAGAGATCGCGCGGCCCCGTCCCTCGCGCCGCTTCAGATACCAGTTCAGATAGGCCAGACGGGCATCGTAGTCGGGATAGACAATCTCAATCGCTTTGATTCCAGAACTGGACCGGCGCAGATCCGGATGCACCTCTTCCAACCGGCGCGTCAAAAGGAAGATGGGGATGTCTCGCGCGCCAAGCTTACTATCCGTCGCCCAGATTTGCAGCAGAACCAGCATAATCGCCTGATCAGAAGACATCGCAGCCTTGCCCGCCGGCGGCAGGATTGCATCCACATGCTCGATCATCACCGCTACCTGCCGTTGCGCTCCCTCGGCTTGCAGCAGGCGCTCAATCAAGCGCAAGGCTTGCAGCGGCTTACTGACAGCAAACGGGTCCTGAGCGCTGCTCTCTGTCCCATCACCAGAGAGGCCAGCCAGGGCAGCAGTGATCGGGTCAGGAGAGACACTCTCCGGGACCATCTGCAAGAGTGCCAGGGCGTTCTCTCGCATCGCTTCATCCGGGAACGTAATCCCGCGTGCGACATCATACTGCACAATCACCGAGCGGCGCGCGGCAAGCTGTGAGATCAAATAGCCACGATGACTCATGTTCTCATAGGCCAGGCCGGTCACGTCACCGTAGAGGATAAAGACATGGGCTTCTGCCGAGAGAAAGCGGCGCTGATAGTCCTGATACCAGGGCGGGGCTGCTCGCTCAATGATCTGCTCACTCATGGCTGATCTCCTGTTCTACATCGGGCACGACATGCACATGCTCCCCGCCCGTGCGGTGCAACTCGATCTCTCCGATCTCAGCAAATTTGATGCCGCTGGCCGCCATCCTCGCGAGAATTGCGCGGGTCGCAGTCTTCGCATCCTCTTCAGTGCCAGTATCAATGAAAATCTGGACCTTGCCCCCTGGCAAGATGAACACGCGCGCTTGAACCTCTGCCATTGATTTTCTCCTCACACGTCGATCTCAAACTTGAGCAGGGTCACGTCAACCGTTTGCTCACCGTCCTTGACCCTGGCCTGACTCTCTGCGACCTTGCCGAACGCTGAGAGCGCCTGCTTGACCTGTCTGGCATACAGCCGATCAGCGCCTCTGGCAAGCAGTTGCTCTAACAACTCAGCCATCTGCGCTAATTTTGCCTCTTCAGTTCGCGGGAAACGCCCGTAGACCGTCCAGACACCATTTATCTGTTGTAGCTCGATACGACGCCCCCAACTCAGATAAATTTCAACCATGTTAGGGTGGTTGGTACGCTCGTACAGATGCACGTTTTGATAGTCATAGCCCCTAAAGATCTCATGAGCTTTGACAAAAGGCTCAACCAGAGCCTTGACCACGGCAGGCGTCAAGAGCTTTTGCAGATGCTCTGGCGCGGTAGTCGCCTTGGTGATCGTCACGGCCAGATTGCAAGGCATAAGGCTTACTCCTCTCGTTAATCATAACACTCTACATGGAAAGCTTTGTACAAGACTGCGTTACAATGTACCCATATCATACCCATAGTATACCCGTAAAATACCCAAGTGTCAACCCGCAAAATAACCCCGCCTGAGAAAACCGGGGATTCGGCAAAAATTGTGTACCGCTAACTAGCCAATGAACACAGAGATGCTGAACGGGAATAACTGAAACGTTGAGTCTGGTATGCATGTGGTATACTGTGACTAGTACAAACATGTACTAGTCACAGAGAAGAAGAGAAGAGCTGAGATGACCGAAAAAGAGACGAAGCCGCGTAATAACTGGCACAGGCCCATTGCAGGACCACAACAGCCTGGCGCATCCCACCTGGGTTCTTTTCCTTCTTCTACATATTGATTTTACATATTGATTTTCAAACGGCTTCATAGGCCGTGACTGTCGATCTGCTGTCACGCAGCAGCGCAATACGTGGCGGTCGGCCTGATCACTGTCGGCGATCTCCGCTTCTCTCTGCTTGTTCCACCCTTCCCCTGATAAAGAAACACCGCTTTTCTTAGTTATACACTAATTTTGCAACTTTGCGCGCATTGCGCAACAACGGCTCTCCGTCGCTTCCATCCCCAACATATTCACCTTCAACCAAATACGGTGTGCGATGCATGACACTAATAAGCGTGCCATCCTGCCACACTCCATAGTTGTCGTCAAAGATAATTCCTCCGCTTACCAGATCATATTTTGCTGGATAGACCGATATTCCGGTTTCCAGCATTCCGCTCGCATAATTGCGAGATTGGCCACTCGGCGGGAAGCGCCCATAGCGGATATAGAGCGTTTTGTTCAGGTCCGTGACCCGGCCTTTCCATTTGGCTGCAAGCTCTTTTGCCTTTTCCTGCCAGGATACCGCTTCGGCTTCAGTTGGAGTAGATATCCAATCAGTCCCACGAGCCAACTCCTCGCCAGTTGAGGGGTCAAAGATCATCCAGTGGCCGTTCCC
>Ga0209581_1004936_pt1 | contig 10460 bp, 5 predicted proteins | sample Coa_R2_FD_187160 | JGI IMG/M metagenome (GOLD analysis project Ga0209581, IMG submission 187160) | Surface soil microbial communities from Centralia Pennsylvania, which are recovering from an underground coalmine fire - Coalmine... | ecosystem: Environmental > Terrestrial > Soil > Unclassified ...
CCTGGCTACGGCTATGGCGGTGGCTGGAACAACCCCGGCTACGGCTATGGCGGCTACTATAACTGGAACACCCCCGGCTACAATCGCGGCTATGGCTACGGAAACTACGGCTACAATCCTGGCTATGGTGGCTACAACCGCTTTGGCGGCTATGGCTACGGTCCGGGTCGTAACTTTGGCGGCTATGGCTATGGCAACTACGGTTTCAACCCCGGCTATGGCTACGGGTATGGTTATACGCCCGGTTACACCGGTTATGGTTACGGCACGCGCGGATTTGGCGGCGGCTACGCTACCGGCTACGCAGGCTCACCCTGGACAAGCGGCCCTTACCAGAGCGGCTTCGGCGGCCCGTACTATAGCGGCAGGATTCCCGGCCCCGGCTATGCTCAGGGCTTCCAGTACCAGGGCCAGGGCCAGGGTCAGGGACAAGGCCAGGGTACTCAGACTTCTGACAGTGGCACCGGCAAAGGTGAGGTGTACTAAAGGCAAACGGGCAGAGTAAGTGAGAAAACAGGAGAGGCAGGGACATCAACGAATCATTGATGTCCCTGCCTCTCTTGCGCTGTGAAGGAGAGAAGGGAGAAGCGTCTTTAAATAAAGGGGGGCAGGCACATAGATCGTACTGCCTGTGGACGCGCAGTACGGCTTATTGACCCCGTAGATACCTACGTCGCAAGGTTACATCCTTCATGGCAGGACAAATCGTCGCCGACGTGTCATCCTTTGCTGCGCTCAGGATGACATGCCTACGATGGTTTCTCATAACACACTGAGAAGGGTACAGGCGCCGGTAGCTTGTTGGCGCGGCGGGTACAATGAGAGCATGAACTGCTTTTCTTTGTGTCCACCGAAGAGAGGCAGCGAAACGGGGTAGGATATGTTGAGGAGGATAGGAGAGAGATGGACGAGAAACGTACACCCGCCGGTTATTTTATTCCCATCATCGTCGTGCTGGGAGCGACCCTGTTGATGCCCCCGTTCCCGTTCCTGTTCCTGTTGCTCTGCGGGTTGGCTCTGCTGGCAGCTTGCGGGCTGCTTGTAACAGGTATTATCCGCCATCTGCGTGGCAGAAGGAGAAAGGCGCGCTATTTTTCTTCCCAGGAGCCGCTATCGGTGAGCCAGTCGAGAACGGTCTCCGGCATGCGAGAGAGCGCGGCCTGCCTGGTCGAGCAGCGCGGCAGGGTGTGAAGCACGGTCGCGCCGTACTCTTTCGAGGTGATGCGCCGGTCAAACAGCACCACCGCGTTGCGGCGGGAATCGCTCCATGCCAGACGGTTGAGGGCGCGGCGCACGCGCAACGAGGCGAGGGGTACTGTGAGCTGATGCAACTGGTCAGAGATATGCTCGGCGCGGGCGGCCAGAGGCGGATCGTTTAAGACGGGCATGGGCAGGCGCGAAATCAGGATGCAGGTGGGCGTGCGGGGAATCTCTTCGACGCCATCCCAGAAGAGGCCGGTTCCCAGCAATACCACCTTTTCCTGTTCCTGAAAAATATTCCAGAGCTGGCGTGGCGAACCATCGATGCCATGTCCCAGCACAAGGATGCCCCGCGTTTCCAGAATCGGTTTGATGGCAGCATAGGAACTGCGCAGGGCCGCGTGCGAGGTAAAGAGGGCGACCAGTTGCCCTTCCAGGACGCTTGCCAGTTGAATAAGCGCCTCGTCGAGATGACGCTGGTATTGCGGCATATTGGGTTCCGGCACGTCATCGGGCAGGTAGAGCAGGGTCTGTTCGTGGTGTTCGGTAGCGACGGAAAGCGCAGGGCAGGCGTCAGCCTCCAGCCCGAAACGCTGGCGGCTGAAAGAGAAATGGTGATCGACGGCAAGAGCGGAACCCACGAAGATGGCGCTACTCCCCTCATTGAGCAAGAAACGCTGGATCACCGTCGCCGGATGCACCTCCTGAGCATATAAGACGGGAACCGCTTCTGTTGCAGTTTCCGCGACGGGAGCCGTTTCCAGTCGACGCTGCTGGAGCGGTTGCTGCATAGCATTCGGCAGACGCAGCCAGTAGACCATCGTATCCTCGTTGAGGGACATAGCATGCTGGCCAAGCTGCCTCAGCCCCTGTAACTGCTGCCCGGCGGCGGCCAGTTCCAGCGCAATCGAATCGTTCTCGCTACCGTCGATGGCTGTGCGTTGCCGCCCGCGAGAGGCCGCCAGAATGCCTTTTTCGGCTTCGCCCACCATATCAATCACCGCTTGCAGCCGTGCTGCCGCCTGCTGCCAGGCTCGTTCCACATCCATCCAGGCTCCCTGATTGCGTACCTCAGGTGAGAGCCGCAGGGGTTGATCTTGCCGCTCATTGCCGCGATTGCCATGCCCGTGAGCGCGTCCCGCCTCACTCTTGCCTCTGTCTTTGCCGCCATTGCCCGCCCCCTGCGGTACATGCTCTTCCAGCAGACGGGCATAGGTTTTGAAGAGGGCCTCAACCGCTGTTCCGGCCTGTCGCACCACCTGAAACCAGGAGAGCAGGCGGCCATCCAGTTCGGCTTTGCTAACCGTTGGCGTGGCAGAGAGGCCGCCGGGGCCATGTTCGCGCAGCAGAGGAGCCGCCAGCGCCAGCAACCCTTGATAGCGACCGTCGGGTAACTCCATGCCAACGCTATTGAGCAGTTCGAGCAGTCGCCCCTGCTCAAATTCCCTGCCGCTCCAGCGGGCAACCTCATCCTCCAGCAGGTCAGCGTCCAGAATGACGCGCTGCGGAATGGCGGCAAGCAGCGAATGGGGAGACGAGAGGTCATCAAGCAAACCGGCATGCGTCGTGACAACAATCGACGCCGCCTTAACACGCTCCTCGGCGCGGCTGACGAAGCAGTACCCCTTTCGTCGGTAGAGGCAACGCTGGTAGGCAGTTCCAGCGCGGTCATCAACAGATGGAATACGCTCGACGCCAGAAGAGATACGCTGCCAGGCATCCATTTCCTGCGGCAGCATGGTTAGTTCGCTACGCTCGCCGGTCAGCGTCTGCTGCGCCCACAGGCCCATTTTCGCCATGCCGCGCCCCTGCTCGGCGGTGAGCTGGCCACTGGTGCGCTTGAGCGCGGCCCCGAACCAGCGATGCACGCAGAGGTAGCCGCCGCGCTCGGCCAGATATGCCACCGGCAATCGACTTTTCAGCGCGTTCTGGAGCTGCGGAAGGACGGTCTCGATAAGACGGCGTGCAGTTTGCTGGTGCAGGCAGGCAATGACAAGCCGCCTGCCTGCACCGCCCTCAGCGGTCTGATCCTGCTCAACCAGCCATGCCAGTGCGGGTAATAAGCCAACTGTAAAGTCATTGCCCCCGGTTGTCACCTCCATCAGCAACGGCGTATGGTGCGCAAAAGCGGTATGCACCGCCTCTCTGATCGCCGTGTACCCCGGATGAGCTTGCTCTGGCTGTGCTGGATCGACCTGCGCAGTTTGTTCGGCTGAGACCTCGATCGACTGCCCTGCCTGCTCAAGAGCCTGGGTGATAGTGGACGAATCACCGTCAAGCGTGGGGATCGGGGGGTCTGTACTCGCGCCCGCGCGGGCAATGGCAAAAGAAAGGATGCGTGGATCCATGCCCAGTTGCGCCGCGAAGCGGTCGCCCAGACTGCCGCGCCGGGCTGTGTTCAGCAGGCCATCCTGCTCCTGGCGGTCGCGCAATTCCTGGCGCAGGAAGGCCAGCAAGGGCCAGTTGCGGGGAGCATCAAGGCTGGCAATATCCTGTAATATGCCCAGATCGACGGCCTGCAGTCGGTTGTGCAGGGCCAGAAATACCTCCATCGCCAGCACGGTATCCACCATCGCACGGTGCCGCCCCGGCGCGACCGGCACGCCCAGCGCCTCGGCCACCTGCCCCAGCGTGTAGCCCGGCAAAGACGGGAGCAAGACAGTCGCCAGTTCAAAGGTATCGATCAGGGGATTCGTGCGCGCCAGGCCGCGACGACGCAGAAAGCCTGCATCAAAAGGAATGCTATGCCCGACGAGAGGAAGATCACCCAGAAAGTCCTGCAACTGCTGCGCAATCGCCTCAAAGGGAGGCGCGCCCGCCAGTTGCTGCGTGGTAATGCCGGTCAGACGCTGCACCCGATAGGGCAGCGAGCGCCCTGGATTGACCAGCGTCTCAAATCTATCGAGTACCGTTTGACCCTGGAATCTGATGGCTGCTACCTCAATAATGCTATCCTGTTCCGCGTGCAGCCCCGTTGTTTCCAGATCAAGCGCCACGCGCACCGGCGACTTCTTCGCCATACTTCTTCCTTACTAGACTGGTTCTACCGCCCCTCAGACGGTGGCCAGGTCAGGAGCAGTTCTCGCGCCTTTGCCGCCGCCTGTCCTCGATGGCTGATACGATTTTTCTGCTCTGGCGACAGTTCGGCATTCGTCCTGCCCAGTTCAGGCACAAAAAAGATCGGATCATAGCCAAAGCCATGCTCTCCGCGCGGCGCCTCAGCAATGATGCCTTCCTCCACCCCCTCCACAGTACGATACAACCCTGACGGTTCGGCTATGGTAATCGCACAGCGGAAACGAGCGGTGCGCTGCTGTGGCGGCAATCCTTTGAGCCGTTCTAGAATCAAGCGGAACCGCTCTGAATAGGGCGTTTCCCGGCCTGCGAAACGGGCCGAGTAGATGCCGGGCGCGCCTCCAAGCGCATCAATCTCCAGACCGGAGTCATCCGCGAGCGCGATCAAGCCGGAGGCGCGAGCATAGGCCAGCGCCTTCAGTTCCGCGTTTTCCGCGAACGTTGTTCCCGTCTCCTCTACATCCATATCCAGATGAATGTCCCGCAGCGAGAGCAACTGAAACGGCACGTCCGCAAAAATAGCACGATATTCCTCCAACTTATGGAGATTGGTTGTAGCAAGCAGCAGTTGACGCATGATCCCCTGATCTAGTCGCCTTAAAAACGCGAAAAACTACCAGAGACCCCTGAGACTGGATTACCGGCGCTTATACTATCATATCACAACTCTCTTGTCGAGATTAGGGGATTTTCGCGAGGGAAAGTGATGTACAATACGATCAAACGTTGCGAAGAAACAGGAGAGTGTGATGCCAGAGCAAGTCAAGCCGTGGAGAGGGTTGTTATTTGCCAATATTGCCGTTCTCTTTTTCGGGCTGGCGGGCGTGCTGGGCAAGCTGAGCGTCTTGCCCGCCCCACTGATCGTCTTCGGGCGCGTCTTTTTCGCCAGTCTGGTCCTCCTGCCACTCTGCCGCGTGCAGCGTGTTCCCCTGCGCCCGAAACGACGGCGCGACGGCTTCTTGCTCTTCGGTCTGGGCATATTGCTCGCCCTCCACTGGACAACTTTCTTTCAATCCATCAACGTCTCCAGTGTCGCCATCGGGCTGCTTTCCTATTCCAGCTTCCCGCTTTTCACCGCCGCGCTGGAACCGCTCCTGCTGCATCAGCGTCCAGGCCGCGTGCAAATTATAGCGGCGTTGCTCATTTTAGCGGGCATCTACCTGCTGGTGCCATCCTTTACCTTGCAGAACCAGACAACACTCGGCATCGCCTGGGGCGTCCTCTCCGGGGCCACCTTCGCCCTGCTGTCCGTTCTCAATCGCGGCCTGGGACGTAACTATGCCAGCCTGGCGATCAGCCTCTATCAGGATGGAACCGCCGCCATCGTTCTGCTGCCCGCCCTCTTCCTGAGCGCGAGCGGTTCGCTCTGGACACCCCACGAACTACTCATCCTGTTCATCCTCGGCGTCTTCTGCACCGCGCTGGCCCACACCCTCTTCATCGCCAGCATGCGTCAGATCACCGCGCAGTCCGCCAGCCTGCTCGCCAGCCTCGAACCCGTCTGGGGCATCCTCTTCGGCATCCTGCTCTTGCACAGCATTCCAACAACACGCACACTCCTCGGAGGCGCGATCATCCTGGTCGCAACCCTGCTACCGGGAATCGCTACACTCTTTCCACGCCATTGATAGACAAACCATCGTGGGCTGTGAAGGACTCAGAGGGGTGCCATGCCGCGCGCAGCCAGGTATGCCCCCCTCTGATGAGTGGCTAGAAGGAGTTTTTGACAGCGACATCGTCGAAGTAGATGGTTCCTACTCCTTCATAGTAGAGGATGAATGTCGCGTAGGGCGTCGAGGTAGAGAGATCGCCGTCAAATGCTCCTATGGAGGTGCCGTTCAGCCAGACCTCGCCATGCCCTGAACTCGCTTCATTATCCTCTACCTCAACAGTATACCAGGTGTTGGCGCTGATCACGTTGGTGTTACTGTACAGGTCATAGCGCGTACCCGCGCCATTCCAGAAGTAGATGTCCAGACCCTGGCGGCCCGCGTCATAGTAGATGATCCACACGTTTTTGCCGTTGCTATCCTGGGCGGCAGCGATCAGGCTGGTGCTGCTCAGGCTGGACAAACTGAAGGAGAAACTGGTATAGGTCAATGGCTCCGCCCCACCATTGAGTGCGGTAGAAACCATAGTGTATTGTCCGCTGGCATTGGTGAAGGAAGCCGCGTCGCTGCCGCTATGGACGACAGTAGTCTGCACGGTAGCCTGCCCATTGCCACCGGTACCGCGAGACCAGGCGCTGAAATCGCCACTCTCAAAGCCATCACTGAAGTAGACACCGGCAGAGATGCCCGTACCATTCAACGTGACGATTTGCGGGCTATTGGCCGCGTTATCGGTCAGCGTCAGGCTGGCGGTACGCGAACCGGCGGCTGTGGGTGAGAAGGTAATGCTGATGGTACACGAGGCATTGACCGCCAGCGTGCCGGGACTGATGGGACAGGTGTTGGTTTGCGAGAAGTCTCCCGCATTCGTTCCCGTCACCGTCACCGTATTGATGGTCAGGGCTGCGTTGCCGCTATTGGTCAGTGTCACCGTTTGCACCGCCGAAGTCGAGCCGGTATTCTGGCTACCAAAGTTCACAATAGTTGGATTCAAGCTGACAGCCGGGGAATTAGTGTAGCCGAAGCCAGAAAGGGCGATGCTTTGCGGGCTGCCATCGGCGTTATCGCTCACCGTTAAGGTCGCAACACGAGAGCCAACAGCAGCAGGCGAGAAGGTGACGCTGATGGTGCAGGAGGCATTGACCGCCAGGCTGCCCGGACAATTGTTCGTCTGCGCAAAGTCGCCCGCGTTGGTTCCCGTCACCTTCACCGTACTGATAGCTAAACTGGCCGCTCCGCTATTCGTCAGAGTGACCGTCTGGGCGGCGCTGGTTGTTCCCACGAGTTGACTGGCAAAAGTGAGGCTGGTAGGGCTGAGGCTGGCCGTCGGGGCAGGCGCTATTGCTCCATTGTAACCATTATCGACCCTGACATCATCGACGTAGAGGCTGCTGGCGGCGCTATTGAAAAACATGAGCCGCGCATAGGGATTGGCTGTCGAGAGATCATTATTGACAGTACCAAGAGAGACGCCATTGAGCCAGACCTGTGCCTGCCCGCTGGTGATCTCGTTGAGTTGCACCTCCACATAGTACCAGGTATTGGCGCTGATCACATTCTGCGCGCTGCTCAGACTGTAGAGCGTGTTGGCCCCGTTCCAGAAGTAGATGTCCAGCCCGTGCCGGTTGGCATCGTAGTCCACCTCCCACACATTGCCATTGTTGGCGTTGCGCGCCACCGCCAGCATGGTGCCCCCACTCACACTGCTCAGCCGGAAGTAGAAGCGCGTGTAGCTCAGCGTCTGCGGGCTGGAAATAGCTGTGTTGATGTAGCTGTACTGCCCGCTGGCATTCGTCAGCGCCACCGCATAGCTGCCGCTGTTGACCACTGCCGTCTGCACACTGATCTGGCCCGTGCTGTCGCTGTTGGACAACGTCCACTTGCTCAAATCCCCGCTCTCAAAGCCATCGCTGAAGTACACATTTGATCCACCGGTCACACCGGTACCAGTGAGAGCTACGCTCTGCGGGCTATCTGAGGCATTATCGGTCAGGGTCAGACTGGCGCTACGCGAGCCGGTGGCGCCGGGCGAGAAGGTTACATTGATGGTGCAGGAAGCGTTAGCCGCCAGCGTGCTGGAACCGGACGGGCAGTTGTTCGTCTGCCCAAAATCGCTCGCGTTCGTTCCTGTGAAGCCGATGCTGCTGATGCTGAGAGACAGCGTCCCGGTATTTGTCAGCGTCACCGCCTGTGAGGGAGTGCTTGAGCCAACAGCCTGGTTGCCAAAGCTGATACTGGTCGGACTCAGCGTGGCGGCAGGCGCATTGGTATAGCCGGTTCCCTTGAGGGCAACATTTTGTGGGCTGTCGGGGGCGCTATCAGTAATTGTCACACTGGCGGTACGACTGCCATTTGTGGTCGGCGTAAAAGTCACGTTGATGGTGCAAGAGGCACCGGCAGCCAGGCTATTCGGACAATTGTTGGTCTGCGCGAAGTCGCCCGCGTTGGTTCCGCTAATAGCAATGCTGCTGATGCTCAAAGCACTCAAACCATTGTTGGTCAGCGTGACCGTCTGGGCGGCGCTGGTTGTGCCTGGCGCCTGATTGCCAAAGGTCAGGCTGGTAGGACTCAAATTGACAGCCGGTACCAGACCTGTCGTGAAAGCGTTGAGAATATTGGTCGTCATCTGCTGGATACCGGCATTGGCGAAGGTATTGCCCTGAATATTCGCCAGTCCCCAGCTCCACTGGATAGTTCCGGCGGCAAAGACCCATGCGCCACTTGCCGCTTTATAGATGGTCGCGTTAGAAACGGAATTCCCTACGCCACAGCAAGCGACGACAGGAGAATTGCCGAGGACAGTTAAACCGGATGGCGTAAAGCCATTATTCCACACCCGGTCATATTCATAACCAACGATACCCGGTACCGAGGAGCCATTGACAAAACCGGTCCCTGTATAGACCCAGTTTGAGGCATTCTGTACTACAAAAGGATAGCTCTGGCCCACCTGTTCCTCGTACATCACCCCCATCAGCGCGTTTTCCGGCTGATTCACTACAGGGTCGCGCCAGTTTGTCGTCACAATTGAATTGTTGACATTTAGCTCAGGGTCGGGACCCGGTGGATCGGACAGATCAGCAAAATCCTTGTAGCCAACCTCAACCCGATCCGGCACCCCTGCCGCATTCGGTTCAAAGCGAATCTGCCAGTACACGGCATTCCCTGAAAAGAAAGCGACATTCACACCGGCCTTGATGGCATTCTGGACATTCTGTCTCATGCCAGCCGACCAGTATTCATCGTGGCCAACCGAGAGAAACGCTTTATGATTGGTCAGGGGATTCACACCGGTATCGGTATCCACGTCAGTCGTGTACGTGAGATCGAAGCCCTGGGACTCGGCCCAGTAGACGAACTTATATTCCCAGAAGAAATAATGGCCTGCGCCGTTGCTATCGCCGGGATTGAAAGGGCGATCAAAGGAGACTTTTGTGGCGTGCGCGTAGGGATAGATCTTGCCATTTGTGTTGTTATTGTACAAACTGGTTCCACCCCAGACATTGTACGCCTCATAGGTGGTAACGCTGGTCTGAAAATCAATGGCTTCGTGACCACCATCATCACGAACCACAAAAAAGATGAAGCTCGAATCTCCACTGGCATCGGTCAATTTGGCCAGATAGACACCCGTGACCCAGTTCGAGGGGACATTCAAGGTCGCCGTCTTTGTCCAGTTGCACGAAATCATTCCTGTTTTTGGATCGGGGGTTGGCATTGGCTGCTGCACGCCCGGAAAGGTACCAAGAGAAGTAAGCTTGCGCGCACCGACCCCACCATAATAGCCGGTACGGTAAATGTCTATAGTCACGCTGCTCGATGTGGTAGTGACATAAAAATCGATGGAATCCCCATGGTTCACACTGATCTTTGAACCATATCCTGAAAGCGTCGTGTCATTGAGAACCGCGTTAAAATCATTCCAGCCAGGCGTACCCGGATTGCTGTTCTCAATTTGAATGGCATTCAAACTGGCCGCGTGGGCGAGAATCGAGGAGGAAGAGTCTGTAAAGGATTGCGGTAGAATCGCTGCGAGCATTCCTGCCATCAGCATCATCACAGGGAGCATAAACCGAACCAGGCGAGTAGAAACCCTCATGAATGGAAATCTCATGGTATTCCCCCCTATCGTTGTTCAACTATCTCAAGCGAGTTCGCCTGAAGCACTACTGTGTAATCAGGGGGCATCTCATCTTCTTTAAAAATACTGCTCCCTTCTATCTAACTTATTATCGTATGTGGCCGTTAAGGCCATGTCTCTATCCCGGTATCGATTGAGTATTCGAAGCGATTCATCTGTGCAGAAACAGTTTTCTCAACAGAAATAGAGATCCAGCGTAGCTACTCAAAGGCCAGAAGTGGTTATAAAAAGTCAACGTTACACAAACTAACAGAAAGTATGGACAGCAGTTTTTTTGTGTTTTCATTGCTTGATCTCTCAAAGCCCTTTTTCAGCAAGCAGGACAGGATCAACAATCCACCCTTCATCGCCGTCACAGTCGCGTGGGATACCATAGCCGCTTGCTCGCCGGGTACAGGCCCACGCGGCCTGGATGGCGCAGAGGAGGGCGTCGA
>Ga0209581_1004939_pt1 | contig 10457 bp, 7 predicted proteins | sample Coa_R2_FD_187160 | JGI IMG/M metagenome (GOLD analysis project Ga0209581, IMG submission 187160) | Surface soil microbial communities from Centralia Pennsylvania, which are recovering from an underground coalmine fire - Coalmine... | ecosystem: Environmental > Terrestrial > Soil > Unclassified ...
TACATGCCAGGGCCATAGCCATAGCCGCCGTACCCGCCATACATGCCGGGAGTGTTCCAGCCGGTACCATAGCCACCATAGCCGCCACCGTACATGCCGCGACCATAGCCGTAGCCGCCGCCAAACTGGCCCTGCTGGCCATACTGCTGGCCTTGCTGACCTTGCTGGCCTTGCTGGCCTTGCTGGCCTTGCTGGCCTTGCTGCTCCTTGCTCAGACGCTGGCTGAGTAAAGCTTCGGCCAGATCAGCGCACCGCCGGTCTTCTTGCTGGTTGTTCCAGAAGAAACGAGCCAGCTCCTGGTCACCAATCCACTGTGCATCGGTCACATAGATGGACGACGACAGCGCGGATTCAAGCGAGTGATAGATCACGCTCGCCAGATCATAATCGATATTACTTGTACCAGTCTGCTGGTGTTCGTGCGTTGTCATGTATCCTATTCCTCCTCGAAGTCGTTTACTGACACTACATTACATTCGACCACCTTGCTCTGCCAGAAGAATCAGGTCGGCTCCTCCATCTTCCCGACCTCTAACCCCTGGCATCGCCTCTCAGGTACTTATGGGATGATCCACATTCCGCAGCGCCACGTAATAGCCCTTCACGGGGTCCCTTCAGGTGATACCTCGGAACCTGGACTCGTCCCACCTGTCCCTGTGCCGCCGACGAGGTCCGGGCCTATCCCCAGGCCAGCAGCGACCGTGCCACCGGTTTCTTCGCCACCCGGGCCTGCGCCACCCTGTGGTGTGCCGGGCTGGCCAATGCCACCGGCAACCGTTCCACCCTCATATTGCCAGTTCTGACTCAAACCGCCGGGATACCCACCCGCCTGATACTGTGGAAACTCCTCGCTCTGCGCCTCGCCCCCACTCACAGTTGGTTGGGTTACCTGCTCATGCTCGTCCCCGCCGTTCCCATCGCCACTGCCGCCACCATTGTCAGACGGTCGGGACAGAGGATCGGTGGCCGCGCTCCGAGGCAATCGTGGCGCAAGCAGTCGCTTTGCACGATTAGCCGCGTCGGCCTCTTCTCGATACAGCTTCTGATAGAACTGCACAATATGCTGATAGTTCTGGCCTGTCTGCTGCGCATTCTGTATCGAGGTCTTGCATCGCTGCGCGGCCTCTAACGAATGATAGAGCAGGCTCACCAGATCATAGGTGACATCAGGAGCGCCTGTCGCTTGCCATGAAAAGTTCGCCAGCCGACCGAGATAATTCCCCTGCCCTCCCTGAAAGCGAGAGGCAAAGCCACTGCCAGACTGACCCTGATAGCTCTGCCCCCGAAACCGAGACGGAAGCTCCATGTGGGCCTGTTGCTGAACCGCCTGGCCCCCGCTCAGCAGACGCGAGAGTAACTCCCCGGCAGTACTGGCTGCTTCCCCTTCCTCTTGCTGTTTCTGCCAGAAAAACCGGGCGAGCTGCAGTTCACCGGCAAGTTGAGCATCACCGGCATAAATGGAGCAGGAAGAGGCATTTTGCAGCGCATGGTAGACCGCGCTCACCAGATCAAAAACAACATCGTCGATCGGCGTGAGCTGTGCCTGCTGCCCCTCCGTCCTTTTTAGCTCTGTCTGCTGTTTTCCTGGCACCTGCCACCCTCCTTCTGGCTTGCGTTCTGTAGAGATACCCGGTTGGCCCCTGGAACCGGCAGCCACCACGATTATCACGAAAATCGTGCGCGAAAAGTTTCTATACTGAATAGAAACAGGCGAGCAAAGAAGACAGTAAAATTATTCAGTTTTTCGTTTTATAGTTGACTTAAATATAAACAGGAGCAGTGCGGCCTTCGCGCGCATTGCTCCTGCCCTCTCTGTACTTAACCGCCCTGACCGGTGTTCGGCTGGCCGGTTTCGTTGAGGGCCGTCGCGCCCTCTGGCAGGCCGCCCTCGCTACCACCCTGTTCATAAGGACCACCGTAGTACGAGGAACCAACATACCCCCCGCCCTGATAGGGGCCGTTCCAGACATAGCCGGTGGGGGTATTCCAGCCTGTGCCATTCCAGGCGTAGTTGTTATAGCCCAGGCCAGCATTCCACCAGTAGCCATACGGGCCGGGATAGCCGTAGTTGTAGAGGCCCGGCCCCCAGGGCGAATTTTTCATCTGCTGCTGATAGCCCGCTCCACCCTGGGGTACAGGGCCAACGAAGCGCGGCCCGGCGTTGTTATAGTGTCCGGCAAAGGCCGGGCCATTCCAACGCGGACCGGTTGGCGGGGCCATAGTGCCATAGCCAGGCCCATTCCAGAGGTAGCTACCGGGAACATAGCCCGGAGGATTCCCCTGACCATAGCCGCCACCATAGCCACCGTAGCCATATGGGCCATACCAGCCTCCGTCAGGGACGCGCACATAGGGCTGGTAGGGCTGATAGTTGCCGAGATCGCTTCGACCGCTCCCTGACCACCACGCCCCCCCTGGCGGCACGTTGCCATAGTACGGCCAGCCCTGCGCGGACCGTCCGGCCTGCCCACCTTGCCAGTTCTGTTGATCGCTCTGACTCATCAATAATCTCCTTCTCCACAAACAGACGTTCTTTACCCTCAGTAAGAATCACGCCTGCATCTGCATGAAGGTTGACCCGGCTATTTGCCGACAGGCAGAGCTATATTTTGAAGCATTTTTCAAAAAGTGCGACAATTGAGGCTACAAAATACTTGACAACAATAATCCCTGCCTGCTATGCTTGCGCCATTCAAGCATACTGGAGGGGGATGCAGGATATGATTCCAACGCCACCATCACCGCCGTACCGTGACCGTCGGCACCGGCAACCGGCCATATCATCGCCTTTGCCGCCCTGGCAGCCAGTTCTGCCTTCCACGCCCATGCCCGTAGCGCCGACCTCCGCCTACGAAATCTCGCAGCAACAAACCGTACCGCAGCCGATAGCGACGACATCAACAGTCGACCCGCTTCTCACGACAGTTGACAAACTCGACACGACAGCCTCTGCTTCAGAGAAACGGAAACGCTGGCAGCGCGTTGTGGCCGCTGGCTTGCTACTGGCCCTGCTCATCGCGCTCTTTTTCACCTGGAATGGCGCTACGCCCGCCGCTTCACCGGCCAGCACCACAATTCAGCAAAATTTTAGCGGCGGTTCGACCGGCAACAACAGCCCTAGCAGCAGTGGAAATACGATTACGGTTTATGTTGTGGGGGCAGTGAAACATCCCGGCGTCTACACCCTGCCGGTCGATGCGCGCGTCTATCAACTGTTACAGGCGGCAGGCGGGCCATTGCCGAACGCCAACCTCGTCGCCCTTAACCTGGCGGCGAAACTGAGCGACGGGGAAGAGGTTTACGTGGTGCATATCGGCGAGACCCCACCAACATATTCTGGCGGGGTGCCGCAGCCGGGGCCTGGCAATAGCACCGGTAACACGCAACTCATCAATATCAATACGGCCAGCGCCGACGAGATGCGGCAGGCCCTGCATATCAGCAGCGCCACCGCGCAGGCTATTGTGAATTATCGTACTCAGCACGGGCCGTTTACCTCGGTTGAGCAGTTGCAACAGGTGGTCAGCCAGTCTATTTACGACAAGATTAAGGATCAGGTAACGGTGTAAGAGGTTGGGGAAACGTGGAGAGAGAAGAGAGCTACTTTGCTCCTGACCTGAGAGGGTTGACGCTGCTGGCCATTGCGCTTGCCTGGCTGGCAGGCATCCTGCTCTCGGCCTGGACGCCGCTACCCGCGCTTGCCTTGCTGCTCGGCACAGCGACCGCAATCATCTTCCTGATCCCGCTCTGGCGTGACGAGTTTGCGCGACTGGTCATGTTGCTCATCCTCTTTCTGCTGCTTGGTGGCCTGCGCTACGCCCTCGCCCTGCCCGGTGACCATGACATTTCCACATACATCGGCAAGCAGAAAATTGCGGTGCGCGGCAGCGTTTCCGATGAGCCGTTGCTGGAGGGACGCAGCCGTGTCTTGCAGGTGGCCGTCAGCGCGGTAAGTACGGATGGTGGCACGGTCTGGCAGAATGCAAACGGGGGACTGGAAGTGCGCATTCTGGGGACGACGCTCGACACGCCCTACGGACCGAATTACGGGGATAGCGTGCAACTTCAGGGCAAAGTCCAGCCGCCAACGCCGGATACCCCGCCGGGCATCTTTGCCAGCATGGCCTTCCCGCAACTGACTGTGACCGCTTCCGGCGGCATTCCCCTGCTCGCGGCCATCTACAGTCTGCGCATTCGTCTTGCCACCGTCATCGAACAGTCCCTGCCCCAGCCCGAAGCGGCGCTCCTCATCGCCATCCTGCTCGGCCTGCGCACTCCCGCATTGCATACGCCACCATCGCCTCCGCTGTCGTTACCCTCCTCGATATTGAATCCAACGCCGCCGCAAACGCTCACCGACGCTTTCAACGACACTGGAACCGCGCACCTGATTGCCCCGTCCGGCTTCAAAGTGACCATCCTGGCCGGGCTGGTTGCCGCCGCTACACGATGGCTATATGAAATACCGGGAAAGGGGGAAAAGCAGCAGGAGATACTCCTGCCCGCGCAGAGGCGCAAGAGGGAGCGGCGGCGCTGGCTGGCTACCGGCATCGTCATCGCCAGCATCGCTTTTTATGTCGCTTTGAACGGTTTGAGTCCAGCTGCCATGCGCGCGGGCATTATGGGGATGCTGCTGGTGCTGGCTCCCCGTATCGGGCGCGTATACAATGTCTACACGGCGCTGGCCTTTGCCGCCCTGCTGATGAGCGCCGCCGATCCCTTTATCCTCTGGGATGTCGGCTTTCAGTTGTCGTTTTTCGGCACGCTGGGCATCGTACAGTTCACGCCCTTTTTCATGCGCCCGCTCGCGCCCATTAAACGCCTGCCCGCCGGGCATACCATCGCGGAAATGCTGGCAGTCACGCCCGCCGCGCAGATTGCCACTTTGCCGGTAATTGCGCTCACCTTCCATGTCATCTCTTTCATCTCGCCGCTCGTCAACCTGCTCAGCGTAGAGTTGCTTGCCGCGCTGCTCGTGCTGGGTTTGCTGATCTGCAGCGCGGGCATGCTCTTCACGCCACTCGGCATACTTTTCGGCTGGGCTGCGTACCCGTTGCTCTGGTATGTCATTGCTGTTACGAGCGAAACCTCTATGCTGCGAGTGGCATACATACCTGTACAAATCAACAATAGCGCGCTGGCGTGGGGCTACTATGCGCTGCTAGCACTGCTGGTTGGTTTTTCGTTGGTGCGACGGGCTGGCAAGGGGCCGCAAATGCAGGTTGGGGGACGTATGCCGCAGGAAGGGCAGGCTGCGGCGTTTCCTTCTCTGTCGAAGCGCACGTGGCGACTGATTCAGATCGGGGCGCTGGCGGTAGTTGTGCTGGCTACGGGGGCGACGGCGATGGCGGCGCAGCCAGATGGACGCCTGACGATCACGTTTCTGACCGTCGGGCCTGCGGGGCAGCCGCCGCAGGGGCAGGCGATTCTCATTCGCACGGGCGATGGCAAGGCCATTCTGCTCGATGGCGGACTGGATGCGACCTCGCTCTCGCAGGAACTGGATAGCCGCCTGCCGCCCTGGCAGCGTTTGCTCGATGCGGTGGTATTGACCTCGCCGCGCACAGACCACCTGACAGGACTGCTGGATGTAGTGACGCGCTACCAGATCGGCGAGGCGCTGGACGCTGGCATGCTGCATCCCAACACCGGTTACGCCCTCTGGCGGCGCACGATCAGCGAACGCGCTATACGCTATATCCAGTTGCGACAGGGAATGGTCGTAGCGGTGGGGACGCAGGTGGCGCTGCAAGTCTTCTGGCCGCCCTCGCTGCACAAAAGCAGCAACGAGGAACTGGATAATGGCCTGGTGATCCGGTTGGTCGCGCCGGGGCTGAGCATCCTCTTTCTGGGAGCGGCTGCCATGAGCAAATTTGCCCTCGCTGGCCTGCTGGCAACGATCAACGCCAGCTACTTGCAGGCGAACATTGTGCAGGTAATGGGCGAAACGGGTAAAGTCTTTCCTGCACAACTGACCACCCTCCTGCAAGAAAGCCATGCCGCACAGTTGATTATCACGCCCGCCGCCCTGACGCCGCAGCAGCGCAAAGCTGGCCTGACGCCGTTGAGTACCGCCCTGCCTGCAGGAATGTCAGCAGACGAAGTGATACAAACGGCGCAGGTAGGAACAATGACGATCAGTGATGGGAATAACGGGTGGAGTGTGAATTCAGGCACAACATAATTGTATTATCATCCGTAAAATGGTAATATACGAACGGCATTTCAGCAGATTCATTCTCATAAATGTATTCTCAATGAATCGATTGAGAGGGAAGGAAGTGACACTATGCTTTGCGAACGCTGCGGGCGCGACATCTCAGATAGCGCCATCATCTGTCCATCCTGTGGAGCGAACACTTCACGTTCATCGATGCCGCCCCCAACAAGCTATGGCGACTATAGCGGGGGGTACACGCCACCACAACCTCAGCCAGGAGCGGGCTATAACCAGGGACAGGGGTATAATCAGGGATACCAGCAGGGCTATGCTGGTCCCGGCAATTATATGCCACCACAGCAAGCCGCTCCTCAGCCCCGGCAGGTCAATTATGGCTATGCCAACCCGGCCCCCAACTATAGCACCGTCAATGTGGTGATCAACAACGGCGGGGGATCGAATAAGAATTCGGCGGCGCTGGTTGTCGAAGTCATTGCTTCCCTCTTCGGCATCTATGGCATCGGCTGGCTGATGGCGGGAGAGACAACAACCGGCGTCTTGCTGCTCATCGGCAGCTTTGTCCTCTACTGGCCCATCTTTATTGTGGGGTCTATCATCACGCTGGGTCTGGGCCTGGTCTGTCTCGGCCCACTGGGCATTGCCGCCATTATTATCAATGCCATTCTGCTCAACAACATGCTGAATCGCAAAGCTGCACAGGTTACTATTGTTCCACCAATGCAACAGATGCCGCCACAATATCCGCGTATGTAAGAGGCAGGGACCGGCAAAAGTCAGGGCAAACCGGGTCAGTTCGATAAACGTAGCTTCCCCGGCCAGCGGCGAGAGATGGCCGGAGGAGTACCTCATAGGCGTTAACTGAAGGCCGCCCCTGGCCAGCCGCCTGACTTGTTATCACAAGTTTGATCGACATGGTACAAAACCTGATGGCAAGCCGACGAAAAATGCTCGTCGCCTTTAGCGATGAGCGAGAACCGACGCGAACTGATCATGATCAGTCAGCCTCAGGGGCGCCAGTAGCTCATCCACTAGACTTGTGATAACAAGTCAGGCCACCCGCAAGGGGTGGCCCCATAGGCTGTAACTGAAGCCCGTGCGAGCGGCTGGCCTGCTTCGCGCTGGCACGGGCTTCAGTTAACGCCTATGGGGAAGCGCCTTCCCCTACTTTGAGAAGGCGAGGCGGCGATACTTTTCGCGCGACTCCAGCCAGGCTTCGTCGGAGAGGCCGAGCTTTTCGCGCAGGACTTCGGGCGGCACTCCGGCTTTGAGCTGGCGCACGGCGAAGGTGTCACGCAGCAGTTGCAGGGTGACGCGCTTCTTGATACCGGCAGCCTGCACCACTCTGGCGAGAATGTAGTTCAGGTTGCGATCGGTGCAGACAAAGAGTTCATCGGTGGGATGGTACTTCTCCTGATATCTTTTGAGGATGGCCACAAACTCTGGCGGCAACGTCAGTTTGCGCTCGCGGTGCTGTTTGGCGGTCGAAGCGGCAAAATGGACGGTGAGCGTCGGCTCGTGGGGATTGGAGAGGTCGATGTGCGAGAGCTTGAGGCCTTTGACCTCTTCCTTCTTGAGACCGGAGTTGAGAATCAGGTAGACGAGGCAGTGGCTGCGGGCATCCTGCGCGGCGGCATCGAGCAGGCGTTGCACCTCATCCTCGAAGAGGAGTTCCGGCAGAGGAGGTAGCGGGCGTTCCAGCACCAGGCTGGCGGAAGGGTCTTCACGAATAACGCCTTCGCGGGTCAACCAGGAGAAGAAATTTTTCAGGAACGTCACGCGCCGCGCCATTGTCTTCGGCGCAGGCGCCTGCCCCTTCGTGCCAAATTTCAGCTTCATCAGCCAGTCGGTCAGTTGCTCTTTGCCGATACGACCCACCGGAGTATCAAGGCCAACAAATTCACCGAACATTTTCAGATCCGAGAGGAAGCAGGTGACGGTATAGGCGGACTTCCCGGCCAGCTTCAACGCCTGCTGGTAGGGGATAAAACAGGCCGCCAGGCTGGATTGATCGGTCAGAGGCTGCGTGCGCACGATGGGAGGGAAAGGCGTTGCCAGCGGGTCTGGCGGCTCCGCGATCACCGTCTGCTCATCGTTAAAGAGGCCGGACTGCACGACTATCGTATCGTCAGCCAGCACCGGCTCGGGCTTTGTCGATTTCTCCGCGTTCATCCGGTAAAGCTCCTTGACTTGTATTTGCCGAAATACATTCGCGTTTTCATTATAGCATACCATGAGAATCGTCCGCCGACATGTCATGCCATGAAAATGGCCCTCTGGCATGTCATGCTGAGCGTAGCGAAGAAGCTCAGGTGACTAACCGGGCAGCATGGCCTCCCTCGGATTCTTCGCTGCGCTCAGCATGACACGTCCATGATGGTTTATAATGGCATCCTTCGCTCGCGCTCAGCATGACAGGTTCCAGGACGATTCTCATCGCATGACAGGGTCGTTCCGCGTAGCGCGTTTCTCCTATACTCCCCCTGAAAGGTGATAACTTCACGTTCTGTTACAGGAAAAGGGCTTATTCGTTGGCACAATAGAGCAGGGATTGCCGACATCGGTCATCATCACAGGGGACAGTGAACATGAAACTTGTAAAGAAATATCTCCCATTCATCAGCGTTTTTAGTCTCGCCCTTTGCGTGCGCGTTGTCTATAATGTGGTCGTGGCGAAGGATTATTACCCGCTTCACGACTCCTCTGTCTATCAAACGATTGCCTTCAACATTTTGCACGAACATTGCTACTGCTTGCTGCCACACCTGCCAACGGTTGATCGCGCCCCGCTCTGGCCAGCTATGATCGCCGTCATTTATGGTCTTCTCGGCCCGCACGATCACTATGTACGGCTCTTCCTGTGTTTCGTCGGCGCGGGTACCTGCGCGCTTATCTATGTTTTCGCCGATGATCTCTTCGGCAGGCGCGTCGCCCTGTTCGCGGGCGTGCTGGCCGCTATCTATCCTTTCCTGTATATCTATGATGGCTGGCTCTATTCAGAATCCGTCTATATCTTCCTCTTGCTGGCATTCTGTTACTCTCTCTACCGTCTGCAGCGCAATCCAAACTGGAAATGGATGCTGGTCAGCGGCCTCTTGCTCGGTCTTGCCTCGCTCGAGCGGCCCAACGGGCTGCTTATTCTGGCCTCATTTCTCGCCTGGCTCGTCGTCATCGGTTGGGCAAAAGTGCTTTCGTGGCCCGCAGTGGCGAAAAGTGCGATCATTGTGGGGCTGGTTTCAACGCTACTCTTCATCCCCTGGACGATACGCAACTACGAGGTTACGCGCGCGCTGGTGCCGGTAGCGGTCGGTAACGGGAAAGTCATGCTGGGCGCGTATAACGATATGATTCTCGAACGGCCATACTACTACGGCATCTGGATCATCCCAACGGAGTCCACCCCGGCCATCGCGGCACAGTTTCCGGCCAACTGCTCCGGCCCCTGCGAGGTGCAACGCGACGCCACCTACCAGCAAGACGCCATCCAGTGGATCAAGAGCCATCCCAATGACATCCCCTTGCTGCTGCGACTGCACTTCACCAATCTCTGGTCGATCACCACGCAGGAGGCGGACCTGCCCATCAATCGCTTCCCCGACCGCAGCGCATCAAAGCTGGTCGTCGATATGATGCTGGTGATTACGCCCATCGTCTTCGCCCTGGCCGCCCTCGGCCTCTTCCTGACGCGCAAACGTTGGCGCGAGCTGCTCTTCATATACCTCATGATCGGAATAACGATCATCCAGGCCCTCGTCTTCTACGGCATTCCGCGCTTCCGCGCCCCCATCGAACCTATACTCATTCTGCTCGCCGCCGGCGCTCTCTGGGGCATCGGGCAAATGATTGAGAAGCGGCGCAAGAAGGATGAAACGGGATCGGTGGAAAGAGGGGAGCCGGTGGCAGAAACGGCTTCCCCCGTGAAAGCTATCACGCGCTGATAGAGCTATCCCATTCCGCAGGCCACCCGCCAGGGGTGGCCCCAGAAGCGGTACCGGCAGCCCGTGCGCGCGACGCAGGCCAGCGAAGCCGCGCCCCAGGCCACCCGCCAGGGGTGGCCCTACTATATACGATACGGTCGTGGCACTTGTGCAGCCGTCGTATATAGTAGGGCCACCCCTGGCGGGTGGCCTGCCCGCCGCGGCTTCGCTGGCCTGCCTGCCGCGGCTTCGCTGGCCTGCCTGCCGCGGCTTCGCTGGCCTGCCTGCCGCGGCTTCGCTGGCCTGCCTGCCGCGGCTTCGCTGGCCTGCCTGCCGCGGCTTCGCTGGCCTGCCTGCCGCGG
>Ga0209581_1004940_pt1 | contig 10453 bp, 5 predicted proteins | sample Coa_R2_FD_187160 | JGI IMG/M metagenome (GOLD analysis project Ga0209581, IMG submission 187160) | Surface soil microbial communities from Centralia Pennsylvania, which are recovering from an underground coalmine fire - Coalmine... | ecosystem: Environmental > Terrestrial > Soil > Unclassified ...
CCGCTATTGTCCGCCTCGGCGCGCATCTTCCGGCGGTGGCCCGAGGAGCTGGAGGCCGATTTTGCCTTCCGCCCCAGCGGCACGCTGATGCTCTCGACCGATCCCGATGCACCGGCAACCCTGCGCAGCGAGTACGAGCAGCAGGGCGCCTCCGAGACGCCGGCGCAGATCCTCGACGGCGACGAGGCGCGCCGCCTGGTCCCGGCGCTCGCTCCGATCGTGACCGGCGCGGTCTACTATCCCGGCCACGGCCATATCTGGCCCTTCGCGCTCAATCACGCCCTGGCCGCCGCGGCCGCTCGGCGCGGGGCACGCATCGTGCAGGGCACGGAGGTCACCGGCATCGACCTGGATGGCAGCGGCCGCATCTCTGCCGTGCAGACGACGCGCGGACGCGTGGCCTGCCGCTGGATCGTCAACGCGGCCAATGCCTGGGCCGCGCCGGTGGCGCGTATGGTCGGGCTGGAGATGCCGGTCGAGCCGCAGCGCGGCCAGATACTCGCCGCGCTGCCCGCGCCGGCCTTCCTGCCGATGCCGCTCGACTACGTGACCGGCGGCAGCCCGCTCTACTGGCGCCAGACTCCTGCCGGCAACGTGGTGATGGGCGGCGGGCGCACCTTCGATCGTGCCGGCATGGGCTCGTATGACCGCCGCAACACCCTGGAGATCGCGCGCTTCTTCGTCTCGCGCATCGCCGCGCTGACGCCCGCGGTTAAGGACCTGACCGTGGTGCGCATGTGGGGCGGCACCATGGGCTTCACGCCGGACTACCGGCCGATCATCGGGCCGACGGCGGCCGTGCCCGGCTTCGTGATGGCCCAGGCCTGCAACGGCTCGGGCATGGGCTGGTCGGCCATCGTCGGCCGATTGGTAGCGGATTGCATCACCGGGGTGCCGCCCAGCGTGCCGCTCGACCTGGTGACGCCCGATCGCTTTCTCGACGGGCAAGAGAAGGGATAGAGTATGTCCGACCATCGTCTGGTACGCGTCGACAAGCGGTCCAGCGTATACCCCAGCCTCACGGCGCTGCGCAGGCTACGGATCGAGGTTGCTGGAGGCGCGGCATGAGCGCCTACGATGTCGCCGTGATCGGCGCCGGCGCCGCCGGACTGGCCGCCGCTCTGAGTGCGGCGCGCGCCGGTGCGCGCATCCTGCTGCTCGACGACGGTCCGGAGCCTGGCGGCTCACTGCTCCTCTCTCCGGATCTGAGCGCCGGGGCAGACCTGTACGGCGACGACATGGCTGGTCCCGACCTGGCACGGCGACTCGCCTCGGATGCCAGCCAGGCGGATGTGAATCTCCGCACCTCTACTACCACGTGGGGGCTGTTCCCCGGCTCGGTTTTCACCCTCGCGACGACTGGCGGAGACGTGCGGGCACGCGTCGTGGTCGCCGCGACCGGCGCCGTGGATGCGCCGCTGCCATTTCCCGGTTGGACCGAGCCCGGGGTCATAACGGAGCGCGCGGCACGCGACATACTCCGGGAGCGGGGTACGCTCTCCGGTTGGCGCGTCCTGATCGTCGGGTCCACGCCGGATGCCGTTGAACTGGCCGCCGCGCTCACCGCCGCCGGGAGTTTGGTGATGCCGCTGGTAGAGGCATGGCCCCAGCCGCTGGCGTCCGACGACGCGATCGGCAGGGCGCCCATTCCCTTGCATACCGGCACGACGGTTACCGGTGTGTTCCCAAGGGAGGGGCAAGTGGAGGTAAGCCTGTCCACTGGCACGGGGATAGATCACCATTTTGTCGATGCTGTGATCGTGGCCGGTGGTGCCATGGCCGAGTCGACGCTGCCGCGTCTGGGCGGAGCGAGCCTGCGCTACGAGCCGTTGTGGGGGACGCCGGTCGTGGTCCACGATGAGACCATGCGGGCAGCGCCGTTGCTCTGCGTGGCCGGTCGTGTTTGCGGCGCGCTTTCGCCTCATGCCGCCCTAGCGCAGGGGATGCTGGCCGGCCTGCACGCGGCGGCAACGGCTCTGGGGCGGGCACCGGGCGGCGACGCTGCGCGATGGCGGCGAAGGGCGGACGCTGCACAGAAGGCGGCACGCTCGCGCTACCGGCAGGGGCTGAATTACGGCCATCCCCTGTTACGATTTCTGCCGGGCGATAGCAGCCGCGACGAGATCGTGGCCTGCCGGTGCGAGGGCCTGAGCGTCGCCGAGGTGGCCGCCGCCATCGCCGCCGGCTCTCATTCGCAGGATGCCGTCAAGCGGCGCACGCGCGCCGGTATGGGCATCTGCCAGGGACGGTCCTGCGGCGCCGTGGTGAGCGGCCTGATCGCACAGGGGCTCGGACTCGATCCCGCGTCCCTGGACTGGATGACTCCGCGCGCCCCCGCGCGCCCGATCTCAATGTCCGACTTGGTCGTGCCGTTCACGGCGTTCGACCGCCTGGACTCCTGAGCTTGACATCACCGCCGCCGTCAGCCTATCATCCGCTAGATAGTTTGCCCGACAGCATGGTCGTAGCGGGTATCGGCTAAACAAGAGAGAACGGAAAAGGCAGCGTGGCCCGTTATTTCATCCAGCGCGCGGTCGGCCTGATCTTCGTCCTCTTCGCGATTTCGGTCATCACGTTCACGCTGATGCACTCGGTCCCTGGCGGGCCGTGGGATGCAACGGCGCGCAATCCCCTGCCGCCCGAGGTGCGGGCCGCGCTGACGCACAAGTTCGGCTATGACCGCCCCATCTACGAGCAATACGTGCGCTATATCTGGTCCGCCCTGCACCTGGACTTCGGTGTACCCTTCGAGAGCCCCGGCGAGACTGTCATCGGGCTGATCTCCCGCACCTGGCCGGTTACCGCCGCGCTGGGCGGATCCACAATCCTGCTGGCCATCTTGCTCGGCGTGCCCATGGGCATCATCGCGGCGCTACGCCAGAACTCGTGGCTTGATTACGTCATCACCTCCATAGCCAGCCTGGGCTTCGCCGTGCCGAACTTCGCTCTGGCCATCGTCTTCATCACCGTGATCTCGGATATCTATCACCTGCTGCCGACGGGCGGCTGGGGCACGCCGCAGCAACTGATCATGCCGGTGACCGCCTACGCCCTCTTCCCCATGTCGCAGATCGCGCGCTATACCCGCGTCAGCGTGCTGGAGGTGCTGCGCGCGGACTACATCCGCACGGCCAAGGCCAAGGGGCTACCCGCCCGCCGCGTGGTCTGGCGGCACGTCTTGCGCAACGCGCTCTTGCCGATGATCACGGTGATCGGGCCGCTGCTACCGGACCTTATCACCGGTTCCATTTTCATAGAGGGCATCTTCAGCATCCCCGGCCTCGGCAGCTTCTTCAGTTCCAGCGCTGTGACGCGCGACTATCCCATGATCATGGCGGTCACGCTCCTGTATACCGTGCTCATCGCCGTGACCTACCTGGTCACCGATATGCTGTACCTGATCGTCGATCCGCGCGTGCGCCTGGGCGGGGCGTAAGGGAGCGCAGCGCCGATGGTTCAGTCTGCCGTCCGGCTCGAAGAGGCCGTGGAGCAAGCGCCCGAGCGCGCCGCTTCTTTCTGGCGCGATGCGGTACGGCGCTACCGGCGCAACAAGCTGGCCGTGCTCGGCCTGATCGTCGTCCTTACCATCCTCGCCCTGGCGGCTGGCGCCAATCTGATTGCGCCACAGGGGTATAACACCTTCAACGGCGTCGACGCCTATCAGTTTCCATCGTGGACGCATATCTTCGGGACCGACGATCGCGGGCGTGAGGAGTTTGCCGTGGTGCTCTTCGGCGCGCGCACGGCGCTCACCGTCGGCTTCGTCACGGCCCTGTCCGCTATCGTGATCGGCGTGCCGCTCGGCCTCGCGGCGGGCCTGCGCGGCGGCGTCCTGGACTTCGTGGTGATGCGCATCGTGGATATCACGGCCGCGTTTCCGCAGGTGCTCTTCGCTTTGTTCATCGTGGTGGCGATCGGGACGGGCCTCCTCAACGTTATTGTGGCCATTGGGCTGCTGAACTGGGTGACGCTCTGCCGCCTGGCGCGCGCCCAGGTGCTGGCGCTGCGCAGCACGGAATTCGTCGAGGCCGCGCGCGCCGTGGGCGTGAGCGAGTGGACCATCATGTGGCGGCATCTCTTGCCCAACGCGGTCGGACCACTGCTCGTGACCGTCGCCGTGGGCATACCCGTTGCCATCTTCACCGAAGCGGGATTGGGCTTCCTGGGCCTGGGTATCGACCCCACGACGCCCGATTGGGGCAACATGATCGCCAGCGCGCACGACAACATCTCATACTACTGGTATCTGGCCCTCTTCCCCGCGCTCGCGCTGTCCATCACCATGCTGGCCTTCAACTTTGTGGGCGATGGTCTGCGCGACGCGCTCGATCCGCGCGACAGGCGCTGAGTAATAGGGCTTGCCCTTGTGCCGGTCGCCAGAGGCATATACTAGATGGGTAGTCGCCACTACCCGCCGACCGAGATGTCTTGATAGAGTAAGGAGGCACCGATACAGGAAAGCGCGTGCCCGTCGATTGGTCGCCCGGCAAGGCCTGCGCGGCGCACCTTCGATGGAGACGTATCCGATCCCGGGCGGGACAGAGCAGTATGCAATCGGGGCTTGCACTATTCGTTGTAGCTCAGAGGAGATAGATATATGACCCCTCGATCTCGCGTCCTGGCTATTTTGCTCGCCATCCTGATCACTCTGCCGGCCACCGTCGGGTGGCGCGGCGTAGCCCAGGTCTCCCATTGCTGCGGCTTGCCGAGCAACATACGTACCGCCGCCGACGGCTGGCCGGCCGACGCCGCTCCTCCCGATCAGCAGACGCTGACGCTGGGCTTCCCGGAGTACCACTACTTCGACTGGGAGCAGACGGCCTACGATCTCAACGACATCGGTTCCGACATGACGCAGGAGCTCCTGATCAGGCCGGACAACAACTTTAACCCGCTGCCCGCCGGCGCCACGTCCTGGTCGGTCGACAAGAGCGGCAAGGTCTGGACCTTCCACCTGCGCCACGGCATGGTCTGGAGTGACGGCACGCCCATAACGGCCAACGACTGGCTGTTCTCGTTCCAGCGCTATGCGCGCGCCGATTATGACTTCGAGTCGTTCTACAGCATCATCAAGAACCTGAGTAAGATCGCGGCCGGCAAGGCGCCGATGAGCAGCCTGGGCGTCAAGGTTATCGACCCGTACACGCTGCAGATCACCACGGAGACGCCCGCGGCGTTCCTGATCGGGCTGATGGAGACCGTGACGCTCACGCCCAAGAAGGCTTTCGACAAGTACGGCGCCAAATGGTCGACACGGCCGGATTGGATGCTCTTCAGCGGCCCCTATGTCGTGCAGAGCTGGCAGCACGGCGTGCAATATACGTTCGTGCCCAACCCCCGCTATACCGGCCCCTACAAGCCGTTCTTCCGCAAGGTCACCGTCAAAATCATGCAGCCGCAGGCGATCTTCCCGGCCTACCGCAACGGCGAGATCGACGTCATTCCGTCCAGCTACGAGTCGATTTTCGCGCCGAGCAACCTGGCGCTGATCGAGCACGACCCGGTCTTGAAAGCGCAGTACCACCGCTACCTCGATTTCATGACCTGGTATCTGTTCTTCGACATGCAATCGGCGCCGTTCAACAATCTGAAGGTGCGCCAGGCGTTTAGCCACGTGATCGACCGTGACGCGCTGACGCGCTCCGTTCTGGCGGGCGATGGCGTGCCCGCCTATGCCATGCTGCCGCCCGGCTTCCCCGGCTGGAACGAGAACGAACTCAAGGGTATCCAGGCCTATAACCCGGCGCTGGGCGCCAAGCTACTGGCCGAGGCCGGCTACCCCAACGGCAAGGGCTTCCCCCATCTGACGCTGATCCTGCGCGAGCCCAATCCGCAGATTGTGGAGGTGGCCGGCGCCATCAAGGCCGAGCTCAAGCAGAATCTCAACATCGACGTGGACGTGCAGCAACTCGATTACGCCACGTTCTCTACCCGCCTGAGCACCAACAAGATCAAGCTCGGCCTGGTGCCTTACGAGTACGACTTTGTCGACCCATACAACCTGCTGCGCCTGTTCATGACGCAGGCTCCGGCCGGTGAGGGGCGCCATAACTGGAATAACTCGACGTATGATGCGCTGATCCATAAGGCAAATGCCCTGGGAAGCAACCCCGCCGCGCGCATCGCGGTTGTCAAGCAGGCGGAACGGCTCCTGGTGCAGCAGGTTGCCGGCGTCTTCCTCTGGCACCCCTATATCTCGGAGCTGTGGAAGCCCTACTACGCCGGCTACACGCTGCAGTGCCGCTCATTCGGCCTCGACTGGTCCGACGATCGCCTTGGTCTGTCGTATTACACGATCTACAAGACCAAGAGCCCGGTGACCTACAAGTGCTAGGAGTTTGAACCGCCGGGGGACGCCACGTGGCATCCCCCGGCCAGCTTTGTCCACGGAGGAGGAGACATAGTGACGGCGAGACCGGCGAAGATTGGCGTCATTGGCGCCGGCAATATCAGCGGCATCTATCTGCAGGCGGGCCAGAAGTTCGACATCCTGGATATCGTGGCCGTGGCGGACCTGGATATGGAGCGAGCACGAACGCGAGCGGCCGAGTACAACATCCCCAGGGCCTGCACTGTCGACGAATTACTCGACGACCCCGAGATCGAGATCGTGTTGAACCTGACCGTCCCCAAAGCCCATGGCGAGATCGGCCTGGCCGCCCTCGAGGCCGGCAAACACATCTACAACGAGAAGCCGCTGGCGCTCAACCGCCAGGAAGGACGCCGCATGCTGGACCTGGCGCGCGCCAGGGGATTGCGCGTCGGTTGCGCCCCGGACACCTTCCTGGGCGGCGGCATCCAGACCTGCCGCAAGCTGATCGACGACGGCTGGATCGGCGAGCCGGTCGCGGCCTCGGCCTTCTTTGCCAGCCACGGCGGCGAGGCCTGGCACCCCGACCCCGAGTTCTTCTACCAGCCGGGTGCCGGCCCGATGCTGGACATGGGACCCTACTATGTCACGGCGCTGGCCGTGCTGATCGGCCCCATTCGCCGCGTGGCCGGCGCCGCGCGCATCACCTTCCCCGAGCGCCTGATCACCAGCCAGCCCAAATACGGCACCACCTTCACGGTCAACACGCCGACACACATCACGGGCGTGATGGAGTTCGCCTCCGGCGCGCTCGGTACCATCATCACCAGCTTCGACGTCTGGGCCGCCGAGCTGCCGCGCATCGAGATCTACGGCAGCGAGGGCAGCCTGAGCGTGCCCGATCCCAACACCTTCGGCGGCCCGGTCCGGCTGCGGCGCGCCGGCGCATCGGAGTGGAGCGACGTGCCGCTGACGTACGGCTTCGTCGAGAACAGCCGGGGCCTCGGCCTGGCGGATATGGCGCACGCCATTCGCTCCGGTCGCCCGCATCGGGCTAGCGGCGAGCTGGCGTTCCACGTGCTCGACGCCATGCAGGGCTTCCTCGACGCCGCGCAGGAGCGCACCACCATCGAGCTTTCCACGAAATGTGAGCGACCTGCGCCGCTGCCACTCGGCCTTGGCGAGCGCCGTCTGGATGACTAGCGCCGACTTGGACTGGCGGCCACCGTGACCAGGAACGGCGTGGACGCGCCCAGGTTGCTGCTCTGCCCGATGCCTCCCACCCCGTGAGGTCCAGGCGGCGCATGCGCCGGCACCCGAACCTGCAAGGTGAATGCGCCGTCCCCATCGGTGGTGGCGGTCCCCAGCGGGACCGTCCCCGCGCCACAGTTTTCCGGCCAGCAGTAGAACCGCAGCGGCACCTGCTCGTGCGGGCCAAACCCGCTACCATTGACCGTAAAGGTCGAGCCATCCGCACCGCTTGAGGGCACCAGGGCTATCGCCTGCTGGCTGGTCACCGTGTACACGGCGTTCACGAACAATCCGCTGCTCATGCCTGTAGCTCCTACTCCGTGCGAACCAGCCGGCGCGAACGATGGTACCGTGGTGGTCAACGTGAAAGCGCCGGTGCTGTCGGCCGTCGCCGTGCCCAAGGGGAGCGTGGCGCGGCCGCAGTTGTTGGGCCAGCAGTAGAAGGACAGTGCCACCTGCTCGCCCGAAGCGAAGCCAGTGCCCCGGACGGTGATGGACGCGCCCGCCGGACCGCTGTTGGGCAAGACCTGAAGAGTTGGAGAAGCGGTGACCGTGAAGCGAGCCCAGGCAAACGACCCTGCCGCTCCGACGGCGCCCACGCCGTGGTGCCCAAGCGGCGCGAAGAGCGGGACGGTGACCTCGGTGCTGAAGGTACCGCTGCCATCCGCCGTGGCCGTGCCAACCTCGACAGAGCCGCCGCCGCACGCGCCGGGGGCGCAGTAGAAGCGCAGGGTGACCCGTTCGCCCGCGGCAAAGCGGCTGCCCATGACGATGATGGTCGAGCCGCCGGCGCCGCTGGCAGGCGAGAGCTGCACTTTGGCCGCCACGGGGATGACCGTTGCGGTGGGCGGCAGCGGGGTGCTCGTTGCAGTTGGCGTGGGTGTGCCGGTCGCTGTCGGCGTTGGGGTGCCTGTCGGGGAGTTAGTGGCGGTTGGGCTCGGCGTCGCGGTCGGCGACGATCCTTCCTGCACCTCCACGGCCCCGATGTCGCAGAAGCCATTATCGCCGGCCTCGTCGGGCCGGGGCAGGCCGCGCTGATCGGTGGACAGGACACAGTTGCCCGGCGCGACCGCATCGATGGCCGGACTGCCCGGCAATGGGGCCATGGTCAGGGTTGGACCACCGTTATCTTGCAGCGGGCCAAGCCGCGCATTAAGGGGGTTGGCGACCGTACCGACCTGGTCGCCGTTGACGCCGTTGGTCAGTCCGCAGCCGTCGCCGACACCCACTAGGTTATACCCGCCCGATGTCAGGTTCCCGACGCAATCGGTGTTGCCACCTAATGGAATGTTCCCGGCCAGGATGCTGTCGGTCGTCGTTACGCTGCCTACATTGTAGATGCCGAGGCTGTTATTGCCCGACACGGTGCTACCAGCCAGCGTCGCGGTGCCCCCGTTGTACAGACCGCCGAAGGCACTATTGCCCGAGATGGTGCTGATGATCAGTGCCAGGTTGCCAGCGTTGTAAATGCCGCCGCCTCCGATGCCGTAAGTGAAGAGGCTGGTCGTGCTATTGTCCGAGACGGTACTGCCGGTCAGCGTCAACGTCCCAGAGTTGTAGATGCCCCCGCCATCGTGGGCTGCACTATTGCCTGAGACGATGCTGTTGGCCACTGCCAGTGTGCTAGAGTTATAGATGCCGCCGCCACTGGTGTCGAATTCGGCGGGACCGGTCACGCTGTTGCCCGAAACGGTACTATCGGTCAACGTGGCCGTGCCTGCAGTAATGTGGAGACCGCCGCCGCGGCCGCCGGTTGTGCTATTGCCGGAGATGGTGCTGCCGGAAAGTGTCAACGTGCCGGAATTGTCGATGCCGCCTCCGCCGCCGTCGGACGCACTATTGTCCGAAACGCTGCTGCTGATGAGCGTCGCCGTGCCCCCATAGTCGTTGTCGACGCCGCCGCCGAAGCTTATGAAGCTGCCATGAGACGCTATATTTCCCGAGACGGAACTGTTGGTCATTGTGAGCGTACCTGAATTGTAGATGCCGCCACCGAATCTGGCACTATTGCTAATGACGGTGCTGTTGGTCAGCGCCACTGAGCCCCCGTCGATGAACAGCCCGCCACCAGCGATGGTGCTACGGCTAGCAACACCGTTCTGGAGAGTCACACCGGTGATGGCCACCGTGACCCCCGCGTTCACTGTGACCACCGTGCCGCTCTGGTTGCCGTCGAGGATGGTGCTGCTCGGCCCCGCCCCGGCCAGCGTCAGGCTGGTCGGGATTGTCACCGTCTCCCTGTAGGTTCCCGCCGCCACATGGATGGTCGCCCCGCTCGCCGCCACGTCGATGGCGTGGCCGAGTGTACGGCACGGGTCGGCAGGCGTCAGGCACCCGTTCGCGTCGCTGCCGCTGGTGGACACGTACAGAGCATCTGCAGTGTAGGTAAAGTGGTCATCGGGACTCAGGGTTGAGGTACCCAGGTCGGTCTGCACCGTCACGTCGACGATGCCCGGTGCGCTGGTGGGCGGGCTAGTGGCGGTGATCACCGTGCCCGAAGTATTCGTGATCACGCTGCTCGCCGCGAGTCCACCGAAGTGAACCGTCGCTGCCAGGTTGGGCCCCACCAAGTTTGCGCCCTCGATCACGACCACTGTGCCGCCCGTGTAGGTGCCGTGGTTCGGGCTCAGGTCGACCACCAGGGGAGGCCCGGCCGAGTAGTCAGTCTCGACCGCGCCGTCGTCGCACGCGCCAGGGTTGCCGGAGTCAGGCCGAGGCTGGCCACGCTGATCCGTAGACAACAGGCAGTGCTCCAGCGGGACCGCATCAATGGCCGGGCTACCTAGGAGCGGCGCCATGGTCAGGGTTGGACCACCGTTATCTTGCAGCGGGCCAAGCCGCGCATTAAGGGGGTTGGCGACCGTACCGACCTGGTCGCCGTTGACGCCGTTG
>Ga0209581_1004941_pt1 | contig 10453 bp, 11 predicted proteins | sample Coa_R2_FD_187160 | JGI IMG/M metagenome (GOLD analysis project Ga0209581, IMG submission 187160) | Surface soil microbial communities from Centralia Pennsylvania, which are recovering from an underground coalmine fire - Coalmine... | ecosystem: Environmental > Terrestrial > Soil > Unclassified ...
GTGCCGTTTTCGACAGTCAACAGCCACGGATCGCGGTCCAAATCGCCGGGCCGGACGGCGAAGGCCGGGTCGGCCTTGGCCAGGTTGATCATAGCGGTCTGCGCCCGGAAGGACTCGGATCGGGCCAGGTGCTTGAGGAAGTCCTGCCGCTCATCGGCGTCGAGGATTCGCTTGGCGAGAGGATACAGGCCGCGGATCAGGAGGCTGGCGAGGCGGTAGACCTCGAGCGTCTCATCGTCGCGCCAGCGCATGCCGTCCCAGTCGAACCACCGCGTCCACTTCTCGCAGTACAGCAGCCTGTCACGGTAGCGGGCGGCGAAGCGTTTCGCGTTGCCGAGATCGGTGAAGTGCTCGATCTGGGAGGCAGCCGCGGTGACCGCCGATGGAGGTTCGTCCGGCGGATCGTCTGATGGGCCGCCGGGCGGCGCTGCTGTTTCCGCCGGTTCCTCTTCCAAGTCGTTTCTGGCCTCCAACCGCCCGATCGTGATCGGCGAGTTCACGTTGCCTCGGAACAGGCACGCGTCGCAAAACCGCGCGCCACCGAGGTCGGATTCCACATAGGCGCAGGTGACCGGCGCCATCTTCTCGCCCGAGGCCTGCTTCAGCTTGCGCTGCGTTTCGCGGCGGGTGTACTTCGGGTGCGCCTGGCTCAGTTCGTGCGCCCACCGTTCGGCGTCCTCACACCTGGCGACGACCGTCAGCATCCGGTACCACTCCGGTTCCGGAAGCGTGGCGGCATCGTCCCGGCAATGGCGCATCCAGGCGCAACCGTCGAGGATTGGCGGCAGCTTCGCCGGCGGCAGGTCCGGCGGTGGCTGACTGGGCGCAGGCTCGCCCGGATCATCGAGCCCGCAGAGGATCTCGCCGATGTCGTCAAGGCAATACGCCCGGTCGAAGTACTCCGCGGTCACCGGGCGGACATCGTCAGGGATCTTGCGATTGAAGGTGCCCGGCACCCGAAGCACGCGGCACAGATCGGCGGTCGGGTCGATGGTCCAGCCCCGTGCCCTCGCCTGCAATCGAAGCATCTGCTGGAAGCGCCGCGAGAGTGATTTCAACTCCTGCCGTTCGGCTTCCGTCTCGATGACGAACGGCTCGCGGAAGAGCCAGTACACTTGGAGCCCGAAGCCGCTGCGCACGATCACCGACGGCGGCAGTCCGACGGCATCAACGAGAGACAGCGCCTCTGCTTCACTGGCGGGAAGATCCTTCGCCTTATGCGCCGCTCCGCCGATGTCGATATCGGCCCAGACGCCCGGCACCGAGACGACGTCGGCTTCCTTGCCGCGGCTGCCCTGTTCCGGTTCCTCCCGCTGCAATCCGGCGGCGGCGTAAACGTCCATCCGCGAGGCCCGCTCCGCGCAGTAGGCGACAGCGGCATCGAGGGCGCCCGCGCGAGCCAGCGGGAACGCCCTCGACGCCTTGTCCTGGCGGGTCCACACCATGAGCCATCCTTCTGGCTCGGGACCGTGGACCCGCTCGATGAATTGCCGGATGGCAAGCTTGTCGCCCTCCATGCGTCCTCCCCGCGCCGGCCGTGTCAGATGATTTCGCCTTCACCGTGCTGAACGTCTTTGGCGGTGGGTGCCGACGGCGCCGATTCAAGAAACGGCTTGAGCATCGCGGCGTACTCCTTGATCCGCCCCGCCTGTTCCGGCGAGAGCTGGCCGCCGGAGGTGAACGTCGCCCGCGAGTAGACGATGCCCTGGGCGTTCTTCGTCTTCTCGAGGCCGATCTTGGTGATGAGGCTGTAGCACGGCACGGCCTTCGACGCCAGCCGCATGAAGTACTGCCGCGCCGGCTTGACCGAGCTCGCGGGAAGGCTGACGATCTCGGGCAGCAGGTTCTCCTCCCGCACGAAGAACAGTTGCCGCACCAGCTTGCAGGCCTGGCCTTCGCCCTTCGGGTCGCTGCCGAACTGCGCGAACGGGCACTTGTGGCAGTCGCCGCCCGGCTTGCCCGTGCCCGTGCGCGCATCGAGCGAGTAGCAGTCCGGTGGCATGTTGCCATCCGATTGCTCGAGCGGCACGCTCCAGTAGGCGCGCGTGTCGCGCCAGGCGACGATGATGCCAGCGAGTTCCTTCACCATCTCCTCGCCGTCGAGGGTTTGCAGGGTCCACGCCGTGCCGCCGCCCGCCGGGATCTTGATGCGCTCGAAGTCGGTGGCGCTCATGCCGCTGTCTCCGAGGTTGGCCGCCACCGCGTCGCGGATCTCCGCTACCGGGGTCTGGAAGACGACGAAGGGACTGATCGCCGCCTCCTGGTTCTTCTTGATAACTTCCTTGGTTGCCATGGTCAGCTTCTCCTTGTTCTGAGTTTGAAAACCTCGCTCACTTCGAGAACCGCGGCCAGCGTGGGCGGCAAGGACCGTCCCTCGCGATCCAGTTCCCGCACGTAGGCTGAAACAGAGTTGGTGTTGAAGGTCTCCTCGACGTAGTCGCCGAGGCGGCAGCGCTTCAGGGCCTTGCACACGGCCGGTTTGTCCCCGTCCTTGGCCTTGGCCCAGAGCTTGCGCTCGACATACACGGTCCGCCCGTCGATGGCGACCCGTTCCATGCCGCTCTGCTCGAACTGCGGCAGCAGACGCTGTTCGAGTTCGGCGGCTTCGGCTTTGATCGAATCGACCTCGGCCTCAAGCTGGCGGCGGCGTTCTTCAAGTGCGACGAAGCGTTTCAATTCATCGGTGTTCATGCTTGTCCTTTCATCTCGTGGAGAACGGTGTTGACCACATCGGCGCGGCGCGCCAAGGCTGCCATGACCCGCTCGTCGACGGTGCCCTCGGCGAGCAGGTGGATGTACTCTACGGGCCGCGTCTGGCCGGGGCGGTGGATGCGCGCCAGGCTCTGTTCGTAAGAGCCGAGCGAAAAGCCGAGCGAGTAGTAGATGGCGTAACGGGCCCGGGTCAGGTCGACGCCCACGCCGCCCGAATCGATCTGCACCGCAAGCACGGGCGCCTCGCCCGCCTGCCATAGCTTCAACTCGTCCATACGGCCCGAGAGCTCGAGCGACCGCCGGCCCGTTTCGTCGGCCACACGGTTCACCGCTTCGAGATCCTTGTGGAAGCGGCAGAAGACAACGACCGGTTCTTCGGGCGCGATGTCTTCGAGCACGTCCCGCAGGAGGTTCATCTTGGCCGAGTCGATCTGGACGTCGTGACCTTCGTCGGTGCGGATGTAGCCGCCGGTGATCTGCTGAAGCCGCAGGAGCTTCACGAGCGCGTTGGCGGCGGTGACCTCGCCGGCCCGGACCTCGGCGATCAGGTCGCGCTCGAGCGAGCGGTAGACCTTCCGGGCCTCCGCACCGAGTTGGCAGGTGTAGGTGATGTGGACCTCGGCGGGCAGATCGAGCACGTCCTTGCCGCAGGCGAAGGTGACCGAGTAGAACTTCCGATTGAGCTCATCGAGATTCCGGTAGCCGACGACCTGGTGATTCTGGTAACCGCCCATCACGGCGTAGTGCTGGCGGAATTTGTGGAAACTCCAGCCGAAGATGGACGGGTCGATGAAGCGGAAGTAGGCATAGACATCGAGAGGCGAGTGCGGCATGGGTGTCCCCGAGAGGCCGAGGCGGAACCGCGCCGCTTGGCCGAGCCCCGCCAGGAAACGGCTGGCCTTGCCGCCGGGCGCCTTGCATCTGTGAATTTCATCTGCGACGACCAGATCCCACTTCTGCTTGAGGGCCCACTCCGCGAACGGCGAGCGCCATGCGCTGTCGTAATTGATGACCACGACAACCGGCACGCCCCGCGCCTTGGCCAACGTCATCTGCCGCTCTGCCTCCGCGCGCTTGGCCCTCACACTGGCGAAGGAATCATTGAGCGGCACGACGAGGAATGGCGCTTCCGAGTGCATCTCGAACTGCGGCCGCCACACCTGCACCACCCGTAACGGGCAGAGGATGAGTATGACTTGAAAGCCCTCCTCGACGGACAGGTAAACCGTCATCGCCGACTTGCCCGTGCCCATGACGGCGGCGATCATGGCGCCGCGCTTGCCGCGCCGGTACAATTGCCGGACGAAGGCAACGGCTTCCGCCTGGTGCCGCCAGGGGAGGGTCCGAGACCCAATGACTGCGGGAGGAGGGTTCATACCGGCTGCATCTCCCGCGCCAGGGCCGCCGCTTCCGCAACAGTGAACTCCGTCTTCTCTCCGACCAACGCCACCACGCGCTGCCGCAGCATCGCGATGTGGCGACGGCGGCGCTGATCCGCTGCAATTTGGACATCCAGCATGCGCAGATTGGAGTCCAGGTCCGCGACGGTCGCCTGCATCACCGGCACCCACTCGCAGTCGCCGTTGAGGGGGTTCAGGATGTCCACGGGCACGGCGATCAGGTTGGGCATCTCGAATTCCGGGAGGTCCAGACCGAGTTGCAGGCGCGCCTCAGCCTCGGTGACTTCGGCCGCCGTTTTCATGACGCGGCGGGTAAGGTCGAAGAGTTTCTCCCGCGCCAGTTGCCGGCCGAGGTCCGCGAACAAGTCGCCGTTGTTTTCGATCACCATGTCGACGACGTCGCGGTTCAAGAAACGCCGGCCTGCGGCGCAAAACGCCGCCACGGTTTCCCGAATTGCTTCGGTCAGTTCGGATCGTCTACTTGTTCTCATTGCGTTCGAGCTCCTGGTTGATGGCTTCAAGGAAGGCAGCCGCCCTGCGGCAGGAACCGGCAAAGTCCATGTCGGGCGTGTCGAGGCTGCGGATGGCGGCGGCGATGTCCGGGGCTGGATAGGCGCAGGCGGCGATGGTGCGCACTCCGTCCAGAACCGCCATGGCCGCGTAGTTGCGCTCGACGATGGGCCGTTGCGACTCCGGGGTGGGCAACTGATAGTTCAGGTTGCGGTCGAGTATGGCCAGGCCGCTCTCCAACGCCTGGCGCCGGGCTTCTTTCGGCGTGGGCAGATCCTGGCGGCGCAGTTTCCGGACCTCAGCCTTCTTCTCCTCTTTGGGAAGGTGGGCGATCTCGATCTGCCGTTCCGGAGGCTGCTCCGCGATCACCGCGGCGGCGCTGATGGAGAGATCACCGGCATCCATCTGCGCGACGACTTCGTCTACTGCCTTCTCAACGACCCTCTTGGCGCGCTCGTAAGTCTTGTAGCTGTTGAAACCGGCTTTCTGGGCGGCGAGTTCCCGAGTTTGGACTCCCGCTGGAACTTCAGGACAATTGTCCTGAAGTTGCCGGTCCGTCCTCTGGCCCTGCCGATTGCCAATCTCCTGCTCCAGGGCCGAGGCAATCGCCGTCCGCTCAGAGGCAGTGAAGCTCTTGCGAACCTCGTTCTCGTCGTGTTCAGCGGCCAGCAGGCTGGTTACCCGGACCACCCGCGCCGGGATGGTAGGCCACTTGAGGATGTCCTGCATCGCCACGAGCCGCCGCTGGCCGAAGACCAACCGGAAGTCTTCCGTGATCCCGACGGGTTGCAGCAGCCCTTCGCGGGCGATGCTGGCGGCCAAACCCTCCAGGTCTCCCATCTCTTTGCGGTGGCGCTCGCCGACTTGAATCTGCTCGCAAGGAACTTCGATGATTTCCTGAGCGTGGATCATCGCGCGCCTCCCTTTGCCACAGGACCGTAGCCAGCCTTGAGAAACGCCCGCCGGATCCGGGCCATGCGGGCGTACACGGTGGACCGGGCGATGCCGAGCATTCGGCTGATCTCGGTAGGACCGTGGTCGATCAGCAGAAGAGCCAGCTTCCGGTCTGGATCACCGAGCGGCGCGAGGACGCGCTCGAAATCGACATGGAACTGGACCGCCGGGATCCCGTCAGGCGTGGCGAACCGGTGGCCGTCGAGACGCTCAACTGTCAGCGGGCCGCGCCGGCGCCGCATCAGCGTGGCGAAGCGCTTGTCCGCCACGCGTTCAAGGAATGTCCGTAGACTGGCGCGCGACGCGTCGTAGTGCCGCAGGGCCATCCAGAGTCCCAACAGGGCTTCCTGCTCGAGGTCTTCGCGATCCGCGGCTGTCGCCCGACCAGTGGCCACCGCCGCCGCACCGCGAACCTGAACCGCCCGCAAGGCCAAGGGAAAGGCTTTGTCGAATCCTGCATCACGCATGGCAGCGCCCTCCGGCCATTTCGATTTCCATCGAGAAGGGCAGCCCGTGCTTGACTTCGAGCGTGCGGATCTCGCCGGTGCCCACTGCCCGGACGTACTCGAACAGCTCCGCCACTTGGGGCTTCAGTTCGAACTCATCCGGCAGGGTTCGCGCCGCGCCCGGGTCCTGAGAGCCGAACTTCACGTCCCGCACAACGGCCGGCCAGGGATCAATGACCAGTTCGCCGCGTTCAATCCGGAGATACTCAAACCGCCCAAAGCCCAGCGCCGACATGGCCGCCGCAAACGCGCGCTTGGATGGCCGGAGGTCGCGGGTCGATGTAGGGCGGCTCATTGCGCCACCTCCACGCACGCGGCGCTCTGCGACTCATGGCTCTGAATCCAGGCATCAACGTCTTCGGGGCGATAGCGAACCAGGGTCCCGATCTTGACGTAACGCGGACCGCGCCCCTCGGTCCGCCACTTGCGGAGGGTGAGCACGCTGATGGCGCACGAATCCGCCACCTGGCGTTCATTCAGGAGTCGTTGGGGTGTGCTCTGTTTCATCTCGATGCTCGCTGCGGGCTGTTTCCCGCAACCTCTGCATCGAGATTGCCCGACCTAGCGTTTTTCCGAAATACACGGAACCGGAAGATTTCCGGAAGAAATCCGGCAAATTCAGCGGCGGCGCGGAAGCCTCAGCGAGGCGGGCAACTCGCCTCGCAAGAGCTGCTCGAGGCTGAGATTCATCGCCTTCGCCACTCCCTCGAGCGCGGATCGGCGCATCGTGCCGTCCTTCAGGAAGCTCCTCAATGTGCGATCCGAGACGCCAGCCTGGATGCTGAAGGCCGTCTGCGAGAGGCCTCTGGCCTGAATGTATACCTTCACTGCCGCGACTGCCTCCGGGCTGCCAACCGACCGCGGCACTGGCCCCTGATCGCGTGCCGTCCGCCGGGTCTCCACCGCGCCGGTCCACTGGAACTTGCCCTGCCCATCCACAAGCACCTGGTCTTCGAGACAAAGACATTCCACCCGGCGCTCTCGCAGCCGGCGTTCCGTCTCCACCGTTCGGAACCGGTTTGTCGGCAGCACGAGTAGGAATGAATCCGGGATGTCGAGCATCAGGCGCACCACGGCCGCCTCGTGAGAGCTTGGGGACTGAGCCAGTAGAAAGTACACCGGGTAGTTGCGCGCGTGGGGTTGCTCGGACAATCCTACGGCCCACAGGCCCGGTGAATGCAGGGTCATCGCCTGCGGCCGGATCATCGCCGCTCGGAACACCGGTTGCAACAAGCCCGACAAATCAAGCCGGTGGATCAGCGCCTCTCGCCTGGTCAACGGTACCCGCTCGCATCGCTGATGCTCATCCTGGCAGATGGCCGCGAACTCGTCGTCGCCGTAGTCGATGATCCGGCGCGGGCACTCACTGAAGGAGTGCGGGCACGGGTACCGCTTGCCGATCATATCCGTGGGCTTCAGATGAGGCGCGGCAAACTCGAAGTCTTCGCCACACTCCTGCCGCCAGACCTCCGAAACCCCGATGAGTCCCGGAATACCCTCCAGGGCCCGCCACAGCTTAAGCAGCTTCCTCATAGGCCCGCTTGCCGTAGACGATGAACTCGCGAGCCCGCAGCCATTCCTCGAAGATCGCCGCTTCCTCGCCCCGCGGGTACCCCGACTTGTTCCCCTCTACGAGCGAAAGCACCCGGGCCTTCCTGATCCCCTTCAGCTTGACCTTGATCTTGGCCCGCTTGAGCGCTGGCTGATCCGGAATTTGAGCTTGCCTGATCTCCAGGGCCATGAAAACATCATCGGCCTTCTCAACGCTCTTGTTGTTGAGCGCGCCCCCCCAATCCATCTCCAGCTCCGTCAGTCGCGCCGATTCCAGGCCCAAGAAATCGCTGCACTCAAGCGACGCCTGCCCCAGCTTCCGCAGCGGCTCCAGGTTGTACTTCTGCGCATAGCGGAACGTCTCCGCGCTCCCGAACAAGTGCAGCCCGAACAGTTCCCGGTACTTGCGCATGTCCGGCGCCGAGGCGCTGTTGATCCGCAACTCGGGATTATCGGTGTCGAGGATGACCATGTCCGTCCGCTCCGGGCGGAAGAACGTGCAAGCTGATTCCTCGCCTTTGACGCTCGGTTCCCGCCGGCAGGCCTGGCCGTGCTGGACATAGAAGTGAACCGCGCCCGGCGCGTTTTTGCGCAACACCCGGCAGCGGCGCCCCCTCTTCTTCTTGCGGAAGTAGTCGCGCAGCGCCGACTCGAGCTCACCGAGATCCTGGGGCAACGCCTGGGCGTTGATCACCATGGCCGGGTCGGCCGGGGCGAAGCTCACGAAAGTCTTCCGGCGCTCGAAGCTGCTCTCCTGGTCCTTCTGTTGGAGCAGCCGCGGCTGGGTCAGCCAGATTAGCGCAGCCAGATCCTGCGGGGTCACCTCGTCGTCGGCCGCGATCCCGGCCTCGCCCGCCATCTGAAGGAGGTCGTCGAAATAGGCCTCGTTGCCCAACTCGCTGATCAGGTGCAGCCCGTCGACCAGATCGCCGGGCATCGCCTCATCCGGATCGGCAAGGATCGAGGCCAGGGCCTCGTAGTCGATCTCGTCCCCATTCCCCGGAGCCGGGATGGGGAAGCCCTTCGAGGCGAAGAACCCCTCGGCGGTCTGCACGATCCGCACCAAGATCTCGGGCTGAAACTGCCTCAGCATGTCCGGGTGGGAGAAGTATTTAAGCTTGAGTGCCATGTACAATCACCTCAACGAGTTAGGTGGTTCGTGGCAGCAGGTCGAACCCCGTCGAAGCAGCGTCAGGCAGGCGGCCTGGAGCACAACCGAATCCCAATTCTAGCATGCGAAGAATAGGCGAATAAGCCGCTATGAAACAGGAGAGGTGAACCAAATCGCCGCCAAGTCACGACACGACTGCGAAGCCCGGATACGGCTCGCCGACCTCCGATAGGATGTGGGTGCGCTGTAGGTTTTCCCGGCCGAGATGCCTGTTCAGCTACTCAATTGGTGTGCGTCGCGGCGCGTCCGCTCTCGACCGCAGCGACGATTCGCTTTAATGTGGAGGGCCGCCCGACGGTGCATTCCTTAATTCGCAGAACGGTCCAGCCAGCCTTCCGGAGTTCGGCGGTCACCCTCCGATCACGACGCTTGTTGCTCTCAATTTTCGAACGCCAGAAATTCCGATTGCTCTTCGGCAGATACTTGCAAGAGCAGCCGTGCCAAAAGCATCCGTCGACAAACACAGCAACCTTTAGACCGGGCCATGCGAAATCGGGTCTTCCGGCTACGTGCCACTGCCTTCGGTATCCGCGCATACCGGCGGCCCAAAGCAGCCGTCCGAGGGCGACCTCAGTTGTACGGTTGCCTTTGGACCGCACGGAAGCCATGATTCGTGAGCGGACTTCGGCGGTGACATGATCCACCACGGCGGCACCTACCGACTAGAGTATAGTGCCAGATCCGCCTCTCCGATTTGATCGGACGGCACGAGCCTGTAGTGTTTCTCCTCGACGACTTTCACCTCGTCGTGTTCGATGGTCAGTTCGAACAACGCGATGACGTCGTCGGCCATAAACTGGGCCGACACAGGACGGCATATCAGACGCGGAAACTTCTGTCGGCAACACGCAGTGTCCTGCTTAGTTTGGGTTACCCCCAACTGATCCGAGCCACCTTTTGCCTGAACGGGAATGACGAACTGCTGACCGTTGCGATTGACGCCGACGTAGATCTCATCAACTTCTATTTGCCCGATACCCTTCACAGTGGTCCGAAGGTGGTTTTGCAGCGAGTATGCCGCAATTCCGAGAAAGATGTCGATCAAGCGGTTATAGCGGACTTTCGCCAGTAGCGCCTGCTCGTCGCCGAGGGCGTTCGCGGCGATAATTTCCGGCGTCGCGTCGGGAATCTTGATCGCAATTAGATCGGGCCGCGGAACGATCCGGTTGACATTGGCAAGTTTGAAGCGGTACCGTGCCCTGCCGGCCAGTTCGATCATCCACTCCATGCCACGCGGTGCCGTTCGGACGATCTCCGGAGGCAGGGCGGTGCGGAAGCGGAACGAGTAGATCGTGTCGCCTAAGTTCTTTGGCAGGGCTACCTTAAGCGATCGCGCGACGTCGACGAACTCCTCGCGTGAGAATTCGAACTGCGTCTCTCCGGCTTTGTAGTGGCGCTTAAAAATCGCGCCCATGATCGCGGAATAGCGGTTTGGTTTCTTTTCCGGCTGGCCGCCGGATTCGTGGCTAGACATTCGCCGTCTCTACCATCCGAATGCGCCTCGGCACCACGTTAGCGGGCACACCGTATCTTGCCGCGGCGCTGGACATGTCGAGCGACAGCAGGTCTGGGTTGCCGAGTTCCGCATTGCGACTAGGCTTCCGCGACGAGACATCGAGCGCCTCTACAATCTTGCTAGCTACGGCCCG
>Ga0209581_1004942_pt1 | contig 10452 bp, 2 predicted proteins | sample Coa_R2_FD_187160 | JGI IMG/M metagenome (GOLD analysis project Ga0209581, IMG submission 187160) | Surface soil microbial communities from Centralia Pennsylvania, which are recovering from an underground coalmine fire - Coalmine... | ecosystem: Environmental > Terrestrial > Soil > Unclassified ...
GGCGCGGAGAAGTGACGTTCAGGCATGTCTCGTTCACCTATAAGAACGAGTACGCCGATCTCTTCGCCGACCCATCCAGGAAGCAGGATGGCAGGGAAGATGGGAATGGCGATGAGGATGGTGATAGCGATGGAACAATGAACGGGCCAAACGGCGACGACCGGAAGAGGGGCAAGACGGCGCCTCCGCCGGTCTACAACAACCTGCCCGTGCCGGTCGCCACACCCGACGAGCCGATTGCGCACGCGACGCTGCATGATATCTCGTTCGATATCAAGCCGGGGCAACTGGCGGCGCTGGTCGGCCCAAGCGGCGCCGGCAAGACCACCATCACCTACCTGATTCCGCGTCTCTATGATGTGGATGAGGGCGCGGTGGAGATCGACGGTCACAACGTCAAGGATATCGCGCTCTCCTCGCTGGGCGAAATTATTGGCATGGTGACGCAGGAGACCTACCTCTTCCACGCTTCTATCCGCGAAAACCTGCTTTACGCGAAACTGGATGCCACCGAAGAGGAACTGGTCGCGGCGACGAAAGCGGCGGCCATTTACGAGCGCATCATGGAACTGGAAAAGGGTTTCGATACCATTGTCGGCGAGCGCGGCTACAAGCTCTCTGGCGGCGAGAAGCAGCGTCTCGCTATTGCTCGCGTCATCCTCAAAAATCCGCGCATCCTCATTCTGGACGAGGCCACCAGCGCCCTTGATACCCACTCGGAGCGGCTTATTCAGGCCGCGATTGAGCCGCTGATGAAGGATCGCACAACGGTCGCCATCGCCCACCGCCTCTCCACCATCCTGGCGGCAGACATCATCCTCGTCGTCGATCACGGCCAGATCGTCGAGCGCGGCACGCACGAGGAATTGTTAGAGAAGGGCGGTCTCTACGCGAAGCTGTATAACGAGCAATTCTCTAAGGGGCTGGTGGAAGAGATACCAATGTAGTGTGTTATGAAGGCATGAAAAAGGTCGCCGGATTGGCCTGCCACCAATCCGGCGACCTTTTTCATGCCTTCATAACACACTACCCGCCCAGTTCGGCGCGGCGGGCGAGCAGCTTGCCGATGCGCTCTTCTTGCGCGGTGAGCTTCTCGCGCTCGCGCTCGACCACTTCGGGCTTTGCCCTTGTGACGAAGGCTTCGTTGGCGAGTCTGGCCTGCAGGCGGGTGATTTCTTGCTGCGCCCCGGCAATCTCGCGGTCGAGCCGCTCCATCTCTTTGCTGAGGTCGAGCATACCCGCGAGGGGCAGGTAGATTTCGACGGCTCCGGCAAGCAGGCTCATGGCCTGTTCCGGTTTCTGCTCTAACTGCGCGTAGAGTCGGGGTTTCTCGGTGCGCGCCAGGAACTCGATAAGCGGGGCCTGCGCCTCGAACATCGGCACCAGTTCGCCGACCGCCAGAATGACGGGGATGCGGCGTGCCGGTTCGACGTTCATCTGGTTGCGAGCGTCGCGAATGCGCGTGATGACCTCTTGTAATAGCCCGAACTCGCTCTCGGCCTGCTCATCGAGGGCGGTAACGTTGACCTGCGGCCAGGGCGCGACGATCAGGGCCGGGGCTGGCCAGCTGGCCGTGTTCGGCTCGCCGGTGCGGTAGAGGTTCTGCCAGACCTCTTCGGTGACGAAGGGCATAAAGGGGTGCAGCAGGCGCATGGCTGTATCAAGCACGGCGCGCAGGATGCCTGCCGTGTTGCGGCGCATCTCCTCGCTGCCCTGCATCTGCACCTTTGAAATCTCGATGTACCAGTCGGCGTACTCGGACCAGAAGAACTCGTTGATCTGGCGTCCGGCCTCGCCGAACTGGTAGTCCTCGATCAACTGTGTCACGCTGGCGGTCAGGCGCGCCAGGCGGTTGAGGATCCAGCGATCGGCCAGTGTCTGCGGCTGCAATACATTGATGGATGGCACGCCGACGTTGATACCGGCGGTGGTCATCATCACGAAGCGGGCCGCGTTCCAGATTTTGTTGGCGAAGTTGCGGTTGCCCACGATGCGCTCAGGCACGAGCTTCATGTCGTTGCCGGGGGTGCTGCTGGTCGCCAGCGTGAAGCGCAGGGCGTCGGTACCGTACTGGTCCATCACCTCCAGGGGGTCGATCACGTTGTTTTTTGATTTGCTCATCTTCTCGCCGTGTGCATCGCGCACCAGCCCGTGCAGGTAGATGGTGTGGAAAGGCAGTGTCCCCATGAAGTGGATACCGGCCATCACCATACGCGCCACCCAGAAGAAGATGATGTCGTAGCCCGTCTCCATCACCGAGGTCGGATAGTAGCGCAGCAGGTCGGGCGTCACTTCGGGCCAGCCCAGCGTGCTGAAGGGCCAGAGCCAGGAACTGAACCACGTATCCAGCACGTCCTCGTCCTGGCGGATGTTCACACTGCCGCAGCGCGGGCATGCTGTCACATCCTCGCGGCTGACAGTCATCTCGCCGCACTCGTCGCAGTACCAGACGGGGATGCGATGGCCCCACCAGAGCTGGCGTGAGATACACCAGTCATGGATGTTCTCCAGCCAGTCCAGGTAGATTTTTGTGAACCGCTCCGGCACGATTTTCAACTGGCCGTATTTCACCGCGCCGATAGCGGGCGTTGCCAGCGGTTGCATTTTGACAAACCATTGCTTCGAGATGAGCGGCTCGACGGCGGTGTCGCAACGCTGGCAGAGGCCGAGCGGCACCACGTAATCTTCGATCTTCACGATCAGGCCCTGGCGCTGCAACTCTGCCAGCAGGTTCTGCCGCGCCTCGTAGCGATCCTGTCCGGCATAGGGGCCGGCCTCTTCGGTCATCTTCGCGTCGAAGCCGATCACCTGAACGCGCGGCAGGTTGTGGCGCTGGCCGATCTCGAAGTCCACCATGTCATGCGCGGGCGTGACCTTCACCGCGCCCGTGCCAAAGGAAGTCTCAACGGCCTCGTCGGCGATAATCGGAATCTCGCGTCCGATGACCGGCAGAATAGCCACGCGCCCGATCAGGTTTCTGTAGCGTTCGTCGCGCGGGTTGACGGCCACGGCGGTATCGCCCAGAATGGTCTCCGGGCGCGTGGTGGCCACGCTGATGTATTCGGTCGGCTCGTTCTCGTGGCCCGGTTCCGGCTTGAGCGGATAGCGGACGTAAACGAGCTTGCCCTGCGTATCCACGTGATTGACCTCAAGGTCGGAGAGGGCGCTCATGCAGCGCGGACACCAGTTGATGATGCGTTCGCCGCGATAGATCAGTCCCTCTTCATAGAGGCGCACGAAGACCTCACGCACCGCCTTCGACAGCCCCTCGTCCAGCGTGAATCGCTCGCGTGTCCAGTCGGCAGAGACACCCAGGCGGCGATGCTGGTTCTGGATGCGGCTCTTGTACTGCCCAACCCACTGCCAGACGCGCTCTAAAAAGGCTTCGCGCCCGATCTCGTGTCGGTTTGTCCCCTCGGAAGCCAGTAACCGTTCCACCACCGTCTGCGTAGCGATGCCGGCATGGTCTTCGCCCGGCACCCACAGCGTATCGTAGCCGCGCATGCGATGGTAGCGAATCATGATATCTTCGATGGTGGCCGTAATGGCGTGGCCAAGATGCAGCGCGCCCGTCACATTGGGCGGCGGCATGCTGATGACAAAGGTTTCCGCCTCTGTATTCCCGTTCGGCTTAAAGTAGCCGCCCTCTTCCCAGAAACGATACCATTTCTCCTCGACCGCTGACGGCTCATACGCTCTGGGCAATGCTTGCTCGGATTGTTCTGCCATCTCTGTTTTTTCGCTCTGTCCCTCTTTTTTCTGTTCGATCATAAAACCCCTCCTTACCTGATAATTATGCTTTTGCAGATAGAAGGCGCGAGCCGGGGCAACTCGCACCCTGTCTATGCCAGCAATAAAAAACCCTTCCCTCGTCAAGGACGAGAAAGGGTTATTGCTCGTGGTACCACCTTGTTTCGATCAACCGCAAATAATTGATCCTCGTGGCGCGCTAACGGGCGCAACCCGTGAAAATTACACGCTGCTTTCGTACTCGCGCGTGCTGGTTTTCAGACTCGCAGGCGACCTTCGGAACGTCTCTGCCGGGGAAGACTCGCAGCCTCTGATCTTCCCTCTCTGCGCGGGATGCGTCCCTACTCCTCCTGCTCTTCGTCCTGTTCTCTTTCTGCTCTTTTATCTACAACATTCGACAGGCGCGCTCTATTCCGCGTATTCGCCGCGAAATCGCTTATCCGTAGTCTAACGATTACGGTTCGCATTGTCAAGTGCGTCAATCAAATGGGTCAGACAGGCCAGGGCGCGTTCATTTCTTTGGCGGTACGGTCAGCGTGATGAGTTTATCCGCTGACAATTTGCCGTTGTAATGGTAGGGCTTGAGGCCCTTGATGGCGCTGGTGTCGATGGTGATATCGACGGTCGGGATGTAACCGCCCTGCTTCTGCACCAGCAGCGAGTAGACCGGTTGCCCCGCTACGTGGCGAACGGCATGCGGCACGTAGTATGAGACGGTGATGGTGGTGATGCAGTTTTTGGGCGTCTCCGTTAGCCCGCCCCACATGGCGCGGCCCGGCAGGTCGCTGGTCATCTGTGTTGGCGCCCCCAGGCTGTCAATTGGCCATGCCAGGTTGGTGAAGCGGTCGCCAAGCCGGTAGTCGCCGTTGGGGCAGTAGCGGGCGCTGTCGGGGAAGGATGTATTATACTGGGAGCAGCCGGTTGTTGTGCCGGTGCCGCTGCCAGTGCCGCTGCCCGTGTCTGTACCACTACCGTTGCCGTTTCCGTTGCCCTTACCGGAAGCGGTAGGCTTGCACAGGGGCTTGCCGGTGTCAAAGCCATCGCCCCACAGGAATTGTGACCCTGCCGGGGCGTAGATACGGACGTAATCGGCATAGGTATCGAAGCCGTAGACAGGACCGGTCTGCTGATAGTTGAGGGTGATCGTCAGGGTGTGTGTGGCGCCGCCGTGTGCATCCAGCGTAATCTGATCCTGCTCCGTCGTATGTACGTACTGGCTGGCTTTGCTGATGCTGATATTGGCCTGCACCACCATGAAGCCGTCGGTCTGGCTGAAGGTACTCATCGCGCCGCTGTAGCCATGCTCCACCAGCCAGGCCTCGGCGGCAGGATTGGTGAAGTAGATTTGCAAATCTCGCGACTTGATGTCCTGCAGCGCGTACTTGCCGATCTGAATCAGTTTGGAGACCGGCAGGTGACGCACCTTTGACATGAGTAGCTGGCCCACCAGCGAAGTGAAAGCTTTGCGCGCCTCGTTGCTCGAATTGTTTGTCTTCTGCTTCTCAACGGCGATAGCGGCATAGTTCTGCTGGTAGTAGTGCAACTTACTTTCCAGATTCTGAGCGGTGACGACATCGTTATATTCGGCAACTTTGATCGGCCCGGTCACCAGTAAAACGTGTGAGATGACGGCGGGTGTGAGTTCGATATCGCCATCGACGGGGCCACCGCCCTCATCCTGGAAAATCTGCATATTCAGGCGCGCAGTGGTGGGATAATCGCCGGAGAGATTTGAGTCGCGCAGGCCGAAGTAGCCGAAGTTCATCCAGCTGCGATACTGCGGCGGGGCGGAACGGCCCAGACCGGGGCCATTGTTGACCAGCTCGGACCCGTTGCCGGCGTAGTCGAGCAGGGCCACGTCGCGCAGGGTGAAAGGGGCAATACGCCCGTCCTGAATTTGCAGGATACCGTATTGCCCGGCAAAACCGCCGCTGGGGCGCAGTTCCGCGCTGTCCAGGGTCTGCACGAGGAAGCGGCGCGGTTGCCCCACGCCCAGCAGCCAGGCGACAAGGCCCACCATGCCCTGCACCTGCACGATATAGTCCCGCGCTTTCGGCAGCAGGGGCATGACAGACGCCAGTTCGGCCTTCTGGCTGGTGCTGATCGGCAGGTCTTGCAGCGAGACCTGGCTCATCTGCGCCTGGATATCGTCGATATAGTACAGCGCGTGAACGAGGGCGCCTTCGATGCTGGAAACATCAGCGACGGTGATGAGCGGCTTATTTGAGCTGCTGGAGAGCGGTGATGAATGCAGGAGATTCGCGCCCATGAGCGCGACGTTGCTCACCTCGTTGCCCATGCGCGAGACATCCAGCCCCACCCTGACCAGTCGTTGGGCCATTGCCAGTTCGCTGCCATACTTCGGCGAGAACTGATTGACCGTCGCCTGAATGCCGGGGCGGTTCAGCAATTGTTCAAGCTGAACGAAATCGCTCTCGGCGCCCTTGAATTCGACCTGCGCCTGCTGTAATTTTGTGACATCGAGGGCAGCCAGGGGATCGCTCTTTGCGACGGAGAGGATGGTTTTTACTTTGAGGAGACGGTTTACGCCATCCATTGCCACGCCGCGCACATTGCTGTAGGCGCTATAGGCGGCCAGCCCGAGGGCTGCCGGTAACGCTACCAGAACCAGCAGCGCCACGATCAAACTTGTTGCCAGGATGGTGCGCAATCGCTTGCGTCTCTGTTGCTGTGCCTCGCGCTGCCAGTGCCGGTGGACATGACGCTCAACGACACGCCGGGGAAGCGTTGATCGCCTCCCTGCTCTTACCATTACAGGCTCTGGCCTGGCGACGAACATTCCGGGAGTATCTGTAATAATTAATGCTCCGGCAGATGGCTCGTTCTCATTGTCTGCGCCTGTTTCACCCTCCTCGCTCTCTAATCGCTCAACTGCCAGTTCCGCCGCGTCAAGCTGCTCCCCTGCCTCTTCCGGGTGTGCGGCTGCTGTCTCGCTTTCTGGCTCGGACTCAGATGTCCCCCCTGTGGCTGGCACCTCAGTATTTTCCACAGCTGGAAGCTGATCCTGAGCCTGATCTTGCTGCTGGTTGTCTTCCTCCTCGAATACTGTAGAGGCCGATACATCGGCGGGGCGCGCGCTGGAATCGGCGCCTACAGGGTCAGTTGGCGGTGTTCCTGGTAAACAGCGATCATTTAGCAGCGCCTGCTCCTGCTCTTCTGCTGTGTTGTTGACCAGAGCAGCGACCGGCTCTGTCTCATCATCTTCGATGTCTGCCGCCGGTGTTTCCGGTATAACCAGAGTAGCGATGGATGGGTCGGGTATGACCGCCTCGCGTTTGGCGGTATCTACATCCTCTTCCGCTTCTGCTGTTTCCGCTATCTCTTCCGTCCGGGTAGATGCTGCTTCGTCTCGCTCGACAGCTTCCAGAGCAGTAACAGGTGCAGGGGAAATGACGAACTGCTTATCGGTCATGGGGAGTGAAGGTGCGTCAACCGTATGTTCTTGCGTCTCATCATCGGCGACGGCGGGAGCTTGCTGGTCTGCCGCCGTCGGTGCTTGCGCGTCCTGCTTCGATGAAGATGAAGCGGCATGGTCAACGACGCGCGCGCCGGGGAGCAAGGCGCGAAAGCCCCAGGGGGTGCCGTCCTCATGTTGCATCAGGCACTTTTCGGCCAGCCTGGTCAGCGTTTCCTCTGATATATGATGTTGCTGCGCTATCTTATCCAGAGAGGCGCCGGTGGTAAAATAGGCTGCAAGGGCAGATTTCTGTTTCAGAAAACGTCTTTTGGCTCGCTCCCCCAGCCGGGAAATATCGGCCTCTTTCCACAGCGTAATATCCTGCCTGTCCCTGGCAGTTACCGGAGAATCCTGTACTTGCATATCAGGCAACATGCACCTCCGTCATGCGTCATTTCCTATCCTATCGTTTATAGATTTCCGTTATAGTTGCGCTATGTTCGTGAATATAGATACCTTCTCGCCAGCAAACCCGCTAATGGTAGGACCAATCGACCGGTAACGTGGGCAAAAACAACACTCCTCTATGATAGCAGCCCGAACCGGTGGATATTCATACCTCCCCTCTATAATAAGAGACGCACAAAGGGGCAGGAATGTTGCACATCTATCTAAATTTGCTAATCTATGAGCTTTTATGCTACAATAGGGCCACCGGGGATATTGTTCCCCTTTCTATGCAATATCCCCGGTTCCCCCGTCAGTTTGCCAGACGGTGTTACTTCACACGCGCTTCCAGCGCACCGAGTTGTTCCTTCAGCTTGCGGTTCTCCTCGCGCACCTCGTCCAGGTCTTTGCGCAGTTGTTTCAACTGTTCGTCGGCTTTGTCGCCGGAGCGCAAGCTGTGGGCGGCCTCGCGCATGATGCGCTGCACCCCCGTTTCCAGTTCGCGGCTGGCCGCGCTTTCCAGTGGGCCAATGGCGCGTTTCTCGCCAAGCTGTGCCAGCGCCCTGGCGGAAGCGGCCCGCATCGGCGGCCAGCTATCATGCTCAACGGCCTCGATCAGAGCCGTCACGGCTCGCTGTCGCGCTTCCTCGCTGTAGAGGTGTCGATTCTGTGCCAGCACGTTCAGCCCCCTGGCGGCGGCGAGGCGCAGGGTTGGATGGTGTGTGGCGTCGGTGAGATAGGGCGTGATGATCTCTACCACGCGGTCTTCGCCCGTCGCGGCCAGTCCGGCGAAGATGCTGGCCTGCACTGTATTCATCCATGATGGCCTGTCAATGCCCTTGAGCAGTTGTTCGACCGCGCCTGCGGTGCGCGTTTTGCCCAGCGAGCGCGCGGCAGCCCCCTCCACCAGATAGCTGACATCGCCTGCCTCAAGCAGCGAGGCCAGGGCTGTGGCAGAACGCTGCGCCAGTTCGGGCTGTGTGGGCTGCGCGTAGCGGCCCAGCGCGTCCGTAATGGCTGCGCGCACGCGCGAGAACTGGCGAGCATCTAGTTCTCTCAATGCCTGTAGCAGTATCTCCTGCGCCTGCGCGCTGCCGACCTCGGCCAGGGCTTCAGCGGCGGCGATGCGCACGCCCCAGAAGGCGTCGTTGAGCAGCGATTGGGCCAGCGCCTTCACGCTCTCTTCATCGCCCTGCTTGCCCAGCTCCTCCGCCGCCTCGACACGGCCCAGCACATCGGGGTCGTGCGCGAGCTGGTAGCGCAGCATCTTGTTGGAGCGTTCAAATTTGAGCGTCTTCAGTAGCCAGCCGTCGGGGTCGAAGCGCACCATCACCGGCTCGCGCTCCAACGGCACGTAGAAGGTCTGCTCCACCTGCCCGTCTTCGCCCGCGATCACGCGCATAGAGACCGTGCGCGTCTCCGTCGTGTTCTCGTCTTTCGCCGCCTCGTCCGATGTGGGAATGGTGAAAGCGAGATCAACGGGTGTGACGAAGCAGGGGGTGAGATCATCTACCTGCTGCGTCTGCTTGATCTTCACCTTCGCCATGTGATGCTCGTTATCCCAGGAGTAGTTGACTTCAAAGGCCGGGTAGCCGCCGGAGTAGACCCACTGCTGGAAGAATTGGGCGAGGCTGCGGCCCGTCACCTCCTCCAGCGTGCGCTCCAGGTCTGCCGTGATGACTTCGCGCTCGCGATAGCGATTCAGGTAGGCATTGATGGCGCGGCGGAAGGTCTTTTCGCCTAGCTGGTGGCGCAGCATGTGCAGCACCCAGCCGCCCTTGTTGTACATATGCCCATCGAACAACTCGAAGCCATCGTTATGATAGACGTGGTAGACAATGGGGCGGCGATACTCGCTGTCTTCGGCCAGATAGCCCTTTTTGAGCGCGAGCATGGAATACTTGAAGTAATCATTCCCCTGGTCGTGTTCGCCCCACAATTCCTCAAAGTAGGTGGCGAAGCCTTCGTTGAGCCAGCCGTTGGGCCAGTCGCGACAGGTGACAAGGTCGCCGAACCACTGGTGGGCCAGTTCGTGCGCCACAACGGGGACAAGGTCGATGTCCAGCGCGGCCTTCTGATCGGGGACGAGGGTGAAGCTGTGCGTGGTCGCGCTGGTATGTTCCATCGCGCCCGTGTAAATCTCTACCACCGTCTGCGCGTATTTGCTGTAGGGGTACTCGACGCCGGTATATTCGGAGAAGAAACGCATCATCTGCGGCGTCTTGCCCATATAGAGCGGGGCGTCGTCCTTGCGATCGTGTCGGATGTAGTAGGTGACGGGGATATCTTTATAGGAGTCCTCGATGACCGCGAAATCGCCGACGACCAGCGAGACCAGGTAGGCCGCGTGGGGGATATCGTGCAGCCAGTGATGGGTCTTCGTCGCGCCGTGATCGATGACTTCCAGCAGCCTGCCGTTGGAGATGGTCTGGAACTGCGCGGGAACGGTGACGACGATTTCGGTGGTGGCGCGGTCATTGGGCGCGTCGTGGCAGGGGAACCAGTAGCTGTGGTAGCGCGGCTGGCCGAAGGTCCACGCATGCACCGGGCGTGTCGGGTCTTCCGGCGCCGGCTTTATAAAGTGCAGGCCTGTGCGCGGCTTCGCGTGGTACTCCACCGCCAGCGTAAACTCTTCCCCATGCGTGTAGGGGCGAGCCAGCGTCACCAGCAGTTGCTTGCCGTTGGTGCTGAACTCCTGCTCTTTGCCATCCAGCGTCACGCGCTCAACATGCAGTTCCACCGCGTCAAAGCTGATAGTGGAAACCTCGTCGTAGAGCGCGGAAAAGGTGGTGTAGACCGTGCCGCTGACCGTCTCCTGCTCGAAGTCCAGCGCGATA
>Ga0209581_1004946_pt1 | contig 10442 bp, 7 predicted proteins | sample Coa_R2_FD_187160 | JGI IMG/M metagenome (GOLD analysis project Ga0209581, IMG submission 187160) | Surface soil microbial communities from Centralia Pennsylvania, which are recovering from an underground coalmine fire - Coalmine... | ecosystem: Environmental > Terrestrial > Soil > Unclassified ...
CGGCCCATTACAGCCTGCCTGTGGGGTGCATCATGAAGTGGATGGAAGGATGTTGTGCGACGCTGCCATCGCTTGTTCTTGTTTGCCTCATGACTCCGGCTTCCCGTTGCGCTCAGTTGAACGGGAAATTGCCTTCCTTCGGTGTTTGTAAGCCCGTGACCGAAAGGACGGCTGAAGTAGGCTGCTGGATCCTTGTCGATCAGCCCCTAGGACGTATCGAACAAGCTCAGGTCTTTTGGTATATGGACGCGTATGCGTCGCGACAGGAAGCGGAAAAAGCCAGGACGCTGCGTGGAACCGTCGTTGAGTCTCTGGGAAAAGTGTGGCTGCTGACAATTGAGAAACCGGGATGGCCGGCGCCGCATGACGGGCAGCGCGTCGCCGTCATCGGACCGCTTCCGGTGAACCCAGGTGAACAGTACTCGGCGCTGTTCATGGAGGCAATTTCCAACCCGGGAATGACCTCCGCGATTCATACTCACTCCGGACCCGAAGCCTGGTACACGCAGAACGGGGAAACCTGTCTGGAAACCTCCCATGGCAAATTGCTTGGAAGCGCGAAAGGCGCGCCAGTGATCGTGCCTGAAGGCTGGCCCATGCTGTTGACAACCACGGGCAAGGAACAGCGCCGCGCCATCACCCTCATTCTCCACGAATCGTCCAAACCTCCGACTACGGTGATACACGATTGGACGCCAAAGGGGCTGTGCAAAGTCCCGTAGGTGCGCAACAATTTCGCCCCTTGAACTGTTCAAGGCCACTGCCAACGGAACTAAAGCGCGGCCCCTTGTTCGCAGAGAATGTGCCGCGTGACCCCGCATCCCAAGACGCGAACCCTCGCGGAATTTTCTCCTACCCCTTATACTGTCGCGGTGAAGAACTTCCGCTTTTGAGGACCGTGCGTGACTGCTTCCATTCTGAAGACCACTGCCAAGCCGAAGTCTCCTGAATTTGAAAAGAATTCCCGCCGCATCGTCGAACTCCTGACCGAAATTAAGAATGAAGAGGAACAGATTCGCCAGGGCGGCGGCGCGAAAGCCATCGAATCCCAGCACAAAAAAGGCCGCCTGACGGCGCGCGGACGCATCGCCAAGCTGATCGACCCGAAGACCGATTTCTTCGAGCTGGGCATCTACGCCGCGTACGAAATGTACGAGGAGTGGGGCGGCGCGCCCGCTGCGGGCACCATTACCGGCCTCGCGCGCGTCTGCGGACGCCTCTTCATGATCATTGCCAATGACGCCACAGTCAAAGCGGGTGCCTTTTTCCCCATGACCGCGAAGAAGGTCATCCGCGCGCAAAACATCGCCATCGAAAATCGCATCCCCACGATTTATCTCGTCGATTCGGCCGGCGTCTTCCTGCCCCTGCAGGAAGACGTGTTTCCGGACACGGACGATTTTGGCCGCGTCTTCCGCAACAATGCCGTGATGAGCGCCATGGGCATCCCGCAAATCACCGCCATTATGGGAATGTGCGTGGCCGGAGGCGCGTATCTGCCCGTCATGTGCGACCACATCCTCATGACCGAAGGCTCCGGCTTGTTTCTCGCGGGCCCCGCGCTGGTCCAGGCGGCCATCGGACAACGGACTTCCGCCGAAGATCTGGGCGGCGCCAAGATGCATTCGCGGATCAGCGGCACCGTGGATTTTCGCGAGCCGGACGACCAGTCCTGCCTCGCGCGGATTCGCGCGCTCGTGGACAAGATGGGATCCCCCGCCCCACCGGTCTTCAGCCGCGCCGCGCCCCGCGATCCCCTCTATCCGCCCGAGGAAATCTACGGAATCTACTCGAGCGATCCCGCAAAGCAATACGACATGCGGGAAATTATCGCGCGCATCGTGGACGGCAGCGAATTCGAAGAGTACCGCGCGGAATACGGCGAAACCGTTTTGTGCGGATACGCGCGCATCGGCGGCTGGGCCGTGGGCATCGTCGCCAACCAGAAAAAGCACGTGCAAACGCTCGCCCGCGGCTCGGACCAGAAGCGCATCGAATTCGGCGGAGTGATCTACACGGAATCCGCGGAAAAGGCCGCGCGGTTCATCCTCGACTGCAACCAGAACCGCATCCCACTTGTCTTTTTGCACGACGTGAACGGCTTCATGGTCGGCAAGGATGCCGAATGGAGCGGCATCATTCGCGCGGGCGCGAAGATGGTGAACGCGGTCGCCAATTCCGTCGTGCCGAAAATCGCGGTGATTTGCGGCGGCAGCTTCGGCGCGGGCCATTACGCCATGTGCGGGAAGGCGTACGATCCGCGTTTCCTTTTTGCCTGGCCGACGGCGCGTTATGCGGTGATGAGCGGCGATTCCGCCGCGGGCACGCTCGTGGAAATCAAGCTGAAGCAACTCGAGCGCGAAGGCAAAAAGGTCGATGAAAAGCAGAAGAAAGAACTGTACGAATCCGTGCGCGCCACCTACGAACACCAGTCCGACCCGCGCTACGCCGCCGCCCGCCTGTGGGTGGACGCCATCATTGATCCCGCCCACACCCGCGAAGCGCTGATCCTGGCCCTCGAATCCGCCGCGCTCAATCCGCACCTTGCCGAATTCAAAACCGGAGTGCTGCAAACGTGATGATTCGGCCTTCAGGGCTCTTCCTGTTAGGGATAGCTTTAATTCCCCTTGCCCATTTGCTTTTCGCGAAAACATCTCTGGGTTCGAGAACGGAAAACGGCATGGCGCTTGCATGCTTTGCCTGTTGCCTTTTTCTTTTCTCCCTTCCCTTTTCTTTAATTGCCGATTTCTCAAGAAGAAGGAAACAGCCTTGGACGAACCCGTGAAATTGATCGAATGTCCGCGGGATGCCTGGCAGGGGCTACCGGAGTTCATCCCCACGGAGTACAAGGCCGAATACTTGACACAACTCGTGCTGGCGGGCTTTCGGCACATTGACGCGGTGAGCTTTGTTTCGCCAAAACATGTGAAGCAGATGGCCGACAGCGAAGAAGTCATGAAGCGCTTCAATGATCTTTTGGCGCGCGAGCGAGAGGCCGCAGTGACGCACACGCAGGCTGCCCTTGGGAGCCCGGAACTAACCGGCGCCGCACCACAGCCACCGGAAATCATCGGCATCCTGGTGAATGAAAAAGGGATGGAGCGGGCGATGGCCACCCCCGGGGTGACGACGCTCGGCTATCCATACTCGATCTCCGCATACTTCCGGCGCGCCAACGCCAACATGACGCGCGGCGAATCGCGCGCTCTGGTCGAGAAACTGAATCGAGCGACGCGCGAAGCGGGGCGCGGGCTGGTTGTGTATATTTCCATGGCCTTCGGAAATCCCTACGGTGAGCCGTGGGGACCGGAAATCGTGGAAGAAACGCTCGAGTGGCTGAAAGACATTCGCGTGAAAACGGTTTCGCTGGCGGACACAACGGGACAGGCGACGCCGGAGCTTGTCGGAGAAATCTTCCGGCGCTCGAACGAGTGCGTCGCCGGAGTCGAAATTGGCGTGCATCTGCACAGCCGGCCCGAAAACGCGGAAGCGAAGATTCTGGCGGCGTACCGCGCGGGCTGCCGGCGATTCGACAGCGCGCTGACGGGACTCGGCGGCTGCCCCTTTGCGGGAGACAAGCTCGTGGGTAATATCGCCACGGAACACGTGATTGCGGCTCTGCGCAAGGCGGGCGCCGATCCAGGAATCGATGCGGCAAAGCTTCCGCGCGCGCTACAAATGACGAACGAGATTCGCGCGAAGTACGCGCACGCTCCGCTGCCCAATTGACCGCGCATCCGGGGGTAAATTGTCATGTACACGACTCTGCTGCTCGAATATGCCGGACCGGTGGCGACGATCACCCTCAACCGGCCGGAAAAGCGCAACGCCATCTCCACGCAAATGATCGGCGAATTGCAGACGGCGTTCGACGAAATCGAAGCAAGCCACACGCGCGTCGCGATCCTCACGGGGGCGGGCAAAGCCTTTTGTGCGGGCATGGACCTTGAGATGCTCGCCGCGATTGCGCAGCAGACAGCTCACGAAAACCAGGAAGACTCGCGGCGCATGGCCAAACTGTTCCGGCGCGTATGGAGTTTTCCCCGCCCGCTGATCGCCGCGGTGAACGGCCATGCGCTTGCCGGCGGCTGCGGCATCGCGACGCTCTGCGACTTTACGCTCGCCGTTCCCGAAGCGAAATTCGGGTACACGGAAGTAAAAATCGGATTTCTTCCCGCGATTGTTTCGGTATTTCTGACGCGGCAGATCGGCGACAAACGGGCGCGAGACCTGCTGCTCACCGGGCGGCTCGTCGAAGCGCAGGAAGCGAAAGAGATGGGGCTGGTGAATGAAATCGTGGCGCCCGAAAAGCTGATGGCGCGGGCGCGCGAACTGAGCGACATGCTGGTGGCGGCGAGTCCGAGCAGCGTGACGCGCGCGAAAAGACTTCTGACCACGGCGGAAGCCGCGGGAATCGACGCCGACCTGGAGCGCGCGGTGCTCGAAAACGCGCGAATCCGCTGTACGCCGGACTTCAAGGAAGGGCTGGCGTCGTTTCTCGAAAAGCGCAAACCCGTCTGGAAAGGCGAAAACTGAGAGTTCGATGATCGAATACCACGACGTGACGCTGCGGGTGCGGTACGCGGAGACGGACCAGATGGGGGTGGTGTACCACGCGAATTTCTTCGTGTGGTTCGAAGTGGGGCGCGTGGAGCTGATCCGCGCGATGGGCATGGAGTACAAGCGCATGGAAATCGAGGATGATTGCCACATCGTCGTGGCGGACGCGCACTGCCGGTACCACCATCCGGCGCGGTACGACGAAGTGCTGCGCGTGCGGACGCGCATCGCGGAATCGAAGAGCCGCGTGGTGCGGTTCGCCTACGAGGTGTTTCGCGACGCGGACGGCACCCTGCTGGCAACGGGAGAAACCGTCCACGTGATTTGCGGAAGGAACGGACGGCCGAAGCTGCTGCCGGAAAAGTACCGGCGGGTTTTTGACGAAGTCGCCGGAAAATTCGCAGATCGGAGCGAGCGGGCATGAGTGTGCTTTTGAACGGCCAGGATTTGACCTTCGCGCAATTGGAGGAGGTTTCGCTGCGCGGGGCAAGAGTGGAACTCGCGCCCGCCGCGGCGGAGCGCATGCAAACTTCGCGCGCGGTGGTGGACAAATTGGTGGAAACGGAAAAGACCGCATACGGAATCAACACGGGATTCGGAAAGCTGGCCAGCGTCCACATTTCGCATGAACAAGTGCGGCAACTGCAGGTGAATCTGGTGAGATCGCATGCCTGCGGGGTGGGCGAGCCGCTGAGCATGGCGGAAACGCGGGCCATGATGGTGCTGCGCGCGAACGCGCTGGCCAAGGGCTTGAGCGGTGTGCGGCCGGTAGTCGTGGAAACGCTTTGCGCCATGCTGAATGCGGGCGTGCATCCGGTGATTCCGGCGCAGGGGTCGGTGGGAGCTTCCGGAGATTTGGCGCCGCTGGCACACCTCGCGCAAGTGGTCATCGGGGAGGGACGCGCGGAGTTTCGGGGAAAGGTTGTGGCGGGCGGCGAAGCAATGCGCCTCGCGGGAATCGCGCCGCTTGCGCTGCAAGCAAAGGAAGGACTGTCGCTGCTGAACGGAACCCAGGGGATGCTGGCGCTGCTCAGCCTGGCGCTGCGGGATGCCGATATCGCGGCGGACACGGCGGACGTGGCGGCGTCGCTTTCGCTGGATGCACTGCGAGGGAGTCCGGGCGCGTTTGATGCGCGGATCATGCACGCACGGGCGTACGCGGGTGCTTCGCAAACGGCGCGGAACCTCGCGCACCTGAACGAAGGGAGCCAGATCCGCGAATCGCACCGGCCGCCGGACAAGGACCCCCGGGTGCAGGACGCGTACAGCCTGCGCTGCACGCCGCAGGTGCATGGGGCGGTACGGGACGCGTTCGCGCAGGCGCGGGAGATCGCGCAAGTGGAGCTGAACAGCGCGACGGACAATCCGCTCGTGTTTGTCCGAGGAAACGGCGAGGGCGACATCGTCAGCGGCGGAAACTTCCACGGACAGCCGCTGGCGATGGCCGCGGACCAGGCGGCGATTGCCATTGCCACGCTCGGGGGAATTTCCGAGCGGCGAATCGAGCAGATAACAAATCCGCTGACGAGCATGCTGCCGGCGTTCCTGACACCGGAGCCCGGGCTGAATTCGGGCTTCATGATCGCGCAGGTGGTGGCCGCGGCGCTGGCGAGCGAAAACAAGGCGCTGGCGGCGCCGCATTCCGTGGATTCGATTTCGACGAGCGGAAACCAGGAAGATTACGTCTCGATGGGAATGGGAGGGGCGCGGCGGCTGCAGCGAATGCTGAGGAATCTGCGGAATATCCTCGCGATTGAATTGCTGTGCGCGTGCCAAGGGATTGATTTGCTGGCGCCGCTGAAGACGGGAACGCTGGCGCAGAAGGCGTACGAAGCGGTGAGGGCAAAGTCGGCGAAGGTGGCGGAGGATCGCTCGCTGGCCGGGGAGATTGAGGAAATTGCGGCATTGATCGAGAGCGGAGTGTTTGCGCGGCTGGTGAGTTAAGAATTTCCGGGAAGGGGCGGATTTTTCCACATGCTTCTCCCCCTCCCCCCACTTTTTTGTAAGTGCGGAAAAGAAAGAGGTTAGACGGCGCGCTTCGCGCAAGTGCGGAATCCAAAGGAGTTATAAGTTGCTTTGGAATGAACAGTTGCGAGATGCCACGGCAAGTGCAAGAAATGAAAGCGCTTGGGCTGGGCATGGGCTGTGGAAATCCGTAAGTGCGGGAAAGAAACGAGATAGCGCGGGGTTTTGACGGCTCTCTCTGTGAGGCGACGAAGCTTGAGGTCGAGGGGGCGAGGGTTTTCGGGGATCGCGACCGGGCAGACATGAATTATTATATCATGTGCGTCAATACCCTGAGTGGTTATCGGGCCTCGGCGACTGCTCGTCTTGGGGCGCGCAGCTTGATTCTTGGCGCCGTCGCTCCGCTTCTGCTCTGTGGACTCGTCTATTTGCCGTTGGCTGCCGCGCAGAGTGGTACCGAGAGCGGTGCGACCCTGCAGGATAGCGGAATCGAGCTGCGAAATGGTGCGCAAGCGTTTCGCTACTTCGACGTCACGGGGCGAAGGTCCGGCGTTTTTGGAAGGCAAAACGGACAGTTTGAAGCCTGGATCTATCCCATCAAGCTCTTGCACGGCTTTCGGGTGGAATTTCAGCAAAAGGGCCTGCTGGAACCAGTGCGCGGAGAAGTGCTTCTCCGGCAAGTGATTACCCGCCCCGAGTCCACCACCCTGGTCTATGTTCATCCCAACTTTACGGTTCGCGAGATCATCTGGACGCCCACGGAGGAACCGGCGGTTGTGGTCCAGTTCGAAGCGGACTCGGCGCAGCCGCTCGACATCACGGCAGCATTTGTTCCCGATTTGAAGCCGATGTGGCCGGCGAGTTTTGGAGGACAGCACAGCTACTGGCTGGCAGAGGAAAAAGCGTTCGTCTTGACCGACGGAACCGAGCATGCGACCGCAGTCATCGGCTCTCCGGCGATCACGGAATATTCGGAGCATGTGGACCATCAGCTTGGCGCGGGGGAGATGCTGCTGCGACTGCACTTTGAGCCGAAGGAACCGCATTCGTTATCTCAACCTTTGGTGATGGCGCTGAGCCTGGAAAATGAAGCGAACGCGCGCCGCGCGTTTGAAAGCGTGCTGGGCGGCGCGGGGCGGCTCTTTGAGGATCGCGTGGCGGCATACCGGCGTTTTGTGGAACGGACGCTGACTCTGGAGACTCCCGATCCGGAGCTGAACCGGGATTTCCTTTGGGCAAAGGTCGCGCTGGAATCCGGATGGGTGTGCAGCACCGATTTCGGCTGCGGGCTCATCGCGGGATACGGTCCTTCGGGCGCGGGCGAACGGCCGGGATTCGCGTGGTGGTTTGGGGGAGACGCCCTGATGGCCACGTGGGCGCTCGAAGATTACGGTGATCTCGACGGGGCGCTGCAGGCTCTGCGGTTTCTGAAAGCCCGGCAGCGGAGCGACGGCAAGATGATGCATGAGCTATCGCAAAGCGCGGGCCTGATCGATTGGTTCGGGAAATACGGCTACGCGTACTATCACGCGGACACGACGCCCATGTATTTGTATTCGATCGACCAATACTGGCGGCGCACGGGCGACCGGAAATTCCTCGAAGAGTTCTGGCCTTCGGCAAAGAAGGCTTACGAGTATTGCGTCTCCACGCTGACGCCGGATGACGGGCTAATGGACAACACAAAGGCGGGCCTGGCGGCGGTCGAGGTCGGCGTATTGCGCGGAAAAGTAGTGAAGGATCTTTATCTGGAGGGCTTCTGGCTGGGCGGTGCGGAGGCGATGACGGACCTTGCCTCGGCCATGGGCGAAACGCAACTTGCGGAAGAGGCGCGGGTTCGAGCGGCCAAAGCGGGCGAATCGCTCCAAAGGAACTGGTGGAACCCGGCGCAACACACATTTGCCTTCGGGCTGACGGCGGATGGGCATCAAGCGGAACTTTCCGGGGCGTGGCCCGCGGTGGCGCTGGCGCTTGGATCGCAGATCGATGCGGCTCAGGCGCGGCAAGCCGTGGAGACGCTCGCTGGGCCGAAGCTGACTACGGACTGGGGCGTGCGATGGCTGGCGAACGACAGCCCGCTTTACGATCCCCTAAGTTACAACAACGGAACCGCGTGGCCGTTCATCAGCGGGATTGCCACGTGGGCCGAATACCGCCACGAGCTGCCGGTTGCAGGGTTTCAACTTTGGAAGAGCCTGGCGAATCTGACCGGGCTTTCTTCTCCGGGAATGCTGCCGGAACTGATGAACGGCGACCGATTTCTGGCGGGCGAATTTGCCGTGCCACACCAGCTGTTTTCATCGGTGGGAGTGGTGCTGCCTGCGGTGCGGGGAGTGCTGGGGATTGAAACCAATTTCTCCGCATCGCCAGAGGCGGCGCAACTTGATTTGCGGCCGAATCTGCCGGCGGACTGGCCGTTCCTGCGTTTTCAGAACTATGCGATCGGCGGCGGAAGCCTATCGGGGGAGATTCGTCAAGAAGCTGGGCAGACGACCATCCATCTGAGAAGCGGCGCCAAGGTTCCTCTAGAGGTAAGGCTGGCGCCAGCGATTCCCGCGCTTGCAAGAATCTCAGGTGTGAAGTTAGACGGAAAAGCGCAGAGGTATTCGACGGCGGAAACCGGAGGATTTCTGCGGGTGGAAACGCCGAAAGCGATTTTGCGACCGTCCGATGAGCTGACCCTTTCTGTGAAATACGAAGGGGGAATCGCGGTCGTTCCTCCGCCGGTGGAGCCGCAGCCCGGTGAACGCAGCTCGGCGCTGCGAGTGCTCAGCGTGCAGGCGGACGCAAAAAATCGCGGATGCCAACTGAGAGTGCGCGTGGCGGGTCTTGGCGGGAGAGAGTACGCGTTGGGGGTTATTTCGGGGCTGCCGGAATTGAAGGTGGAGAACCTGCCGATGCAGAAGACGGCTTATGGGTATGAGATTCGCGTGGCTTTCGCGGGCGCGGGGTACGCGACGCGGGAGATTTGTCTGAGCGAATAGGGGCTTGAGGAGAAGGCTCGGCGCGAACGAGAAATCCGGACCGCTATGGATTGGCGGGGTTGGCGTGGGAAGAGGCGGGAGTGAGTTTGCGGATGACGAATTCCTGGAGGACGTTGACGCCGGCGGTGGCGGCGAGGGCGATGCCGGAATTTTCAAACGTGAGGCGGGCGCCGCGGTCGGAGGCGGGATAGTAGAGATTCGAGATACCGCCGGCAGAGAGGCTGCCGAGAACGCTCGAATAGTTGGGCTGCCAGCGGTCATTGTCGCCCTTGCAGATAAAGGCGTTGGCGAGAGCGTAGAAGAGGCGCGAGCGCTTGCCCCCGGTTCCCTTATAAAAATAGCGAGGATCCTGCTTGAGGAGCGAGGGCAGGACTGCGCTTCCGAGAAACGTGCCGATGGCAAAGTCGGCGTAGGATGCGCCGAAGCGCTTGGCGTAGCCCTGCGCACCCTGGCCGTAGCCAGCGAAGGCGTTATCGGCCTGCTGAACTCCGGCGATCGCGGCGGTCAAGCCGAAGGAGACGGGATCGCGGGTAGTTTTCCAGGCCAGCTGGAATTTTTGTCTGGGAGTGAGAGGAACGGCGTCCTGGACGTAGGTGACATAGAAATTCGGAACGAAGCCGAGAACGCGCTGTTTCTCCTGGTCCTGAATTTGAACTTCGGCTTCCTCGACGGGTGAAAGGCCGACGCGCACTTCCGTAACCTCCGCGGCAACGGCCAATACGATTTGAGGAACGGTCAGGTTCTCGCCCGGGTGGAGAATTCCGGAGACGGACCGGGGCGCAAGGCCCGCGGAAGTGACGGTAAGTTGGAAAGAGCCGGGAGGAAGGTTGAAGAAAGAGAACTGGCCATCGTCATCCGAGAGGACTTGTTGGGAAGAGGCCGGAGATTCGCGGGTGAGAGTAACCTGGGATCCGACGATGGGGACGCCGGTCT
>Ga0209581_1004949_pt1 | contig 10438 bp, 10 predicted proteins | sample Coa_R2_FD_187160 | JGI IMG/M metagenome (GOLD analysis project Ga0209581, IMG submission 187160) | Surface soil microbial communities from Centralia Pennsylvania, which are recovering from an underground coalmine fire - Coalmine... | ecosystem: Environmental > Terrestrial > Soil > Unclassified ...
CATCGACATTTGCCGCATTTCAGTGGGCTGATCAGGCAGTGTGCAATTAAATAAACGTTTTTCCCGGGGGAGTGAGACCCTGGGAATACTCGCTGTCTATCTTTTGTTCAGTCTTTCATCTTTTCTGTCAGGATCTGATCTATAATACCGCTATGGATGCATGTAACATGCTTAGGGATGGGAGCCAAGAAGAATATTTTCCATAAAAAACAATAGATTATATTCGGGGAGGCGTTATGGATGTCACAAAGGCATGCAGGAGGGGTGCGATGGCATGTATTCTGATTTTAGGTTTGATGAGCATGACTGCCAATGCTTACTGGGTGCATCATCGCACTTATACGAATTGTCACAATGGATATTGTACCCATTTCCAGTCTGAAAGAGTCTGTGCAAATGGCCATTGCTGGTATCATTGGAGCCGGCATAACTGGTATAGATAATAGACCGCGATTGATGGGTGAGGCATGAGACAAGCGGAATGGGACCATGTTCAGGCAGTCTGGATGGGTCCCAGTTCTCGCAGCCGGTAAATAAGGCTTTGGATTGCGTTTTGCAATTCTTCGCTCATGGAGGTGTTCACCGTTGTGCCATTATCTTGTTGTTTTTCACGGGATATGACCAGATCTACCATATTTTCCTTTTTCATATGAAGTCCTTAGTTTAGACTATCAGGCCATTATATTTTTATACAATTACGTGCTCACTGGTATCAGCTAATGCCACAGCGTAGATTGGGATATTACTCACATAACCGCCGAACACTAAAGTGACAGAATAATGCAGTTAAACGACTTCAATTTTGAATTACCTTCAGAGCTGATTGCCCGTTATCCGCTTGCAAAGCGCAGCGCCAGCCGCTTGCTGTGCGTAGAAGCTGGAATGAATGAAATAATTCATCGTCAGTTTCACGATATTGTTGACCTGATAAACGAAGGGGATTTGCTGGTTTTCAATGATAGCAAAGTCATACCGGCAAGATTGACAGGCCGCAAAAGCACCGGAGGACATGCTGAAATACTGGTAGAGCGCATTCTGGATGACTCACGTATGCTTGCTCAGGTCAGAGCAAGCAAACCATTGCGGCTTGGCAGCTATCTGCTGCTTTCCGGTAATAATTTTCTTGAAGTCGCTGATCGTCAGAATCAGTTCTATGAACTTCGTTATAACAATCATCATCGATCAATACTTGAAATGATCGAGTCCATAGGCCAGATTCCGCTGCCTCCTTACATGCAGCGTGATCCTGAGGAAGAAGACAAGGAGCGTTATCAAACCGTGTATGCGAAGCACAAAGGATCGGTTGCTGCGCCAACTGCGGGGTTTCACTTTGATGATGATTTACTTCAGAAGCTGGCTGAGAAAAAAATAGATATGGGTTATCTGACCTTGCATATCGGGGCTGGAACATTTTCACCGGTTCGCGTCGATAACATTCGGGAACATCAAATGCATGCGGAATTTCTGGATGTGCCATCCGAGCTGTGTACGAAGATTGTTGCCGCCAAAGCGCGCGGCAAGCGGGTCATTGCGGTGGGCACGACCAGTATGCGTGCACTGGAGACTGCCTCGCAAAGCGGCGATATCGAGCCATACCGTGGCGAGACAAGCATTTTTATTTATCCAGGTTATGAATTTCGTTGCGTGGATGCGCTGATTACCAATTTGCATTTGCCGCGCTCAACATTGCTCATGCTGGTTTGCGCATTTGGCGGATTTGAAAAAGTCATGCGGGCTTACCAGGAAGCTGTCAGGAAAGCCTATCGATTTTACAGTTATGGCGACGCCATGTGGATTGAAAGAGATACCCTCAAGTAATCAGCAGGGAATGTTCGGCCAGAAATGCATGAAGAATGCTATCTGGCCGAAGCGACTACGAATATTTACCGAGATTCATGTTTGATTTTACTGACAGCTCATGGCTGATGACTTCTTTGTACAATACATCCATTGTTACACTTTCATTATAACTCCTGGCAATTTCCCTGTTCAGGATATTGATGAACGAATGTTCTGTCGGGCTGGTGATATAGCTGTTCCACCGTGACATCATGTATACAGTTTTGATTGTATCAGCGTAATTATCAGCTTTTTCATTATTTAAATAAGCCCAGATGATATGTGCGCGTTCAACGCCGGAATGTCCATGGCTCACATTTCCACTCCAGGGAGTGTTGCCCAGGAATTTCCCGTTTTCCTTGGCCTGATGCGGAGCAAGAAAGGCGAAATACTTATCGACTGCATTCAGTACAACAACCCGGAATTTTTTGATTGCATTGATTTCCGATGTGCTGATTTCCGGGTAGCTGCGATATGGATTGGGATCATTCACGTCAAAATGCAGCTGGAATGCATGATCATGTTTTGATTTGGGAAGCGTATGAATGCGAAATTCAATCGGTCCTCTTGCTGGACAATAAACATCTGTTACTGCATGACGTTTCAGAAAACACCCCATGTCAGCTTGATCGTCAAAACTTTCTCGTTTTTGTAGAGAACCGCCGCCACCGCCTGAGGTGACCTGGCAGATGGGGTATTCATGGACAGAATTGGTCTGGAGGCGTTCCTTGTTATTGATGTAATACACGTCATGATCATGAGCAGCGAGAACAAGATCGAACACTAGGTTGTTCTGTTTCAGTATTTCCTTGATGAGTGCATTATAAGACAGGGTTTTGCCTTGCAATAGTTCTCCAAACAGTGTTTTAAATTCCTGGCTTGTTAATTCTTCATTGCTCAGATACAGATGTATGTCATTGTGAAACGCACGCTTGCCTGGTGTAACAGGCGGATGATGCAATGCGAGAATGGTTTTTTTGCCCGCTTTAACTGCGACAGGATATTCGTGAAGCAGCCAGGCAACTTGGTTCCCGGGATGGACATCACCTCGGCAAAAGTTTAAATAATCCGATACGAATGTATTGGAATCTATGCAAAATATTTGTGTGCTCTCGCAGGCTAATGAATAGGCGCGGCTGGGCATGTTCCATTTAGGTAATTTATCCAGATTCAGGGCAACATGGTCCTCGTCGGTGTGACTGTGATACAAGTTCTGCTTGTCTTTTGTTTTTGGATACTGTGCATCAGGGTAATAGGAATGCGCGACCTGGTGCATGCCTCGTTCCACGCCTCGTTCAGATACCAATACATCCAGGCTATGCAGGTTTTCGTCATGATTGCCAAGAATAATGAAAAAGGGGATTTTTTTTAAATGCTTGTATTTCGGGTTGCTATAGATGGAATAAAAGTATTTTTCAAACATGTCGTCGTCAGGTTTTCCAACACCCCAGTCGTAAACATTATCGCCAAGCAGAAGAATGAAATCCGGAGGCGGCATGTCAGGATTTGCAGCGAGCATGTCCATGAGCTCAGCGACACTTTGCTGGGCAGCATTCGCGCTGCCCTGGCAGCCGACTGCATAAAACCGTACTCCAGGACGGTCTTTCCCAGCTGAACCCTGATCATTGATGGATTCAATGACAAGTTCCGAAGATGATGGTTTATGGGAGGTCGTATTTCTGTCATCATCAATGATGCTTATATTGACAGGGTCGATGGACGTGGTTGAGAAGTCATGATGCTGTGGTGAGACAAGATGATAAACCTTGGGCCGTGCCGCTTTGGCGGCTTCTTCGGCAAGGCGATTTCGCTTGTTAATTTCGTTAATAATCTTTTGTTGGGCAATTGATGCAGGAATATATGTTGGTCGAAACATGATGAACCCCGCCGTATTTTCTACTTGTAATGGTTTTGTGTTAGTCGACAATCTGGTAAATAAACTGTCTTGGTTTAACACTATAGCCCTCAATTCTTAGCCCAACATTAAAAAACACGGATAATCAGAGGAAATAATAGTGATTAAAATTTGCCCACCCATGGTGCCGCAATGCGGTTGTGGTTTGACGAAGCCCTGAAACCGCTTATAATCGTTCCATTTTCACGTTATCCGAAAAAGGTGCTCTAAATGCTGGATCAAATACTGGATTTTTTCATTGCAAGCGCCCACGCAGATTCACTGGGCGCATCCCAGGGTGCGCAAGGTGGTGGGTTTTCTTTCATTATCATTTTTGCCGTGTTTTTTCTTTTTATCTATTTTGCAGTCTGGCGTCCGCAAAGCAAGCGTGCGAAGGAAATGCAAAGCTTGATGGATTCTCTTGCCAAGGGAGATGAAGTTGTCACAACGGGAGGATTGCTAGGACGTATTTCTAAAATCACAGGTCAGTACATTACATTGTCAATAGCGAATAATATTGAAATCGTGATGCAGAAATCATCTGTTGTCAGCGTCATGCCAAAGGGAACTTTAAAATCGATAGAATAATTAACAGGATTTGTTACACATGGCAGCATTAATAAACCGCTATCCTATCTGGAAGTATCTTTTGATCCTGGTCGTGATTATTGCCGCATTCATCTATGCAGCGCCTAATCTGTATCCGGAATTTCCTGCAGTACAGATTATGGGCGCCAATACCACGATTGTGGATGATCAGGCGCTCGCGACTGTTAAAACAGCTCTCCAGACCGCTGGTATTGAATATCGTGACGCTCAATTCCAGAACCAGACACTGTTGTTTCGCTTTAACTCCACTGATATTCAGCTCAAGGCCAAGGATGTGATTCAACAGGCATTGGGCGATAATTATTTGGTCGCGCTCAATCTTGCAAATTCTACACCTGGATGGCTGAGATCGCTGGGTGCTGTTCCCATGAAGCTGGGCCTTGATTTGCGCGGTGGTGTGCACTTTCTGATGCAGGTTGATATCGATAGTGTCATGCAGCAGCGTATTGATGGTGAAATGCGCGGGATAGGGCAGACATTGCGCGATGAGCGCATACGCTATAGTGGTATAACTCGCCGGCCTAACAACCAGATTCTCCTGCAGTTTCGTGCGCAGGATGCCCTGGATAATGCCTATAGCGTTGTAAGAAGCCGATATGGTGAATTTAACTGGGTGAAGAATGTTGAGGGCAGCAACTTTATTCTTCAGGGAACTTTTATACCGGATGTGTATTTCAAGGCACGTCAGGAAGTTCTTGAGCAGGAAATGAATACGCTGCGTAATCGTGTTAATGAACTGGGTGTATCAGAAGCAATCGTGCAGCAACAGGGCGACAGCCGTATATCAATAGATTTGCCCGGCATACAGGATACTGCGGAAGCAAAGAATATTCTTGGCAAAACTGCCACTCTTGAGTTTCATATGGTGGATGTTGAGCATGACGCCATGCTGGCCGCACGTGAAGGAATTGCTCCGCCGGATACACATCTTTATATCTATCACAATCAGCCGATTTTGCTCAAGAATGAAATTATTTTACGTGGTTCTTCTATTGTGAGTGCGACATCCGGTTTCGGCGAAGATGGACGGCCGAACGTGTCGGTACGTCTGAATGGCGCGGGAGAAAGCCTGTTTACGAAAATGACCGCCGAGAATATCGGCAAGCCGATGGCTGTCATGTATGTTGAAGTCAAGTCAACACCCAAAATGGAAAATGGCAAGCAAGTCATTACGTATCAGACCCAGCGCACCATCATCAGTGTCGCAACCATCCAGAGTGCATTGGGCAGTAACTTCCAGATTACTGGTCTCACCAACCAGAATGAAGCGCGTAACCTTGCCTTGCTGCTGCGTGCCGGTGCCTTGCCTGCTGCTGTCACCATTATCGAAGAGCGGCAAGTCGGCCCGAGTCTCGGTAAGCAGAATATTCATATGGGTGTGCTTTCCGTTGAGGTTGGTATGGGCCTGGTCATTATTTTTATGGCCTTTTATTACGGCGTTATGGGATTGCTGGCTGATCTTGCGCTGGCGATGAATCTTATCCTGATCGTTGCGATTCTGTCGTTGTTGGGAGCAACGCTGACCCTGCCAGGCATCGCTGGTATTGTTCTTACCGTAGGTATGGCAGTCGATGCGAACGTCCTGATCTTCGAGCGTATACGTGAGGAATTACGGCGCGGTATGGGTGTCCAGGCGAGTATTCACGCAGGTTATGAACGCGCATTCATAACCATTCTTGATGCCAATATCACCACTCTTATTGTGATGATGATTTTGTTCAGTCTTGGTTCTGGCATGATTAAAGGCATAGCCATTACTGTGACCATTGGGTTGTTGACATCAATGTTTACCGCCATCACCGGGACACGTGCACTCGTCAATCTGATTTATGGCGGCCGTTCTTTAAAACGTATTTCAATCGGGATCTGACGCAATGGAATTTTTTAAACATAATACGAAAATTGATTTTATGGCCCAGCGTAAGTGGGCAGCGGTGCTTTCCATCATATTATTTTCATTATCGCTGATTTCACTGGCATATCATGGGCTGACCTGGGGACTCGATTTTACAGGCGGTACGCAAATCCAGGTTAGCTATCCCCAGGCGGCTGATCTCACCCAGATACAGGATAATCTGGAAAAAGCCGGCTTCAAGGATGCAGTTGTGATCAGCTATGGTACTTCCAAAGATGTACTGATCAGTCTGGTGCCGAAAGAAAGCAAACCTGCCATGATGGATGAAAAAGCCCAGACGGCTATGGTGAATCAGGTTTTGTCGGTATTGCCAGGAGCGAAAATGGACCAGGTCAACTATATTGGTCCGCAAGTGGGACAGGAAATGGCGAGCAAGGGATTGATCGCGATAGTGATCGCTCTGCTCGGCACCATGGTGTATATCGCATTCCGGTTTGACATGCGGTTTGCTATCGGCTCTACTGTGGCATTAATACATGATCCAGTCATTATTCTTGGAGTGTTTTCTTTCTTTCACATTGAGTTTAACCTGATCGCGCTCGCGGCGGTACTAACGGTAATTGGCTATTCATTGAATGATACGATTGTTATCTTTGACCGCGTTCGTGAAAACTTCCGCAAGTTTCGCAAGGCTGACGCTCTGGAAGTGATGAATCAGTCAATAAACCAGACACTGTCCCGAACAATCATGACTTCTGCCTTGACCCTGACGGTAGTATTGGCTCTGTTCTTCCTTGGAGGGAGTTTGCTGCACGGGTTCTCGCTGGCGTTAATCATAGGTATTATCGTTGGAACCTATTCCTCTATCTATGTGGCAGGATCACTGACAATTTCATTGGGGTTGACACGCGCGCATTTAATCGCAGTACCCAAGGAAGTCGACGAACGTCCATAGCTCTCATATAATTTTCTGGCGTGTCCGCAAGCCGGCTTGCGGACACGCTGCACTATCCGCATCCCTTCTGTCAAAATCCGTATTTTTACGGATATGCCAGTCAGACCTGCTGCGCTAAGCTGACAGCATATAAATCACAGTAAGTCAAAATTGAGATCAAGCAGCCGGGAAATCAATTCCGCTTTGGTACGGCAATGAAGTTTTTCCTTGATATGCTGTAAGTGGGTTTCAACCGTTCGGGGTGAGATGAATAATTGTTCGCCAATGAGACGCGCTGATTTACCCTGCAATAATAATTTCGCGCAAGCGATTTCACGTTGCGATAATGCGGGTATTTTTTTGCTGTAAAGATCCGGCATCTTCAGCAGATTGTAAGGGTGCGCCGGAGTGGATTTATAAGGAATGCCAAGTTCATGTGAGGTCACATTGACAAACTTGTCCGGAATCACCAGACGTTCTTTTTCTGCCTGTTTGATCAAGGAAGCGGCTTGCTCTTTGAAATAGGCAGTAAAGCGTATCAGCAAAGGGATATTGTTGATTAATAAATTCGTGACATAAGGTTTATCAGGCGTTGTGCCGATAAAGAAAAATTCACATCCTGCGGCATTTTTTTGAATGAGAGTCATCCCGTGATCGATATTGAAGTGACGGGCGGCATTTAATATCGGTTGGTGGTGGGAAAGGTGTGACCAGACGACGAATCCTGACTGATAGTGATCAGGATGCTTCTCAAAACCGCTGATTCGATAAAAGCCCTGGTCATAAAAATGCTTTTGCCAGTCAGGCTGGTTGGAAAGCCTGATTTCCGAGCCGTCATTGTCATTGCGCTGGTAGACAAAACTGGAGATACCGAAGCTCGCTTTCAGCGGATTCACAATGGAATCGACTTCCGGACTGGAGGTCAGAAAAACATGTGAGTTCTTGAGAGTAATATTGGCTGTCATTTTGAAATTGTACAATATTAACGCAAAAAATACATCTTTCTCTTGATTATTTTGCGACGCAGTTAACAAGTTGCTGAAAACCAACCACATAACTATTTTTGAGAGGCTGACATGAAGAATGTAACGAATGATAAGGATGCAATCACCAATGCGGTGACCACTTATTTTACCGGGACATATCACGCTGACAGTGAGCAGATTCGTGATGTATTTCATCCTGAGGCGGTTATCACCGGGATATTGAATGGTCAATTTTGTCACTGGTCATTAAACGATTTCATAGCCAGAATAACCAGTGTTCCAAGCGCTGCAAAAAATAATGAAATTTATGACAAGGTCATTCATTTGATCGATTACACCGGGGATGTGGCCATGGTCAAGGCGCGTGTTGTTGCTGCCGGGCACGTATTCACGGATTACATCACGCTGCTGAAAATTGATAAAAAGTGGGTAATCAGGAACAAGAGTTTTTTTGCCTGATTGTCTAAATATCGATAAATATTTAACAATATATATAATTTGATCACTCCAAGCGCAACCTGACTAATTACTACAAACGAGGCGTCTGCGAGAAATTACCTTCTCTTCTACATTTTGCCGTGGTCTTGTGTGCTGGCGGATTCAATCAGCCAGGCAGTATCAGCGCAACGAATACCAGCACAACGACCCACCGGAGAATCCGTCCTGTTTATGGGGTAGGCATGGGCTACGATATTCCCAAGTCGTATTTTTCAACCAACCTTGAGCTGACGCACACACAAGGGTCAGGTAATCTTAATTCCAGTTCCGGCGCCATTCCGTCAGCCAATATACTGACATTCACGCTGACATACAGTTTCGATTAAGGCCGCGGCACGTTCACGCAATAGCGTGCATTTCATTCACTATCTTTTGTCTCTGCGGGGATGACACCATTCGTTAAAGAGTTATAATCATACAAATAAGACTCTTAAATGTATAATCGTCAGGATGTGGTGCATGAGATTTAAGTGGATTCTCTATCAATTATCAGTCATTGTCTCAGCGATATTCGTTGCGGGTTGCACACAGGAATCTTCACGAAGCGCTCAAGGTTATGTTGAGGGGCGGTATACTTACATGGCGACCAGCGTTTCCGGTGTATTAAAACAGCTGCTGGTTACGCGCGGGAATGAAGTCAGGCAGGGCGATTTGCTATTTGTTCTGGAAGCGCAGCCCGAGAGTGATATCTATAATGCCGCAGTGGAAAATCTCAAACAGGCCGTTGATTCCCGTGACGCGATTGCTGCAAACCTGGAGTATGCGAAACTCACGTTTGAGCGTTACAAAATTCTTGTCACCAAAAATGCGATACAGCAATCACAGCTTGATAACGCAAGAGCCGTTTATAATGCCTATGTTGCGCAGCTTGCCCAGGCCAACGCCAATATCGCTTCGACATCGTCTGCGCTGGCCCAGTCCAAATGGACCACGGAACAGAAACAGATTCGAGCTCCTGTTGATGCAATTGTCTTTGATATCTATTATCGGCAGGGGGAGTATACACAATCCGGCCAGTCTGTTTTATCTCTATTGGCACCTGGAGATATCAAGGTTATTTTCTATGTTGAAGAGCCGGCGCTGGGTTTTTTAAAACTGGGCGGCAACGTATCGGTCAGGTGTGATGGGTGCGACAAATCCTATTCAGGAAAAATCAGCTTTATTTCGCCAAGCGCGGAATATACTCCTCCTGTGATATACAGCAATGAAACCAACGCAAAACTGGTTTACCGAATCGAGGCTGAGTTTGCGCCGCGGGATGCGTTCAATATGCATCCGGGACAGCCTATGTATGTGACGTATTAGGCCTGATGATATGTCTGACGATTATGTAGTGGATGTTCATGATTTAAATAAGAGCTTCAATGGCAAGCCCGCAGTCAATAACGTTTCCCTCAAGGTCAGACGCGGTGAGATATTCGGATTTCTGGGGCCGAATGGCAGCGGAAAGACAACAACCATCCGCATGTTATGCGGATTGATGACACCCGATTCAGGCACCGGAATCTGCCTTGGCTATGATATCTTGCAGAATTCACGCATGATCAAACGACTGGTCGGGTATGTGCCGCAGACATTCAGTCTTTACAAGGATTTGACAGTGAAGGAGAACCTCGAATTCATTGCGCGGATCTATGAAGAGTATGATTATATCAAGCGCGCACATGATCTTATGACAGACCTGGGGCTTGATCAGTATAAAAATACTCTTTCGGGTAAATTGTCGGGAGGCTGGAAGCAGCGTTTGTCGCTGGCTGCCGCGTTAATACACGATCCAAAGCTGTTGCTGCTGGATGAACCGACGGCGGGCGTGGATCCAAAGG
>Ga0209581_1004950_pt1 | contig 10437 bp, 10 predicted proteins | sample Coa_R2_FD_187160 | JGI IMG/M metagenome (GOLD analysis project Ga0209581, IMG submission 187160) | Surface soil microbial communities from Centralia Pennsylvania, which are recovering from an underground coalmine fire - Coalmine... | ecosystem: Environmental > Terrestrial > Soil > Unclassified ...
TCCCTCAGGCCCGGAGCCGAACACGATGGCATCAAATGTCTTATCTGACCCTGTGACGTGAACCTCGTCCACGCCTGCATGGTTGCAGAGATAGGCTCCCTCTGAAGCGCCGCCATAGACAAGGCGCAAGAAACCTGGCTCAATCAGCGCCTGAAAGCTCTCTTCGATCAACGGCCCCAGATAGTCGTTGACGGGGTTGAGCTTGAGGATCACTACCTGATCTTCGACAAACATCTTGTAGAGAATATCCATCGGGCCGATGCTCGAAACATTGCCCGCGCCAAGCACCAGCGCGACTCGGCCTTTGTGTTGCTCATCATGGTAGGCAACGGCCTGTGTCTCCGCTAAATTCTCGACTGTCACCCCCGGCTCCATCCAGATTTCTGCGGTGATGCCGGTGAAAAAGAGACGATCATAGATGTTCTGTGGGAAGACTGGCGCGACGACCTGCCCATCCGGGCGTGTCTTCAGCGGTCCCGGAATGCGTGGATGCCCGATAGCTTCAATAGCGAGCAGCGACTGGCGCAGCTGGCGCAAATTTTTCAGCACGGGCCAGGGGCCGAGCGCCCATTCCTCACCGGCAAGCGGAGAATCGGCGGCAATGCCTTTTGCCTGCTGGCATGCCGCCACCCAGCGCGGGGCAATGGCCGCGAAATCACAAATCAAGCGATCGAGCAGGGCAACGCGCTCAGCGGGCGTGACGGCCACCCAGGCCTCTTTTTGCTCCTGGAGCGCCTGTACTGCCGCGTCCATTTCCTGCTGGCTGGACGGCGGCATGCTCTGGCGAGACGTGGGAAACTGCGGAGAACCGCTCCGGGTAGCAACAGACATCAATCACACCTCCGGCGCTATGCGATACTGCTTTCTTTAACTGTAGCTATTGTATAGGAAACAGGGCCGGATTACAAATATTTTGCTCATCCTTTTTTCCTCCCGGCGTCCAGTTCTTCTAAAGAGGTTCTCGCGTCGCCAATAGTCTTATGCTGTTGCCAGATGTTGCCGGGCTTGCTATACTCGCTGTAGATCATACAAGTTATCGGTAAAGGAGTTATTTCTCATGGTGAAGGTAGTAGTAACGGGGGCTGCCGGTTTTCTGGGCAGCCACGTGGTTGATATGCTGGTGGAGCGCGGAGACGAGGTGCGGGCGATGGTGCTGCCTGCGGAGGACGCGAGCCATCTGCGCGCGCTGCCGGGCGTTGAGGTCGTGCAGGGAGATTTGACCGATGCGGAATCGCTTAAACGGGCCGTGCAGGGGGTTGAGCGTGTCTATAATGTCGCGGCGAAAACGGGTCCGTGGGGGCTGGAAGAGGTCTACCGGGCAATTAATGTGCAGGGGCTGGCGAACCTGATCCATGCCTCGCTGGAAGCCGGGGTAAAACGCATTGTGCATACCAGTTCGATCACCGTGTATGGACATCACCTGCATGGTATTGTGACTGAGGAGCATCCCTATCACGCCGAAGACAACCCTTATAGCCGCACAAAGATCGCGGGCGAGAAGCTGATTGCCAACCTGGTCAAAGATCACCACGCGCCCGTCGTCATCGTGCGCCCTGGCTGGATTTATGGACCGCGTGATAACGCGAGCTTTGGCCGCTTCGTCGCGCTTGTTGAGTCCGGTAAGGGCTTTCTCATTGGTTCCGGCAAGAATATTGTGCCGGTTGTCTATGTGCGCGACGTGGCGCAGGGCCTCATCAAAGCAGGTGAGGCGGGCGATGAGGTTATTGGCCGAGCTTACACGCTCGCCGATGATCGCCGTGTCACTCAGGCCGAATATTTAAACACGATTGCCGATAAGTTGCATGTGCCGCATCTCTCCCGCCACTATCCCTACATGGCCCTCTACAGTGCCGGGCGTGTCGCCGAACTGCTCTGGACGGCGCTGGGACGCCGCAAGGCTGCGCCGCCGCCCGTGACCACCTATGGTATCACCTTATTAGGCGGAGATCAGCAATTCTCCATTGACAGGGCGCGGCGCGAACTTGGCTACGAACCCGCCTATGATATCCAGCGCGGCCTTGAGGAAGGCGTGCGCTGGTACCTTGAGGCGAAAGGGGGCAAGGCCGCGCCGCAGCAGGAGCGCGAGGCGGTTCAGGCCGATTAGAGGTCTGACTCCGTCTTTGGGGGCTGTCGGGTACCCCAGACGGTCACCAGATCCCAGGAGGCGACAAAACCGGGCTGTTGTGTCTCGTTCACCGCCTGTTTGTAGAGTTCCTCATAGTTTTCGGGCAACTGCGCCCACTTCCGTATAAACGGGGCGGCTGTGCGAAAACCGAGGCGCAGATCTTCGGCGAAGCTGTCACCGCCTGGCGTCCCCTGGCGAAACTCGAGGGTGGAGCGAGAGACTTGAACGTTCTGAACCCCATACTGGCTCATCAGGCGCGGCAGTTCGTCGGCGACTCCGACGGTGCCTTCGGAAGAGAATTCATCGGCTTTACCCGGCTTGAAGAGGTGGCCTGAGTTGTAGAGGGCGTCTCCCATTGCTTTTGACATGAGCATGGGGGACGAAGTGCTGGTAGAGACACGAGCGATCTCGGTGATGCGAATGATGGCATCGGGGCGGGCAATGCGCTGCATTTCATTGAGCAGTTTGGGCCAGTTCCAGGTGCGCATAAAGCTGGTGATAAAACGCGCATTCACCAGGTCGAAGTAATCTTTCGGGAATTCGAGGGCGAGCAGGGCGTCCATCACGTGAAACTCGACGCGGTCGCTTACTCCCTCTTCCTGGGCCTGCCTGCGCGCGTAATCGATCATGTTGTTGTTGACATCGATACCGACCAGTTGTACCGCATTGGGGTAGGTTTTTGCCGCTTCGATAAGCCAGCTGCCGGTACCGCAGCCAATATCAAGGATGCGCTTGAAGCTGGCGGCATTCGGCTGTTCCGGTAATGGGCCGCCCATTGCTTCTGTTATCATCTGATCTTGAACGGCTAGGCGGGTCATTTCATCTTGATTGGAGCGATCTGCGAAATAGGTGCTGGAATACTGACGGGCCGGGTCGTTAGAACGATTCGTAGTCATACCTGTTCTCTCTGTCCTTTCTGCTTGCTCACCTGTTTTCGATGAGCAACATCTGAGCCGTGACGTGATCGGTAATGAGAATGCTGATTATTCGAGATTTGATGGCCGCGCGGATAGCGGGAAGGTAGCGCGCGCTTCCTCCCACGATAAGAATTACCTTTGCGTTGCCACGCTGAATCCTCTCTTTCAAACCCGGAAAATCCAGCCCTGAGAGATAAAACGGGGGTGGGTCGATCAAGTGGTTGATGCACCTGCCCTCCGCGTCAAAGAGCCAGTGGTTGATATCAACGGCGGGCCTGTAGGAGTCGAATACATCGAGCTGCGCTTGCGTGGTAATGCCGCTGTTCACCAGGCTTGGGTCTTTATAGTTCGTAAAGAGGCTGGTGATGACGACTGAGGCATGGCACATCAGGTCATAAGCGAGTTTGATGGTCGGGATCTGGCGCACGCTCTCTAACATCTGCTGATCTGAGAAGAAAGCGGGACAGGGAAACCAGACATGCTCGGCGCCATACGCTTCGGCGAGGTCGAAGGCGACCAGGTTGGCATCTCCATAGCCGGTGCGTGGCTGGACGAAGCCGATGGTTGCCACTACCTGCAACCGGGACAGCAGTCTGGTGGGCTTGAGATGCCTGACAAAGCCGCGCATAAAGCGTTTGCCGCCCGATACGGCTACGATATCATCATCGGTGAGCAGTTGGTCAATGTACTCGGACGCTGTCGTGCTAATATCCGTGACCACATCCTCCAGCGTGTCTTCAGCAGAAATCTCGTTGAGATTGCGGCCCGCGACCAGCACCACATCATCCAGCCCAAGTTCGACACGCAGATCACGAGAAAGGTTGCGCAGGTAGCCGCTGCGCACATCAGGCAAGACGGAAATACGGACGATGCCCCGTTCCCTGGCTTTCTGCAGGGCTTTGCCAACAGCCTGCCTGGAACAATTTTCTAGCTCGGCGATGACCTCCTGAGAGTTGCCATCTTCATAGTAGAGATAAGCGATCCTGCGTAAAAAGCGTTCATCCGTCAGAAGCCTTGCTTCTGCACTCGCTCCCTGAAGAATCTCTGGCATCAAGCTACTCCTTTCGATGGATTGAGGGGTGCGCCCGGAGTAGGCGCTGAGAAAAACGACTCGCCGCATTCACCTGAAAAACACACCTGAGATTCAGTCCTCCGGTCCGGTTAACTGTCCGGTTTTAGTATACGCGATTTTTGGCATGCTGTCCATACCCTCCGATATTGAAGCATCGGTAAGAAAAAGAGAGAAATGTGAGCAACTATTTCAGATTAGCCATCGTTGTAGCAAATGCTACAATTTACGACAATCATCTCAATTGTCTTGACTTTAACATATATTTTGTTATACTTGTTTTAACAACTGATTACTATCTGCGCCAGAAGTAAAGCAGGTAAAGATATCTGCGCTGGTGCAGGCGCGATATATCTTTTTCGCGTTTGATACTCATATTCGGGTAAATGGAGGGCTGGCATGCGTCAGCGGATCGCGTTCAAAGTGGAAAAAAGGCGTGTGCTTGTCCCGGTTGGCGAACCATGCCCCTTTGGCTGCCGCTATTGCTATACGCGAGGCGGTGAAGTCGGCCTGGCACGTGTTGAGATGGAAGAGATTCTCGCCCGTTTCCGTGAATTTGCGCTGGAAACCTCGTTTGACGCGATTCAGCTAGGCTATGACGGCGATCCTTTTGCGCGCCCGGCACGCGGCCTGGCTATGCTGCGCGAGTTAGCATTTCTGGGCAAGCATGTAAATTTTAGCACCAAGGCGCTGATTGAGGGGGCGGATCTGGCCGCACTGCAAGAGATCAATCGCTTTATGGATGAGCGTGCTGTCGTGTTGAGCGCGCTGGTCTCCCTCAGTTGCTGGGATTCGGCGGCTGTGGTAGAGCCGCACACGCCGACGCCTGCCGAGCGTATACGCACGGTTGCCAATCTCACCAGCATCGGTGTTCCTGTATTTATTGCTTTACGTCCCATACTCCCTCATATTCCTGATGCGGAATACGAGCGCATTGTGGTGGAAGGGGTACGTGCTGGTTCTGAAGGGTTTATTGTCGGACCGCTTTATGCCGACAGACGCGGGCGGTTTGTGCGTTTTATTCCGCAGGAGATACTCGCAGCTGTTCCCAGCCGAACCAGCAGCGTGTCCTGGTCAGCTCATGCGCCCACCTGGACACGCTATGAAGACGTGGAGCGTCTCCAGCGGCTGAATTCCCTCATTGAGCAATGCGGAGGACGCGCTTTCCAGTCTTCCGCCGATGTGATGGCGCTGGTGCAACAGAGAGTTGTGGGTTGATTGCATCCGTTGGCAAAGGAGCGCGCATGGACAGGGAAGAATTATTCTTTGTGCGATTACTGGCCCTCCCTGCCAGGAAACGCCTGGCGCTGGTTCTCACCGTCTTCGTTGTATGTATGGCTTGCTTTTACCTGGCATATGTAGCGTCTGCGGAGGCGTATTTCGGTTGGCTGCTGATCCTCCCCCCTGTCTGTGCGACCTGGTTTTTCGGATGGCGAGGAGGCCTGCTCAGTCTGGCAGGGTCGGTCCTGTCAACAGGTTTTTACTCTATGCTGATGCCGGACGCTGCATTCTGGCACAGCACCTCTCTTATCGTATTAATCACTGGAACGCTCTCTGGCCTCGCTGTGTGCCTGGTAGTAGAAGTGTTGCGTCGCGTGACTGTTACATTGCTCGATGAACGGCAACAGGTGGAGCGTCTCCAGCAAACCTATCAACAGGAACACACGCTCAGTGAGTGGAAAGAGCGAATTTTCCAGGACCTCAGCCATGAATTGCGCGTCCCTCTGACGCAGACCAGTGGCTACCTGGAGTTGCTGGAAACGTATCAGGATAGCCTTGACGAGGCCACGCGCACCCAGTTTCTCTCGCTGGCGCGCAATGGCTGCGACGAACTGCTCAATTTGATCAGAATTGCGATAGAGACGCTTCATGCCTCGGATATGCGCCGCCCTCTCACTATGAGCCTCTTCTCGCTGCGTCAGGAGGTTCAGGCGGTTCTCTCCCTGTACGAGTCGCGCCTGCTGCAGGAGCATCATGTCGATCTGGATATCCCTGAATCGATATATGTTTACGCCGACGCGGGTGTTGTGCGCCAGATCGTGCGTAATTTGCTGACAAATGCCTGCAAATATACGCCTGCCTGGACGCCTGTTGTAGTGAGCGCCGATCCCCCTGGCCGCGCAGATCAGGCTGGCATGGTCCGTGTGCATGTGCGCGATTATGGACCCGGTATTCCTCCTGAACAGCAGGCTTCTCTGTTTCAGCGTTTTGTGCGCCTGCCAAACGCTACAAAGGGGAAGCAGCCGGGAAGCGGTCTGGGGCTGGCCATCTGCAAGCAACTGGTCGAGGCGATGGGCGGAACAATTCGCGTGGAGAGTAGCGGGAAAGATGGCGAGGGATGTTGTTTCACATTCACCCTGGTCAGCGGATCAGTGCCGTGCGTTGATAACCAGGCAGAAACGCTCCCTTGCGAACAGCAAATCCAGCAGTATGCGGTCTCGTCGGTCAGACGGGGTCGTTAACATGGAACTCGATTGCACCGTTTTGCCGGTCGAGGTTATATGTCCCCGATGCCTCGACTAAAGCAGGGAAAATTGGCGTATTTCTCTTTCATCGATGGGCAATGGTTTGCGTTTGCGCACGTGGAACCAGTTGAAGAGGAAGGCCAGCGTCGCCAGCACAAAGCAGGCATCTCGCAGGGCGACTGTTTGCACGAAGCCGGGGACGTATGGGATGAGCAGGACGCTGGGCGCGCGCGTGTAGAGGTAGGCATAGATGTAGGTGGTCAGGAAGGAGAGCGTTCCCCAGCAGAGCAGCCAGAAGCCGTCCAGCGCGCCGTTGTAGGCGAGCAGAGGCATGACCCAGATGAGATATTGCGGGCTGAAGACCTTGCCGGTGGCAATGAAGACGAGCAGGATGGCGATGCTGGCCTGCGTCAGATCGAACTTTTTGCGCCATTGCAGGAAGAGAATGGTAATGAAGCCAAGCGCAAGCGCCACATCGCCCACCGCAGAGACAAGACCATCGAGAACACTATCGATGTTGAGCGAACCGTAACTTGAGACAATCTTGACGGGGAAGCCAAAAGCGGTTGTCAGCCAGAGAAAGGTGCTGCTGGTGGCCTCTACCTGCACGGGCCGGTGCAGGAAGTAGCTAAGCTGGCTTAGTACAGCCCCCTGAAAATTCAAGAGCGCGAAGAAGCCGGTAATGCCCAGCGTGATGGCGAAGAAGATCAGCGTATTTTTCCATTTCCACCTGTGCAGCCCGCGCAGTGTCTGCCAGAGAACACCTGGAATAGCGCGCACGCGCAGGGAGCGCGGTGGAGCGGCGAGTGTGCGCGCATCGTATTGCTCGGCGAGAAAGAGGGCGGGCAGAAGCAGAAGCGGGTAGAGTTTGAGCAAGACGCCAAAGGCCAGGGCGATGTAGGCCAGCGCCCAGCGTTTCCGTTCGGCGGCGATGACACAGATGAGCGTGCAGGCGGCGGGTAGGAGATCATAGCGTCCCTCCGCCGTTGCCCACGCGCCCAGCAGGACATAAATGGCAAATGCCAGCGCGCCTCCACGCGGCCCGTAACGGAGCAAGAGCCAGTAGATCAGCACGGCGACCAGCGCCATCCAGATAGCAAAGACCAGTTGATAATACTGGATCGGAGCCAGCAGGGCCAGGGAGAACGGGAGCAGCGTAAACGGCGGATATTCCGTCGGCAGCATATGGAACGGAGGTTGGGCTGAGGTGATGCCCAGAAACTGGCATTGCGAGGCGGGCAGCAGGTGTGTTCCCCAGCTGCCGAGCCAGAACGTGATGGCATAGCACTGATAGCGAGCGGCATCTGTACTCAGCCAGAGCATCTGCCAGGATGCACCGCTGAACATCAAAATAGTGACAACCACAATTGGTATATACGCAACGATGCCGCTTTGCGCCAGCAACGATTCCCAGATAGAAGGAGTTTTATACCTCTGCGAAATCTGTTCTTGCAGCAAAACTCTTTTCTTGCCTCCGATCTCTGTTTGACAGTATCTCTGCGCAGGTGCTACAATCTCAGCGACGTACCCTTGTTTGCCTTACGACAGGGGTACCAATTATTTTGTCGCACGTGCGTACCTTTCAGACGATTGGCAAACAACGGTAGTCACCTGTAACTCTGTGCGTATTTTTTTGTGGAAAAGCAGCAACTTGCTATGGGAGGATACAGAGCAATGAGCAGTAACGCTCGTTCGGAGACAAAAACCTTGAAAGTCGGTGATGTCGCTCCCGACTTTACTCTCAAGACCGCGACCCGGCAGGACTGGCATCTGGCGGACTTCCGACATAAGAAAAACGTCGTTCTCGCTTTCGTGCCGTTTGCTTTCAGCCGTGTCTGCTCGGCACAACTTCCCTCATACGAGGCGGAGTTAGAGCGGTTCAAAGATGCTGACACCGAAATTGTCAGTATCAGCATGGATAGCCATCACGCGCTCAATGCCTGGGCGAAGGCGATGAATACCTCGTTTCCCCTGCTTTCAGACTTCTACCCGCAGGGGCAGGTTGTCGATCTCTACGGTGTGCGCAACCCTCTGGGCATGCCGGAACGCGCCCTGTTCGTTATCGACAAAGAGGGAGTGATCCGTTACATCGAAGTAATGAATTCCCCCGGCGACATGCCCGATAACGAGGATCTTTTCGAGGCATTACGCAAACTCTGATAAAGTAGCCCTATCACCGTGCCATGCTTTGCCGCCGCTCAGCATGACACGGTGGTGAGAGATGTTCGACTGTCTTCATTCTTCGCGATATGCTTTGCGCCAGCTATCGTCAGCAGTGTAGGCCGGGTATGGCTGTTCCCAGATATGGCCTGGTTCTTCTCTGGCCTCCCAGCGGCGCAGGGCGTCTCGCAATACCTGGCGCTGCAATTCTACCTGATGCGGACCGCCCAGACTGTTGCCCGGCTTAAAGTTCTGTGGATGGAAGGCGCGCGGTGGCCCGGCCTGCCGCGTCTCCTCCGGGAAGACGGTAATCATGATGGTAGGAATGCCGACCATCTCGATTTCGCGCTGGATTGCAACTGCAACCCGATGGCAGAGAGGTCAGCCGGCGGTCATGAGGACGGCATCGGCGTTGGAGCGCAGGATGAGTTTTGCCATTTCCGGCGCGACCTGCTCGTAGATTTCGCGCAGGCGCTGGCTATAGCCCATAAAGCCCAGGTGCCTGCTGGCAACGCCGCCGATGATTCCTCCGGCTGCCAGTTCGCGCAGCCGGTCGATGGGAAAAACGCAATTGATATCTTCGTCTGCATCATGATGATCGTAATGGTCGTGTGTCACCATCAACTGCTCTGCCTGCACATCCCCCGGCAGCACGCGCCAGCTATTGTCGCCCTCAATGTTGAACGGCTCCTGCTCGCGCAGATGAACGCCTGCCGTGCTGACAAGCGCGAAGACGCTCTGACTTAGCTCGCGCGAACGTGGCGTATAAGGGATACACCGCTTTGACATTGGCATAGATGTTTCCTCCTGTGCATTGAACGGCGTGTTTATCGTACTACCAGGGAATGATCCTGAAAAAACGCCCGGATGGTCGCGGTCGCATCCAGATTGCGCGTCGTTTTTCCGATGACGCCAACCGGGAGGTATTGCAGACCGCCGGGCCACGTGTGACCGCCACCAACGATATTGTAGTAGATGACATCAGCCCCCTGCGCGCCTCCCCGGTAGTGTATTTGCTGCACCTGCGTGCCATCGCTGACCGGCGTGGGAAGCGAGGTGATGGCGGGCGCTGGCATACATCGATTATGCCTGGCCCACCATTGGACGGCATCCGTTATCGAAAGAATCGAGCCTTTTGCGCCGATGGTGACAATGCCGCCGCCTGCCGGGACGAAACGATCCTCGCTGCCGTGGAAATACAGGACGGGGACAGGGCGCGACGGCCTTGCGCGTTCGGCCAGCAGGGTTGGCATGGTGGCGGCGACGATGGCAATGGCCGCGATTCTGTCGGCAAGCTCGCAGCCCAGGCGCGCCGTGAAAAAGCCCCCGTTCGACATCCCGGCAGCATAGATGCGCTGCGTATCGATATTCAGGCTGTGGGTGAGTTGATCGAGCAGCGCGGCGACAAAGGTGACGTCGTTCACGCCATCCTGATCGGCTTTTGTGGTTCCCCGACCGTCGGCCCAGGAGCGGTGGTAGCCGTTCGGGTAGACAACGATAAAGTTTTGCGCGTTGGCCAGGGGATTGAAGCGGGCCAGACCGGTCATGCCCTGCCCGTAACTGCCACCGCCATGGAAGACCAGCACGAGCGGGTAGCGAACGTCCGGGTTATAGTAGGTGGGCAGGTGAACAAGGTAGGAACGGCGTCGGCCATCCACCTGTATTGCTGCGGTATCATTGTATGCCTTCATGTACAGTCCT
>Ga0209581_1004955_pt1 | contig 10431 bp, 2 predicted proteins | sample Coa_R2_FD_187160 | JGI IMG/M metagenome (GOLD analysis project Ga0209581, IMG submission 187160) | Surface soil microbial communities from Centralia Pennsylvania, which are recovering from an underground coalmine fire - Coalmine... | ecosystem: Environmental > Terrestrial > Soil > Unclassified ...
CCTCTTTTCTGCGGTCGGAGAGCAGCTTCCAGATATTCTTAAAGATCGCGGCTCCTACCACGAGCGTGCGTTTCTGCTCCTGGGACCAGCGTGGCCCGGCAATCGCTGCAGCTCCTACTGTGACATCGCGCCAGAAATCTGCCTGGGGATCTGCCGTTGCGAATACTCCCATATTCAAGCGATATTTCCATACTCCTTTTGTCAGCGGCGCTTTGCCTCCCACGATAAAGAATCGCCAGATGGGTTCGGCTCCTTTGAAGTCCTCCGCTGTCACTGCGACTTTTCCCAGCTTTTCCCATTGCGCATCGAACAAGATGAGATACCAGCAATCTTTTTCACTATAGGCAGAAGCTTTCACCGCCCATTCGATCTCTCTGGTAGTCACATGCATACTCTCTGCCTGCACTGCTATCTCTGCCAGTTTGATACTGGCTGGATCAATATCATCCAGGCTCGGCTTAAAATAGAGCAAGTTATAGCCCTCTGGAGTCTGATCGGCGAGCAATGCCATGCCTGCACTGCTCATGCTATCTGCTGCTTGATCGACATCCACTGCTCGCGAGGGCTGATTCATCCGCAAGGGCAAAAACACCATCTGCTCAATTCTTTCTGCCGTATCATCCCCTCTCCAGGCCAACAACCAACTCCCCCTTTGCTGCCTACTTCCCCGGCGAACCCGTGCCGCCGATGACGCCCCTCTCCAGGCCAACAACCAACTCCCCCTTTGCTGCCCTGCCGTCACCCATAAGCCTACTAGCGCACTCTCACAGCGATACTTCTCCTGAGAAACGACTTTACCCGTCTCCACATCCATGCAGAGAAGGGCAATGATTGGTTGCTCCTGAACCCAGGCTAACGCAAGGATCCCGTCATCTTGTCGCAATGCCCAGGAGCTTTCAAATTCCCAGCTTTCCTTTTGTATTGGTAGTGTTGTAAGAATATGTCCTTCTATCATACTTTCTCCTTTTTCGAGTATATCAATGGAAATAATGCGCTGTTTGAGAGAATTGATAATCCTCTCTTATAACCTACCATCTTTCCGATTTCGCTTTCAAGAATACTCATCAGACTTCAGGGTAAGCAGTGATGATATACGGCTTACCACTGCTATCTACTCCGATGATTACTCTAAAATTGGCGGTCTCGACCCTTGTTACCTGACGTGTCTGTCTATTGTAAACGTAGACATAGCCTACATCGGTCGGTGCAGTTCCACGCAAAGTTAAAGTAGCTCCCCGTTGTGGGTTAGCTTCCATATCAGCCAGGTATTGCAACTGCGCTGCGGTCATTTCCATCAGTGCATAGTCAACCGCCCATTGTGCCATGTCCCCATCATAAAAAGCTGAACTGTTACGGCGATCGTTGATCGCTCTGGCTTCTACATCACTTGGATTAACCCAGGCATGTTGTCTCAGTACATGCTGTTTAGAGGACCTTTGCTGCCCGTTTGGTATATACCTCGTTTTTTCAACTCCTTCATTTGCCTCTAAATCTGCCCAGGTTGGCCTTGTCCAGCTTTGTGGAGCTTTATGAAGGAACACAAAGACTGCTACACCTATGATAATCGCAGCAACTATAGCGACAACCACTGCTACTGCGCCTGAGATAGCATGGACAACGGTCTGTTCTATCTGCTCTAACTGCTGTGCTGCCTGTGCTGGATGAGTGATATCCTGATGAACAACGTTGGTCACGTGTTGAGCGAACTGCGTAATATGATTCCACTCATAATTAGCGTCGCAGCTCAGATCATACCAGGCACAAGTATATGAGGAGGTATTTGTAGGTGGTGGCGTGTTACCTGAAGCGCCACTATTTCCACCAACACCACCACCACCTGGTGTAGTAAATGCTTGCCCCGTCGGGTCGTTGCGGGTTTCCGGGTTGCCATCTACGTAACCGTAGGGGTTCATACCGGCCAGGTTCCCTTGCTGCAAATCTGCCGAGAGGAACACTCCGGCTACCGGGTCGTAGTACCTGGATTGGTAGTAGTCCAGGCCGGTGACGGGGTCGTTGTACTGGCCGGTGTAGCCTTTGCTGGTGTTCAGGGAACCGGACTGATAGAGCTGGTTGCCGTAGGGGCCGTAGAGCTGGTTGCCGAGCATGGCGGCGCTGCCTGCTGTGCTGCTGAAGGTGGTGACGACGCCGCCGAGCAGGTCGGTGAGCAGGAAGCTGGTACTCTGGCTGCTCAGACCCTTAAGACTTGCCAAACGATGTCAAATACGGTAAAGTACAAACATAGCTGTTGAAGAAGAACTTATCTGGCTACAGGAAGAAGATAAGCCTATCCAGCTCTTTCCTTCTATGAGAGGAGACAAAGGAAAGGCGCCGTTATCCGAGCTATTTTGAAAGGAACATCAAGAAGAGAACCTATGGTGAATCATCTTTCAACACAATATCCCCCTTTTTCATCTGGCTGGCTTTCCTGGGAGCTTGGACAGTATCGTCCCTGTAATGCCACCTACTGCCACGTTCCCTATGAAAGCCTTCCTCCCATCCCTCCACACATGTTGAAGGGAACACTTCATTGGCTTCTTCCTTTGGATCGAGACATTCAACATGAGCAGCAAGACCATTTCCCTCAGCTCACCTGGGGGTTCTCCTCCGATCACTGGGAGAGCATCCTGGCTTCCTCGCTCGAAATGCACCTTTCTCTCCCAGATGGATTTCGAAAGCTTATGGATACACCAGCGTTGATGCAACGTATTCCATCATGCACCAATTGCCATTTTGGACTTTCAAAGAAGTTAGTTCCTTGCCCTGGAAGTGAGAAGGGCTTTATTCTTCGCTTCTTAAATGCGGCGCAAGGACAGATCGCCTGGTATTTGTACCTCACCCCACAGGGAGGGCATTGTGTCCTTGTTGGATACCCTCTGCTTGATTTGCTCAATGATCCTGAAGATCCCGAATATAGAGATCAAGGTATCACTGAAGAGGAGCGGAATATGGTCTTAGAAGGAAATGGTGTCTATGTATGTGCCTCATCATTTGAAGAATTTCTCTACCGCTTCTGGATCGAAAATATCCTCTGGTACAAACTGGTCTGGTATAAAGGGCAAAAGCCCCTGACGGAAGAAGAAAAGGACTATCTTTTGTACTACCAATCGAGACCAGATCAAGCATAATAGCTTTTAATCTGGTTGCCTGATCGGTTGCTTCTCTTTCTCCTGTTGATCGTAATGAACGAAGTAATCTTCTCCTTTCTCCTGGAAGGCTAGCTTGTCATGAGCATATGGTAGTAGATTACAAGAATGCTATGTCCCACGACCCTGCTGCTCGTTTGATACTTGTCCTTTACCAACGTCAATTTCAGGCAGTTCCCGGAGGAGAGGCAGGAAAAGACGATACAAAAGGGATATCCATCCAATAGGATAGTATTAACTCCGCTGGATTCACTATTGGCTTCAGCCAGTTTCCACCCGTTACCTTAGGATTCTTTGCATAAACATCAAGAGATATTGCTGTCTCGCCTGTTGGCCATGGGTTTAGTGCTGGCAGCCCATTCATAATAGCTGTACCCATAGAGCTTATGGAACTGGCAAACATCCCACCGAAAAACGCTTTACATTGGTCACAAGCGGGAAGTTCTGTGAAGAGTACAATATGAAGAACGGCGTGAACACCTGCCATCCTGGCCAGCTTCAATGCAAGAAGTGCAAGGGTAGCACCGCCCTTAGTTAACCAGTCCATGAGAATCCGTTGTTCTGCATCTGTTGAATGTAAAGGATCGGATCTTCCTGTGCTATGGTCCATTGGTATAGGATGGTAGCCTAGAAGAGTATCGGCTCCAAGGAAAAAGTTTCCGTTATTGTTTTGATCAGTAAGGTACCACATGCCCATAGCATAATCCCAACTATTATCATCACCGGTTAATGCCCGCCATGCAGCGATGTCCTGAGCTAACTCAAAGGCTATCTCTCTTGCTCGCTGATCTGTCTGATGTGTTCCACTACTTATAGTTATTAAGGGATCACGTCTGATTTTTGGGTTCGGCGGCGGCTTAGTTCCACTATTCGGATGTCCACTCCCACCACTAGCTGACCAGCAATCACCGAGCTGGGTACAAGTTTGAGATGGTGTGCCATTACCTTGTGATGGTGGAGCAAAGTATTGCCCCGTTGGGTCTGTCCTGGCTTCGGGATTATCACCCACATAGGTATAGGGATCCAGACCCTCAAGATTGCCCTGAACGGTATCGGCGGAGAGGAAGCTGGCAACGGCGGGATCATAGTAGCGGGAGCTGTAATAGTCCAGGCCGGTGACGGGGTCGTTGTACTGCCCCGTAAAGCCCTTGTTCGTGTTCATGGAGCCGGACTGATAGAGCTGGTTGCCGTAGGGGCCGTAGAGCTGGTTGCCGAGCATGGCGGCGCTGCCTGCCGTGTTGCTGAAGGTGGCCAGGATGCTGCCGAGGGCGTCGGTCATAAAGAAGGAGGTAGACAGCGTGCCGCTACCGGTCAGTTCGCCGATGAGATGGCCTGCCAGGCTGTAGTAGTGGGTGCTGCTTTGCGGGTTACCGCTGCCGTCGTAGCTGTACTCTTCCAGGCCGAAGGCATAGACGGTCATGCTGGTGGTGCTGCCAACGGTGGTGCGCTGGATGCTGCGGTTGCCACTGGCGCCGTAGGCATACCAGGCCTGGCTCGTGTTCGGCACCTGCCACTCAACCATCTGATCGAGTTTGTCATAGGAGAGAGTCGCCGTCTGAGCATTGTAGGTTCGTTGGGTGACGTTGCCCCAGGCGTCGTACTGGACAGCATAGCTGGCTGTGCCGGGATTGGAGCAGGTCGCTCCACTGGGATAGATGCCCTGCAATTGATGAGGAGCGTTGCTATTGCAGTAGAGGTACTGCAAGCTGCTGCCCGTGCCGTTGACGGGGCCGCTCCAGAGTTGGCCCAGGTGGGTGTAGGTGAAGCTGTCGGTATAGCTGGCGCCGCTGAAGCCGTTTGCCGGGGTGAGACTACCACAGGTGCCGTTACCGGGAGCAGGGGGCGTGGCCGTATTGCTCGCCCATGTTAGTCTGTCTTGTTCGTCGTAACAGAAATTTTGCGTCTCTGTATTCGAGCCGGTCTGGCCGCCGGTTTTCTCAATGGTTGTCGTCTCTGCCGTGATGTTGCTGGCGGGGTCGTAGCTGCGGCTCTCGTCAAAGGCCTGTCCGCTCTGACCGCTGCCGCCCTGCCAGGTCGCCGTCTCTTCAGTTGAACGCAAATCGCCATCATAGTGAAACTGCTCGTAGGCCAGATTGCTGCCGGTACTGGTTTGATAATAGATCTTGCCCGGCAGGTCGTTGACGTTGTAGTTCAACGTTGCCAGATTGGCGACACCCGTTCCGTTATTGCTGAGTCCGGTGAGAATGCCCAGCGTGCTGTCATAGACCTCGGTGAAGGTGTAACCGGGGGTGGACTGGCTGCCGACAATGGTGCTGGTCGCGGTGGTGGTGAGCTGGTTGGCATCGTTGTACGAGAAGGTGGCTTGATACGTTGGCAAGGCGGTGGTGACATTCCAGGCATTGGGCAGGCTAAACTTCTCTTGCGCGGTCACAACACGTCCGCGCTGATCGTACTGCGTTTTCTCGATGGTAGTGAGGGAGCCGCCTTCGGGATAGTAGGTGGTGGCGACGCTCTTCGTTAAGCGCCCAACGGGGAAATCGGTGCTGCCCTGCGCGCCAAGCAGCGTGGTATCATAGGTATTCTGCACCAGCGGCTTGCTGGTGCTACAACTGCCATCGGCGTCGCTGCTGACGCTGCCAATCTGCACGCAGCCAACCCGCTCCAGCAGGTCATAGTTGTAGCCAGTGGTACGCGTGCCGGAGGTATCGGTGAGGACATGCCCATCGGCATCATAGGTGTAGGCATGGCTGCCTCGATCTGGATCACTGAGCTGCGTCAGCCGCCCCAGATCATCATATTGCATCGTCGTGGTCACGCTGGTAAGGCTTTGCCCGCTCTGTGGACGCTGATCGGTGACCGTGATAGAGATTGGCTCATTGAGGACATTGTAGGAGACGCTTTTGAGTTCATTGGGCGTGAGCGTACCGCTGTTGACGCCGCTGTCGTAGCGCACGTAGCGCGTATTGCCCAGCGCGTCGATAAACATTTCGCTGACGTGGTTGTTGGGATCAATACTTTTGGTGGTAGTGTAGGTATTATTGTCGCCGCCGAAGCCGCTGACGCCATCAAGCTGGTAGACAATGCAGTCGGTGGAGTTATAGCTCGACAGTGAAGGATCATCCTGCTGCAGGGAAGGGCAAGCGATACCATTGATGCCGGGTGAGCCAAAGATCGGGTCTTGTGTGGCAATCGTTCGCCCCATGGCGTCGCTAAAAGTGACGGTGCCTGCCGGGGTAGTGCCATTTTTGTCCTTTGCCCCATTGGGATCCACCCAGCCTGAGCCGCTCGTCACCTCGAAAGGCACGCTCTCAAACGTGCTGTTGTTCTGGTCGTCGTAGGAGGTGAATTGAATGGTATCATAGCCGCTGTCCGGCCCCGGTGTGCGCGTTTCGACCTTTCGGCCATCGCCATCATAGAATGTTTCGGTGATGGCGTTGGGATAGAGCGAGCTACTGGTATCGACTTCGTAGCAGGGAGTGATAGTACCCGAAGGGATAGTTGACTGGCAGGTTGATTTTGTACTCGACTGCGTGGTATACCCGGGTCCGTTCGGGGGATTGACCTCGCCTGGCTCGCTGATCTGCGCGGTGCTGTTGCCACTGCCATCATAGCTGTAGGTCGTCGTGGTCGTTTGCCCGTTGACGTCGGTAGCCGCCGTCGGCAGATTTCCCTGTTGAGGGTCGTATTGCACCGTACTTTTCTGCCCGAAGGCATTGGTAAAGCTGACCGGCAGGGCGTTGTAGGTTGAGTCGTAAGCGGTACAGGTGGTATAGTTGGTTTTTCCCCAACTGGAACTCAGAATGGCAGGCGCGCTGGAGAGCGTGCAGCCATTTTTGCCGCTGATGCCGCTACTACCATAGAACGTGCTGTTGGCAACAGCGACAGGGTCGACGGTTGCAACAGTGTTGCCAAACGCATCGTAGCCGGTGTAGCTGGTGGTCAGGGGCGTGCCGAAGCTGTTTGGGGTGCAATTGGCGCTGCTGTAGGTACTGACGGTGGTGGGCCAGCCCGCTGCCGGTGTGGGCGTTCCCGCTGGCGCGCCTTCATCATAGGTAATGGATTCGCACTTCCATTTGTGGCCCGATGAATCATCGATCTCGCTGTGCGCTATCTTGTTCACATCGTAGAAAATCCAGCCCGTCGCGTTGTAGCCGCTATCGGTGACGGCATACGTGTATTGTTTCGTGACGGTTGAGGCGTTGGCGCTGCTGATGGTCTCCGTCAGGACGTTGCCATAGCCCGCGCTGATACCATTGCCTGTTGGGGAGTAGTCGTCGTAGGTATAGGCGGTCTTGATCCAGGGAGCATTGCCATTGCCACTGCCGGTATTATCGTAGATGGTCGTGGTAACCGATTCGGGACTGACCTGACAGGGAACGTAGGTCAGGTCGACCACGCCGTAGCAGGAATTATTATCGGTAAAGCCGGGGTAGACGGTTTTTGTCTCTTCCAACAGCGCACTTGAGGTTGCACCGGGACCCTGATAGACATCTTCCTGGTACATGGCCCCGGAGTTGTAATTGGTGGCGTCCCCTTCCGGCGTATGCCAGCCCTCGGTGCTGAAATATTGATCGACGGTCAGGTCATTAGAAGGACTGAGGATAGAAACGTAATTGAAGCCGCGAAACTCTCCGTGGTAGAAATCCTGCCAGTCGGCATCCTGGTTGTTGTTGCCGGTATCAATGGGAAGCCAGTTATCGCCCACACAGTTAGTGTCTCCCTGGCTATCCGCCGGGCAAGTCGAACCGGTCTTGACTCCTGTCGTTGCCAGCAGGTACGAATAAGTGGTGGTGGCTGCACTCAGGCCGCTGCTGTCGGCGCTAAGCGAGGTAATTTGCGTGACCGCCTGCACCGTCCAGGCGTGATCATCGGGGTAGTTGAAGGCGCTGCCTGCCGTGTTGCAATCCAGGCTGGGATTGCTATTGCCGACATGGTCGGGGCAATAGAACGGGTCGTAGCGATTATCTCCGCTCGAGGGATCATAGGGAGTGCCATGCGTATTGTTGTAGGCCCGGTTGTAGTAGATATGCGCGCCTGTTCCTCGTTCGGTATCGAAGTAGTAGTCCAGGAAAGAGCGTTGGATAGTGACAATATAAGGCAGACCACCGGGCAAAGGATCGCTGCGGTCGGAATAGGTGTTGATAAAGCTGTAGTAGTGGAAGAGAACAGGCTTGAGCGCGTTGGCGCTGCCATTCTTGTAGACTTTAGGCGTGACCTGGTTGAGCAGATGCTCCCCGGCGCAGTATTCATCCACCGCCGGATTGGTGGTTGGATCGGCACAGGTATTGCCGGTGGTCGGGTTATACGAGGTGAAGGGTGTATCGGTATAGCTGAAATCATACTCATACGCCGGGTAGCCGCCCGTGCCGTCGGGGCCCACGTAGCTGGTGACTTTATCCAGCGTTAGCGTACTCATCACGCTGGGGGCGTTCGCTCCCCCGCTGTAATTCTGTGGGTCGTCACAGCGCATCAGGGGAGAAGGAGTGATGGGAGGGGTGCCACTGCATTGATAATTTTGACTGGCATAGGTCGCCGCCCACTGCCCCTGATTGGATCCCACATACTGGGCCAGATAGTGGAAATCGACCGTGCCGTCGATCTGATTGATAGTGCCGGGAGAACCAATGCCGTACTGGATCTGCTCAATAGCTGAATCCCGAATGGTCATCGATCCGCTGCTAGTGGCCGCGCTCGGGCAGCTGCCGGTGGAGGAGCCACAGTCCTGGAAATAATGCACAAGGATGATTTTGAGGTTACTGCTGTTGCCATCATTGGGAGCGATAATCTCGTTGAGATCAAATTCGTACAGATGCAGACCATTGCTATCGCGGCGATATTGCAGCGAATCGGGCGTGCAGCCGAACTCATAGTACGTTCCCGACGTATCCCAGACGGCGAAACAGGGTTCGCTATTTTTTTGAATCTGCTGGATACGGAAGTGAGAGATGTGTTCGGTATCGTAGAAGGTGCCGGACGTGATCGTCGTATCCTGCACCAGACGGTCGCTGATACCATCGACGCCGCTGAGGAAGTACCAGGTGTTGGCTCCGGCGGCGCTGCTTGAGGGATAGGGGACAGCCGAGATAGCTCCCAGCGAGAGTGACCAGCCTTCGCCCACCGCTCCGGCTGGCGAAGTGTAACTATGTTGCTCATTGGTGGCTTCACTGGAATACGAAAGTTGGAGGTGTGGATCAAAACCGTCAACGCCCGGGGCGACCTGAACAGGCAACGCATACGATAACTGGCCGGAATTGCCCTGCACGGAGGCGACTTGTGGCGTGGAGGGACTCTGATTCTGTGGATCGCCGATACCTGAGGTGAAAATGCCCGTTCCCATAATGGCGCTCTGTACCGTCAGCGTGTGCGTCTTCGGGTCATCATGCATCGGTAAAATGAAATCGGAAAGCGGCAGTTTCGGGTGCGGCCCGCTCTCGGTGGGATCGTACCAGGCGAAGAAGAGTTTACCGGGATCAAGGTCAAGGGCCGTCATTTCCCAGCTTTGATAGTGATAAATGAAGGTGAGCGGCTTGCGAAAGACAATCCCAGTAACCTGCTGGCCGTTGGCATCAAGAATCTGAATCTGGTAGCTGCCTAACTGGTTCATCTCCCCGGCAAAGTGGCCGTGTCGCTGCGTGAGGACCAGGGTCAGCGGCTCGCTCAGCGTGGAAGAGGAGGGCGTTGTGGTCGCTGTAGGTGTCACCGTTGGGCCGGCTGTTTTCTGCGGTGTCGCGGTTGCATGGCCCTTGTCAGGTGTGACAGTTGGGGTCGGTGACGTGGTCGGTGCTGCTGACGGGGTTGGTGTCAGCGTTGCTGTCGCGGCAGGGGTGGGTGTTGCGCTCTGCTTCGTCCGGGATGTGTTTCCGCCAGACGTGGAGACGCTGGCATGAGAGAGATCAAAGCTGCCGGGGACAACCTGCACTTCCAACCGGTGATCGCTGCCCATCAGATCGAGCGGCTGCGTCCCGGCTCCGCCTGCCAGAAAGGCATTGGTCAGCGTGGCACGAATGGGTTGCATCGTGGGAGACTCAGCGCCGGGCGGCAGCTTACTGTAATCGGCAAAATGCTCGTATTTCGTGTATGGGTTAGAAGGGGTATGCGGCCCGGCAAAAGCAGGACGCTTTTGCTGATCTTGTTTCATTTCATTGAGAAATTGCTGGAAAGTCATATGCGCGGGAGTGGCTTGCGGCTTGCTGGCGGCAAAGACGGGAGAAGAGGCAAAGACCCCATTCCCCAGCAGTTGTGAAAGGAGCAGGAGTAGTAAGACGCAAAAGAGAAGACCGCGTTGTAAGAAAGCAGAGGGGGTGGAGAAAGCGTGCTTTCGCAACTC
>Ga0209581_1004959_pt1 | contig 10424 bp, 8 predicted proteins | sample Coa_R2_FD_187160 | JGI IMG/M metagenome (GOLD analysis project Ga0209581, IMG submission 187160) | Surface soil microbial communities from Centralia Pennsylvania, which are recovering from an underground coalmine fire - Coalmine... | ecosystem: Environmental > Terrestrial > Soil > Unclassified ...
CTGGACTCCTGCATCACAGTGATCGAGGAAGCCAGTATACTTCACGAGCGTATCGCCTGAGTTTAGAACAAGCCGGGATTGTGGTCAGTATGTCACGCACAGGCAATTGTTGGGATAATGCAGCGATGGAGAGTTTTTTCGGATCCGTGAAAGAGGAATGTGTCGGCAACCCCATCTATGCTTCTCATGAGGAAGCGCGTCTGGCGATCTTCACGTACCTGGAGGTGTATTACCATCGCATTCGCCGCCATTCACCGCTCGGATACGTCAGCCCACTTGTCTATGAGCAGAGGACTCTGCACCAGGCGAAGCAAAACGTTTGACGTAGAACGTATCTTATAGTATAATAACGACGCTAACATTACGTGACGTAAAAACGTCAGCTATCCTTCTCAGCTCCAACCTGGAGAAACTCTACGAAAACGGGGCAAGCTCATCTAACGTGGTGATCTTTTGTTGGAGATCCGACCAGATCCCCATCCGTTTGGCAATCTCCACTGCCGCGTTGCGCACATCAATGGGAAAGCCTCCTCTTCTGAGTGCTGGTGAGCGCTCGACCACCGTCGGAGTAAAACCGTAGCGTTTGAGCCAGTACGCCAGGGTTGGTCCGGCGATACTCGCTCCTGAAATGAGCACGGTTTGCTTGTGTGTTGCCATGATGGTTTCTCCTTTGATTGAAACACGTATAACAGGTCATCTCGCTTCCTGTGCGCCTCTCGCTCTCCTGGAGCTTTTTCTCCCCATCGCCCAGACACCTTCGTGTCGATAGACCTGGATCATCCAGATGGCCAGAGCGAGCTCAACCACGCTCCCTCCCATGCGAAACAGGCTATACCAGAGAGGGTCGGAAGAAGGCAACACACCAGTCACCTGCAAGAGGGTAACGGGGATCTGGAGGGCGGAGGCGGCAAAGGCAACGAGCATGAGCCAGAAGCCCCAGCGCCAATGGCGCACGACCCCAAAGCTGAGCAGGGTGATCAGCGCGAGGACGCCGACCAGGAACAGCGTCACTGGAACAGGATAGCGGTCAGCCGGAGAGGACGTGAGCGCGAGCGATTGGGCATAGATCGCTGGATCAGCGAGATACACCACCAGCAAGCTGAGGGCAGCAAAAATGAAAAAGGCGATCACGGCCCTCTCCAGATGCACCCCGGTGAAATGACGAGTCGGTGTCTTCATTCGTGTGTCGTCTCCTTTCCTGGTTGCAAGCCGTCAAACAGCAGGGAGGTCAGAACTTCTGGGAGTTCTTCCCACCGCCGGGCAATCACCTCGTCGCCAAGTAATTGGAACGTGAGCAGACCAAAAAGCAGGCCCGCGATGGCACGAACCGTGAGAGGCACATCGAGGCTTTGTACCTGCCCTGTTGTGCTTTGTGCCTGGAAGTAGTGTTCGGCGACGGTGAAAGTGGGCACCAGCACTTGCTGGTAATACAAGGCGCGCAATTCCTCATTGGCCAGCATCTCCGGCAGGACCGCCTGGAACACCTCCGCATTGGGCCACAACAGGGCCATGCGCTGGCGCAGATACGCGGTGAAAAAGGAACGCAGATCCTGCTCGCTCTCCGGCATAAGTTGCTGCTCGCGTTCCGTTGACTCATTGAGGCGATGGAGAATCCCTAACAACACCTCCGTTTTGCTGGCAAAGTAGGTGTAGATCGTACCATCGGCGATCCCAGCCACACGGGCGATGTCCTTGATCGTGGCCCGATGAAAGCCTTTTTCGGCAAAGACCCGGGTGGCTGCATCCAGGATCTGCTTGCGCCGGGCAGCCGTGACCAGTTCTTGAATGGGATCAGGCGTCCTGGTCATAGGCTGCATGCTCCTTTTGTCCCGTCATCGGAAGACGACGCATGTTGTTCAATCGTTCTTTTCATAGCCTCAAGCGTGTTTTGAGCGTCTCTCGCAATCTTCCTTTTTGCGATGAGCGTGAATAACTTTGTCTTGAGAGACTTCGTTGAGTAATAATGGCGAAATTCCACTTTTGTCTCATGCTCAGCAAGAGGAGTCAGCCTCGCTTCAACCAGATAATCTGGCAGCATTTTGGCAATGCCCATGGTATCTTCAGGTAAAGCCGTGACGATTCTTTCCATGGGAACCACTTCGAGATCTTTCTCCACACACGTATGTTTCCCATCTTTGAGGTGGCACCGATAGGCGACTCCATTGCCTCTCTGACGTTTCCCTGAAATGAGGTCTACTCGCTCGACCCTGGGATGGTATGCAGCAATGTTCGTCAAGTCTTGATTAAATTCCCAGACGACCTGGAGAGGTGCATGAATCACGACCTCTTGTCTTGATTGAAAAGGAGGAAATTCCATGTATTGTTCCTTTCTCAAGAGAAGATGCCACGGGCAGGTGCGTTGATGGCCAGATCCTTTAGTGGCAGAGGCTCTCTCGTTTTTTTGGGTAGTGATTGAATGGCAAACCATATAGTTGAATGTTCATTCATTGTAATGATAAGCCAATCAATAAGATTTGTCAAGTCTGAGAAATGAGATGGAGGTTTCACTCGCGGAGGGAGTTACCTGTTTGCGGCAAATTCAAAAAGCCAGGGCTCGCATGGCACCAAATTCATTTTCCTGATGCTTGGATTTTAGGAGAAGCCCTCTCTACGTGATTTCTCGACCGGTGCTCTAGTATTACAACGAGACTTTTTTGGAGTAGACTGAAAGGAAGTTTTTTCTGGAGGTGAAATCCAATGGCTCTCATGCGTGATGTCACTGCTGATCAGCCACCTCTTCCAGGGCAATTGGCCGTCCAGAATTTGACTCCTCTTTGAGGTGGCGGCTCTGGCTGAAGAATTGGTCGTCTACCACCAGCACTTCGCGCCGTTGTTCTACCGGCGTGAGCAGCGCGAGTGGGCAGAACTCTATCTCCGTGGGCTACTCACCGCAGATGTCCCGCGCAAAAATGTCGAGGCGATTGCTTTGCGTCTGTTAGGAGTGGGACCGCACGCGGACCGGCAAGTGCGTGCCCTTCAACAGTTCATTGGAGAAGGCAAGTGGGATGATGAGGCCCTGCTGGCCGAACATCAGCGCCTGGTGAATAAAACGCTCGGCGAAGCAGATGGGGTATTGATCATTGACGGCTCGGATTTCCCCAAACATGGGGATCATTCAGCAGGGGTGGCGCCGCAATGGTGCGGACACAGCGGGAAAAAGGACAACTGCCAAGCTGGCGTTTTCCTGGGCTATGCGAGCCGGAAGGCAGCGACGGTACTCGACCGACGCCTCTCCCTGCCCGAATCCTGGTTCGCAGAAGATCATCGGACTTTGTGGCAGGATTGCCCGATTCCCGATGAGATCGCCTTTCAGACCAAGCACGAACTGGCAGCTCAACTGGTGGAGAACCTGGTGGCTTCTGAACGGCTGCAAGCCCGCTGGGTGGTCTGCGACGAGGGATATGGGGACGCACCTGCCTTCCTGCAACGTCTGGATGCGACCGGGTTAGGGGATCTGGCTGAGGTCCCGCGCGATACCAAAGTCTGGCCTTGGCTTGAGATGGATGGGCAAACCTCGCGAGCGCGTCCAAGCAGCTGGGTGCACCCCATAGGCGTCAACTTAAGACGAACGTACCTTGAACAACCGAACAGAGAAACGAGGCGGAGTCCAACCTGCTACAGGAGGAAGTGTTCACCATCCTACTCAACCAGGAGGGACTCATGCCTCACCGAGATCATTCTCCCTACTGGGGCAAGCCTGCGCCACCCGAAGACGAGCAGGAGTGGCAAGCCCTGGTCCAGAGCCGCTTACCGGCTGATCTGGAGGAGCAAGCCCGCCTCCACAAAGCCTTTGTGCGGGTGCGCACCGTGCCAACCGCCTCGGCCTTGTTAGGCGGATTGCTCTATTCTGTGCTCAGCCACAGCAGTTTGCGGGAAGTCGCCGGCTGGAGCCGCTTGATCGGCTTAACCGGTCAGCTCATCTCCGGCCAGGCCTGGCACCAACGCTTACTCAAGAGCGCCGACTGGCTCTTGTGGCTCTTCAATGCTTTGCTCGATGCTCCCCGCTGGCAGGTGGCTGGCTGCTTCGGGCGCATCTTGCGGGTGGATGCCACCCACGTGCGCTCTCGGGACAAGCGCGGCGGCGTCTTGCGCCTGCACTGTGTCTACGACCTGCTGGCAGGCCGCCTCGCCTCCCTCCAGGTCAGCGACCTGCACACCGGCGAAGGCTTTGCCCACCTGCTGGTGCGGGCGGGGGACATCGTGGTGGGCGATGGCGCCTCCAGTCGCGCGAAAGAGGTGCTCGCGGTCGCCGCCGCGCAGGCATACGCCCTGGTGCGCTACAGCGCGACCCATTTGCCCCTGTATGCCCGATCTGCCCCAGCCTGGAGCCGAGAGCATCGCGTGGATGTGGTGGGCTGGCTGCGCTCCCTCTCCCCCGGACTCTCTGAACGGAAAGCTCTGGTGGTGGAGGCGGGGCAAGAACTGCCCGTGCGGCTGATCGCCGTGGTGTTGCCACAGGAGCAAGCCCAGGCGCTGCGTCGCCAGAAGCTGAGGCAAGCCCGCCACAAAGGGCGCCCGCTTTCGGACAAGGCGTTGTTCCTCTGCGGCTTTGTCCTGCTCCTGACCACCTTGCCGGAGACCTTCTGGTCCACGCAGCGGGTCGTGGAGCTGTACCGAGCGCGTTGGCACATCGAGGTGTTTTTCAAACGCCTCAAAGCCGTGCTCGATCTGCCCCGTCTTTGCGCCCAGACCGCCCAAAGTGCGCAGGCGATGCTCTATGCACTCCTGGTCGGCTGGATGCTCATCGAGGAGGAGGTGGAGCACCTGCGCCGCCTGATGAGCGATGGCGAAGGACTCGCGTGCCCCTTGAGTGACTGGAGGCTCGCTCGGCTGGCCTTCTCCGGCTTGCGCAAGCTTCTGGAAGGGCACTGGAACTGGCAAAAGGTCCGTGAGCGTGCCCCGGAATTGCGCCGGCTCTTCATCGAGCGGCGCCGGCGTCCCTTGCGCGAACACCAGCGTCGCCACCGGTTCGCGCCGCCGGACCCTGGCCTCGGTGATCTCGTCGTCGTGTTCAGTTGTTCAAGTGCTTAAGTTGACGCCTATGGGGGGTGCCCGCATGTTGCTCGGAACGCGCGGCGGATCCGCAGGCGGCTTTACCACTCCTCCAGCCTTCCTCTCTCAATGGAAGGGATAGAAACATCGCATTTCATGTTGGACCATGATCTCCTTGCCCCAGATTTGCTCAAGCAGGGCATCCTGGGGCACAATATGGCCGGCATGACGAGCGAGATAGGCGAGGAGGCGATACTCGGTGGGAGTAAGCATGATCTAATGCATACAAAATCATGGGCGGTGAGAGACTCGAACTCTCACGGTTCATCACCAACAGATCCTAAGTCTGTCCTGTCTACCAGTTTCAGCAACCGCCCGCTATGCTAAACAGGAAATTATAACAATCCCACTTGTGGATAATACATCAGTGAGTTACCCGCTGTCAAGACAACCTGACGCTGCCCCCAGGGCTTTCTCATTCTTGATGGACCCACCTCGCAACTGCGTTGCTCTCAGGAAGGAATGATAGGCGAGGCTGCGCCTCGCCTATCATTCCTTCCTGAGAGCACAGAGGCACATCAGCACGCCTCGTGCGTCAATGGGCCTCAGAATGAGAAAGTCATGGATACCGCCCAACAATCAGACTATCGGCAGGCGCGCGGCATCTGAATCGAGAGCAACAACAATTTGACAACCCGTACATGCCAGGGCTATTATGCTATTATCAGGCATTATGCCTGTGAAGTAGAGCGAGCAGGCTATATATGGCCGCCGGAGGAGCAACTTAAATGGCAGAAACCACAGCCAACGGAACTGTGTTTTATACTCATCGTCTCAGCAACGGCTTGCAGATTGTCGGTCAGCCCATGCCCGATTTCGAGTCAGTGGCCGTATCGTATTACGTGCGCACAGGCTCGCGTGACGAGTATGACCCGGCCATCGCCGGCGTCTCCCATTTTCTGGAGCATATGGTCTTCAAAGGCACCGCCACGCTCGACTGGCAGCAGATCACCCTGGAATTCAATAAAATAGGCGCTGAACTTAACGCCTTTACCTCTCATGAATCCACCGTGTACTTTGCGCGCGTCCTGGGCGAATACCTGGACCGCGCCGTGGAACTTTTGAGCGATATGATGTATCCGCGCCTGGACGAGCGAGATTTTGAGACCGAGAAAGAGGTCATCATCAACGAGATCGCGCGCTCGGAGGATCAGCCCTACAATATCACTTACCGGCGCATGATGCAGACATATTTTGGCGAGCACCCCCTGGGACACGATGTTTTAGGCTCCCGCGAAAGCATTCGCAACATGCGCATCGAGCAGATGCGCGACTACTGGCAGCGGCGCTACGCCGCCAATAATCTGATCCTTTCCATAGCCGGCAACTTCGACTGGGAGCACATCGTAGACCTGGCGGAGCATTACTGTGCGAACTGGCGCACCGGAGACGCCAGTCGCGATAGCTCTCACTACGAGCCAGCTCATGCCATCAATAACGTCATGGTCGATAAGAAGCTCAAACAGCAGATCATGATTATTGGCATGCCCTCCGTCGATGTGCGCGATCACGACTACTATGCCGCTATGCTGGGCGGGAGCATCCTGGGCGACAGCGATGGCTCAAGGCTCTACTGGAATATCCACCAGCGCGGCCTGGCCGAATCGGCGAGCGCCGGCCTGTGGGCGATGGAGGGCACAGGCATTATGCTTATGGAGGCCAACTCCACTCCCGAAGACGCACCGCGCGTCCTCAAGCTGCTGCGCGCCGAACTGGATAGCCTGCTCGATGACGGCATACACGAAGACGAACTGCGCCGCGCTAAAGATAAACTCATCAGCGGTATCGTACTCAGCAGCGAATCAACCTTCTCTCGCATGCGCTCGCTGGCTAGCGACTGGGTGACTGAGGGGCGCCTGATAAGCGTTGAGGAAGAGATCGAGCGCGTCGAGAAAGTGACCGCCGATGATGTGATGCGCGCCCTGCATCGTTTCCCCATGCGTGAGAAACAGGTACTCACGGCCCTGGGACCGCTCAGCGAGGCGGAATTACTGGCATAAAGCCATAAAGCGTTACCAGAACGAGCGCACTTCTTCTCCCGCTATGGAGGAGCCGGCGCTCTTTTTTTGTCTTCCTCCTGTCATATCCGCGATTTACTTGCACTCTGCCGTTTTTTTCAAGCAGACGGGCTTACGCCCTATATATGGTAAGGAGGATATCGTGCGTTATAAGTTCGCCATTTTTCTTGGCCTTCTCGCGATCCTGCTGCCCGGCAGCCTGCTGCTCTCTGGCCGCATCCTCTCATCCGCAAAGGCGCAGGATCAATTCATGCCACTGGCAGTGGGTACTACTTCGCCCCTGCTGCGCGTCAGCCACCTGCTCGGCAAGGACCAGCCCGACCGCATCCTGCAGATGAACATTGGCCTTGCCCTGCGCAATCAGGATCAACTGAACGTACTGCTCAAGAATCTGTATGATCCTTCATCCCCCGGCTACCATCAATTCCTGTCAGTCGCGCAATTTACGCAGCAGTTCAGCGTGACAGCCCGGCAGCAACAAACGGTAATAGACTATTTAACGCAACAGGGCTTCACCATCGATCAGACCTATCCCAACCGTCTCCTCATCGACTTCAGTGGCCCCGAATCGCTGGCCGAAAAGGTTTTTAACACCAGCATCAACCTCTATCAAGGTCCCGGCGGCCAGCATTTCTACGCCAACGCCAGTGCGCCCACCATGCCTGCCTATATCGCCTCGCTCGTGACATACGTAGGTGGCCTGGACAACGGCAACAGGTTTTATCATCCCCCCATCCGAAGTCACCGCGCGCCGGCAATGGCTCCGCATGCAGGAAGCACTTGCCCGACTGCCGGCCAGGGCAGCAGCGGGCAGATAGCCTATATCCCCTCTCAGTTCGCCACAGCCTACAACTTTGATGGGCTGCATAGCGCGGGTCTACAGGGTGAAGGGCAGACCGCTGCCGTTTTTGAACTGGACGGCTACTCCGCTGGCGATATTCAGGCATATGCACAGTGCTTCGGCGGGGGCAGCGTGCCCCTGAGCAATGTAATCCTCGACGGCTTCAACGGGCAGGCTGGTGCCGGAGCCATCGAAGTCGAGCTTGATATCGAAGTCATCCTGAGTATGGCGCCGCACTTGCAGAAGTTGCTCGTCTACGAAGCCCCCAATACGACACAGGGCTATAACGATGAATTTGCGCGCATTGTCAATGACCGCGTACCCGTCGTCAGCGTCAGTTGGGGCGACTGCGAAACCAACATGGGCCAGCAGGAGGTACAGCAGGAGAGCAAGTACTTCCAGGAGGCGGCGGCCCAGGGCCAGACGATCCTGGTGGCCGCTGGCGATAGCGGCAGCGAAACCTGCTGGCAGCAGCAGTATAACCCGGCGCTCGTGGCGGATGATCCAGCCGCGCAGCCCTACGTCACCGGAGTGGGCGGCACGACCCTCTCACTGAATAGCAATAATAGCTACCAGTCCGAGCATGTCTGGAACAGTGGTCCCCTCGGTGGAGCCGGCGGTGGCGGCCTCAGCCAGTACTGGCAGCAGCCAGCGTGGCAGACGGGACCGGGCACGCAGAATCAGTATTCCAATGGTATGCGTGAAACGCCGGATGTCTCGCTGGATGCTGACCCGGCAACCGGTTATCCTATCTACTGTACGGCAGGCTCATCATGCAGTGGCAGCGGCGGATGGGTAACTGTCGGTGGCACCTCCGCCGCCGCGCCGATGTGGGCTGCCATGATCGCGCTTGCTAACGAGCAGGCGGCGAAAGCTGGCAAAGGCCCGCTTGGTTTCCTGAATCCTGCCTTGTATAAGATTGGTGCCGGCGCTCGCTATGCCAGCGATTTCCATGACATCACACCTCCTGGCGATCCCAACACGCCCTCCAACAACGACGAGCTTGGCATCAACGGCGGAGCGTATCCAGTCACGACGGGCTACGATATGGCAACGGGCTGGGGGACATTCAACGCGGCCAATCTCACCGACGATCTTGTTTCGCTGGCCTGATACCTTCACAAATATCATTGATACGCTGCGACTCGCAAGCAAGTCGCAGTGCTCGCAAGGGATGATGGGGCGGGTGCGTGGCCGGGCCACGCACCCGCCCCATCATCCCTTGCGAGCGACGCAGTTGTGATGCGGGAGACGAAATCTAGCTATTTCCTGTTCCGACACTTGACGGATAGCGTAAAACGCCGTATAACATGGCTTAAAGAAAAAAGTGCATCATCTGGGAGCAAACAAGGAGGTTGGCGCCTCTTCCTCGTTCCGCAAAGAAAACTTGCATGGGGGTGCAGGCGATTGGCGCCGTAGACTCTTATGAATGCGAAAAAACATAATACACTGTTAAGGTCCGCCCGGCTCAAAAAAAGCTGGACACCAGAGTTTGTCAGTGGCAAGGTGGGCGTGAGCCTGAACACCTATATTCGCTGGGAAGAGGGTGTGCAGACTCCTCGTCTCTCATCCCTCGACGCCTTATGCAAGGTCTTTGAGATGTCACCTGAAGAACTGGGCTTCCCTCGCCCCTCTGTCTCCAGAAGAGATGCAGAGGAGGCAAAGACAGCTTCAAAGCGTGAAATAGAGCAGAGCCACGACGATGCCGACGACGCCTCAACACAACCACTGCTGCAAGAAACGCTGGCTCTATGGAAGCTGGGCCTGGCCTCGTGCTGGCAATTGTATATGGTCGGGGGACAGGAAGAACTGGAGAGGCTGGTGCCGACATATCTTGCCAACCTGACCAGATCGACGCTTCATCCCGGCCCGATGCAGAAGATGGCCGCGGGCCTGAGCACCCAGGCACACCATCTCACGGCCCTGCTCGCGTTGCAGCGGGGGGATTTTATCTCGGCACAGATGAACGGCACGCAGGCGCTGGTATACAGCCAGCTTGCTAACGACTGGAACCTCTACATCGCCTCTCAGATACGATTAGCCGCTATTTTCAGCGCACGCAAGCGCATCGGCTCCGCTCTCAGCGCCTACAATGATGCCCTCCGGCGCGTCAACGCCGTCGATGATGGTATTTCACCGATACTCCATAGCTGGATCTTCGCGGGCCTCGGCGAAATTCAGGCCGCGATGGGCCGCGAAAAAGACGCGCTGCAATTCCTGCGTCTGGCCTTCGCCGTCTTCCCCGATAACCCGGAGGAGGATCCCTGTTTCGTCTACGCACAATGTGATCGCTCGATGCTCTTCTTATACGAAGGGCTGATCTTCCTGCGGCTTGGACAGCCCAGGATGGCCTGGAAAGCCTTCGCGCAGGTGGACGAGATGAAGCCGGTTCCCCCGGAACGCACGCGGGCGGAGTTTTTGAAGCATAAAGCCTATACCTCCATCATACTCGGCAACATGATCCAGAGCTGTATTTATCTGGAGGCCGCCGCGAAGGCCGCGCAGGAAATCGG
>Ga0209581_1004960_pt1 | contig 10422 bp, 8 predicted proteins | sample Coa_R2_FD_187160 | JGI IMG/M metagenome (GOLD analysis project Ga0209581, IMG submission 187160) | Surface soil microbial communities from Centralia Pennsylvania, which are recovering from an underground coalmine fire - Coalmine... | ecosystem: Environmental > Terrestrial > Soil > Unclassified ...
TACAACGGCATGGAGGTCGGCGACACGACCGAGTCGGGCGCGCCCGCGCTCTTCTACCGCCTGCCGGTCTTCTGGCCGATTGTCGAGCGGCGGCCTGAATTCCCTCGCTTCTACCGGCAGATGATCGCGCTCCGCAAAGCGCACGCGGCGCTGCGCGAAGGCGAACTCGCGTGGCTTCACAACTCGGACGAGTCGCGCGTCGTCTCTTACCTGCGGCGCGACGCGGGCGAGGAGGTCGTCGTCGTCATAAACTTCTCGACGCTGCCGTTCGCGGGCACGGTCGAGTCGCCGAGCGGCGCGGCCTTCACCGACATCACGCCCGACACTCCCGAACCGCAAAAGCCCGACGCGCCTGCGACCGAGAGCGCCCCGCGCGCACACGCCGCGGGCCTCCCGTCGGTCACGCTCGAAGCGTGGGGCTACAGGATTTTCAGAAGGCAGAGGTGAAGGCGCGGAGATAGCGGAAGGCGAAGACGGAGGCGGGAACTGTCGCAACTCAAGCCTCTAACCGCAAAACTGAAAGTTGAAAAAAAGCGGAAGCCGAGCGGCGACAATCACCGCCTTCGGCTTCCGCTTTTGTCTTCTCAATACCTGCCCGACGCGACGTACTCGACGAGGTAGCGGCGGAGCTTGTCGCGGTTGGACTTGCGGTACGCGGCGTAGTCGCGCGCGATGCCTTCGTCAACGCGCGCGAAGAGGATGAAGGGTTCGAGCAGCTCGTCGTCGTTGATCTTGACGAGTTCGGCGAGCGCCGGGTCTAGCTGTTTGACCTTGCCCTCCTTCGTCTGTTGCTTCACGCTGTCAACGACCATGCGGAGCGCCGCGGCCTCCTCCGCGAGGCTGTGGCGGTAGGTCTTCTCGTTCGGGTACTGCTTCCTGAACCTCTCGTTGTCGTTCGTCGTCCACGCGGCGCGGGCGATGCCGTACACGGCCCAGGCCGCTGTCCCGTCGTCCTTGCTCCCCGCCTTCGGGTCAATCGTGATCGTCATCTTGTCGTCCTTCAACGGCGAGACGGTGCTCATCGGCTCGATCTTCGGCTGGCCGAGGTGGACGCCCTTCGCTTCGGCCCAGCGCGCGAGTCCGTTGTTCCAGACATAGTTGTTGTAAGGGTCGGCGACGATGGCCTCGACGTACTTGTCGCGTGCCTCGTCGAGCTTGGCCTGGCGCATGAGCGTGTCGCCCCAGTAGCGGTAGGCCGTCTCCCTATCCGGCTGCATCTGCGCGGCGCGCGCGTAGGCCGCGCCGGCCTTCTCCCACTCGCGCTGCTCCATGTAAACGTCGCCCTCGAAGAGCGGCGCTTCGTAAATCTTCGGGTCGAGTTGGAAGGCGTGCTCATAGGCCTTCAGCGCGCCGTCGTAGTCCCTGTGCGTAAGTGCGGCCTCGCCGGCGCGCATCGCCTCGTCGGCCTCGCGGTTCGACGAGAAGTTCTCCTTCTCGCTGCTGTCGCCGCCGCCCGCGATGCTTCCGTCCGGCGCGGTGCCGTTGATCACGCTCTCGATCAGGTCGTTCGTCACGCCCAGCTCTTTCGCGCGCACGAGGAAGGCGCGACCGCGCGCACGCTCCTTCTGCCGCTTCTCCGTGTCGCTGATCGTGACCGAGTTGGCGAAGACCGCGATGCCGAGGCGCGCGAGAACCTGCCCGTCCGAAGGGTACTTCGTCGCGAGCTTCTCAAGCAGCGGCACGGCGTCGGCGAACTGCTGCTGGGCGAAAAGCTCGAAGGCGTGTTGGCGGTCGGGGTCGTCCTGCGAACCATTCTGCGCGAAGGCGCGGGCCTGCGCGGAAGTGACGAGCGCGAGCGCGAGCAAGACGAGCGCGAGAGTTCGTCGCGCGGAGTTGATTTGCGTGGGCATAAGCTTTTCCTCTGGAGGGTTGTCGAAAAACCGCGGCGCGGCACATGACCACGTCTGCCGGCATCGGAAGAGTCGTCCGCGGCTCGGACGTTTAGACACTCGCCGCGCCGCGCGTGTTCCGCCGACAGAGCGCGTGCAATCTTCGTCGAGCCGCGAGGCGGAAGTCAAAGGCCGCGGGCGGCGGAGTTCGGGCGGGAGCCGGAGGCGGTGTTCATTCGTCGCCGGCTTTGCTCACTCGTCGCCGGCCCTCGCCGGAATGTTGGGTTGGAGTCCCGCGCCGTCTTCGTCGAAGGCGACTCCGGCGGCGACTTCGTCCGTGAGTCGCGCCCAGCCTTCGGGCGTGCGTCGGAAGGTCTCGGCGGGGCCGGGCCGGAACGCGAGCGCCGCCTGCTGCCACGTGTGGCGCTCGACCTGTAGGTGCGGGTGCTTGAGACGGATGACGTTGAACGAGTTGGCTTCGGCGCGCGTGCGGGTCGAGGTGGCCGTGCCCGCCTGGACGAAGAGCGCGGAGCGTCCGGCGATCTTGTAGCGCTCGGCGGTGTGGCCCGTGTGCCCGACGTGGAGGTGCCCGGCGAGCAGGAGGTCTGCGCCGCAAGAGGCGAACGCCTCCATCGCCAGCGCCGCGCGCCCGACGATCTCGCGCTCGTCGTGTCCGGGCGGGAGGTCGAACGGGTGATGCGTGACGACGACCTTCAAGACCTTATCGCCGTAGCCGCAGAGGCGCTCGCGCAGCCGCTCGACCTGCCGGAAGTTGACGCGCCCGTACTTGCGCGTCAGAGAGCGCGCGGTGTTCACACCGGCGACGACCATCTCGTCGTCCGCGTAGAGAGGTTCGGGGTCGTCCGAGATGAGGCGGCGGAATTTTTCGAGCGGCCTGCCGAAGCGCGACACAACGTCGTAGAGCGGCACGTCGTGGTTGCCGGGCACGACGACCTGCGGTCGCGGCAGGCGGTCGAGGAAGGCGCGCGCCTCCCGGAACTGCGACTCGCGCGCGCGCTGCGTCAGGTCGCCGGAGACGACGACCACGTCGGGCGCTGCCGCCGCGACCGCGCCGACGAGCGGCTCGACCAGCGCCTCGTCAACGCGCCCGAAGTGCAGGTCTGAGAGGTGGACGATCTTTTTCATGAGTGATGAGTGATGGGTGACGAGTGATGAGTCGAATGCCGTTTGCTTTCGACTCATCACTCGTCACCCATCACTTCCCTCGGAACTATCACACGCAGCGCGCCCGGCAGCGCGCGGTAGTGGAGCGGCGTCGTCATCACGTTGACCTCGCCGTCGGTCGCGACGGGCAGCCGCTTGGGCCGCTCGGTCTCGACCCAGATTTCCTGCGCGCAGAGCGCGTCGAAGTCTTCGGCTTGGCGCAGCCGACCGAAGAGCGCGCGGACGGCGAAGCCGAGCAGTCGGAGACGCCCCGTGCGGTGCGCGACGTAGAGGCTCAGGTGTCCGGCGTCGAGGCGGCGGCGCGCGCCGATTTGAAAACGCTCGATCTCATACTCGTTGTTCCCGACCAGCACGAACGGCGTCTCGCGCACGATCTCTCTGCCGTCGGCGTTCAGGCGCACGCGCAGGAAAGGGTAGCGCCGGAGCACGGCCAGCGCGGCGCGGAAGAACGCGGGCCACTTGCCGCCGCCCTCGCGCTGCTGCAACTTCTCGCGGCGGCGCACGATTAGCGGGTAGAGTCCGAGGCTGGAGTTGTTGACGAAGACGTGGCCGTTGACCTCGCCCACGTCAACGCGCGCGACGCGACCCTCGCAGACGTTGCGCGCCGCTTCGCCCGCGTCGAGCGGGATTTTCAAATCCTTCGCGAAGTGGTTGAGCGTGCCGAGCGGCAGGACGCCGAGCGGCTTGTCGGTTCCGGCGAGCGCCGAGGCGACCGCCGCGACCGTGCCGTCGCCGCCGCCAGCGACGACCGCGCCCGCGCCGTTCGAGACCGCGCGCCGCGCGAGTCCGTGCAGGTCTTCGCCCTCGCGCACGCGCTCGACGCGCGCCTCGACGCCGCAGGAGGCGAACGCTTCCGCGAGCGCGCGCTCGACCCCGCCGCCGTCGGCTGTGCCCGCGCCCGTGTTGATGATGACCTCGACGGCTGAAGACATCGCGACAGAAAAGAGCGCCGACCGTGCCGCCGGCATAAAACTTACGCGAGCCGCGCGCGAGAGCCTGCGAGCCTTGAGCGCGGGCGGGCGAGCCGGAATCCGCCCGCCGTAAAAGAGAACGGGCGAGTCAGCTTCGACGACTCGCCCGCACCCGTTTGCCGGCAGAGCGCCGCGACCGCCCGGAACTTCGACGAGCGAAGGGCGGGGGCGAGCGGCGTCTCTCACACGCGCAAGCTCTTTTAACTCTGACCAGCCCCGCCCGTCGCCGCGTTGGCCGAAGGGCCGCCCGCGCCGGTCGTGCCGCTCGTCCCCGTCGAACTCGACGCGCCGGTCGGGCCGCCTTGAGCGCCCGCCTGCTGCGCCCCGGCTGAAGACGGAGTGCCGGCTTGCGCGCGCGCCGTCCGTTGCCCGCCCTGCTGCTGCTGCGTCAGGTCAACGCCGATCAGGCTCTTGAGCTTGTTGAGGAGCAGCGGCACGATGACCGTCTGCGCGGTCTTGGAAAGCTCCTCGACCGCGCGCTCGCCGATGGTTGACAACTCGTCGGTGAGCATGTCGTATGCCTTCGTCTCCTTGAAGCGGCTGAAGAGTCCCGGCCCCTTGTCCTCTTCTTCCTCCTCCTCGTCCGCGGCCTGCTGCGGGGCCGGAGGCGCGGTCGGGGCCGTGTAACCGCTGCTGTAAGACGGGCGCGGTGCCGCCTCGGACTGCTGACCGACGCCCGCCGCGTAATCCTCCTCGCCTTCGCTCGACGCGCGTTGGTAGGCCGCGGGCGCGTGGGCCTGGCCGAGGATGGGCGAGGCGGCGTAGGAGCGCGCCGGTTGCATCCGGTCGAAGCCGCTCTCGATGCGGTCGAAGGCCCCATCCTCTTCGTCGTAGTCGTCGCCGTCGGACTTGAACGCGCCCATGACGGTGTAGCCGACGAGGAAGCCGACGCCGACCGCGCCGATGGTGAAGGGAAGCGTGTGGCGCTTGTACTGCTCGCGCCAGTCGAGCGTGTCGCTGATCGTCTCGCGAACCTGCTGGTACTGGTTGACCACTGTGTCTTTTATCTCCGTGACCGTCTGCGAAATGGATTCGCGCGCCTCTTCCATGCGACGCTGAAGCTCCGCCTTGGTCGCGTCCGTGTCGTCGGACGATTCGGGCGCGCGCGCGGCCCCTAGAGTTCGTTCTTCAGCCATTGCTTGTCCTTTCTTATCTCTTCGATGGTCGCCGTGGGCGCGGGGTCGTGTCTGGCGAGCCGGCCCTTCGCGACGAGCGCGACGGCGAGGCCGACCACGAGATAGACCACGCCCGTGATGAGAAAGCCGAGGCCGTAGCTGGTCGGCCCGTACTTCTGCACGACCGCGCCCGGCGCGTCGCTCGCGAAAAAGTTGGCGACGAAGCAGCCGACCGCGACGTTCGCGAGCGCGAACCCGATGATCGCTATGACCGCGCCGACGGCGATGAAGGCGGAGTTGCGCGCGTAAAAACTGGCGTCCTCCTTCAACTCGACTTTTATCAGGCTCAGCTTCGTGTCAACGAGCCGCATCACGTCGTCGCCCAGGCGACCGAACAGCGTCGGCAGTTGCTCGATCTCGGCGCGCGGCTCCGCGGTCGCCGGCACGTCAACCCTTCTCCTCTCAACTTCGGCCATCGCTACCTCCTCGTAAGTCCAGGTTCAAAGTTTAAAGTTCAAAGTCTGGCTCGCGCGTCGGTTCAAGGTTCAAAGTCGCGGCGTTAAGTCGCCGCGACTTTGAACCTTGAACTTTGAACCTTGAACTCGCCGCTTACTTGCGACCGCCGCGCACGAGCAGGCCGATGACGAAGCCCGCGGCTGCGGCGACCAGGAGCGCCTGCCCCGGATTCTGCCGCGCGTAGTCCTTCGCGTCGTTGGCGAGCTGCGCGTAGTCAACGTTGCGGAGGTCTTGAATCTTGTCGGTGACGACCGAAGCCTTGTCGGCCAGATAGTCTTTCGCCTGCGACGCCGCGTCGGCGACCGTCTGCCCGTACTCCTTGGCCTTCGACGCGATCCCGCGGTCGGTGGCCGTCGCCGCGCCGGTCGCCGCGCCGCCCGAAGTCGCGAGGCTCGTCGAAGAAGCGCCCGAAGACCCGCTCGTGCCGGTTGTGCCGCTCGTTCCTGTCGAGCCGGCGCTTGAGCCGGTGCCGGTCGTGCCCGTGCTACCCGTGTTGCCAGTCGTGCTGTTGGTCTCGTTGCCGGTTCTGTTCTGTGACATCGTTTTCGTCTCCTTCAAAGGAAATTAAGACCGCCCGAAATGAAAGCGCGCGAGTGTGTCCGCTCTCAGAAAAAGTTTTTCCCGCCGCAAGGGAGCAATCATCGTGCCGACTCTCCTGCCGGCGGCGCTCGCGAGGGAAAATGGGCTGAAACGGCGTCCGCGCTCGCGCGCGAACCGCCCCGTCGTGATTTCACTTTTGTTGTGAAAATGTACGACCCCAATTTAGCACAAGGCTGGGAACAATACAGCCTCAAAAATTAACCAGCCCCGGCTTGACACTCGCGAGATTCTCAGGTAAGTAAGTACTTACTTTATTTTCGGACGGGGCCGGACGGCAGAAACAAGAGCATGACCAGACACGCAGAGACGGAACGGGCGGACGCCGCGGCGTCGCACCACGCGGCGGGAGTCCGCATGGCGGCGGACGAGCGGCGCAGGCAGATCGCGCAGGTCGCGATGCGCCTCTTCTCGGAGCGGGGTTTTCGCGGCACGACGACGAAGGAGATCGCGCAGGCCGCCGGCGTCTCCGAGGCGATCATCTTCCGCCACTTCGCGACGAAGGACGACCTCTACACGGCGATCATTGACCTGAAGTCGTGCGACGGCTTCGCGGCGGAAAAACCCGGAGGCGAGCCGTCGAGCGCGGCGATAGATAAACTGCGCGCGATGGTCGGCGACGCGATGGAGCGGCGCGACGACCGCGAGGTCTTCCGCCGCATGGCGCTCGCGATGATGGAGCACCACCAGCACGACCAACAGTTCCTGCGGCTGTTGCTCTACTCGGCGCTCGAAGGCCACCAGCTCGCGCAGATTTTCTGGGACAGGAACGTGCGCGTGCTCTACGAGTTTCTCGGCGGCTACATACGCTCGCGGCAGCGCGAGGGCGCTTTCCGCCGCGCTGACCCGTCGCTGGTCGTCCGCGCGTTCAACGGCGCGGTCGTCCACCACTCGCTCAACAACATCCTCTGGGAGAAAGACCCCGCGCGCCGCCTCGTCAACGTCACGGCGGAAGAGGCCGCGGGCGAGTTCACCGAGATACTTTTGCGCGGCATCCTGACCGGAACCCCTGCGCGCACGCGCTCGTTAAAACACGGCGAGCCACACAAGCGCGCCGCGAACGGAAATAAGAACGGCGCGGCGAAAGACAAGAACAAGAAGAGATAGAAACGAGAAGAGACAAGGACGCAATGATCTCCCGCAAGCAAATCAGAAATTCAATCGCGCTCGCGGCGCTCGTCGCGGCTTGCGTCGCGGCCTCCTCGTGCGGCGGCTCGCGCGCGCAGGCCAACAAGAAAGACGCGCCGCCGCCGACCCCAGCCGTGCAGACGGTTGACGTGCAGACCGCGCCCGCCGTCACGCGCAACCTGCCGCGCTACGTCGAGGCGACGGGCAGCCTCGCGGCGGACGTTTCGACCGACGTTGCGCCGACCGTCGGAGGCCGCGTCGTCTCCGTCAACTGCGACATCGGCAGCTTCGTGCAGAAGGGGCAGGTGCTGGTGCAGCTCGACCCGGCGGACGCGCGACTCCGACTCGAACAGTCGCAGGCCGCGCTTCAACAAGCCGAATCTTCGGTGCAGCAGGCCGAGGCGCGCATCGGACTCACGCCGGGGCAGAAGTTCGACCCCGCGGGCGTCGCCGAGGTCAAGTCGGCGAAGGCCGCGTACGACCTCGCCGAGATACAACTCCGCCGCTTCGAGAAGCTGATCGAGTCGGGCGACGTTCCGCGCTCCGGCTACGACCAGCAGAAGGCGCAGCGCGACCAACTGCGCGAGCAGTATCAGGCCGCTCTCACGCAGGCCAATCAGTCTTACGCGGCGGTGCTGACCGCGCGCGCCGCCGCCCAGGCCGCGCGCGTCGCGGTCTCGCAGGCCGAGAAGGGCGTGCGCGACGTGACCGTCTATTCGCCCATCAGCGGCTACGTCTCCGAGCGCCCGGCGGACGTAGGCGAGTACGTCTCGACCAGCTCGAAGGTCGCCACGGTCGTCCGCACGAACCCGCTGCGCGTCCGCATAGACATTCCCGAACAGGCGATCTCGACGGTGCGCGTGGGGCAGAGCGTCTCGGTCTCGGTGAGCGACTACCCCGACCGCAGCTTCGCGGGCCGCGTCGCGCGCGTCTCGCCGAACGTCTCGGCGCAGTCGCGCACGCTCACGGTCGAGGCCGAGGTCGAGAACCCCGACAACCTTCTCAAGCCCGGACAGTTCGCGACCGTCCGCGTGCTGATGTCGCAGACAGACCCCGCGACGCTCGTGCCCGCCGCCGCGGTCAAGTCGGACGGCACGACCTCGCGCGTCTTCGTCGTCAAGGACGGCGTCGCGCACGAGCGACTCGTCGGCACGGGGCAGCGCGAGAACGACCTCATCGAAGTCAAAGGCAACGTCGCCGCCGGAGAACTCGTCGCCACCTCGAACGTTGACCAGTTGGCCGACGGAGTCCCGGTCAGACAATGAGGCATCCTGCAAAGAGATAAAAAAGACAGCCGAACACTGAGAGCTTTCAAACAAGCGGAGCCTGTTCCATGCAGAAATTAGCTGAGATTTGTGTTCGTCGTCCGGTCTTCGCGACGATGCTGATTCTGTCGCTGACGGTCGTGGGCGTCTTCTCGTTCTCGTCGCTCGGCGTTGACCTCTTCCCGAAGATTGACCTGCCGACGATCACCGTCACGGTCGTCAACCAGGGCGCGAGTCCGCGCGAGATCGAGACGGAAGTGACCGACAAGGTCGAGGACGCCGTCAACACCATCAGCGGCATTGACGAGCTGCGCTCGACCTCGGTCGAGGGCGTCTCGCAGGTCTTCATCACTTTCATCCTTGAGAAGAACGCCGACGTTGCCGCGCAGGAAGTTCGCGACAAGGTCAACCTCATCGTCGGCGACCTGCCCGAAACCGCCGAGCAGCCCGTCATCCAGAAGCTCGACACCGACGCCGCGCCCGTTCTTCGCATCGCCGTCTCCGCCAACAAGCCTCTGCGCGACGTGACCGACATCGCCGACAAAGACATCAAGAAGCGCATCGAGAGTATCAACGGCGTCGGCAACGTCGAGATCGTCGGCGGCGCGACCAAGGAGATGCACGTCTGGATTGACCCGGACAAGATGCGCGCCTACAACATCACCGTCCCCGCGGTCGTCGCCGCCGTCCGCGCGCAGAACCTCGAAGTCCCCGGCGGTCGCGTTGACGAAGGCACGCGCGAGTTAACTGTCCGCACGATGGGGCGCATCACCGACCCCGCGGACTTCAACAACATCACGATTCAGCAGAACGGCACTTACCCGGTCAAAGTCTCCGACATCGGCTACGCGGCCTACGAGTCCGAAGAGCAGCGCACGAGCGCTCGCCTCAACGGACAGCCCGCCGTGACGCTCGTCGTCTCGAAGCAGTCGGGGCAGAACACGGTGCAGGTCGCCGACGACGTGAAGGCGCGCTTGCAGGAGCTTCAGCCCGGACTCGCAAAGAAGGGCGTCCGCACGCAGATCGTCGGCGACCAGTCCATCTTCATCAAGGCCGCGGTCGAAGCCATCGAGACGCACCTGATCGAAGGCGGCCTGCTCGCCGCGCTCGTCGTCTTTCTCTTCCTGTGGAACTTCCGCTCGACGATGATCGCGGCCATCGCCATCCCCACGTCAATCGTCGCGACCTTCGGCCTGATGGCCGCGATGGGCTACACGCTCAACCAGATCACGATGCTCGCGCTCACCCTGATGGTCGGCATCGTCATCGACGACGCCATCGTCGTCTTAGAGAACATCTACCGCTTCGTCGAGGAAAAAGGCTTCGGTGCTTTTGAAGCTGCGATTGAAGGCACGCGCGAGATCGGACTGGCCGTCATGGCGACGACGCTCAGCTTGCTCGCGGTCTTCCTCCCGGTCGGCTTCATGGGCGGCATCGTGGGCCGCTTCATGTCCTCGTTCGGCTTCACTTCGTCGTTCGCCATCGCCGTCAGCCTGCTCGTCTCGTTCACGCTGACGCCCATGCTCGCCGCCCGACTCATCAAGCGCCACGCCGCGGCTGAAGGCCCGGCGACCGGCACTGTCCCGTCCGAAGGCGACGCGCCGTCGGCGCTCGCGGACGAATCAAAAATCGTTGCGGGCGGGCCGGGCGCGCTGGCGACGGCGCACGAGACCGCGGCGGCGGAGATGACGGACGCGCCGCCCTCGGAAGAGGTCGCGAACCGCGAGGCGCACGAGCTTCACGGGCCGAAGACTTCTAAGGAGTCGCGCTGGTACCGACCGATTGACCGGACTTACACGGCGATGCTCCGCTTCTC
>Ga0209581_1004963_pt1 | contig 10416 bp, 9 predicted proteins | sample Coa_R2_FD_187160 | JGI IMG/M metagenome (GOLD analysis project Ga0209581, IMG submission 187160) | Surface soil microbial communities from Centralia Pennsylvania, which are recovering from an underground coalmine fire - Coalmine... | ecosystem: Environmental > Terrestrial > Soil > Unclassified ...
ACGACGGGCGCGTCGTGCCGAACTTCATCGCCCAGGCGCTGCGCGGCGAGCCCATCACGGTCTACGGCGACGGCTCGCAGACGCGGAGCTTCTGCTACGTGTCGGATCTCGTCGAGGGGATCGTGCGGCTGTTGCGCTCCGACTACAGCGGCCCGGTGAACTGCGGCAATCCGACCGAGGTGACGATCCTCGAGTTCGCCCGGCGCATCAAGGCGCTCACCGGGAGCCGCAGCGAGATCGTGTTCCGGCCGCTCCCGGTCGACGACCCGAAGGTGCGCCAGCCCGATATCAGCCGCGCCCGCACGCTGCTCGGGTGGGAGCCCACGGTCGGGCTCGACGACGGCCTGCGGCGCACGATCGAGTACTTCCGCACCAAGGTGCTGCCCCCCGCATGAAGGTGCTGGTGACCGGCGGCGCGGGCTTCATCGGCTCGCACGTGGTCGACGCGCTGGTGGCGGCGGGGCACGACGTGGTGGTCGTCGACGACCTGTCGACGGGCCGGCGCGAGAACGTCCACCCCAAGGCGCGCCTCGTCGAGCTCGACGTGACCGACCCCCGGCTCGTCGACCTCGTCCGCGACGAGCGGCCGGCGGCCGTGAGCCATCATGCGGCGCAGATGGACGTGCGCCGCTCGGTCGCCGATCCGCTGTTCGATGCGCGCACCAACATCCTCGGCACGATCAACCTGCTCGAAGGGGCGCGGCGCGCCAACGTCCGCCGCGTGCTCTTCGTCTCCTCCGGCGGGGCGGTCTACGGCGAGCAGGAGGTGTTCCCCGCCCCGGAGAGCCATCCCACGAACCCCGTGAGCCCCTACGGGGTGAGCAAGCGCGCCGGGGAGCTCTACGCGTTTTTCTACCAGGCCGAATATCACATCCCGTTCGTGGCGCTGCGCTACGCGAACGTCTACGGGCCCCGCCAGGATCCCCACGGCGAGGCGGGCGTGGTCGCGATCTTCACCGGGCGCATGTTGCGCGGGGAGCCCGTCACGGTGAACGGCGACGGGTGCCAGACGCGCGACTATGTCTACGTGGAGGACGTGGCGCGGGCGAATCTCCTCGCGCTCACGAGCCGGGCCACCGGGCCGTTCAACATCGGCACCGGGATCGAGACCGACGTGAACACGCTCGCGCGCCTCCTCCTCGCCGCCACCGGCAGCCGCTCGCCGGTCCGCCACGGCGAGGCCAAGCCGGGCGAGCAGCGCCGCAGCGTCGTCGACCCGCGGCGGGCCGCCGCCGAGCTCGGTTGGCGGCCGGAGGTCTCGCTCGCGGAGGGGCTCGAGCGCACGGTCGCGTGGTTTCGGGAGCGGCTCGGCTGACCGGTGGACACCGCGCGCATCCGCAACTTCTCGATCATCGCGCACATCGATCACGGCAAGTCCACGCTCGCCGACCGGCTCCTCGAGCGCACGGGCGCCGTCTCGCGCCGCGAGATGGCCGCGCAGTTCCTCGACGACATGGACCTCGAGCGCGAGCGCGGGATCACGATCAAGGCGCGCACGGTGCGCCTCGCCTATCGCGCGCGCGACGGCCGCGACTACGTGCTCAATCTCATCGACACCCCGGGCCACGTCGACTTCACCTACGAGGTCTCGCGCAGCCTCGCGGCGTGCGAGGGGGCGATCCTGGTCGTGGACGCCACGCAGGGTGTGCAGGCCCAGACGCTCGCCAACGTCTACCTGGCGCTCGAGCACGATCACGCGATCGTGCCCGTGCTCAACAAGATCGACCTCCCGTCGGCCGATCCGGAGGGCGTGCGCCGGCAGATCGAGGAGATCATCGGCCTCGACGCCTCGCGGGCGATCCTCGCGAGCGCCAAGGAGGGCATCGGCACCGACGAGATCCTCGAGGCCGTCGTCCGCGAGATCCCGCCGCCGCGCGGAGACGCCGCGGCGCCCACACGCGCGCTCGTCTTCGATTCGTGGTTCGACCCCTACCACGGCGCCATCGTGCTCGTCCGGGTCTTCGACGGCACGCTGCGCCGGGGGCAGGCGATCCGCTTCATGGCGACGGGCAAGAGCTTCCAGGTGACCCGGCTCTGCGTGCTCGCCCCGCGGGCGGTCGAGGTGGCCGCCCTCGGCCCGGGCGAGGTCGGCATCCTCGGCGCCGGCATCAAGGAGGTCGCCGACACGCGCATCGGCGACACCGTGACCGACGCCGAGCGGCCGGCCGCGGCGCCGCTGCCGGGCTTCCGGCCGGTCAAGCCGATGGTCTTCAGCGGGCTCTACCCTGCGGATTCCACGCAGTACGACGCGCTCCGCGACGCGGTCGAGAAGCTGCGGCTGAACGACGCCTCGTTCACCTACGAGCCCGAGACCTCGCTCGCGCTCGGCTTCGGCTTCCGCTGCGGCTTCCTCGGGCTCCTCCACATGGAGATCGTGCAGGAGCGGCTCGAGCGCGAGTTCGGCCTCGACCTCGTCACCACGGCGCCGACGGTGGCCTACCGGGTCGTGCACACCGACGGCACCGCCGCCGTGATCGACAGCCCGGCCAAGCTGCCGCCGCCGATGCGCATCGCGCACATCGAGGAGCCCTACATCCGCGCCACCATCCACCTCCCGACGGAGTTCCTCGGCAACGTGCTCGCGCTCTGCCAGGAGCGCCGCGGCGAACAGCGCGATCTCCGGTATCTCGGCGAGACGCGCGCGATGCTCACCTACGAGCTGCCGCTCGCCGAGATCGTGATGGACTTCTACGACCGGCTCAAATCGCTCACGAAGGGCTACGCCTCGATGGACTACGAGTACCTCGACTTCCGGCCGTCCAATCTCGTGAAGCTCGACATCCTGATCAACGGCGAGCCCGTCGACGCGCTCTCCGCGATCGTCCACCGCGACCAGGCCTACGCGCGCGGCCGCGAGCTCTGCGGGCGGCTGCGCGAGCTGATCCCGCGGCAGATGTTCGAGGTCGTGATCCAGGCCGCGATCGGCGCCAAGGTGATCGCGCGCGACACGGTGAAGGCGCTGCGCAAGAACGTGACCGCCAAGTGCTACGGCGGAGACATCACGCGCAAGCGCAAGCTCCTCGAGAAGCAGAAGGAGGGGAAGAAGCGGATGAAGCAGGTGGGCCGCGTGGAGATCCCGCAGGAAGCCTTCCTCGCCGTGCTCAAGGGTGGCGGTTGAGGCCGTCGTCGTCTAGGATGCCCGGTGGGATGAGCCGCGCGCATGAAGCCTGAGCGTCAGGCGAGGCCGCCTTTGGCGCCGGCGGCGCGCGCCCCGGCGCGACGGAAGTCGACGCGGCGCGAGTACGTCGAGGCGCTCGGCACGGCGCTCCTGCTGGCGCTCGCGCTGCGCACGTTCGTCGTGCAGGCGTTCAAGATCCCGTCGGGCTCCATGCTGCCGACCCTCCAGATCGGCGATCACATCCTCGTCAACAAGTTCATCTACGGTCCGCGGCTCGAGATCCCGCTCACGCAGCGCTCCTTGGGCCAGCTCCCGGGCCTGCGCAAGCCCGAGCGCGGCGACGTCGTCGTGTTCATCTGGCCCAAGGATCGCAGCAAGGACTTCATCAAGCGCGTGATCGCCACCGAGGGCGAGACCGTGGAGCTGCGCGACCGCCAGCTCTTCATCGACGGCAAACCGGTGCCCGATCCGCACGCGCACTACAGCGCCATCCACTCGCCGCTCGACACCTACGGGCCCTACACGGTCCCCAAGGGCACGGTGTTCGTGATGGGGGACAACCGCGATCAGAGCTACGACTCGCGCTTCTGGGGCCCCGTGCCGCTTGCGGACATCAAGGGCCGCGCGATCATCATCTACTGGTCGTGGGACGGCCCGGATCGCTGGGTGCGCTGGGAGCGCATCGGGCACCTCGTCGAGTGACGGGGGCTCAGCCCCCGAGCAGGGTCGCCAGCGCGGCGTTGAACGCCTCCGGCTCCTCGAGGTGCGGCGCGTGCCCGCTCTCCTCGAAGACCACGAGCCTGGCGCCCGGGATGTGCGCGGCGAGGTGCTCGGCGTGGGCGAGCGGGAAGAGCGCGTCGGCGCGGCCGTGCAGCACGGCGGTGGGAACCCGCAGGTCGCCGAGGAAGGGCCGGGCATCGAAGTCGAAGACGCTCTCGAAGCACGCCGCGGCGACGTGGGGCGCCGTCTTCTGCGTCTGCGCGAGCGCCCACGGCAAAAGCGGCGAGGCCGCGCCGGCCTTGAAGAGGCTCGGCGCGAACTCGCGGATGAAGCCCCGGAAGTCGGCCGCGATCCGCGGCGCCAGCTCGGCGCGGGCCTGAGGCTGCGCGAGCGGGTTTGCCGGGTCGCCCAAGCCGCCCGCCGTCGTGCCGACGAGCCCGAGGGCGCTCACCCGCGCGCCGAGGCGCCGGGCGAGCTCGAGGGCCACCATCCCCCCGAGCGACCAGCCGACGATCGCGATGCGCGGCACGCCGAGCGCGCGCACGAGCGCCTCGAGATCGCCGGCGAGCGCGCCGATGCCGTAGCCCTTCGGCGGCCGCGACGACTCGCCGTGTCCGCGCAGGTCGACGGTGATCGCCGTGAAGCGGTCGCGCAGCCCCACGACCTGGCGCTCCCAGAACGTGCGGTTGCACGTCCAGCCGTGGACGAAGAGCACCGCGGGACCGCGGCCGGCGCGGTCGTAGCGGAGCGAGACGCCGGCGTGGGTGAGGAAGGGCATACGGCGTGACTAGCCCCGCGGCGGCGGGGGCCGCAAGCGCTTTTGCGCCGCGGCGCGGGGTGCTAAGCGGAGAGCCCATGGCGGCTCGCTTCGCCGGACGCGTCGCCCTGGTGACCGGGGGCGCCTCGGGCATCGGCGCGGCGACGGCGCGGGCGCTCGCCCAGGAGGGGGCGCGCGTCGTCGTGGTGGACATCGATCGGGAGCGGGGTGCGGCCGTGGCGGCGGCGTGCGGCGGCGAGCTCGCCGTCGCCGACGTGGCCGACGCTGCGGCGCTCGCGGCGACGGTGGCGCGCGCGGCCGCCGCGCACGGCCGGCTCGACGTGCTCGTGTCGAACGCGTTCGCGGCCGCCGCGGGGCCGATCGCGCAGCTCGAGCTTGCGGCCTGGGAGCGCACGCTCGCCGTGACGCTCACGCCCGCGTTCACGGCGCTGCGGGCCGCGCTGCCGCATCTGCCGCGCGGCGGCGCGGTGGTGCACGTCGCGTCGGTCTCGGGGCTCGCCGGCGACCGCGGGCTCGCCGCCTACAACGCCGCCAAGGCGGGGCTCGTCAATTTCACGCGCGCGGCAGCGCTCGAGGTCGCGGCGGCCGGCGTGCGCGTAAACGCGGTCTGCCCCGGGCTCGTCGACACCCCGGCGCTCGCCCGCGCGCTCGAGCGCGCCCCGGAGCGCGCGGCGGCCCTCGGCGCCGCGGTGCCTCTGGGTCGGCTCGGACAACCGGAGGAGATCGCACACGCGATCCTCTTCCTCGCCTCGGACGAGGCGTCGTACGTGACCGGCACGACGCTCGTCGTCGACGGCGGCCTCACCGCCGGGACCGGCATCCCGGCGCTCGTGCCCGGAGCCTAGCCTATGGGCGAGGAGAGAGGAGGACCCGCGACGGCCGGCGGCTGGCGGCGGTGGGAGCCGCTGCTCGGCACCGTCACCTGGCCCGTCTCGCTGCGCATGGCGGCGGTCGCGGAGATCGGGCCCGGGCAGCGCGTGCTCGACGTGGGCTGCGGCATGGGCGATCCCACGCTGCAGGTGGCGGTGCTGGTCGGGCCGCACGGGCGCGTCGTCGGCCTCGACCTCTCGGAGGCCATGCTCGCCGCCGCGCGCGAGCGCGCCGCCGCCCTCGGGCTCGCGCACGTGGAGTTCCGCGCCGGCGACGTGCGCAGCGCACCGCTCGAGCCCGAGGGGTTCGATGCGGTCCTCGGCCGCTGGAGCCTCATCTTCCTCGCCGACGTGGTGGCCGTGCTCGCGCGGCTGCGCGCGGCGCTCGTGCCGGGGGGGCGGATCGCGGTGGCGGGCTGGGCGCCGCCCGACTCGAACCCGTGGTTCACGATCGCCATGGAAGAGGCCGCGGCGCTGCGGCCGGTGGCCGCGCCCGACCCGGGCGCCCCGGGGCCGTTTCACCTCTCGACCGACGGCGCGCTCGCCCGCGCGCTGCTCGCGGCTGGCTTTCAGGCGGTGCAGCAGGAGCGCGTGCTGCTCTCGCTGTTCGCGCGCGACGGCGCGGAGTGCTGGGCGATGGCGGCGGAGCTCGCGGGCCCGCTCGCGCCCGCCCTCGCCGACCTCTCGCCCGCCGAGCGGGCGCGCCTGGTCGAGGCCGTGGGCCGCCGTGTCGAGCCCTTTCGCACGGGCGACGTGCTGCGCATCCCGGGACAGGCCCAGGTCGCCTGGGGACGGGTCTGAGCCGCCGCCGCGCCGTCCTGCTCGCGCTCGGCTGCGCGCTCGCACTCCGGCTCGGAGTGGCCGCCCGCGGCGAGGTGATCAGCGCCGACGGCGTCCAGTACCTCGAGGCCGCGCACCTCCTGCGCGCCGGCGCATGGCAGCGGGCACTTGCGTCTTTCTATCCCCCGGGCTACCCGGCCGTCGTCGCGGCCGTCGAGCCCGTGGTGGGTGGATGGGAGCGGGCGGGGCGCGCGGTGTCGGTGATCGCGGGGGCGCTCGGCGTCGTGCCGCTGGCGGGGATCGCCGAGCTTGCGGGGCTCGACGACGTCGCGTTTGCGGCCGCGCTGTTCGGTTTCGCGCTCGCACCCTATCCGGCGCGGTATGCGGCGGACGTGCGCAGCGAGGCGTTCTACGGGGTCCTCCTGCTGCTCGCTGTGTGGGCGGCCGCCGTCGCGCTCCTTGGTGGGGGACGCCTCGCTCCGGTGCTCGCCGGCCTCGCCACGGGATCGGCCTACCTCGTGCGGCCGGAGGGGCTCGTCCTCGTGCTGCCGCTCGGCTTGGTCCTCGCGGCCGCCGGGCGCCGCGCCGCCGCCGGGGCGCTCGTCGCAGCGGCGATCGTGGTGGCTGCGCCCTACGTGCTCTACCTCCACGGCGACACGCAGCGATGGATCCTCTCGCGCAAGACGGCGAACGTGCTGAGCCTCGGCATCCGCACGGCCAGCGGGGAGGGCGCGGTCGTCTCCCAGGCCGAGAGCGACCACACTGGGCTTTTGGCCGTCGTGCGCGCCCGCCCGCGCGCGTTCGCCAAAAAGCTCCTCGTCGATTCGGGCCGGACGTTCGTCGCCTTCGCCGACTGCCTCTTCGTCGCCTTCGTGCCGTTGTGCGTCGTCGGCCTCGGGCGCGGCCGCGCGCGGGCGCCCGCGGTCGAGCGGCTGCTGCACGCGGTCGTCTGGTCCTACGTCGTGCTGTTCGCGCTCACCTACGTCGATCGCCGCTTCTACGCCGGCATCGTCGGGCTCGCGATGGTGTGGTCGGGCGACGGCTTCGCGTGGCTGTGGGAGCGGCTCGCGCGGCGTAGCCGTGCCGGGGTACGTGCCGCGGCCGCGGCGCTCGCCTTCCTCGCGGTCGGCAAGGCGCTCGGCGCATCCGAGGCCGCAGGGTGGGTGCGGGTGGCCGGCCGCGAGATCGCGCGCCGGGGTGGGCTCCACCAGACGATCGCAGCACGCGATCTCCGCGTCGCCTACTACGCCGGCGGACGGCGCGTCGAGGTGCCGTTTCCGATCGACGCGGCGCACGCAGGCGCCCTGTGCACCGGCCGGGCGGACTGGCTCGTCGTGCTCGACGGCGACGTCCTGCCGGAGGCGGCCGCGACGCTCGCGCGCTGCGGCGTCCGTGTAGCGCAGGTGCCGCTGTCGAAGGGCCGGACGGCCGACCTCTACCGGCTGCGTTGAGGGGCTTTAGGACGGATCGAACACGTTGCGGCCTGCGGCGCTGCGCACGCGCCCCGGGCGGCCCACGCCCTCGACGCGCTCCATGCCCTCGAGCACCGCGCGGTCGGCGGGCAGGGTCGCGATGAAGCGCCGGCCGTCGTCGAGCCGGCCGATGACGACGCCACGCTCGGGCGCGCCGTCGCGGCCGTGCACCACGGTGTAGGCCTCGACGACGCCGGGGCCGCTCGGCTCCTCGACCAGGGCCGGGTGGGGGAGCGCGTCCACCCAGCGCTGCAGCGCCGGCCCGCCGGCCCGCTGCCAGCCGCGCGGCGGCGGCACGGCGGCGTAGAGGCCGAGGGCGTGCTTGCTCATCGTCCAGCCGAGCGCGTGGCAGAGGCCGAATCCCTCGCGGTCGGCGCGGAGCCGGCGCAGGAGCGCCGCGATCGCATGCGTCGCGTAGTTGTTGCCGGGCCCGCCGAACCACGGCAGCCCGCCGGCGGCAGTGAGCGGCCGCGGATCGTCGGGGGCGAGGCCGAGCATCGCGGCGGTGAGCCGCGGCGCCACCGGGAAGCAGCTGTAGAGGTCGAGGTGGCGGATGCGGGCGAGCGGTACCTCGGCCGTCGCGAGCAGCTCGGCCGCGGCGCGCTCGAGGCCGGGCAGCGTGTGGTAGTCGCGCCGCTCGGTGAGAAACCAGAGCTCCGCCACGTCGATGCCCGCCCACGGGTAGATCCAGCGGTCGGCCGGGAGTGCGTGGCGGCGCGCGGCAGGCTCGGCGAGCAGCAGGAGCGCCGCGCCCTGGTTCACCTCCAGCATGGCGTTCATGTACTTGGTGAACGGGAAGCCGACCAGGCGGTTCTCGGGGGTGACGGTGGCGATCGTCTCGGCGTCCTTGCGGTCGCGGAACCAGGCGCAGGGGTTCTCGGCGGCGATTGCCGCGCAGCGGGCGCCGAACGTCCCCATCTCGCGGCGCTCGTCCTCGAGCGACTGCCCGCGCGCCGCCCGCAACGCGTTCTCCACCATCGCGAAGGTCGCCAGCGGCTCGCGCGCGCCATGGCGGACCTCGGCCTCCGTGCTCATGGGCCGCGCGTCGCCCCAGCGCGGGGCGCTGCTCTCTCTGGGCGGCGTCCAGGCGGGCGGGCGGCCGAGCCGGCCGAGCGCCCGCATCGTCTGCGCGGCTTCGGCGCCCACGACGAGCGCGGCCTCGATGCGGCCGGCGGCGATCTCGTCGCAGAGGTAGTTCACGAGCGACTGCGGCGTGTTGCCGCCCCAGGTGGTGAGGAGCCGCCGGGCGGGGTGGCAGCCGAGGCGCTCGGCCAGCATCGTCGGCGTGTCCCCGTAGTCGTGGAAGATGTTGGCGACCACCGCCACGGTATCGAGGGCCGCCAGCAGCCGCGCGCCGCCGCCGGCGTCCTCGGCGGCCCGGCGCGCCGCTTCTTCCATGAGGGCGAGCGGCTCCTTGCCGAGCACGGGATCGGGGGGCCGGTCGACGGTCTCGCCGGCGCCGACCAGAATGGGCAGCGGGAACATCACCGCGCCGCTCTCACGGCGGCGTGCCGACTGTCAAGTCGGCAGAAGGTCAGTAGCGCCGGGCCTCGCTCGTGTCGAGCGCGCGGTCGATGTCGGCGGGCTCGACCTTTTCCCCCCGCTCGAGCCGACCGATGAGCTCGGCCACCTCGGCGGCCTTGCGCGCGTAGTAATGATCGAGCGTCGGGTTGTCGGCCGTCCAGCTCGTCGAGTTCATGCGGTCGGCGCGCTCCGCCTCGCGGAGACGCTGGAGGGTGGCGGACACTTCGGCCTGCTCGCGCTGCGCGATGCACGGCGCGGCAATGGTCAGGGCGAGGCCCGCCGCCAGCATGCCCCAGCCGCGGGGGATCAAGGTCCCCATGATCGGTCACCTCCCCGGGCACGAGTGTAGTCCCCCGCCGCCCTCGGGCAAGCGCCGATTGACCCTGGCTGGTTCGCGGCGCTAGATCGCCTCCATGCCCGCGCGACTGCGCACGCCGATCTGCGACCTCTTCGGCATCGACGTGCCGATCATCCTCGCCGGCATGGGCGGCGTGTCGATGGCGCCGCTCGTCGCCGCGGTCTCGAACGCGGGCGGGCTCGGCGTGATCGGTGCCGCCAACCTCGCGCCCGAAGAGCTGCGCGCGGAGATCCGCCGGGTGCGCGCGCTCACCGACCGCCCCTTCGGCGTCGACCTGCTGGCGCCGCTGCCGCAGATGCTGCTCCCGCACCTGCCCGTGCTCTACGACGAGGGCGTCCCGGTCTTCGTCGCCGGGCTCGCCGTGCCCGAGGCCGAGGTGCCCGAGATGAAGCGGCACGGCCTGAAGATCATGGTGATGACGGGGCGGGTGAAGCACGCGCAGCGCGCCGAGGCGGCGGGGGCGGACGTGGTGGCCGCGCAGGGCACGGAAGCGGGCGGGCACACCGGCGAGATCGGCACGCTCGCGCTGGTGCCGCAGGTGGTCGATGCGGTGCGGATCCCGGTCGTTGCCGCGGGCGGCATCGTCGACGGGCGCGGGCTCGTGGCCGCGCTCGCGCTCGGCGCCCAGGGCGTGGTGATCGGCACGCGCTTCATCGCCACGCCCGAGGCGACGGCCGCCCGGCAGTACCGCGAGGCCCTGGTCGCGGCGAAGCAGGACGACACCGTGCGCACGCGCTGCTACTCGGGCAAGCCGCTGCGGGCCCTGCGCAACGCCTACATCGCCGAGCACGAGGCCG